>Ga0302325_10022932_pt1 | contig 13037 bp, 8 predicted proteins | sample Palsa_T0_2_FD_201948 | JGI IMG/M metagenome (GOLD analysis project Ga0302325, IMG submission 201948) | Peat permafrost microbial communities from Stordalen Mire near Abisko, Sweden - Palsa_T0_2 | ecosystem: Environmental > Terrestrial > Soil > Palsa > Peat permafrost | place: Sweden: Abisko... | reverse complement strand
CTTATTATTAATAAATTATTAATAAATTATGTACTAAAATTGTTGATTTTAAAATAAATTAATAAAGTTATTTCCTGGAAAAAATGACCGTATCGATGATTTTTGACCGTATCGCTGATGCGCACTAAAAGGCCTAGCCTGTCGGGGTTTTAGTGCGACGTGCGCACGGTTATATGTACAGGCCACCTCCTATTGTAGAATAGGAGTTGATATAGTTTTTTCAAGATTATATTATGTCGCACGCGATTCAAATAACTTAAATTCAAAAATTCCATACATTTGAACCAGCATCTAGGCTTCAATGATTCCCTCTCAATACAAGAACCTAGCAGCGGATAAATCAGACCGTGATTGCGGCGGCCCATAGCCACCATATTGCTTCTGCTCCGCGAGCGCCGGCTAGTGTCTTCACATGCCTCGTGATTCCACAAGAATAAATCCATGTCGGTGTCGGAGATATTCTCAAATTTTATTCACGGGAGCATGTCACCACCATTATCCACTTTATCCCGTTTGATCCACAATAAAACCTTTCCGCGCAACAACGGCCAGTACGAGAGGGCGTATTTAACGACAAGTCGAATGACATATACCATGAGCATCAGCAGGATGGCCACAATCGTAAAAGATCTGAAAGTCATTCGGAACGGAAGGACCTCCTGTGGTATGTTGAAGATTCCAGCTGTGAGTGCGATGGGGTAGAAGACCTAAGATTCACGAGAGAAGAGGATTAGCCATATGATTAAATATAGGAATAATAAGAACATACCGCCATGTTCAGCTCTGAGGTAGCCCCATTTTCGACAGCAGCTTCCTTGACTTCCAACTGTAAGCGAAGCTCCAACTACATCATGGCTGTCAGTACAAATATTCCTTAATTACAAGCCTAAGAGTAGCGGATGAGAAGGAAATGCGACTTACAGCCTTTGAGAAAGCGGTACAACGACTCTTTAGCACATCTAGTCTTTTCTCATCTTTTTCGAGATCTCGAAATATCAACCTAATTGCGCGGAGAGAGAGCTGAGTATTGATAGAAGTACCTGCAAACTGGCTAATGTCTTCTCCAGGAGAGCTAAACGACTTCCACGACATAATCGTATCAGAGAGAACACCATGAAGCCGGCTTAAAATGTCAGTTGCTTGGCGAGCCCAATCAAAATCCGCCTTTACTTGTATGGGTCGCTCCCGCGTAGTTCCAGAGCCTGAAGATAATGTAGGTAAATGCGTTTCGATCTACTAGCATTGTCAGCAACTTATACCATTAGAGGGGCAACCAAGAGGATGTGAGATAGACCACGTACATATAGATCAATGCTACGTTCCAATTTCCCTATTAAATAAAGCCATTGCTTTCTGACATAATCGATGCGGAATTCGAAGATTTTGATCCAATACTCACGTGCACACAAAATCGGGGTAGTCGCGTCGAGTTTTTCAGCCGCGATCTGATCCATTTTCAACGCCGCGGGGTCCGAGTCGGCCAGAACTCCGTCGATTTCAGTGTCAACGAAACCATATCCAATCCACCGCCAATTGTCAGTTCCAGCAACGACACAGGAGATATGAGCTTCTTGTATCCCCCAAACTTCCTTTGGATCCTGATCATCTTCCTGCAATTCGCATATCTCCAATACCATGAAGGAAAGATCTATCCACCGTCTTTGTGGCTTTGCGTTAGCCTCTCGAGGGCACCCATTGGGTGGCTTAGATCTGTCCAGCTTGAAGAATGGTAGATGCAGGTCTAGCTGGAAAGTTCTAATTCCAGTGGAAGCGATTTTGACCGCAATTGAGCTTTGAAAGGCCAAATGTTTAGATATAGCCTCTCTCAGCGCATTGGCTTGGAGCCAGGATGCCGTTCCCACGAGAGCATGAATGCAGGCAGGACTGAGGTCTGTGACATAAACGAGTCGTCTCGCCGCATCAGGCAAATACTCGTGGTTGAATCGCAGTTTGTTCAAGGCTCGAAAAAGTCCAGTAGCAGTGAGCGGATTCTTGTATTCCCTTGCAACCTTGCTTCCTTCCAAGCCCGGGCCACTAATTCTGTCATCCATCCACGCAATTCTCTGGACCCCCCCAGGGCCTTTGGCTGCGACTACATCGGCAAGGCTGTTGCACTGACAGAAATCATTCAATTTTTCGACCTCAAACCGAGAATCTACGTTCCCAGAGGGTGCAAAGAAGATTTCTAGATTATCTCCCACGGTGGCACGGTCCTCCCTGACGTCGACCAGTTTCTGGGTATCGCGGATGCTCGAAATTGTCGAAAATTCACGACACCAGCTATTCCCTGTTTCGTCGAACTGCTTGGTTTCTGCCTCCCTGAACTCCTTATCCTCTGCTTTTCTGGATCGCTTTTTGGCCAACTTCTTCGTCTTGGAACCCATTGCACTCGAGCGTCGACTAGTTGCGTCTTGATAATCCGAAAGGTGATAGTGTGGCTTGGAGTTGAACTGCTTCGGGCTAGATACTATAATTGCTATCTTGGCCAGAGATATATCACGTCAAAAGAGTTTGAAGTAATTCCCATAGCAGTCGAATCCATGCTATATGAAATTATAAGGTTTGAAAATGGGATGAAATAGCGGCGTTCAAGGCCCAAGAATCCAGGATATAATAAAGCGTACCAGCGGGCCAAGTATGCAGAAGTGGCCGTACCCAAAGGAAGAGAACTGAAAGATGATAAATTATTTGTATTGCAGTATAGAGCCGAAAGTTGTAGCTTGGATATCGTACAGAAAGAACGACCCGACGTATATACAATCCAGGGCATTGGGACTGAGTCAATGCCAACAGGGTAGGCAACCAGAGCCAAGAATATGCCTTGCAGACTGGAGTCCATGCTTCCCCAAGAATTGACCAGCTAAAGGTTCACGTGGATATTATCTACGTTTTCGTCTCGAAGGTACACGTCGCAAGAAGGTTCGCTGAGAAGCATTGATACCTGACTATGTTGGGTACTCTGCCTCGGGCGGTCAGCTGGGGTCTAACAGCTCCCAATGCTTACAAGGCATTGGGTTGCAACTTACGCTGGAACACGTACAGACCATGCCTCCCTCCAGCCCTGCCTCACTTCTTCCTTCGATATCTTCCCCTCTACTCCCCGCGAATCCCGCCGGACGAATCTGAACCTTCATGGTTGGGCAGTATGCGCAACGCGAATGCCCACACTCTGGGCATGCTGGAATTTGGATGTTGATATTTGATTGGCCACATTGGCACTGAATTCGCTGTCAGTTTGGTATTCATGAGCCTGACTCTTCCCCTGCCTCTGCAACGTACACACTGGAAAACAAATACCGTTCTCTTTTTCGCAGGCGGCTAGGATCGGGTGTTAGCTAGCTTGCTTGCAGAAAGTATATGATAAAAGGGCGAGGCTCCCAACCTTGAGTTCTCGAATCCATCCATTTAAGCTGGTGAGCGTATCGGTAGAGATGGATGCGCTAGTGCTGGTGTCGTCGGGCCTCCATGCATCGCACATGCAGCTAGTAGGGCTAGAGTGCAGCAGAACTGCATTGAGGAGAGTTTGAAGGGGAACTAATTGGTGATGGTGAGTTCTTGAAGCCATGGGGTGGGTATTTTGAGACAGGTGACCACCTGTTCGATGCAGATGCGACCTACCTTTTGCAAGTGGCTCGGTCTCGGTCAATAAAGGTTGGCCGGATCTGCATTTCGTCACTCTGCAACGGGCATCGTGACCCTGACTGCGACTAGAGGAGAAAAGAGACAGATATCCAAAAGGAAAATTGACGGGGAGCTCCCCAAACGGCCGAAGCGAAATTAGAGCGCGACATTGGTTGCCCTTGGTGATTTTTCCCAGCCTGACCAAGGCTCCCTCGGCATCGTCACCCACGTACCAGCATATCCCGCGTCCCATTGTCCAATGGTCAGGAGTGAGGCGATGGGGGCGTTGACAGGGTGCGGGTCCACAACCTTGTCGCTGGGACCAAAACAACCATGTGACATTTGATATCCGTGGGAAAGGGGAAAAGCGCGCGAACCCCACGGCGAAGAAAAGAAGAGAATTACTGTATCATTGGCAAAGTTATCTGATCAGTGATCATAAGTTCACAACTGCGGGCGCGTGGGCCATCTCCATCTTAATTTTAAATTACATCCCTTTCACCCCAATACCATGCCATCGGTACGGAGCACGCGCCAATGCGGCGAATGCGCATACCTTGCGGTGTTTTAAAATTATGACTTCTGACCAACTAGGGTGGCCGGTTTACAGTAAAAGAGGAGTTTATTACAATTATCGTGTATTGTAAAGAGTTTTAGTTGATTACACGCTACAATACAGTCATGTGACGAACTGACTCGTCTGGGCAAGAGAAAAGGGGCTATTGAGCCCCTTTTCGTATAAGGAAGTTCTTAATTTAGCATAACTCCTCTATTTAGCCCCTATCGAGCACCCTTTGCTGAAGGACGACGCGACAGGCTTGCGAAGCCTAAATTTGGGTCCCTAAAAAGCCCCCAAAGTCGCGAGAATGCCCCTGCAAGCCCTGAAAAAGCCCTAAAAATTCACGTGCTATAATATCATCAAAAGCATCTTACTAACATAAAATAAGAAGCATTTTACGATATTACGTGTAACGTTACAAACCAGCCACCCTATCCCTAACAGTTTGTCTCGGCCTCCTGCTTACCGGAGTGCCAGCTCCCGGCGCTGTCCTAATACGAAGTACGCTCAGGTCGGCTTCCGATATCCTAGTCAGGTAAGAGAAGGGTGCACTTGGCTCGAGGTATCATCTTGCGGCCCCGACGAGGAACTTAAATATTTGGCTTTCGATGGTTTTATTGATTGATAACGACACAAGGTTAATTGGTAGCGTGAATCCGAACCCTAATATTCCTATCCCCTCCTCTGGCAAGACATGCCTACGCCAGGCATATCTTGCCAGACGAGGGGATACTTTATCCCTCGCACCATCTGCATCCACCTGTCCTTTGTAGACACACGTCCAGGGCCAGAGCACTGCCTCCAAAACCAACTTTACGCCAAGTCCAGCAACGCAAAACTTTCTTTGAAAGCTATTATCCTCTACTAAAGCCATACACTTTGCTATCAAAGAAAATTCTTAAAGGCTCGACATCTTAACACGTAAGAGATGTTAACTCCACCCCCTTGTAAAGGCGTTCGCAAAGGTGCACATACCACTTGCAGGGACACGCGGATGTAGATGCAAGAAACGTTTCAATTACCCTGTCGGCATGGGTTATTACGTTTCAATTATATACGAGCTTGCGGAACGCTCCAGAGTACCCCACTTCGCTCTCGGGTGCATAACTACTTCGTACACTGCTTTTATACTGAAATCCCTAATACTTCTATGTATCGCACTATGCAATTGTAAATAAAGATATTACGATATTTCCCACTGCTTTTGCACAATACCAAAACTCTTAACCACTATAGCGCTCATTAAGCTTAGTGACGAGTATGATAATTTTAAAGCTCCTGTACATGCCCTAAGGAACTGGGCAATTGAGGATCACTTTGTTTATTATATAAAATCTCCAAGAAGAGGAGAAAGAAGAGTAGTCAAAGAGATGCCGATTTCCAAGGATGGTAGAGGTGTGGCAAGTGCAAAAAAAAGAGCTCTTCCTAGTAGGGAGAAGAATCACAATGCAAGGACTTGCGCACAGTCACGTGGATGGGAATAGACAAAGCACTACCTAGGTACCTAAAGAGAATACTTTATTATTTCCTTTTCAGGCAATACGAAATTCTGGAAATTGTCTGTAATCGTGATGTATTTGACTTTGCCACTGTCTCCGCTCCTTAGCTTGGCTGTTGCAGTAAAGACTGTGGTGAAGTAATAATGAGATGAGGAGAGCTTAAGGCCCAAGAGCAGTGGAAAAGAATAGAATACACGTCACGTGACGCAATTTCACGTGACATTGGCGCAGTAACCATCAAATTCGCCATCCAGAAATCGAAAGGCCTTATCTCTAAGATTACTAATGTTTAAATAGGAAATATTCTTTAAGCAAATGTTAAACAAGCTCTTGCTAGACAAGCAGCTATCTTCGCCGGCCTTCCTTCCACTGTCAAAGCCATAACAATCAATAAAGTATACGCCATTAGCCTAAAAGCAGTTGTCCTTGCAGCACAAAACATAGAGCTTAGGCTTATAAAAACACAAGTCGCAGAATGAATAGAAAATATAAGTCGAGTTCCTTATTATATCCCTAGTGCTAACGATCTACTAGCGTTTAGAAACGTGTAAATAAAAGACGGGAGAGGAGAGTGGGACGTTGTTGCATATACAACATGCTATGGGTTGGGTTGTAATAATAATAATAAGATATGGAAAGAAGAGGGGGCGGAAGTCCGGCTATATACACGAAGTTGGGTCACATGACGTTAAGTCATGTGAGGTGAAGTGTCAACCGTAGCAGAGGTGCTGAGGAGGATAGATGGGATGATTTGTATTAGAACTTTCCAACAGTTAGATATTTTATCTACTACCTGCAACTGAGTAAAGAATGTGCTTGTGAATTTAAACTCGTGTTTTTCAAATGGGAAGGATGTGGCCCCCACAAAAGGGGAAGGCATGATGGTGCAAACCGGAATCGAGAAGTCCTACTCTAACATTTACCTACGAAGCCCACCCACATAGCATGATCCTTCGCCGGAGGCATGTGACCAGAAGACAGATTTTGGCTGAGAAATCTATGCAAACAGATCTTCAGGGAAATCATCCCTGGTAACAATTAGCAACAAACACCACACTATCACAAGTGACTCACCCAGCCTTCCACCCAGGAATCAAAGCACCACCCTCAATCACGCTCAATTCTTCGCCCGTCTGCCTATTCATTATCCTAACGCGCGGGCAGTCCCAACCTGGATCAGTATACCTCGCTTCCTTGAAATCGCCTGTCAAGATCTCTAATTCTCCACGGCTCCAGTTGGGACGATGCCGTTTTTGAGTGAGAAGAGACAGCTCCTTTAATTTTCCCATCCGCGTAACCAAGTCCATGTGAAAATGCCCGAAGTACTCCGTATCATGAACCTCCAACGTCATTCTCGTTACGCTTTTTACTTCGTCTTCGCCCATGTATTCCAAAATGCTGTCCGGGCAACGAATTGTGTCTTGCTCGAAGCACATGTACGTGTATATTGGAGAGGTCTCGGTCTTGAATTGTGGTGTGTAGGTGGAAAGTGCTTCGAAACGCGATTCGCGGCAGACGTGGAGGAGCGCTGGAGGCGGAGTCTTCGACGTGAAGGCTTTGGCAAACCAACGTTCGCGGTCGAGCTTCTCTCTTTCGCAGGATATTGTAACCATTCTGTGACTGGACAGAGCAAGGTCCCATATCTTGAGGCGGAGTTCGAAGGGAAGTGTAAGAAAGAGCTCGAAGGAGGACAGAGTGCTCATTGTCGCGTCGTGGCAGCCAGACGCTTTACACCGTGTTAGTGAACAAGGATCTACTGGATACGAAGGGGGAAAGAAATGAGGGAAAGAAATTACATTAGCTCATAAAATAGAGATCTTTGGTATTTCCGGTGGTTTCGACTTGGAGCTCGAGAGTTTGTTGATAAGGTGGGGGCCGTTTGTTGATGCATACGGAGGTGCCAAGGCTAATGTTTTGCACACCGCCTAACGGCAATACTTTCTGCCGCCAATACTTAAATGGCCATGATTTCATTGATGTGTACTCCGTAGGCACTGCCACAAGGCGGTGTGCAAAGCATTAGCCCTGGCACCTCCGTACGTTCAGAGCTTCACGAGAACTAATTAAGAAGGCTAATAAGCGAGGCTGTGAGTTTCAACGGGCGGGGACTTTCCTCAAATTCCTCAATAGATGATAAATTGATATCAAGATATTTTCACCACCCATTGCAGGTTCCTACTTTCCGTAAAAATACCCGTCTTGCAGTTTATTCCAGCCTTTGCATAGTAAAAATTCTTCGAGTATCAGCATTCAGAGAGCTTGCCATTAGCCAATGAGGTGGGGCTGACCGAGCTGTCGAGGATTGCAGTCAAGGGTTATGCATGCTAGTTGTGCCAATCAGCGATTGCGGCATAGTGCATCTCTGCACTCGCAGCAAACACCAAAAATCTAGCATTTACTTGCAAACAAATTAACTTTTTCTTTTGCTATAGCACTAAATAGCTCGTATTAGATCTAATAGGTCTCGCGCACATATTTTTTTACTATTAGGCAACTTATGGTTAGTCTAAAATACAGTTGATAAGGCTAGCTTTTGGTGTTCGCAGACTCGCCAAAATCGACCTATTTTTACCTGGACGGAGAGAACGACGTCCTCTTCCAGATGCTGCTGATTGTATGTCCAACTTTCCATACACGACGAGGGGCAAGGCTTCTTATTTTCTAGCTATAGACTGCGGTATTCTCGACGTACAATGCTTCGAGGGAGGTGTGCGTCATAGTTTTGGACTGCGCGCCAAGTGGTTGTGCATTGGCAATCGTGAGCATGAGCCCGGTCAAATTTGGAGAGGGCGATAGCACGTTCTAAGACTCCTCTTTCCCTGCGGATATATCTGACCGAATGGATAAGTGGTCTGCCACTTGTGTCTTAAAAACAATTGTGTGTGAATGCTTCTGTGGGTCTGGAGAGAATGTTGAAGTCGACGAGATCCATGATGTCACGTGACACATTCTACTCATCTGTGCCTGCGTTCATTACAGGATGTCCGCCAATCCTGCACAAGCAGAAGTAGGCCAGAGAAGGTGTACAGACATAGTCTAGGTCTGCAAACTTAATCGCAGATCTCAGCCGATCCTGGATTTCAGAAAAGCCGCTGCATGTCCCATCCTCAATTGTACGAGAAGTCGCTGCACATGCCTCTCATATACCACTCCTACAGTCATCCAAGAGTATATATATCATCCAGGAAGTATTTATCGCTCGTTCGGGGTGCATCGGGGTGGGAGCCTCAGCGATCGAAGGGAGGGCTTGCTTGGCCACGACGCGTCGGATTCTTCGCAGATATCGGCGGCCGGAGCCCTCACGGCTGTTTTCAATGTATGACCTGTAAGGCATTTAGCTGTCAAGTGCGAGGCATCTCAGAACGATCGCTTCTTCGAATACGGAACAGTTGGGAGAGGTTGTCGCAGGAAAGCGTCCCGGTCGCGAATATTCTGCTGCGCTTGCGATCGTCAACTCGCTAACTCAACGCAAGAGATTTCGTGCCTGTATCTTTTGCGGGGGCGCGGCAGTTCGAAAAAAGTGAAATGAGACCGGTCGCAATATTTGCTCAAGTTTTATGCGATTCAGAAAAGAGAAGTTCTGGTAAACCAGGCCCTGTTGTTATATCGCGCCAATCCTCACCTCACCTACCCACGACGCACGTGACCCCTCGCCGCTCTGCTCACCCTCGCTTCACCTCAACCTCACCCATCCTCACCAGCCTTCTTGTGCGCACTCTACCGCCTCACCTCTGCTCACCCGTCTTGCCTAGGATGTGCTCATCCCCGGTCGCGCGGCTATCGAGAGCGTCAACTCCTGGCGAGAAGGATTCAAGGGAGCTAGAACAGACTCCGGGGGGGCCGTGACGGGCCCCTAATACCAAGATAGGCTCCTAGACTCATCATCCTAGTATTATGTATTAATGCTATTATAAAGGTAGAGTTGGAATTCTGCCTTATAATACACTCTTGATTCTACTCTTTACTGCAATTCTTGCCCTTAAGTTCTCTTCCCTCACCTGCTCTCTTTACTATTTATCTAGACTATTCCCCTCTTTGCCTTTAACGCTTTGCTTTTCATTATTAGAATTCTAACCTACTAAGCTAGTAATACAAAGAACTTCTTATATTCTATTTATAGCAAACCCTCCCTTTTGCTCGCAGTCGCAAGAAACTACTATCCTAAGATAAGAAAGAAAAAGACAATAGCGGAAAGACTTAAGGAGTTTGCCGGGGAGTAGAATTAGTTAGGCACTTAGTAAGGGCAGATGAGCTAAGTAGTGCAAGTCGTGAATACGTGCAAATTAATTCTACTTCCTATTAAGTTTTCTATTCTTTTAAGTATTGCCTTAACCTTATAAGCTACAACTTTATAAGCTTAAGCTTTTACTAATAAACACTACAAGAATAGCCGCATAATTATACTTATTAGAATTCTCATCTTATATATATTACTATTTCTTTATCGAAGACTTACGCTATTATCGATGCAAAAAGCTTTACTCGTTTCGCATTCGTTAAGAGGTAAATAAATCCCGCAAAGATTACTATAAATATGCAAATAAGTGCAAGCCTAATATTGCTATTTGTTACAAGATATAGTATAACGATAGACACAATAAGTAAAACTATTACTAAAACTATACTAATAATTGCAACTACTCGATTAATCTTTCTTATAAAGAATAATGCTATCGATTTATTAACGTGTAAATCTTAGGTAAAAGTAAGTAGCAAGCTTTATTATTATAGATAATAAAACTAACTAAGCAAAGTAGTCTTAAATATAGAAGCTTGACAAGTCTAGCAAGCTAGTCTTTCTCAAATGCTAGGTATATTATAACTAAATTTTCTTTGTCGTTTAATTTACAAGCTATTAGTCTTAAGAAGGAAGGAGTATAATATCTACCCGGCCCTTCGGACCTGCTATCGAGCTATAGCTTAAGAGCCTCTATAGTCCTAGATTAAGGTTTCTCTATCTTTAAGATAGTTTTTTGCAAGACTAGAGCTTTATCTATCCAAGTATTAATAACTTATACAATTTCTAGTAGAAAAACTATAAGAGTGACTTTTAAGCGACTTATAATACTCCTTTAGCTTCTCCCTAATTTTTTTAATTAGCTTTATCCTCTTTACTTGATTTGGGTCCCCGCTAGACTTGAGTTTCGCCTATAACCGAAAGCATTGCTAAATATTTAAATCCTTGCAAGAATCTCGAAAATTAAGATTATCTTACTATTTTTGCAATTTTAATATTTCCGCTTTTAAGTAAAGTAGATTTCTAGACGATAATCTATAAAATGCATTATAAATAGAGAAAGAGTGGTCGGGATCGCTTGCGATAAACGCTACTACTAAAAGGAAACTATTAATAAAGTTTCGTAAAGGTTAACCTAATTCGAGGTCTAGATCTAGATTAGTATACTATGCTTAAGATTTAAAAAGTTAAAGTCGCATTTTAGGAAGTTGAGCTATTAATTATTGCTTAAGATAGTAAAGATATGTCTTACTAGTAATTATATAAGACAAGGCTAACTAGTTAAGCATTAACGCTCGACGAGGCGCACTAGTGCCACGTCATAGTTCCTTTATAATTCCTTTATAGTTTTATAAACTAACTTATTCGTTTTAAGTGATTTTGGAAACTTTCCCGCATATTAAGAGAAGAGACGGTTATAAAAGCAACGGCTTACAAGTTTTCAAAATTCGACATATTCCTGTTACAAGTGCACTTTACTAAAAGCTACTATTACTCCGTTAAATCATATCCTTAGTCTTATAGCATATATTATTATATTTGACTTAAGTAAGTTATTTAAATTTTAAGACATATATCTTGCTTAGCAATCTTTAATATTGCTAAAAGCTCTATAATGCTTGCTTAATAGAGGGTGGTTTACAATTAGCAATGTTGCGCTTGTGGCTAAAGTAGAGTTAATATCACATGTACGACTTGCCTTAAGTGTAATTCTTTATAATGCGCTTATTATTATACGCAAAAAGTGTACTTAGATAGTCCTTTAACTACTTAACCATTATTTGATAAAGCCTCGCTATATGGAACTTTACTACAAAATTTATTAATAGCTAATTTAACTTTACTTGCTATATTATACCCTAAAGCTAAAGCAAAGCATTTAAGCATTTTAATTTATAGCATTTTAATCGAAACTTGCTATACGGATTTTAGTAGCAATGTAAACTACATTATAAGCAATTTTGCCCGCTTTATCGGTATAATAGTTACTAAAAAGGTGACTTATTTTAAGTTGCTAGTTATTAAGCTCCGCTTAAAGGCAATTAGGGTTACATTAATCAAATGCCAATTCCCCTTTCCCCCGACAATAGCTTAGCGAGTAAAGTTTTTTATATTTAATAAGCTTTAATATAATATTATTCTTAGCTAAGATTTTTTGCGTGCCACTTAAACGCTAGATCTTTATTAGCACCGTTTACGTCATATAAAAAGCGCTTTTAATATACTATTAGCTATGCAATTTGTTAAGCAAGTAAAAGAGCGTATACAATATTAGTTAGATAAACGACCTGTATAGACGCTACTTAATACTAGAGCCGCTATTAACTTGATATCTTTAACATTCGCTCGAGTACTCGGATATAGTAAAGAGAAAGGAAAACCTATAAATAGCAAGAATCGAATCGATATTAAACTTGCAAATAGCTTTACTATCTCGATAATAAGCACAATTTAACTCTTAATCTCTTTCTTCCCTTTTAAAGAAAGCAATTCAATTGTCTATAAACTCGTTAAGTCTTCTTATAAGAAAACTATAACTTACAAAAAGACTAAGATTTAGCAAAATAGCCAAATCTTAAAAACCTTTTATATATTAGCAAAAGTAAACCTTAAAGTTATTTTAAAAGAAACTCTCCTTATAACAATTAATACTTACTATTAGCATACTACAAATTTTGGTCTATTAAAGAGACGAGAATGCGCTGGCGTAGCGATTTTTAAGGTAAAAAAGGGCAAGGAAGGAAAGAAAGGCTTTATACTTCCTTTAAATCTTAAATAGAAGTTTATAGACGAGTTTTCCTTAAAACACGATCGCTACCTTAAGAGAAAGGAGAATATCGAGGAAAGCTTATAGCGAGGATTTATTTCTAATAATTAAGCTAAGGTTAAAATTATTAAAAACGACCGAAATCATTTTCGATAATTTAAGAATAATTACAAACTTTTAAAGCGCTTTTATTTAGGTTTTTATAAGAGGAATGTCCCTTAAATAATCGCGTAACTATAGTCTAAGCTGCTAGTATAGACACAAAGCTTGTAATATGCTAGATTAAGCAAAAATAAAAGCTAAGGGGAGGGGCAACTCTAAGATTTAGCATTTAAAACAAATATAATTTATCCT
>Ga0302325_10022931_pt1 | contig 13038 bp, 13 predicted proteins | sample Palsa_T0_2_FD_201948 | JGI IMG/M metagenome (GOLD analysis project Ga0302325, IMG submission 201948) | Peat permafrost microbial communities from Stordalen Mire near Abisko, Sweden - Palsa_T0_2 | ecosystem: Environmental > Terrestrial > Soil > Palsa > Peat permafrost | place: Sweden: Abisko... | reverse complement strand
ATAATCGCCGGTAAAATGATCGTTCGCATGGTCTTCTCCATCGGTCTTTTCCAAAGTCCGGAACCAGAAATCTCCGTGGCGAATCATTGGGACTGCGATCGTCGAATTTCGGATTTCCTCCGCAGTTGCCCGCAGGCCGCGTCAATATCCCGGCCCCGGCTTTTTCGCACATGAACATTCACGCCGGCGTCGCGCAGGATCGACTGAAAGCGAACGACATCCTCCGATCGGGGCCGCTCGAACGGCAGGCCCTCCACTTCGTTGTAGCGGATGAGGTTGACGTTCGCGCGCAGCGTTTTGCAGATCGCCGACAGTTGCCGCGCCAGCTCGGGTTTATCGTTCACTCCGTGCAGCAGAATATATTCCAGCGTCACCTCCCGGCCCGTCTCGTCGAAATAATACCGGGCCGCGTCGAGAATATCGGACAGCGAGAAATGCTCGGCCCACGGAATCAGTTGCTTGCGAAGCGGTTCGTTGGGCGCGTGAAGCGAAATGGCCAGATTCAGTTGCAGATTCTCCCGCGCCAGTTCGCGCATCTTGGCCGGCACTCCCACCGTGGATATCGTGATCTTCCTCGCGCCGATGTTGAAACACTCCGGATGATTCAGGATTCGCACCGCCCGCATCACGCTCGCATAGTTGGCCAGCGGTTCCCCCATTCCCATGAAGACCACGTTGCCGATCCGTTCCCGTTGCTCGGCGAGGATCTGATTGAGAAGAAAAACCTGCTGCACGATGCGGTCCGCGGAAAGATTCTGCTTCACTCCGTTAAGCCCGCTGGCGCAAAACCGGCAACCGACCGGGCAACCCACCTGCGAACTGATGCACGCCGTCCGGCGGGTTCCATCCGGGATTACCACCGATTCCGCCATTGCCCCGTCATCCCAGTTCACCAATATCTTCCATGTCCCATCCGCGCTCACTTGCCGCTGGGTGATCCGCCCAAGCCCGAAATCCAGGCCTTCGCCGAGCGATTTGCGCTGGAATGTCGAAAGATTGGAAATTGCGCCAGGATCCGCCGTCAGACCCCCATAAATGCCCTGCCGAAGCTGGCGGCCCCGGTATTTCTCCCACCCCAATTCCCCCAGCCGCAAGTCAATCTCATCGGGGCTGAGTGAAAAAAAATTGATCTTTTCGGGAATCGACATCGCGGGGTGCATATTATGGGGTGTAGTAGGGATTTGGCAACGTGGCGATGTAGAAGGAGGCCTCGAATGCAAAGTCTCAATCGTGCGGTCAGTACATTAACGGTGAGGCGCGGCGCTCACCATGTCGAAAAATCCGATCGCGTCATTTCTCCGCATAATACACCGGGTTCGGTTATGTCGAGAATCATCACGCCCATTCGTTTGACCATACCGGCATCAACTTCAAAGTCAAAGCCCAGTGATGAAGAACTGCTGGCGGCCTATCGCAAGGGAGATCGCGCCAGCTTTTCGCGCCTCGTGGATACCTATCAGCGCGAACTCTTTCATTTCCTGGTGCGTTTTGTCGGTGACCGGGCGGCGGCGGAAGATATTTTCCAGGAATCGTTCATGCAGGTGCATCAGAGCGCCGCTCAGTTCGATCCGCAGCGCCGCTTCCGCCCCTGGCTTTTCACCATCGCCGCCAACAAGGCCCGCGACTATCTGCGGGCTCAGTCGCGCCGTCCCGCCAGTCAGTTACAGGCTCCCATCAGCTCCAGCAACGACGACAGCGGCGAATTCATCGATCTCCTGCGGAACCAGGACCAATCTCCCAGCGAGCCGATGGAAAAGCGGGAAATCCAGCAACTGGTGCAGAAAACCGTCATGGAAATGCCTCCCAGTTTTCGCGAGATTCTCCTGTTGTCCTATTTTCACCAATTCGCGTATAAACAGATCGGTGAAATTCTCGATATTCCGCTGGGGACGGTGAAGTCCCGTCTGCACGCCGCCGTCGCTTTTTTCGCGGATCGCTGGCGAATGGTGAACCATGGCGAATCTGATTCGTAATATCACCTGTGAACCGTCCGTAGCGCTGGGAGGAAACACATTGTAAGTATGGTAGCGACAAGATGTTCCGCTGGGATTTGTTCGGACCTGCTGGCTGTTGAATGAAACCCCGGAGCAAAGGGGACCGAATTATGCATAAGGTGAAACTGAATCGTGAAGACGGAAACGCGGTGGATTTGCTTCTCGACGAGCAAGTCATAAATCTATCTGACAGCGGTATTTTTGTGAAATCAGTCGATGTGGAACCCCATCGCGTCAAGACGGTCAAGCAGATTCTTGATCTCCTCAAGCAGTTGCCCAACGAGGAGCCCTCGGCTGACCTGATGGGACGGACCCTGCTGAAAATAGATTCCTTATCCGCCGTCGACGGCTCGGCAATCTTGCGGCCCACATCGGCCAATGACCCCGCCGATCAGCACCCCGGGGCGTAGGCCGCTCTATTCCGCGGCCCGCAGGAGCGATTCCGTCAAATTCTCGATCTCCTCGGATTTATGCTCGCAGCTTAACGTGACTCTCAGTCGGCTTGTTCCCCGCGCCACCGTCGGGGGCCGAATCGCACCCACCAGCATTTGATCGTCGAGCAATTTTCCCGAAAGCTCCATCGCCGCCGATTCATCCCCCACGATAATCGGGATGATTGGTGAATCGCCTTCGGGCACATCCAATCCCCGATCCCGAAGTTTCGCTCGAAATGAAGTGGATAATTCCCGAAGCCGTCGCCGCCTTTGCGGCTCATCGCGCATGACGCCGATCGCCGCTTCGATCGCCGCCGCGATGGGCGCCGGCATGCTGGTTGAAAACAAATACGCCCGGCCCAGGTTCATGACGGCCCGGCAGAATTTTTCCTTTGCGCAGATCGCGCCGCCCATACATCCCGCCGCCTTGGAAAACGTCACGATGAAAACATCCACGATCTCCGCCAGCCCGCGCTCCGCCGCCAATCCCGATCCATTTCGGCCATACACACCGCTGGCATGCGCCTCATCCAGCAGCAGAACAAACGGATGCTTTTTCTTCAGCCGATCCAGCCCTTCCAAATCCGCCGCGTCGCCGTCCATGCTGAAAATGGATTCAGTCACGACAACCTGAAGCTGATTCTCCGCGGCCTCCGCCAGCAACCGTTCAAGCTTGTCCATTCCGTTATGCGGATACACGCGCCAGTGCGACCCCGATCCGCGCACCGCATCGAGCAGGGATGCATGAGCCAGCTTGTCGATCAGAAAGCGAACGCTCTGACCCGCTCCGGGTTTCCCAAGCGCCGCCAGAGTTTGGATGGCCGCCAGATTTGCCTGATATCCGCTGGGAAGAAGGATCGCCGCTTCCGTTGTCTTCCATTGTACGATCGCCGTTTCCGCGGCGGCGTGCTGGGGCGAATATCCGCTGATCAATGCCGCCGCGCCCGCTCCCACCCCGTCTGATTCCGCTGATTTGCGCATCGCCGCCACCAGCCGCGGATGATGCGTCAGACCGAGATAATTGTTCGAGCAGAAATTGACGCAGACGCGCCCATCGATCTCCACATGCGTGGCATCGATCGCCCGCACGACGCGCCGCTCGCGGAGCAAGTGCGACTGAACCAGACGCAGCAGTTCGGCGTCAAGAAGTGAATCGAGCGAATCCGGCATTACTTGGCCGCGGGCCTCTTAATCCTTGTCATCATCATCACCGGAGTCATCCATCTCATCGATGTCTCCAGCCTCATCATCGACGGCCGCGCCCGTGAGACTCGCCAGCCGCTGCTTCATCAGCCGGCCGACTTTGAATTTAACCGTTCGCTTTTCCGGAACCTCCACGGGTTCCAGCGTTTTGGGATTTTGGGCCTTGCGCGCTTTTCGAATCTTCGTCTCGAAAACGCCGAAGTCCCGGAATTCCAAACGGTTGCCCTTGCCCAACTCGTTCACGATCTCGTCCAGGAACTGCTGGACCACCCGCTTCACCTGAACGCGACGCTGAGCCGCGTTATCGGCAATCCGATCTATCAGTTCCTTCTTCGTGATAGTAGCCATGGCGCCCTCGAATTGAAGTTAACGCACGATGGGAAACAGACTTAAATTAATATCACCTAGCGGAAGGATTAATGCAAGAACAAATCAGGCTGGTGACAGCCCTAATTGAAACCAAACAATGGGGATTAGTGGTAGGAAATGCCGTACGTTTCGCTGACCGCCCGGCGCTGATAATTATCCGGGCTGCCGCCCTTCCCTCCCAAACCGCGTGAAAAATCTGAATACCAATCGTCCGTTCGCAGATAATAATACGTCGTCGACCCCTCATCAAAACCCTCAAACGCCGTCGGCTCGCGGCCATCTCTCGACAAATCCAGTCGCGGCGTCCCCGCCAAAACGGGTGGATCGAACGCCAAGGCGCTGGCGTTCGTGGGCGAATAATTGCCGCCCGCCTGTTGCATCGGGGCAACAGGGGTCGTCTGCGAAGCGCAGCCCGCAACAGTCAGTGCCGCAAGCGAAAGTGTCCAAACAATCCGACGCATGGTTATCCAGTAGTCAAATCCAGTGCCATAACCCGCAGCGCTCGCTGCTGGCCCTGTTTTCATGCCACCGATTGCCAACCGTTCGGATTGTTGCCGAAAATCAACATGAAGATGTCGCCCAAACGCCACGCGAGGCCTCATGGCAGCGGCCGTCCAATTCAAATTTGATAATCCGCGACAAAATCTCCTCGCTCGCGCGCGCGCCGATTCCGATACTTCAGCGTCGGAGGATCGGCCGTCACCTGGTTCATCTTCGGAACGCTCGCGGTAATGAAAACGTTGCCCCCGATCGTGCAGCCCTCGCCAATGACGGTCGAGCCGCCAAGGATCGTGGCCCCCGCATAAATCGTCACATCGTTGTGGATCGTCGGATGCCGCTTCTGGCCACGCAAAAGCTGCCCGAACGCCGGTGCCAGCGCTCCCAAGGTCACGCCCTGATAGATCTTGACGTTGTCCCCGATCTCCGTGGTTTCCCCGATGACGATTCCCGTTCCATGATCGACGAAGAATCTCCGCCCCAGCTTCGCGCCGGGATGAATGTCGATCCCCGTCAATCCATGGGCATACTCCGTCATGATCCGCGGCAGCAGCGGCACCTCCTGTTTGTAAAACTCGTGCGCCAGCCTCTGCACCGTGATCGCCAGCAATCCCGGATAGCAGAAGATGGTTTCATCCGTGCTCTGCGCCGCCGGATCGCCGTCGAACGCCGCCTGAACATCCTGCGACAGCAACTCCCGCACCGCCGGCAGACGCTCAAAAAAACTCGCCACGATCCCGGCCGCCTGCTCATCGCATTCATCACATTGATCGCTGTCACCGTCCGCGCCGGGGATTTGCCGCCGATACCGCAGGCAGCAGCGAACCTGGTTGTAAAGAATTTCCGTCAACTCCATCACCAGCTCGCCGAGGCGATGGGTGATGTTCTGGCTGGTCAAAACCTGTTGCCCGAAATAGCCCGGATAAATCATCTGCCGCAGCAATTCGATCGACTTGACGATCTCCTCGCGGCTCGGCAAAAACACCCGATTCAGGTGCTGCATGCTCGGCTCGCCGACCGTGCTCTTCACCATCGCATCGACGACCCGCGGCAACTGTTTATTAAGTTCTTCTCGATCCATAACAATCTCTGCGCGGCCTGCCCGCTTCAGCGGGCAGGGCATTTCCTACCATATCCCTTGCGATACGCACCCGCAAATTCATAATGCCCGGCCATGCAATCGGATTTAATGATAGGCATCTCGGGAATGCGCGGAACCATCGGCGGTTCCCTGACGCCCGCCGTCGTGTCGCGCATGTCCGCCGCCTTCGCCGCGTTTCTCAAAAGCCGCCGAGGCTCTTCCACCGGCCGGCTCAAAGTTGTTTTCGGTCGGGACAGCAGACCAAGCGGAACCTGGGTCCGCGACGCCGCCATCTCCGCCCTCGTCGCCAGCGGGCTTGAGGTTGTGGACCTGAACATCGTCACCACCCCCGGCGTCGCCATGATGGTCCGTCATCTCGATGCCGATGCCGGCATGATCGCCACCGCTTCGCACAACCCCATCGAATGGAACGGCCTGAAATTGCTCAACCGCGACGCCGTCGCCCCCCCCGCCGCCGACGCCCAGCTAATCAAGGAATTCTATCAAAACGAACGCACCGATTTCGTTGCCGTGGAACACCTGATTCTTCCGCGCCAGGATACGCAGACCCACGCCCTGCATGTGAAGCGCGTTCTGAGCTACGTCGATATTCTCGGAATCTCATCCAGGCGATACAAAGTTGTGCTGGACAGCGTCAACGGCGCCGGTTGCGTCGCCACCGCGACGCTGCTGAGCAAGCTGGGATGCCAGCTCGTCCATCTCAATTCCGTCCCCGACGGCCGATTCGCCCATGAGCCGGAGCCAACCGAAGAAAATCTGACCTCATTATCCGCCGAAGTCCGCCGGCAGCGCGCCGCCGTCGGCTTCGCCCAGGACCCGGACGGCGATCGCCTGGCGATCGTCGACGAAAACGGCGTTTATATCGGCGAGGAGTATTCCCTGGCGCTTTGCGCCAAATGGATTCTCTCTCGCCTGCCGGGTGTCGCCGTAACGAACTTATCTTCCAGCCGGATGTTGGACGACATCGCCGCCGCGAATAGCAGCACCGTCCTCCGCACTCCCGTCGGCGAAGCCAACGTCATTCAGGCCATGCTCAGCAGCGGCGCGACCATCGGCGGCGAGGGCAACGGCGGTGTGATCGACCCCCGAATCGTCCCCGGCCGGGACAGCCTCGTCGGCATGGCCTATATTCTCCAGCTCATGGCATCCACCGGCCAATCCATCAGCCAGCTCGTGGCGCAAATTCCGCGCTATGTGATCGTGAAGACAAAATTTCCCTGCCGCCGCGAAGACGCCCAGCGCGTCGCCCTGGCCCTCAAATCCCGCTTTGCTTCCGAGAAAATCGACACCCAGGATGGTATCCGCGTCGATTTCGCCGACGCCTGGCTCCACGCCCGCCCCAGCAATACCGAGCCTGTCATGCGCATTATTGCTGAAGCTCCCGACCGCTCTCAAGCCGAAAAAATAATCAGCGAGGCCCAGGCGGTCGTGAAGGCGACACTATGACATCAAATCCCTTCGATGCTTTTTGCACAACTCAGTTGCAAAAAACAACCGGCCCCTGTTAGGCTGAGGCAGCTTTTGACCGAAATCAATAAAGAACCCTGGCTCCGTGAAAGGTCCAACCATGCTCGCTCCCCGGTCTTTGATCCGTCGCTCGCTCCCGGCGATCGCTGCCTTTGTACTCCTTTTTTTGCTCGCGCCGTCGCCCGCCAGCGCCAGTGAGGTGAGCCTTAACATCCCCGACCTCAACGCCGCGCGTTTCTTCGGACAATCCATCGGCGGACATACCCTCCTCTCCTGGGGCATGGCCATCTGCGGCCTCGGATTTCTGTTCGGCCTGATCATCTACAGCCGGATGAAAAACCTCCCGGTTCACCGCGCTATGCGCGAGGTTTCCGAGACCATCTATCTCACCTGCAAAACGTATCTCAAAACCCAGATCAAATTCATCCTCATCCTTGAAATCTTCATCGGGTCCATCCTCGTGGTTTATTTCGGCGTGCTGGCCAAGGATGACGCGGGCAATCACATCCCGCCGCTGCACGTCGCCATCATTCTCCTTTTCAGCCTGATCGGGATTTTCGGCAGCGTCTCCGTGGCGTGGTTCGGAATCCGCATCAACACCTTCGCCAACAGCCGCACCGCCATGGGATCGCTTAAAGGCAAGCCCTACCCCTGCTATTCCATTCCCCTGCAAGCCGGCATGAGCGTCGGCATGGTGCTGATCAGCGTCGAGCTGATCATGATGCTCTTCATCCTTCTTTTCGTCCCCCGCAACCTGGCCGGCGCCTGCTTCATCGGCTTCGCCGTCGGTGAATCCCTGGGCGCGGCCGCCCTGCGCGTCGCCGGTGGAATCTTCACCAAAATCGCCGACATCGGCGCCGACCTCATGAAGATCGTCTTCAACGTCAAGGAAGACGACGCCCGCAACCCCGGCGTCATCGCCGATTGCACCGGCGACAACGCCGGTGACAGTTGCGGACCCACCGCCGACGGTTTCGAAACCTACGGCGTCACCGGCGTCGCCCTCATCACCTTTATCCTTCTAGCCTGCCTCGATCCCGCACACGCCAAGGCGCTGGGTAAACCCGAAAACATTCAGGCCACCCTGCTCGTTTGGATCTTCGCCATGCGACTGGTCATGCTCCTCACCAGCGGAATTTCCTATCTCATCAACGAAGCCATCGCCCGCTCCAAATATCTTCACGCCGATGAAATGGATTTTGAGCATCCCCTCACCATGCTCATTTTCCTCACCAGCGCCGTGTCGATCGCCACCACCTATATCTTTTCTTACCTGCTGATCCCCGACCTCGGCCAGGGCCAGCTCTGGTGGAAGCTTTCCACCATCATCACCTGCGGCACCGCCGCCGGCGCGCTCATTCCTGAACTGGTCAAAGTCTTCACCAGCATGAACAGCCGCCATGTCACCGAGATCGTCGATGCCAGCAAGGAAGGCGGCGCATCCCTCAACGTCCTCAGCGGCCTGACCGCCGGCAACTTCTCCGCATTCTGGCTGGGCATCACCATCGCCGGCCTGATGGCCATCGGTTATGGCGTGGCCAGCCTGGGCGGCGCAACCACCGGCGTGGAATCACTCCTCGCTCCCGGCGCGGGCGCTGCCGTCGCCGTCTTCGCCTTCGGCCTGGTCGCCTTCGGATTTCTGGGAATGGGCCCCGTCACCATCGCCGTCGACAGCTACGGCCCCGTGACCGACAACGCCCAGAGCATTTACGAGCTCAGCCTCATCGAGACCATCCCCAACATCAAGACCGATCTGAAACGCGAATTCAACATCGATGTCGACTTCGAGCGTGCCAAGCTTCTCCTCGAAGCCAATGACGGCGCGGGCAACACCTTCAAAGCCACCGCCAAGCCCGTGCTGATCGGCACCGCCGTCGTCGGCGCCACCACCCTGATCTTCTCCATCATCATGCTCCTGACCAAGGGCCTCAGCGATCAGAGCGCCATCGCCAAGCTCTCGATCCTCCACGCCCCATTCCTGCTGGGACTGATCTGCGGCGGAGCCGTCATCTACTGGTTCACCGGCGCCAGCATGCAGGCCGTCGTCACCGGCGCTTATCGCGCCGTTGAATTCATCAAACGCAACATGAACCTCGACAGCAGCGACAAGGCCTCCACCGCCGACAGCCGCCGCGTCGTCGAAATCTGCACCAAATACGCCCAGGCCGGCATGCTCAACATCTTCCTCACCGTCTTTTTCATCACCCTGGCCTTCGCCTGCGTCGAGCCGTTCTTCTTCATCGGCTTCCTGATTTCAATCTCCACCTTCGGCCTATTCCAAGCCATCTTCATGGCCAACGCCGGCGGCGCCTGGGACAACGCCAAGAAAGTGGTCGAGGTCAAACTCCGTCAGAAGGGAACCGAGCTTCACGCCGCCACCGTCGTCGGCGACACCGTCGGCGACCCATTCAAGGACACATCCTCGGTAGCCATGAACCCGATCATCAAGTTCACGACCCTCTTCGGACTTCTGGCCGTCGAGTTAGCCGTCACCATCGACAGCAGCGTAAAATACTGGCTCGCCGCCGCATTCTTCCTTATCGCCCTCTGTTTCGTCTACCGCTCCTTCTACGGCATGCGCATCCGCAGCGGCTCTCCCGCACCAGTCGCTCCCCCCGCGGCCAGTTCCCCCCGCGCCAGCGCCGAGCCGGCGGGGGTTAATTAAGGAGTGGATCGGATTCAATTCCCCCCATGGCTCCAATCAGTAAGCCCTTATGAATTAAAATCTTACAGGCGGGGTGGGAGAGGGAATTGAACTTTTCCTATCCGCAGCCATCTTCAGATTCGAACGATAGTTACCGCAATCGTATTTGTTACCGAGCGTTTGAAATTCAGACAGATCGGCCATCATTTGAACTATTCGGGGTGGCGGTGCATATAGTACTGCATTCTTTAACCCGAAAGATCTCATGCCTGAAAATCTTCTAATTGCGGTGATGGGCCATCAGAATAGCGGCAAGTCCACGACTTGGAACGACCTGTTTGGCGATACAGTGAAGACCGGCAAATGGTGCCGCATGCTATGGTTGAACGACAACGAGAGTGTCGAAGTGTTCCTGATCAGTGGATCGCCGCAAGAGCGACAACTAGACGTCGAAGCCATCTTAGATGGCAAGCGCCCGCGGATTGTTCTCTACTCGCTGCAATATGTGGACGGCGTTTGGGCGACTTACGATTTCTTTTTCCGGAATGACTACAGTGCCTTCGTGCAGTGGCTGAACCCAGGTTACTCGGACGGTGCTGCGTATCCCGATGATTTGGAACTGATCCCGCGTTTGCTCGGGCAGACGACGTTGCTCAGCATGCGCGACGGGACTGCTCCCACTGAAACGCGTGTGCAAGAGCTACGGGAGTGTATCGCGGGTTGGGCGCGGCCACGAGGACTCATCCAAGAAGCCGTTGTAGCCGCCATAGTATGATCGATAGGTGTTGGGGACGTCATCCCTTCTCGTCGGCAGAGTTATCATTTCCAACCCAATGCTCGTCCAACGCTGACGGAGAAGCGTTCGTCAAGGTATTGAGCAAGCGCGGCAGAAAGAATGCCTTCCGCCTTTTCTCGCAGATAGTGAAGATTTTCGGTCAACTCAAGGGCCCGCGCACGGATGGCGGTTTGTACGAGATCGCGACAATTTTCGTATGAATTGCCGTTGCCGCGATAGGGTTGGTTGGCATGCACATGCGGGAGGAGTTCTTGTACAGGGACGGTCTGCGCGAACGGGGATGCGCGCACCCACTCAACGAGCACTGCGTTGAAAAATCCATCGCCGTACATGCGCTCCGCTGGCCGCAGTGCTGCGCGAAGGCCCAAGGAGAATCGCTGTGCCTCGTTGTTCTCGTCGATGGCTTTCACCTTCAATGCGACGAGCCCAGCGTTAAGCTCGTCGTCCCAGTCCACCTCGTCGCAGAGCAATTCTTTGGCGTCTTGCGCGTAAAAATGAACATAGAGCTTCGCCGGCTTATAGCCGAGTACGTCAGGTGGCCGCAATACCTCGCAACGCACATCACTTACGTCCGGCTGCATTTTCCGCTGCTTCCAAAAGCGTAGCTTTGGGTGCGAACTGGCGTCACGCCCGGCTGCGAAAATGTCGTCGAAAGTTGGCATAATCTCTATTGTAGCTTCTCGGTTAGTTTAGTCAGCGTGCGAAGCACAAATCCCACAGAATTGTTGCACGCTGTTGCACGCCGTTCCGGAAATGTACCCGGATCTGCGCCGTCTGCGAAGTCAGAGATGCCTTTGACCAATATCCACGCCGGATCCACGTTTGCCGGAGGCAGTCCGACGCCCTCCATCTCACCGCCGACGAACGGCCGGTCGCCTGACGGCACCGACCGCAGTAGATGATTACGGTAACTCGCGCTCTGGATACGGGCACCCCCGGAAAGAAACGTTCCGACGTGAACCCGAAAGTCACCGCCCGGATCATCGGCGGCATTTGCAAAAAGATTCAATAGTGATTCCCTGGCCTCAAAGCGCGGCGTGGGATTTTTGGGATCGGCGTAGTCAGCCTCGTATGGCGGATTGCCGCCAGGCACTTCGCGCATGGTGCGGAAGTCGTACGTCACGATGGAGCTTGACACCAGCACATCCCCGATATTCTGTAGCGTGGGGTACGCGCCGAACGCCATACCTAGCTGAATGATTCCAGTTGCGCTAGTGACACTCATGGCACGCATTGCCGTGGCTGCGGAGCCTCGGTACCCAAACGGGCCCATGTCGGTCTCGAAAACATTCACCCGGTTCGGCCCAATCGAACGCATGGTTCTGAAACTGCCCACACCTTCCACATGCTTTCCCTCCAGAGGCAGTTCAAGTTGCCTGGCGGCCTCCTTCAGTGCCATCTTCTCCGAAGACGTGGCAATAAAAAGCAGCAGGTCGCAAACGAGATATGGTTCATCCTGCGACGGCATCGGTGGTATTGTACCTCCCGCAACTTGCGTCACCATCGGCTTAGAGCCAACTAAAGGCTCCACGACCCGACAAGCTCCGTTGATGCACAGCTTGATTCGGATCGATAAAAAAATGCGACCGTATCCGCTCCATTCCCGAAAACAGCACCAAAACCTTCACCCGCCGGACATATATATAGGAGGATCCTCTTTCGTCTCCGTGCCCGCAGGCACGATTGATCCTCTCGCGTTCGTTCCCGTTTGTTGAATCCCAATAAAACATGAGCGCCCACAACCTGTCCACTTGTCGTCGTGGAATATTCGCTCAAAAACGCGGCTTTTTGATCGTCCTCCATTCATTCAGGGACGATATTCTCCTCCATCTGTCGTCGTGCTCCGCGGGAACTTTCCACATGTCCCAAATTCGCATGCGCAAAAACCGGGACCTTTCGGGACATTTGGGACATTTTCCGGACTCCGGCCGAAGTTCGTTTGAACCATATTACCCGATGACATTGCTGTCGCAGAGGCGGTTGAATTTACCCAGTTATCCCATGAGGTCCGGATAATCATCAGCATTTCCGCCGCGGCATTTGCCCCCGCGCCCGTTGTATTCGATCTCCTGCGTAATGGAGGTTCGAATGCAGCCCAGGAATTCACAGACCCGGCCCGACATCTTTCCCCGGTTAGCCGCGCCGCAGGCCTGTGGCGAGCAAAGTCGAGCCGGGACCCGTGATCCGGAGACGCCGGCCTATCAGCGCAAGCCCACGACCGACTTGCGCCAATGCGAATGCACGCATCTTTCCTCATTTGATGCGATCCTGGATGCCTACTGGAGAGACCCCGAACGCTGGGATGGATTATCCTGACCGAGCCGCCCATTTAGCGGCGGTGCGCTCCGGCCTGAGCATGTCGAAGGCAGCACCGCGGGTTCGCCACGCTCTACCCCAGCGTTCCCTTCGTGCTCGGCACATCCATATTCCGGGCGTCCAAAGTGACCGCCTGCCGCAGCGCCTTGGCCGTCGCCTTGAAGATCGCCTCCGCGATGTGGTGATTATTTCCGCCATACGGAACGTTGATATGT
>Ga0302325_10022930_pt1 | contig 13038 bp, 2 predicted proteins | sample Palsa_T0_2_FD_201948 | JGI IMG/M metagenome (GOLD analysis project Ga0302325, IMG submission 201948) | Peat permafrost microbial communities from Stordalen Mire near Abisko, Sweden - Palsa_T0_2 | ecosystem: Environmental > Terrestrial > Soil > Palsa > Peat permafrost | place: Sweden: Abisko... | reverse complement strand
TGTTTCCTCATTGCATGATATATGTAACATGGAATTTTCTTTGTCTTCATACAATATGTGCGACAAATCCTTTATCTTTATATGTCCCACAAAAAGGGTTGAAAATCGCAGCGTATGTTATGAATTTTTTTTTTTCGCATTTGTTTTATCATCAGATAATAAATACATCATATCTGAATGCTGCAAGTTAAAAAATGAAACACAAATCCATCATCGATTCTTTGATTATATTCTTTTCTCCCTATTTTTAACTATATCCAAATGGAATATTCTTGAATATTTGTTTTATTGCTTTTCTTTGAAAACGTATGATTATGTTGCTTCTTGGTTTGAACAATGTTTAATAAATAACTTGTCATTTTTATACAATTATTGTGTTTCAATAATAGAAAGAAAGCGGGAGAAAATGTTTAAAAAGTTTGATAAAAAAAAACCGTCATCTGCGAATGAATGTATTGAAGGAAATACTTATCGTAATAGTTATTTCTTTGCTGGTGGCAGGCATCAAATTGCAGTGAATGGCGAAATTGTCTATGAATATCTTCAAACTTGTACAAAAAGTAAACTATTAGATGATAGCGAATATTTCAAAGGAAAAGAATTCGATTTCAAGGGCTATCAACCTTTAAGTGCTGTTTCAATTGATATATTGGAACCGATTATACCACTCTTTTATTCTACAATTCCACTTGACCAACTGTCGGTTTATTTAAACAAGAAGGAATTGCGAGATATAAGCATCCTCCATAAAATATCTATTCCAGCTAGAGCTGACAAAACAAAAATATTGACATATTTTTGCGATCATTACTGTACCCAATGCCATCTTTATGTTTCTGTACTCACCGAGCGAATGGCGATAAAAAAGGTTCAGTCAAAAAAAGAAACAAAGGAAAGGAAAAAAGAAATAATCAAAAACAGTTACGATGAACCATCAAAATTTCCACCTGATCCTCCTTCAAATGCATTACTAGAATCAATAATCAGAGGCTTTTGCAATGATACTGCTCCCAAAAAAATTATTGAAGGAGGTTGTGCTGTGTGTGGTACATTATCACCCGTCGACGACATGGTATTATTAGATGAAATGAATTGCGATGACTTAAGCATGATCTCACCAGGTGACATTGGTCGTTACGAGAGGTTGCATGAATCTGATTCCATAATGCCGCTTAATGGACCAATACTTGCAGAAAATTGCGACCATGTCTGTCAGACGTGTCAAGGCTTTTTAAAAAAGAAGAAAATGCCACCTGAATCTTTAGCAAACTCTTTTTGGATAGGTCCAATTCCATTGGTATTACAAAATTTGACATTTGCAGAGAAGATGTTAATATCTAGGATTCGACACAACAAATGTCTGGTACGTGTCTCATCAGGCCGTGCCAAGATGACTGCCAATGTTATAATGTTCTCAAACCCTACTGTTAAAGTGTATCATGCATTACCTCCCAGCCGGCGTGACATTAGTGAGATTTTGGCGTTTGTTTTTCAAGGCCCTGTACAACCGAACGAATCTGATATTAAACGAACGCCAATGCTAGTACGCAGGAATAAAGTCAAAGACGCGTTAGAATGGTTGAAATTGAATCATACTGACTATGAAGATCTACATATTTCTTTGGAGAATCTTAACGATTATCCACTGGTAGGCGTTCCTGTAAATATTGAGTATTCGAAATCAGATCCAGATTCTGGGAATAAAATTGCATCCGCAATGAGTGTGTACGACAATGAATTCGAAGATGGAACTACAGATGGACCATGTCCATTCACTGTCCACGGTCTTACTGGACCTGAATTTGAAAATATGTCTATGGACAGATTGAAAGCAAGAGCTTTGCAGCATCTCGCTGAGAACGGATCAACATTAGGTATCAGTCATGATTCGAAACCCCAATCAATGTATGATAACCCACAAGCATATCCTCAAATGTTTCCTTGGCTTTTTCCTTACGGTTTTGGAGGAATTGGTCAAAAATGTCATTTCGCAAAAATATCTGAGACTACTCAAAAAAAAAACCTTCTTATGTATCATGATAAACGCTTTCAAACAGACTTTTATTTTCCCATGATTGCATTCAATCATGAACAATTGAAAGCAGGTGTCACGGGAAGTTTCCTTCTAACCAAAAGAAAAATGTGGCCTGGTATATCCAATCGTTTGAAGTCTCTGAATCACGACGTACTTAAAATCATAAGTGACAAACTTTCGAATGGAGCTCATTTTTCACCCTCAACTCCTGAAGAAAAAAATTGCTTTCGACTTTTACATGACTTGGATCACGTTGGTGGCTTTGTGAAAGGTTCAATTACATCTAAAAAATATATGCGAAATGAAATATGGTCAATAATATCCCAAATGGGAGCACCATCATGGTTTATAACGCTTTCGCCTGCCGACAGTCGTCACCCAATATGTTTATATTATGCAGATAAAAATATTGAGTTTAGACCTAACTTGAGATTATCAAACGAACGAAATCTCCTTGTCGCACAAAATCCTGTCGCTGCAGCGCGTTTCTTTGATTTGATGATTCGTATGTTTATAAAACATGTTCTTGGTATTGGAGTCGAACATTCAGGACTGTATGGTAATACCGCCGGTTACTATGGTACTGTTGAACAGCAAGGACGATTGACATTGCATCTACATATGATATTATGGATAGAGAACGCTCTTTCACCACAGGAAATTCGAAACAAAATTATGGATAAAGATGACGAGTTCCAACAAAATCTCATACAATATCTTGAGGGCTGTCAAAAAGGAGAATTTCTTACAGGAACGATGGAATATGTAAAGGAAAAAATACCCATAGATGTGGATAATCGAACAAAGGGAATTCATACAATTTTTGATGATAAATTAACTCAATTTAATGAAAAATATAAAGATCCAACTCAAATTCTTCCCGAAGAACCACCATATTTGCGTGAGTCAAATGACAATTCAACCTGTAATGACTGTCGATCATTGACTCACTGGTGGTCGAAATTTTCCGACACTGTGGATGATATTTTATTAAGATCAAATGTGCATAAATGCAGCTCTTCAGATTCGGAGAAATCTAGATTCAAGGCAAAGGGATGTCTAAACAAAGATGGTATTTGTAAAGCACGCTTCCCACGTCCTATTGTGCCACAAACCACCGTTAATTTTGAAGACGGTTATATCACTTTAAAGAAAATAGAATCAATGTTGAATACAATAACGCCTTGTATAACCTACCTTTTTAGATGTAACACAGATGTAACAAGCTTGCTTTCTGGAACATCAATGAAAGCAGTTATTTCGTATGTTACTGATTATATTGCTAAGCCTTCTCTAAAAACGCATCAAATATTTGCGACTGCTTATAATATATTTGATAAAAATGCTAATTTACATGCTGATGATGTTTCGCGAACAGATGATGCGCGAAAACTGATATTGAAAATCGTAAACGCTTTGTCTACCAAGATGGAAATCGGGAGTCCTATGGCTTCTATGTATTTATTACAAAATCCCGACCATTATACCTCACATAAATTCATTTCATTTTGGTGGAAATCATTTGTCAACGAAACTTTCAATGGAACCACAATTCACAATCATGATATCGATACAATAATGGAAGATGTACCTCAAGAAGAAAGAAAAAAAACCCCATTTTACAACAATGAAGAACATGATGGCCACGACATCGATATAAAAATGGAGGTCTTACGTGAAGTACAAGAAAATATCTCTCTAATTAACCATAATAACAACGACGAAAATCGTGAAATTCATGAATATCATACAAATGCTTTTAAACTCAACATCAAAACATCACCCACAGACAATATGCCAATGGATATTGATAGTCTAAATTCTTTTGGGGGAGGACCCAATGTTGTACCAATAAAAAGAATTATAGACGAGAAATTTATTCGCGAGGATACAAAGAATAATGATCAATTTGAAAATCATGACGAAAATATAGATATGGATAAAAATAAAGCTATAAGTGAAGATGAAGACGAGGAAGAAAAAGAAGATGATCCAATCGATGAAGTATTATTAATTTCACAAGATGGTATGGATTTTGTCGCTTCGTCAAAAGTTGATGATTACAAATATCGCCCCGAAGTATATGGTTCTTCGTCATTACACGAATGGTCAAAGTTATCGGTGAAAGTAAAAGCTTCACAAAATAACAAAAGAAATATGTACCTACCATTTTTACTCGGTCACGGCCAGAGAAATAGCCATGTGATTAAACTCATTCCTTCAAGATCAGAGACATTTGTATTGAATTTTATTGGGGGCCCATTACCTCGACGCGACCAGGGTGATTTTGAATATTATTGTTGTACAATGTTAACTCTTTTCAAACCATGGAGGAAGAATCAAGACTTAAAAGATGTACGTGAGTCGTGGGCTGAAGCCTTTGCATCATATGAATTTGAGACTAAAGATACCAAAATCATGAACAATTTCAATCTACGCTATGAATGTTTGGATGAAAGGGATGATTATCATGCAATATTGAAAAGACAATCCAAAATGAAAGAAAAAGAAACATCATCTTATTTTCAAGATCATTATGATAATGATGGTGACTTTGGACTACATCCCAATTTCGAGGAAGATTACGGTGATCAAAAATTCTTAGGTCCAAAGGCAATTAGAAAGGCTCAACAAATGATTGAAGCAGAAATTATGATAAATAAAGCTGGTTGGTTGGATGACGACAAAAACATAAGTTGGCCTTTGAATGTTCAAGAATTTCGCCCAGTTGTCCATCAAACTGGATCTCAATGGAAGATTATTGTGAAACAGAGTCGTCAAAATATATTAAATGTCAAAAAAATCAATTATTCATCGCCTGAAGGTGCATCACAAGAAATAAAAAAAGGAATTTTGCAGCCATTAACTGTCAGATTACTATCTGCACATTACTTTATGCACAATTTTCATATAATAAAAGAAAAAGATCGTGAAATTGTCTCGAATATCATTGTCGATTTTTCACTTAACAAAGAACAGAAAAGATCTTTCAATATAATAGCCAATCATGCGTCTGAAACTTGTCCTGAACAACTCAAGATGTATTTAGGAGGTATGGGCGGGACCGGCAAAACTCAGGTTATTAAAGCATTGATATCAATGTTTGATCATAGGCAAGAAAATCATAGATTTATAGTTTTGGCTCCCACAGGAACCGCTGCTGCTCTTTTAAATGGGTCAACATATCATTCGATACTTGGAATCCAATCATTTAAAAATAATGATGGAGAAGAATCGTTGAGAAATGAAAACACTGTCATCAAAGAAGTACAGGAACGTTTAGAAGGAGTTGATTATATATTTATAGACGAAATATCAATGATTGCATGTCATGAACTATACTCTATAAGCTCTCAGCTTTCGAAAGTTACTAACGAACACAATAAGCCATTTGGAGGAAAAAACATAATTTTGGCTGGTGATTTTGCTCAGCTCCCGCCAACAAATGGTTCTCCATTATACAGTAATACTGTTATACAACCTCAAAAAAAGTCCATGTCTAAACGAGATCAGGAATCAGCAATAGGGAAAATATTATGGCATCAAATGACGACGGTTGTTATTTTGACGCAGAATATGAGACAAACAGAAATGTCAGAAGACAATAAAAAATTTAGAACTGCTTTAATGAATATGAGATATGCAGCCTGCACAACTGATGACCTGGTATTTTTGAACACTCTATATGCAAACAAGTCTATAAACCATAAATCGCTGACCAGTCCAAACTTCAGGAATGTGTCAATTATAACATCTTTAAATACTCAAAAAGATCAAATAAATGAATCATGCTCAATACGTTTTGCTAGGGACACCAATCAGGAATTGACTCATTTTTATTCTATTGACAAACTAGGAAATGCCGATTTAGAACGGAAAAAGAGAAGATCAAGAACATCCAAAAAAATTTCGGCAAATATTGATATTTCAGACGATATTCAACAAACACTTTGGGATTCTAGCCCACATTCTAGTGAACATTTTCCAGGTAAACTGTCGTTATGCTTGGGCATGCCAATGATGATCAGAAATAACGACGCTACAGAACTTTGCATCACAAAAGGACAAGAAGCATATGTTGTTGGCTGGGACGCTACAGATGGCCCAAAAGGCCGAAAGTTCTTAGAGACCTTGTATTTGGAACTTAAAAATCCACCTAAGACTGTCCAATTGCCGTTTTTGCCTGTAAATGTGATTCCAATGACTCTGACGTCAAAAAAAATAAAATGTGACTTGCCTAACGACTATGAAATAAATATAATCAGACAACAAATAAATGTCTTACCCAATTTCTCCATGACAGATTACGCATCACAAGGAAAAACTCGTTTCCAAAATCCCGTGAATCTTAGTCATTGTAGAAATTTTCAATCAATATATACTTGCTTGTCACGCAGTTCAAATGCGGCAGGAACTCTCATCGTTCAGGGTTGTAACCCGGATAAAATCACAAAAGGATTGCCAGGGCATTTACGCCAGGAGTTTAGAGAACTACAACTTTTGGATAATATTACAAAGGAAATTTTTGAAGGACAGTTAAATAAAGCTTATTTTGGACCGTTGCGGAATCCTATGTTATATAAATATCGAACAGAAATTAAGAAGAAAGATTCCAACAACTTGCATCATAGTTTAACTTTGCCAGATGAAGAATATGTTATCAAAAATAAAGGTCACGAAGAAGATGGAACGTGGAACCCAAATGTCTATCAAAAACTTTTACATTTAAATACGAACGGAAGGGAATTGAAACGAAAGCTTCCTGGGTTGCATACTATTGATCAAGGCGCATATCGTGAAGACAGCTATAAAAAAAAAAAGTTATCTTTAACATCTTCTCAAAATTTGATCGGCCAGTCACCCATAGGTCTTAATTGGGATGATAAGGATTATAGTTGTGCATATGATTCTTTGTTCACAGGACTTTATCACATATGGAATGAAGGTGAATTATCGCATAAGACATATTTTGGAAGTGGGACGCCATTGATGCAAATACTCCATTCAAGGTTTACTTCTTTGTTGAACGAAAATTGCACTTTTGAATCAGTTCGTGATCATTTAAGATCAAAATTACATTTCCAGAAACCTACTCAATACCGCTATGGAACAAATTACACTGATATCGATGAACTAGTTAGGGATCTTACCTCAACGAAATCGTATGGAACGTCATGTTTACGTTGCCCAAATTGCCAATCTTCAATCGAGAAACAATGCGTATATCTTGGAGACTATACTTCTGTCGGGTGGAGCTCATCAGATAGGGACGAGTTGCAAACAGCATCTATACAAAGATATTTAAATTTTAAACTTATAAAAAAAGACGAGAGAACTAAGATTTTTTGTTTGGAATGTCACAATTCTATAGGGAAATATTTTTCATTATGTGAGACTCAATATCTTGACGAACTCCCGTCAGTTTTGATATTTTCCTTAGCGCCTTGGATTGATATAAATAAATATCTCGAATTTGATGTCTCAAATTTGCTAAAAAAATACATTTTGAAAGCAATCATATATTCGAATGGTGATCATTTTACTGTCAAGTTAGTTGATAAAAATCTTACTGTTTGGCATCACGATGGACAGGTTACTCGATCTATCTGTCGGAAGGATCAATCTTTAATACATTTAGATGATATCGTTCCATTAAAGATTTATGGACGATATAAAGCAATCATGGCATTCTATGCCGAAATTTGATTTAAAACTTTTTTTTAAAAAAGAGCATAGCAAAATATAATCACTATGGTTACTTGAACGATAAAAACCTATCGGAGTCGGATATATATACAGTCGAACCCCTCTTAAGGCATACCCCTCGGTGGACAGCCCAGGGTATGCCTTATGAGGGGTTATGGGTTATGAGAGGTAATTTTGGGTGTAAAATGATAATTTGGTGGCCAAAAAAATTATGCCTTATAAGGGGTTATGCCTTTTCAGAGGTATGCCTTAAGAGGGGTTCGACTGTATACCATAGAAGATGAGGGCTGAGACAGGCATCACTGGCTATTTCAATACGATAACAGTGTGTGGACCGCGATCACCAGGATTTTTTATGGACTGGGCCCGACCTTCAAATCATCTCACGCTCAGAGACCATCAGTTCAATCATCCCACTTCTGACATTCGGTGAACTGCTGGACCTTCCAGAGCACACTATATATCGGAGTCCAGCGACAATTCAGATGACTTCTCCAAGATCTATGGCCATCTCTTCCTATCTTCCCACTGACAAACGGCATGTTCAAGGTAGTAGTTCAGAATCAGAGGTTTGCAAGCCAAAGAAACGCAGGCGATAGGATCATCATTCGAGCAACCTGGATGGAACATGGGATTTTTGTGCGATTTTGATATGCCTACAATTTTATTTTTGTATTTTATTTTATTTGAATAAAGATTGACTTCCGTTGAGCAATGAGAATTTTGATTATATTGAAGGTTTCACATCCAAGTGTCACAAACAATGGTAAACGAAACTTCTCCAAATGTTCATTGTTTACAATTAGTTATATCTTCAATCAAATGAAGACAATATCCGAGACTTTTCAGTGGGGGAATGGCGATGCACGCATATCTATTTATTTCTACTCGCTGTAACAAATGAGCCGTTGACTGACATTGTTAATCTTTGTTTACACCTGGATACTCCCCAACAGAAGTCAAGTCTATGCATCAATGGTAAAGATTTGCTCGCTATGGTATGTTTACGTTCGATGAAAAAAAAAAAAAAAAAAGAATAAACGAAGGAACTTACGTCGCTTCCATCTTGATCAGCATATCATTGCCCCACATCCATCCGGGCATACTTCTGGTCAAGCTCTTCGTCGACCTCTGTTTCCACCAAGCGACGCTTGATATGTATCTTTGGGACCTGCATTCGTTGGGCCTGACGACTTGCTTGATCCATCCTCGCTTTCTATCAAACAACGATTTAAACATTAATAATTCTATTGAAAGGATGGAGGTGATACCTTTCTGAATTGATCATCAATTAACGTTAACGTTTTTAAGGACGTCAACATTTTCAAATCACCTGATGCAAGGCGAATACAGCAGAATGAGAGAGTAACTTCGACAATATCCCCCATTTGAAAAAGAACTGGATGAATGTTGAAATATCTGCAATTGAAAGTAATGAGTCAATGAGTTGCCTTGTAATTTGAAATGAAACATACTTGACAGACCCATCTACATCAACTTGTTTTTTCAGATACTGGACGGAATTATCTTCTGTGTGAATAAAGTTATCATGAGCGAGTCGATCCAAATCTCCGTTTGGATCAACTCCTGGACCAAATGGACATGCAACCGTCGTACGACAGTAACGGGATTCTTTGAAATAACGCGTATAGCAAGCAAGCGCGACGTTGCTGCGGTTTGTAAGGGGGTGAATGGGTTCTATCTTGAACTTCGGTAATTTATCTTCGAAATACTTGTGTATCTTTCTGAGACCATCGATCGTCCTATTAAATTCCTCCAGATTCAAGCCTGTAAGAGCGACATATTGGCGTATGTGTTGTGTGAAACGACGTTTGTTTTTTTCATCTCTAAACAAACGGCTGAAGAAAAGAAAGAAACAGTTGAAACGCTAACGTTGCTTATTGATTGAATGCGTAGTCATACTCATCGACTGCGATTGGTGGGAGGTCCTTGTCCAGAATAATACCAACCACTGTAAACATCGCTTCATTTAGATCTGGCGATCCCGGTATTTTCTTTACGAGCTTGAAATGCAACGGAGAGAAAACGCGCTGTATTTGATAGTCTTCGCACTATAAAGCTAGTTAATATGTCATACGTTTCACAAAGAAAAAAATTAAACTTGCTCTAAAAGAAGAAGATAAGTCTGCGTCGACACTGGGAATTTGTTGGCAATCAGAACCGTAGAATTTTAGAAGTTCAATTTCTATCATCAATCTTAGATGAGGAAAAAGAAAAAAAAAGTGAATTCAGTATAGCGAACAGACACCTACTGGCATCATCGTTGTTATATTCTGGCTCCATTGTCGTTGTAAAAAGATATAAATGGGATGAGGTCGGTTTTTGCTTTGAATATTATTTACGACAATATGTCGTTTATAAAGCAGCCCATATTTTGAAATCCCGACAGCGTAACATTGTGCATTTAATAATTGGTATTGGGGGCCGTAACTGCATTTGGAGCTCCATCATGATTGCAATTCTATTTTAGAAAACCATCCACTTGTTAATGATATTGAAACGCGATTCAAACCCATGATGATATAGTCAGGGCCGCCATTCATTTGATAGTGATCAAAAAAAAAGAACAAAAATCAAATTGAAAAAAAAAAAAAAATGGCTCAAAGAACTACCAATGCGTGTTTGTAATATTACGTTTATCTTGAGCTACAATTTATCTGTTTAGTCATTATCTCTCTGTCTATGATTATATATCACTACGGTATTCCAATTTGCAGATGTATGGAAACGTGAGTATTGAGAATATTCGCGTTGTTAACTTCCGGTTTCCATCTTCAAACTATTGTACTCTCCAAACTATTGTTTTTGAAGCTATTTTGAATGAAATCCATCGAAGATAGTTCTTGCAAGAAATTTAAAATAAATAATAATAATACAAGAAAAAAATAATGCCCTGGCATCACTCTGGTCAGTCGCTGGATATAGTCGGTAAAAAGAGCAAACCATTTAATGTTTGAGACCTTGAGATATGCGTGAACAAACAAAACGCAATAATAAATTCACAGTGAAACAATGATTGTATCTGTTTGTCACATTTTGTTCAATAAATAATAAATCCGCAGCGAAACAGTGATTGTATATGTTTGTTACATTTTGTTCAATAAATCTGAATTTTAGAGAATGACAATCAAATGCATAACCGTAAACACTATCCCAGAAAACCCCACCCTGCTTTGTTTTGTACCAACAAACCGTTTGGGTATCGAGCGTTCCCATTCCATTTCCCTCCACTTCGTGCATTGTTCAGAAGGCAGGTCTATATAAACCTACGTCATTGTCCAGACACGGATCTACACCCTCGCAACCACTGTAAACCCTGAACTCGTATATAATATAATACATTACCGTATGTATCAAGTAGAGGCGCGGAGCAACAGCCCTGCAGAGTTCTGTTTGTGTCAAGAAGGCAGTTCTGCGCTGTAGTACTTTACCAACACTGGTTGTTTGTACGAAACGAAACGGAACGGCATTCACTGGGAAGGTTTCCAAGATTATACAGTTGACTGGAACTCATAATAATGTGCTCACAAACGGTGATGAACGAAATCCGCCAAACATACTCGATTTTCATTACGTTTGTTTTGGATCAAAACCAAATTTGACGTTGCATGCTTCGATTTGTAACGGCCCTTTGAATTGTCATGTCGTTGCGAAAATTTTTTTTTTTTTTTTCTTTTTTTTTTTCAATCGAATTCCAGAAAGAGCATTTGCTTGATAACAAAATTACAGGGTACTTTGAAAGTTACTCCCTGGTTATTTGGTCATTCTATTGAGATGTAAGCAGCAATGAGTAATTTGATATAGATTGTCTTTCCCAGTCTTCCGACTCCACCTTGTCTCAAAGTTATAATGGACAATGCCGGCTCATCAACTCGCGTCATTAGATTGATATTGGAGCCAAATCGTAAATCGCTGTGGAGTTTTTTTTGAGGCACAACTTATTCTATCACAGTTTTAGAATTCAGTTTCATCATCGTACAGCGTCATATCCGGGAGCATTCTGGAACAATGAGAAAATTTGATAAGGATCATCTTTCCCTGAATTTCCTTGTTTTGAAAGTATATTCTTCACTAGAGCCCTATGATATTGTTTTCTAATTTTAACATACATTTCGTGTCATCGGACGTCATGGCATATCATTAAAGATCACTGTATGAATATTCTATAGCGACTCCAAAAATAACCTACGTCACTTTACACCGCAATTACAGTAAAACTCCACAATGATCGACGCCTTAGATATGGATCACCTTTCTTAATTTGTACTGCATTTTGATTTGAACCTGCGACGTTCAATACAGCGTAATTGCATTATCTTATTGATTCAATCTTCGATTGATATGAACAGATTCCGCGAGCCATTATTAAAAGTAAATTCAGTCAGCCAGAGCTTTGCTATTTGGGAACATTGTCTCACACCGCCATATATAGAAACCTTTTCAAATAACCGTCGCATAAATAGCAGCTTATATCCCTTTCAATTTTATCTGCTTTATTTTTTTGTCGAGCTCTATGCCGAAAGCAACAAGGAAACCACTCGCAAAATCCCCGTCACCTGAGGTATCCGTTGATGAGTCCGTTGAGGATCCAATTGAGTTGTAATTTTCATTTTTTATTTTTTTGTCAAAGGATTGGATTTTTGACATTTGAAATAGCGTTGATACACCATCAAAGACTCCTAGAAATTCTAGGGCTGGAAATGCTGTAGCACGGTACGGACGCGTATACGCATAGCTGGTATAAAATATTAACCACATTAAACACAAACAACGTAGGCCTGTCCCAAAAAAAACAACGAAATCGTTAGGAGTCATTTTTCATTCGATGCATCAGCTGAACTGATTTATCTATATTTTAGGATAAAAACAACGTAAGGATATCCAAGGTATTTATTTGAGACCAACATCAACTTTCTGTTAGAATATTCCATGGATCGCCCGCCAGTCGAATCAAAAGCCCGATGTTTGATGTCGATAAAATATCAACTAGGAGCATGTCCGGAATGTGAGCGTTTGCGACTTCATAATAATTTACTATTTAGATTTCTTTTTTTTTTGTTTTGGGGGATAGAACAAAGCGAAGAATCATTCCGGATAACGATGAGAATGATTTCAGCGACCAGCCATCCAAAAAAGTCCGCATGAGTGAAAGCGATCCCATTGAATATGACAACGAGTGAGAGAAATATTTTTTAAAAAACAAAATTTATAATGATCTCAACCTGCAGAATAACACCACCACCACTTTCAATTCGAAGCTCAGAACGAAAATATGA
>Ga0302325_10022927_pt1 | contig 13039 bp, 11 predicted proteins | sample Palsa_T0_2_FD_201948 | JGI IMG/M metagenome (GOLD analysis project Ga0302325, IMG submission 201948) | Peat permafrost microbial communities from Stordalen Mire near Abisko, Sweden - Palsa_T0_2 | ecosystem: Environmental > Terrestrial > Soil > Palsa > Peat permafrost | place: Sweden: Abisko... | reverse complement strand
GGCGGGCACCGTTGACTATTACTGCGCCTGGGACCAGAGCAAGCACCTGTGGATGATCTACCTGCTGCGCGTGGTCGACGCGCAGGTAGTCCTCGACAAGCCCGGGTCGGTGGTGTTGTGGACCAACTGTCACCACCCGTTCTACGACCAGAACCCGTATCCGGAAACCGCACCGCCCGAGCGGCCGGTGTGGGTCGGCGACTTCTGGGACATGTTCGGCGCCGGGCACCGTCTGGAGCTGACGAATCTCAAGGCAATCGCCGAATACCGCCACCGCAACGGGCTGCCCGTCAAGCCCGACTGGATGAAATGAGCACCGCCATGACGGTCAGCCTGATCGACGTATCCAGCTATCTGCCCGGGGAGCCGGTGCCGGCGGACTACTTTGCGCAGTTCGCCGAATCCGACGAGCTGCGCGACAACTTGATGTTCCGCGCTCCCAAATTCCGCCACCACGTCGGCGCCGACGAGACAGCGATCGACATGGTCGAGCGCGCCGCCGCTGGTGTGGTGGACCGCCACGGTCGCGACGCCCTCGCCAACATAGATGTGTTGATCACCCACACCCAGATGCCGGACATGCCGTTCTACGGCGGGGGTGGGGGCGTCGCCCACCGGCTCGGGATGAAACCGAATTGGGTGATCGACCTGCACAACGGTGGCTGCGCGGCGTTCGTGCTCGCTATGAAGTTAGCGGCCAGTCTGCTGGGCAGTGGGCAGGGCCGGTCCGCGTTGATCGCGGTGGCACAAAATTCCGCCGGACAAATCTTCAACCAACCCACGGTGCGAGCTAAGGCCCAGGCCGCGGTGCCCGGTGACGGAGCCGCGGTGGGGCTGTTGACCGTGTCGGATGAGTCGCCGATCCTCGATGTCGAGTGCCGCACCTACGGCGAGTATGCGGGGGACATGACAATCGCTGTGGACCCGCCGCGCAAGTGGTGGCAGCCCGGTACCGGCGAGGGCTACATCGGCTTCAACGAAAGCAAGATCACCAAAGTGCTGGCCCGCGGCAACCGCCAGGTTCCCGAAGTCGCCTACGCGGTATGTGACCGAATCGGATTGGCGCCGAAGGACATCGACTTGTTGGTTACCAATCAACCCAACAGGGTATTTTTGCGGAACTGGCGCGAGGCCATGCAACTGCCGGAGGAGAAGCATCGTGACACCTTCGACGAATGCGGCAACCTGTTCGCCGCCGGTATTCCGATCAACCTCGACCGCGCCATCACCGGCGGCCAGCTCAGCAAGGGCGACATTGTGGTGATGGCGGCGTTCGCCCACGCCGGCGACTTCGCCGGCGCAGCAGCGGTCCGGTGGGGCGGCCGATGACCGTGGCGGTGCCATTCAGCCGGTCAGAAAGCGACCCGCCCCTGCGGCTTCCCGACGCCGAAGATCCGCTGGCCCTGGAGTTGAACGAAAGCCCCTTCTCGCCGCTGCCGGCGGTCCGCGCTGCCATGGTGCGGTCCGTCGATGTTGCCAACCGCTACCCGGAGTTCTTGCCGGAACGGTTTCGCCGGCTCATCGCCGGACATCTGGATGTCGCGGAAAAGCAAATCATCGTTGGTGCCGGCGCCACCGGTGTCATCATGCAGGTCCTGCACGCACTAGCTCATCCCGGTGACCGAATCGTCATGGCGTCGCCGACATTCGACGGTTATCCGATCTTCGCGCAGATGGCCCGGCTTCGTCCGGTCACGGTGCCACTGGACGAGCATGGCCACCACGACCTCGACGCAATGGCCGACGCGGCCACCGAGGCCCGGATCGTTGTGGTGTGCCGGCCGCACAATCCGACCGGTACGGTGGAACCCGTCGACGATGTTAAACGGTTTTTGCGGCGAGTGGCGGGCAGCACCGTGGTGGTGCTCGACGAGGCCTACATCGAATTCGTGTCACCGCGCCACCGGATCGACACCGATGCGTTGTTGCGAGATTTTCCAAACGTCGTTGTTGTTCGTACCTTTTCGAAGGCCTACGGGCTTGCCGGAATGCGGACCGGGTACGGCATCTGCTCTCCGGGCGTGGCGTGCACGCTGTGGTCGATGCAGTTGCCGTTCGGCGCCACGGTCACCAGCCTGGCGGCGGTAGCGGCGTCCTTCGGCGCCCAAGCGCAACTGCATCACCGAATCGAGTTGATCACCGCCGAACGCGACTACCTGCGCTCACGCTTGCGGGACATGGGCATCTGGAGTACCGACACCCACGCCAACTTCGTCTATCTGCCGCCCAGGGGCCAACTTTGGACCGAGGTGTTCGACGGCACCGGACCGCGAGTGCGCACCTATCCCGACGGCAGTGTGCGCATCACCGTCGGCAGCCGCCAGTCCACCCATGCGGTGCTGGCGGCGATCGGTGCGAGAGTCACAGCAGGTGGGTCATGACACAGATACCGAGCACGGCCTTGAGATTGCGGTTTCGGCTCGGACACAAGATCGCTGCCTGGTACGACGCCGAAGCCTATTTTCGGCGACGGGCCAAGGGCGGCAAGGCATTCGCGATGCCGATCCCAGGTTTCGGCGATGTGCTGTTCGCCGCCAAACCCGCGCACATCCGCGAGTTCCTGACGATCCCGTCCTCCGCGTTCACACCCCCCATGCCCAACCCGATCGAGCCGGTCGTCGGCGACGGGTCCATCATCCTGCTCGATGGCGCACCCCACAAGAATGAGCGCGCGCGGTTTCTGCCTGCGCTGCACGGTGAGCAGATCCGGCGCTACGCCGGGTTGATGGCCCAAGCCGCGTTGGACGAGATCGCGAAATGGCGGGCGGGAACCACGATTGACGCGCGGGACGCGGCACAATCGATCACGTTGCAGATCATCGTTCAAGCGGTGTTCGGGATCGACGACAGCAACCGCCGCGAACACTACGTCGACGTCGTGAAAGCGATGATGCGTGATTACGTCGCGCCTTTTATGTTCTTCCCCGCATTGCGCCGGGCCCCGTTCGGACTCGGGCCGTGGCGACGCTTCTCTGCGCGTCGCGCCGAGCTGGACGGCCTTCTGTCCGAACAGATCTCGTCGCGTCGGCAGAACGGGGCCGACGGCTGTGACGACGTGCTGAGCGTGCTGATGTCCGACGATGGCGATGACGCGCGTAGCGACGACGGGGTGCGCCAGCAACTGCGCACGCTGCTGGTCTCGGGCCACGAGACGTCGGCGACCACGCTCGCCTGGGCGTTGTTCCACGTGCATGCCGACGAGAACGTGCGGCAAAAGCTGCTCGATGAACTCGCCGACAACCCTGGACCCGAGCAGCTACCGAAGCTGCCATACCTTGCCGCCGTCATCGCGGAGACACTGCGGATGCACCCGACCGTATCTATCGTCGTGCGGCAGCTCAAGTGTGCGGTGACCACATGGCAGATCCAACGGGCGCCGGGAGACATAATCGGAGTCGCGCTGCCCGCGCTGCATGCCGACCCGGAGGCCTGGCCCGACCCCGCGCGGTTCGATCCCGAGCGCTTCGTGGCGCGCAGACCCTCGCCGACGGAGTACTCACCATTCGGATACGGTCATCGCCGCTGCCCGGGATCGTCATTCGCAGCCCTCGAGTTGGCGATTGTGCTGGGAACCATTCTCACCAACGTCGAGCTGGGCATTCCGCACGCACAGCGGCGATCCAAGCTGCCAAGATCGATCCCGCGGGGAGTGGCCGCGGTCCCCAGCCGGCCGATCACTCTGGAAGTCGTGCGCAAGCTTCGAGGAGGTTCTTGACGTCATGAGACTCAAGCAGCACGTTCCACTGCTCCGATGGTCGTTTTGGCGAATGGCCGCGTCCGGCGGCAACATCACGACCACCGGGCAGGTGGGCGACGGTCGAGAAGCCGCCGCAGTCGATTACGTCCTGGCCAACGCCCGCAATGGCGACATCCAGAGCGTGCTCGACACCATTGACCGGTTCGCGTATGAGCAGTCATTCCTGATCAACGTCGGCGACGAAAAGGGCGAGCTGCTCGACGCCGCAGTGCGGCGCGCGAACCCGAAGCTGGCGCTGGAGCTGGGAACCTATTGCGGCTACGGCGCACTGCGCATCGCCGCGTCCGCCCCAGCCGCCCGCGTGTATTCCGTCGAACTGGCCGAGGCGAATGCCGTCAACGCCAGGCGAATCTGGAACCATGCGGGTGTGGCCGATCGGATCACCTGCGTGGTCGGCACCGTCGGTGACGGCGGCAAGACGCTGGCCACCCTGGCCGCGGAGCATGGCTTCGGCTCCGGGTGCATCGACTTCCTTTTCCTCGATCACGACAAGAACGCCTACCTGAGCGACCTGCACAGCATCTTGTCGCACGGTTGGCTGCACAAAGGGACGATCGTCGTCGCCGACAATGTCAGGATCCCCGGATCGCCGAAATACCGAGCCTATATGCGGCAGGACAAAGGCCGCAGCTGGCAGACCGTCGAGCACAAGACCCACGGCGAATACGGAACGATCATCCCCGACCTGGTGCTCGAGTCGGTGTATCTCGGCGAGGAGTCTGGCGGCGAATAGATGACAGCGTCGCCGATCCTCGCCCCAGAAGCCCACACCCACCGCTCGTCAGGGCACGACGGGGTGTTTTGGGATCGCATCGCCCTTGCGTTGACCGCGCCTCGGTCATGGTTGATCGTTCTCGCCGTCGCCTTGCTCGGCGGCGTCGTCATCGGACTGGCCGGCGCCAACGACGCCGGCACCCGGTCACCGGATTTCCTGCCGCCCAGCAGCGAATCGGCGCGCACCGACGCCGCTGCGAAGCAATTTCCCGGCGGCGACCGGACAGCGGCGATCCTCGTCGTCACCAGATCCGACGGCGGGGTGCTCACCCCTGCCGATCTCGCCGTCGTAACAGAGGCTCGCAACCGGATGCTGACAGCCGTCGGCGCGCGGGACACCCCGGCGCCGATGCTGACATCTAAAGACGGCCGCGCCGCCGTCGCGGCGGTGCCGCTGAGAGCTGATCTATCGGGCTTTGCGCTCAGCGACGCAGTGAAGGCGGTGCGCAACGCCGCGGCCGACGGATTGCCGGCCTCGCTTGTTGCCCATGTCACGGGCGGCCCGGCATTCGGTGCCGACATTTCCAATTCGTTCACTGGGGCCGACATCAAACTTTTGGTCGTCACGGCGCTGGTTGTCGCGGTCCTGCTGCTCGTCACGTACCGCTCACCGGTGCTGTGGCTTGTGCCGCTGGCCGTGATCGGTGTAGCCGAGCGGGTGGCCGCCGCGGTGGGAACCGCCGTCGCCGGCATCACCGGGCTGACATTCGACGGGTCGACGTCCGGCATCACCAGCGTGCTGGTGTTCGGCGCAGGCACCAACTATGCGCTGCTGCTGATCTCCCGCTACCGCGAAGAGTTGCGGCACCACGCCGATCACCGACACGCTCTGCGCCGCGCAGTGCGCATGGCGGGACCCGCCATCCTCGCGAGCAATGCGACCGTGGTGCTGGCCTTGCTCACGCTGATCCTCGCCGTGGTTCCCAGTACCCGCAGTCTTGGCGCGCTGGCAGCATGCGGGCTGGTGGTCGCCGCCTTGTTCGTGCTCTCAATGCTTCCGCCATTACTTGCGTTGTTCGGGCCTCGGCTGTTCTGGCCGTTCGTCCCGCAAACCGGCAGTGCCGACACCACCGAGACTGGACCGTGGCATCGCATCGCCGAACGGGTCGCACGACGGCCGGGGCTGATCGGCGGGATCTCGGTTCTCGTCCTCGCGGTGCTGGCGACGGGGCTACTAGGCACCACCATCGGGCTCTCGCAGACCGAGCAGTTCCGCGTGAGAGCCGATTCGGTGGCCGGATTCGAGACGCTCGCAACACATTTTCCAGGCGGGTCGGCCGACCCGACCGTGGTCGTCGCCGACACCAGCAGGACCAGCGCCGTGCAACAGGCGATCCACGCGACGTCCGGGGTGGTTTCGGTGACCCCGACCGGCCAGTCGGCGACGGGGAGGAGCCGTTGGTCGGTCGTGATCGACGCCGCGCCCGCGTCAGAGCGGGCGTTCGAAATTGTTGCGGCGCTGCGTGATTCAGTCCACGCTGCCGATCCGGCAGTGCTGATAGGAGGATCGGACGCCAAGGCGCTCGACATTCGCGACGCCGCGACACGAGATCGGCTGGTGGTGATTCCGGCGATTCTCGCTGTGGTGCTCACGGTTCTCTACGTCCTGCTGCGCGCCGTCGTCGCGCCACTCGTGCTGACGGCGGCGACGGTGCTGTCCGCGCTCGCCGCACTCGGGCTGGGCAGCTGGGCGAGTATCCACGTCTTTGGTTTCCCCGGACTGGATAGCAACACCCCGCTGTTCGCGCTGCTGTTCCTGATCGCTCTTGGTGTCGACTACACGATCTTCTTGGTGACACGCGCACGCGAAGAGACTGTCGAACACAGCACGGGTGAAGGAATGGTGCGGGCCGTGTCCGCGACGGGCGCCGTGATCACCAGCGCCGGCATCGTCTTGGCAGCGGTGTTCTGTGTGCTCGGCGTCCTGCCGCTGATCGTGCTGACGCAGGTGGGAATAATCGTGGGCCTCGGTATCCTGCTCGACACATTCGTTGTCCGCACGCTGGTCATCCCGGCGGTGTTCGCGTTGATCGGCCCGGTTATTTGGTGGCCGTCCAGCACGGACGACCGCGCACGGAAATCGCCGCCCGGGCCAGCGGCAGCGAGGTCGGGACGGCACCGGCGGTGACGGGTCATGGCTGGCCATTCGGTCAAGCCAGACAATGGGTAAGACAAGTAGGCGGGCCTTGAGCGATACCGATCGGTGTACTAACGTCCGGTGCACACCCTGACATCGGAGACAGCCGTGACGAACACCGACGACAAAAAGACGTTGCGAAAGTTCCGCAGAGAACGAGCTGTCGGCCGCTTGCTCAATCCGGCAGTCAAAGGCTTGAGCAAAATCGGGTTGCGCACCGCGCTGGCCACCGAACTGGAAACCGTCGGCCGCAAAACCGGTCAGGTTCGCCGGGTCCCCGTCTCAGCGCAGTTCGACGACGACGGGGCATGGATCATCTCTCAGCACGGGACCCGCTCGGGTTGGGGTCGAAACATCGTCGACAACCCGAATATTCGGCTGCGACAGGGCAGTAAATGGCGTGCCGGCGTCGCGAAATTCCGAACCGATGACGACGTCGTGGCGCGCGGTCGCAAGTTCGGATCAGTGGGGGCCAAGGTCGTCAAGGCGTTGGAGACGACTCCCGTATCGGTCAGGATCGACTTCACCGACTGACCGGATCAGTTCAGCTCCGCACGCCGCTCAGGTAGGTCACATCGGCGAAGGCTGCCGCAACTCCGTCATCGGGGTAGACGAAGCCGTTGGCGGCATGCATCTCGGCGACCGTGCGGTGTGACACCTGCCAGCCTCGGTCGGTCAGGTATTCGATGATGTGGCTGCGCTCGTAGTGATACACCAGGTCATTGAAGTCGATCTCGAACCCGAACTGGCTCATCCGCTGATGATGACTACGCCAGCGCTGATCAGCGAAAATTGTTGTGTCAGGGACGAATTCGGAAGCCAGTTGACTGCCTGGAGCGCTCAGGGCGGTGATGTTGTCGAATAGCGCGTCCTGCGCCTCGGGCGGCAGGTAGACGACCAACCCCTCGGCGCTCCATGCCGAAGGAGCCTGCGGGTCGAAGCCCGCGGCCCGCAGGGCAGCGGGCCAGTCGTCGCGCAAATCGACGGCGACCGTCCGACGCTCAACCGTCGGCGCGGCACCGAGCTTGCTCAGCGTCGAGGTCTTGAAATCGATGACGTCCGGCAGGTCGACTTCGTAGACGACGGTGCCCTGCGGCCACGGCAGGCGATAGGCCCGAGCGTCCAGGCCGGCCGCCACGATGACCGCCTGCCGGATCCCACTACGGGTCGCGTCGACGAAGAACCGGTCGTAGAACCGGGTGCGGACCGCCATCCCCCGGCCCATCCGGGCCGGATCGAATCCGTCGCCGGTGACGGGAATCTCCCCGTTGACCAACCGCGTGTAGACGTCGATGCCGACGGCGCGCACCAGCGGCGCGGCGAACGGGTCGTCGATCAATCCATCGGCCGACGCCAACGCCCGGCTGGCCGCCACCATCGTCGCCGTAGCGCCGACGCTCGTCGCCAGATCCCAGCTGTCGCTCTCCGTGCGTATCGACATCACGGCTCCCATCACGCGGCTTTCGAAATAATATAGATCATCTACTTATCGCCGCAGCTGCGGCTGCGGCGGCCGCTGTCAGTCAGACGTCGGGGCAGTAGTGCTTTGGGTTGTCTCGCTCGTCGAGCGGCGGCAGGTTGCGTGCAGGCGTCTGCACCAGCGGGGTGGCAGCGAGGATGCGGCCGTTGGCGCGGTCAAAGCCGGCCCGGGCCCGCGGGTGCTTGCGGTAGCGGGAGGGCACGGCGGCGAAAACCAGACGGACGAGGTCACCGAAGCGGCGGTGTAGCCACTCGTCGCGACGCGACCAGGAGTACCCCATCAGCTCGCGCACCGGCGGGTCGTAGAGACCAACGGTCAGCCAGACGAAGAAAGGCGCCACCAGTTTGCGCTGCAAGGCCCACAGCCGGTCCGGAATCCATTGCGCGAATGGCGGTTTCGGTAGCTCGGTCAGGTTCAGCACCTCGCGTGCCGCGAAGTTGCTCTCCAGCACCTCGCGACACATATGATCCCAGTAGACCTGGAAGTCTTCCCAGCTGTCCGGTACCGGACGCATGCTCATGCCGTACATCCGGTACCACTCGACGTGTTCGTCGAACAACTGCCGCCTCTGCGCCTCGGTGAGGCCGCCGCAGAACCGCTCCGCCACATGCAACGTGCCGACGAAGAACGTGGAGTGCGCCCAGTAAAAGACTTCGGGGTTCATTGCGTGATAGCGACGGCCCTGACCATCGACCCCCTTGATGTCGACGTGGTAGTCACGCACCTCGGCGCCGGTCGTCGGCGCACGTTCACCATCGAAGACGACGCCACCGATCGGATAGAGCGACCGCAACAACCGGGGCCAGCGTTCACGGAAGAACGTCGAGTGGTCTTCCACGGCCGCGCCGAGTTGCGGATGCATGTTCTGCATCGAGCCGGCCCACGGACCCTGCAGCATGCCCCGCCAGTCACCGAAATATTGCCAGGTCAGCGAGTCAGGACCGAGCGGTTGGGGCGGGGCTTCATATCCCAGTGGCGAAACCGGGCAACCCGCCGCGACCGGGCGAGACTGCGAAGTATCTTGAGTCACTGGTGGAGTTTTCCCGTCCGTGTCAGCCAGACTGACTACATACGTTGTCAATCAGAGCTTAGGAGTTCCGTGCCGTCCGGTCAACGACGAGGCCGCTGGTCCGGTGTCCCGTTGGAGGATCGCCAGACCCTGCGCCGGGACGAACTCGTCGCTGCGGGCGTGCAATTGCTGGGCCAGGAAAGCGGTCCGGCGGTGACCGTGCGCGCCGCCTGCCGACAGGCCGGACTGACCGAACGCTACTTCTACGAGAGTTTCGCCGACCGCGACGAGTTCGTGCGCGCCGTCTACGACGACGTCTGCTCGCGGGCGATGTCGGCGCTGATGTCGGCTTCGACACCGCGCGAGGCCGTCGAACGATTCGTCGCGCTGATGGTCGACGACCCGGTACGCGGACGGGTGCTGTTGGTGGCCCCGGCGGTGGAGCCAGTGCTGGTCGTCTCGGGTGCGGAGTGGATGCCCAACTTCATCGACCTGCTGCAGCACAAGCTGACCCAGATCGCCGATCCGGTCCGGCAGAAGATGATCGCGACCGGCTTGATAGGTGGCCTCACCGCACTGTTCACCGCCTACCTAAGTGGGCGGCTGACGGCCACCCGCGATCAGTTCATCGACTACTGCGTAGAGATGCTGCTCAGTAAGGCCGCGAAACATTGAGAAGGATTGATTAGGTAACTCTCAGCACGTCGCGCATAGACTCGCCGGGTCGGCACTTGAATGTCACCGGCATACACAGATATATTGACTGCGACCGACAGACACAGATAACTGGGGAGACACCGTGCCGGACCCGCAAGATTTGGACCTGCTGCGTGAACTCGAGCCGGTCGTCGAGAAGTACATGAACCGGCATCTGAGCGTGCACAAGCCCTGGAACCCGCACGATTACATCCCGTGGTCGGACGGCAAGAACTTCTACGCGCTCGGCGGGCAGGACTGGGAGCCCGGGCAGTCCGTGCTGACCGATGTCGCGCAGGTCGCAATGGTCCAGAACTTGATGACCGAGGATAACCTGCCGTCGTATCACCGCGAGATCGCGATGAGCTTCGGCATGGACGGCGCGTGGGGTCAGTGGGTCAACCGGTGGACCGCCGAGGAGAACCGGCACGGGATTGCGCTGCGCGACTACCTGCTGGTGACCCGCGCGGTCGACCCGGTCGAGTTGGAGAAGTTGCGGCTCGAGGTGGTGAACAGGGGTTTCAGCCCTGGCCAGAACCAGCAGGGCGACCTGTTGGCCACGAACCTGTTCGACTCGGTCGTGTACGTCACTTTCCAGGAACTCGCCACCCGCGTTTCACACCGCAATACCGGGAAGGCGTGCAACGAGCCGATCGCCGATCAACTGCTGGCCAAGATCTCGCAGGACGAGAACCTGCACATGATCTTCTACCGCGACGTCACCGAAGCCGGTCTGGAGATCGCGCCGAACAAGGCGATGCACGCGTTGCACCGGGTGCTGCGCAACTTCAGGATGCCCGGCTACAGCGTGCCGGAGTTTCGCCGCAAAGCAGTGATGATTGCCGTCGGCGGCGTGTACGACCCACGCATCCACCTCGACGAGGTCGTGATGCCGGTGCTGAAGAAGTGGCGCATTTTCGAGCGCGACGACTTCAGTGGCGAGGCCGCCCGGCTGCGCGACGATCTCGGCGTGCTGATCAAGGAGCTCGAGGTAGCCTGCGACAAGTTCGAGCTGTCCAAGCAGCGCCAACTCGAGCGGGAATCCCGCAGGGGCGACCTGCGAATCACCGCCCGCCAGCTGCACAAAACAGAGGGCAAGCTCTCCTTTAGCCGGCGGTAGCAGGCAATGCGAATTGGTCCCATCGCGCTGGCCAGCCCGGTGGTGCTGGCGCCGATGGCGGGTGTGACAAACGTCGCATTCCGGACCCTGTGCCGCGAACTCGAGCAAGCACGCGTCGGAACCGTCAGCGGGCTTTACGTCTGCGAGATGGTCACGGCACGCGCCCTCGTCGAGCGCCATCCGGTCACCATGCACATGACGACGTTCGCCGCAGACGAGTCGCCGCGATCGTTGCAGCTCTACACCGTCGACCCAGCCACCACGTATGCGGCGGTGAAGATGGTCGCCGATGACGGACTCGCCGATCACATCGACATGAATTTCGGCTGTCCCGTGCCGAAGGTCACCCGCCGTGGCGGCGGGGCGGCGCTGCCGTTCAAGCGGCGGCTGTTCGGCCAGATCGTCGCCGCGGCCGTGCGCGCCACCGAAGGCACCGACATTCCGATTACCGTCAAGTTCCGGACCGGTATCGACGACGACCACCACACCCACCTGGACGCGGGCCACATCGCCGAATCCGAGGGCGTGGCGGCGGTCGCACTGCATGCCCGGACCGCGGCACAGCGCTATTCCGGAACTGCGGATTGGGAACAGATCGCCCGGCTCAAGCAGCATGTGCAGACCATCCCGGTGCTGGGCAACGGCGACATCTTCGAAGCCCACGACGCGCTAGCCATGATGGCCGTCACCGGCTGCGACGGCGTTGTCATCGGACGCGGCTGCCTGGGCCGGCCATGGCTGTTCGCCGAGCTCTCGGCCGCGTTCACTGACACCCCGTCACCCACACCGCCCAACCTCGGCGAGGTCGCCGACATCATCCGTCGCCACGGCCAGCTGCTGAGCGCCCATTTCGGCGAGGACAAGGGCATGCGCGACATTCGCAAACACATCGGTTGGTACTTGCACGGTTTTCCGGCCGGATCACAATTAAGACGGGCGCTGGCGATGGTCACCACGCGCGACGAACTCGACCGTTTGCTGGACAAGCTCGACGCAACGGCACCCTTCCCCGACGCCGCCAGTGGGCCGCGTGGGCGCCAAGGGTCGCCGTCGCGGGTGGCTTTGCCCGACGGTTGGCTGGCCGACCGCAACGATTGCACGGTTCCAGTCGGGGCCGACGTCATGCACTCGGGCGGCTGACTTCAGACCGTCCCGAGATCGCGTTTCGGAGCATGTCTCGTTACCATGTGGAACTTGTTACATCACAAGCCGGTGGCCACGCCCAGTGCCACCATCGCGGCACATTGCCTCGAGCTTGCAGGGCTGCATCGGCAGCGCCGCTCTGATGTGCGCGACGGAGCGCGCGTAGGAGTAAGTGGGCCGCATCTTCTGATTCGGGGGCCGATAGGACATGAGTGACGGCGACGCTGGCGCCGACGCAGCCACTCACGACCGCGACCGCGACGACGTAGGTCATAACGGAACGACGCCGGGATCGCGAGGCGCCGCGCCGTGGGAGCGGTTCGGAGCGCCGCCCAAGGCGGTCCCCGTGAATCGCCAACGGCCAGCGTCGCCGGCCAGGTCATCGTCGGCCATACCGGCCGACGGCGAATACGACGAGACCGGTGGATCCCACACCGGGGGCGGGCTCAGCGTCGCCGAGCTGATCGCCAAGATGGGCGGCTCGGACGTCCATCGACCACACCACCACCACCACGCGGCGCCCGATCCCGAGCCAGCAGACTTTGCACCTCAACTGCCCGACGACGAAGACGCCGACGGATACGACGCCTACGCGCTGCCGGCCTCCGCGGAGTACGCCTACGACCTGCCCGACCTGGACGCCGGATACCCCGAGCGGCTGATCCACGACACCCACGTTGAGCGGACCGTCGTACTGCCGAGAACGTTGGCGGAACCACGACCTGCGCGGCTCGTCGGAGATCTCCCAGCGGCCCCGCTGGCCGACCAGTCCGACGAGGCCGATGACTACTCCCCCACGTCGAAGCGGCATCGCCGTCGACGCGCATTGTTGGCATTGGGCCGTCTGGCGGCTGCCACCGTTGCGGTGGCGGCGCTGGCCATGACCGGCGGAGCCTGGCAGTGGAGCGCGACCAAGAACCACC
>Ga0302325_10022926_pt1 | contig 13039 bp, 13 predicted proteins | sample Palsa_T0_2_FD_201948 | JGI IMG/M metagenome (GOLD analysis project Ga0302325, IMG submission 201948) | Peat permafrost microbial communities from Stordalen Mire near Abisko, Sweden - Palsa_T0_2 | ecosystem: Environmental > Terrestrial > Soil > Palsa > Peat permafrost | place: Sweden: Abisko... | reverse complement strand
CACAATGTCACGTGCGGCCATCTCGTTTCTCCTTCTCTCGGATTCGACTCCTTTGAAGGATCACGAGGTGGCCGTCTCACGTCACGCCGACACGCCCGCAACCAGGCAACCCAGTCACCGCCGGATCAGCTACCCCATACACCACTCCCGTGGACGTGAACCGCGGTTACGTATGGAATCGCGACCAGGTCCGCGGGCTGATGCGATCGCTGTACCGGGGGTACCCGGTCGGCGGCCTGCTCACCTGGGAGACCCAGGCTGACGGGTCGGCCGTGCGGGGCGGAACGGCCGTGGCTCAGGGCGTCCGGGTACTGATTCTCGATGGCCAGCAGCGCGTCACCTCCTTGTACGGAGTGTCCCGGGGTAGGCCGCCGGCGTTCTTCCAGGGTGACGAGAAGGCGTTCACCGGCCTGCGGTTCAACGTCGAGGACGAGACTTTCGAGTTCTACGCGCCGGCCAAGATGCGCGATGACCCGCGCTGGGTCGACGTCACGGCACTCTTCGTCCAAGGGCTCGAGCCTCAGATCGCCTCGCTGGCAAGTCATCCGGAGACGCAGCCGCGCTTCGCCACGTATATGGCGCGCCTCGCCCGGCTGAACGGGGTACTCGACCGCGACTTCCACGAAGAGAAGATCACCGGCGAGGACAAGACCGTCGACGTGGTGGTCGACATCTTCAACCGGGTGAACTCCGGCGGGACCAAGCTCTCCAAGGGAGACCTTGCGCTGGCGAAGAAATGCGCGCAGTGGCCGGAGGCGCGCGCGGCCATGCGATCACATCTGGAACGCTGGCAGAAGGACGGGTTCACCTTCAGCCTTGACTGGCTGCTGCGCAACACGACCGCGGTAGCGACCGGCCGGGCCGAGTTCGCTTCCCTGGACGACGTCGGCGTTGATGACTTCAAGCAAGCGCTCGAGGACTCTGCGAAGTACGCCAGCCTGTTTCTTGACGTGGTCGCCGGGCGCCTCGGCCTCGATCACGACCGCGTGCTGATGGGGAGAGGCGGCTTCCCTGCGGTCTCCCGGCTGCTGCACCTGGCCGGCGGCCATTTCGCCAGCTCGGCGGAGAGTGACCGCGCGCTGTTCTGGTACGTCCACTCCTCGCTGTGGGGCCGGTTCGCCGGCTCGACCGAGACCGTGCTCAACCAGGACTATGAGAACGTGGCCCGGTCCGGTGTCGACGGGCTCATCACGTCACTTGAACGGTGGCGTGGCGGGAATCTGACCATCGACGGCCAGGACTTCGAGGGGTTCGGCCGGGGGTCGCGGTTCTACCCGCTGCTTTACCTGCTCACCCGGGTGTACGGCGCCCGGGACTTCGCCAGCGGTCTGCCGCTGCGCAGCTTCATGCTCGGGTACCTCACCAGCCTCCAGGTACACCACATTTTCCCCAAGGCCGTGCTGTACGCCGCCGGTTACCCGCGCAGCCAGGTCAACGCGGTTGCCAACTTCTGCTTCCTCACCCAGGACACGAACCTGGCCGTCGGCAAGCGCCGGCCGGCGGACTACTTCGCCGAGGCCGAGGCGAGGAACCCCGGAGTGCTGGCGTCGCAGTGGATTCCTGACGACCCGGCACTGTGGCAGGTCGAGCGATACGCGGACTTCCTCGCGGCCCGCCGTGACCTGCTGGCCGGCGCCGCCAACGCCTTCCTCGGCGAGCTCAGGTCCGGTGGCGAGCTCCAGTCCAGTGCATCCCCGCCTACCAGCGTTGTGCTGGAACGTCTCGTGGTCGCGGACGACGAGCCCGGGGACCAGGACTCGCGCAGCGCGGAGGTTGCGGCCCTGGTGGCAGAGCTCATGGACCTGGGCTGCGCCGAGCCCGCGGTGGATTGCGAGATCGCCGACCCTGCGACGGGCGATGTACTGGCCATCGCCGAGGCGTGCTGGCCAGAGGGCCTGCAGCCTGGCCAGGGCAGCCCGGTTGTCCTGGAGCTTGATCCCGAGGAGTCCGACCTGGGCCGGCTCAAGGAACTCGGCTACGAGATCTTCACCTCAGCTAGCTCGCTGCGGGGGTACGTCCGCCGCCGCAATCAGGAAGCAGCCGGCACCGTTGAAGACGCGGCCAGTTCCGCGGGTGGTTTGGCCGGACTCGCTGATGAGCAGGCCGATCGCGTCGGAAGCGCGGAGCAGCTGGCACCTCCGCGTTACTTGGAGTCCGGCAGCGAGGCCGCGGCGGTTCCCGGACCCGACGTGCGAGCGGCGTTCGAGCGAGCCATGAAGGATGTCTACGTCCGGGCGAAAGCCGAGGCCAACTACACGGCTACTTATTTTGTCGGAATGCTCAGTACCTATGGCGGGCTGGGCACCGCCCAGCGCTTGCTCGCGTCAACCGACATCTCCACAGGCTTTGCTGCCCTTTACGAGCGTGGCCGACTTGACCTCACCGTCGAGGCCGTCGTCGTCCAGCCCCAGTTCGCGAGCCTGTTCTCCGACGAGGAGATAGAGACTGCGCAGCAGCGTCTCGACCAGCTCGGATACCGGTCGCCAGACGCATAGCGCGCAGGGCTCGCTCGGGACGGCAGGCCGACCTTGCCATACGATCGTCGAGTGGCGCTTTGGGACGTTGTCGAGCAACGCCACGTGCGCCAGGCGGCGGCAGAGTTCGACCGGCTGGGCCAGGATGAGTTCCTGGCACTTTACGGATTCGGCCGGGCCCGCGCCTATCTGCTCATCGTGGACGACAAGAGCTACGACTCCAAGGCGATCCTCGGAGTGGCCTTCGGCCTCGCGACCGGCCGTCCGATGGGCCCAAAAGAGTTCAGCGGAGGCGCTCAGCACGCCGCTGCAGTACTACGCGCTCTGGGTTTCGAAGTACGTAACGTACGCGACTGACAATCACCTGCACGGTGACGCGAACTCAGCGAGACAGGCAGGTCTTACAGCCCGGCGTCCGCAGTGCTCGGCAGGTCAGCTTCCGACACCTCGCTTCACGAACGTCCCCCGGCCGGGCATCGCCACGATGAGGCCCTCGCCCCCCGTAGCACTGATAGCGCTCGCTGGACCGTCCCGGCCGACAGGCCACTCTCGTTCGAGAGCTGCAGCACGGTCGGCATGCGCCCGGTCAGCGAGTTGCGCTTTCACTGGGCTGACGCCTACAGGATCGACAGTCAGGACGGCTTCGTCTGGACAGCCGTCCCACTGGCAGATCCGGCCGTCACGATTGCACGCAACAGCTCTGGCGAGCTACGAACGGCATTACGCGATCACTACGCCGAGCAAGCCGGGCGTCGTACGGCTGGCGGGCACAGCACCTAGCTCTGAGGCCGTTCTGGTCCGGGCCACGGCCGCCCCTATTGGCGCGGCTGTACCTCCGCCGAACCCATGGTCTCGGTCTTGACCAGCACGCCACTCGGCAGCCGATGATAGACACGAGCGGCGTTCTTCTCGATCTTTGCGGCGATCTCGTTCTGCAGATCAACGCCCACCATCTCGGCGAGCCCGAGCAGATAGATGGCGCTATCGGCCAGTTCCTCTCCCACGTCCTGGTTGCCCTTACGCCAGGCGTCGAACGCCTCAGCGACCTCTCCGTTTAGCAGGCAGAACTCCATCGGGATATCGGTGCTGTTGAACCCCTTGGCGATCTTGTTGTCCCAGGCGAGTCGCTGCGCTGACCGGATATCCATCGAATCCTCCCGCCGCAATCCAAAAGCTGACTCGCATACTCAATCAGGTGCTGTCACCAGTCCGGCTCGGTTGACGCGGACCTTGGCCAGCTCAGCGTGGCGCTGACTCCTGTGTATGGCTCGATATGCTCGCCAAGTTACGGGCGAAGATGCCGCAGCGCTGTTCCGGGAGGGCTGTATTGGCTGACGACGGACAGAATACCGACGCCCACGACCCGGCCGTCTCGCCGGCGATCCCCGGCGAAACGGCCCATAAAAACGGTCTCGCGCTGCCTGGTGGCGTCCTGGCGGCCTCGATCTCGTTCCACGAGGCGTTTGATCTTCCCCGCAAATCGTCGCCGAACGCCAAGATCGACGAATCCCTGGCCAGGCTGCGCATCGCCTTGCTGGCGGAAGAGGTAGACGAGTTCGTCGACGCAGTGGCCGCTGCCGACCTGGTCGCGATCGCCGACGCGCTGGCGGACATCGTCTATGTCGCGTACGGCACGGCAGTTACATACGGCATCGACCTCGACATGGTGCTCGGCGAGGTACACAGGTCGAACATGAGCAAGCTCGGCAAGGACGGGCAGCCGCTCATCCGCGAAGATGGCAAGGTAATCAAGTCTGACCAGTACTCCCCGCCCGACATTGCCAGGGTCCTGGAAGTACAGCGCCCGCTGCCGCTGACCACGACCGGCAGCCCGGGCACCTGAGAGTTCGCCGCTGCGGCCGGAGAGACCACAGGTCCCGTGCAGGTCAGCGGCCGGCTCCCGATGGGGCGGCTTGGTGGGTGCCCTTGAAGACCTGCACGCTGTGCCAACTGACGTAGGCGATATCGACGGCGGGCTGGCCTGGGCGTGCCGCCAGCAGCGACTGCCCGGCGAGCGCGTCGACCGCCTTGCCCGCGTCGCTGCGGGCGACGTACAGCCCGGATACGCAGATGCGCCGATCCGCGGTCAGCCCGAGCACGCCGAGGTCAAGCAGGACATGGTGCAGCGCGCAGAGCGCCAGCCCGTTGGCCACATCGTCCGGGCCGTCCTGGCTGTGCCAGCGCACGTGCGCTGCCTCGATCCCGACCGGAGTGCGGCCGAGCGCGCCGTCGAAGCCGCACATCGCGCACTGGTATGCGTACGCGCGCAGAACCTCTTCGGCGAACCCCGACCGCCGGGCACGCCGACGAGTCCAGGTGGTCTCCGGGGGCGCGGCGGCGTTCAAGTCGGCTAGGTCGAGATCCACCTCGGCGCAGATCAGGTTGGCCAGCACCAGGGTGAAGTGCCGGTCCAGCAGCAGCCGCGCCGCCGCGGCCAGCGTGCCGGGGCTGGAGAGCAGTTGCTCGACCTCGGGCCTTAGCCGACCGACGGCCTCATGGTCGATAAGCCAGCCTCGCCGTTCCGGCACAAGACCGATCTCTCGCCCCCGGCCATCCCGTAGATCCCATAGGTCGCGCTCCATGTGCACGAACGGCATTGCCGCTCGGCTCCGGGCTGCCGACGGGTTTTTGACTGGCGGACCGAACTCGTTGATCAGGCGGCTGACCGGCTCCTCTGCTTCCGCGTAGGTGGCCAGGCTGCTCCCCGTTGCGGCGAACCTGCCGAACAGCCACAACAGCAGCAGCGGCTTGTGCGGCACCCGGACATCCCCCACCCGCGCCTGCCGGAGCCGCGCCAGCGCATCAAGCAGTTCATCCGGGGTCAACCCGTCCACCCCCCCGTCGCCTGATGGTCCCCAGTCAACCAGCTTGCAGGCCGGTCGGAACGAACCAGCGCGGGCCAGCGTAGTTCCGCCTTGCCGCGACACTGGCCACGTGGCCTCCGTTAAAAATGATCTTCGTCTGGCCTGGCATGTCTGATGGTCTGCGCAGGCGATGCGGCAGCCCGAGCAGGCATCAGGCCAGACCGCTCCAGTCCTTGCATACCGAGCGCCAGTCGGCTTCGCTCAGGTAGTGGCAAGCCGGCAGCTTCATCTGCCGGTCTTGCAGCGCATTCGCGCCTTCCCAGCAGGCCACCTCAATGACCGGACCACCCAGGAGCTGGCAAAGATCAAGGGCCGGGACCAGGTCAGTATCACTGGAGAACACGACAAGGGCCTCAAATCTGGCTTGCTCCATCAAACTGAGACGGACTAACTCGACGGCCAGAGCGACGTCAACGCCCTTCTCGATCGGCGGGTTGTACCTTGTGCCCGGCGCGGGACGCCCTGGCGGCCAGCCTCGGTAAGTGAGGGGCCGCCTGAACATCCGGAGCCGCGGATCTCGTTCCCAATTCTGTGCCTGCTTGTCATTGGCGGACGCTGGCCTCGGCTCATGCCGGGGATCAGGGCGGCCTCGGAAAACTCCAATGGCCGTTACCTTGCTCGGCACGTCCCGGCGCGAGGCAATCAGGTCAGCCAACTTGGCAGGCTCTGGTACGCCCTGAAAGGTCTCGCAGCCGCGTCCGTACTGGGCATGGCCGACTAACCAGACATTCTGATAATCCAACAGCACCGCGATGCGGGCAGGGTTAGGCATCCACGCAATGTACCTATAGCCACCGACATCCAGTGAGCGCAGAAAAAGCCCCGCCAGTCCCGTTAGGGAGGGCGGGGAGTAATGAGGTCACGTTACCACATGACTATCTCGGCGCGCCGTGATCGGTTTCCGGTGCTGTGGATCTTCACCGCAGCTGGCCGGCGTGGTGGACTGGGCTGGTGAGCGGGAGCGCAGCGGCGGAGGCGGCCGTCGAGCTGGCGGTGGAGCTGGTGCGCACGGACAGCGTCAATCCGGGGCTGGTGCCGGGGGCCGCGGGCGAGGCCTCGGTAGCCAGGCTGCTCGGGCGGCGGCTTGAGCGCGGCGGGTTCGCCGTGGAGGTGGTGCCCGCCGCGGGCGTGACGGGCCGGCCGAGCCTGGTCGCCCGGCATGATGGGGCTGGCGGAGGGCGGAGTCTGCTGCTGAACGGCCATCTGGACACGGTTGGCGTCGCTGGGATGGACGCGCCGTTCGCCGGGCGTGTCACTGGCGGCCGGAGCAGCGGGCGGCTACTGGGGCGGGGCGCGTGTGACATGAAGGCCGGGGTGGCCGCAATGGTCGCGGCTGCAGAGGCGGCCGCCGCTACCGGGACCGCGGGAGACATCGTGCTGGCGCTGGTCGCGGACGAGGAGCATGCCAGCATCGGGACTGAGGCAGTGCTGGAGTTCCTTGATGGGCGGCTGCCGGAAGCCTGCCTGGTCGGCGAGCCGACATGGCTGGACCTGGTGATCGCGCATCGTGGGTACGCGGTCGTCGAGGTGGCGTTCACCGGAAAGGCGGCGCACTCCTCGCAGGCATCGCTGGGCGTCAACGCCGTGTCGCACCTGGGACGGCTGATCACCGCCGTCGAGGAACGCGACGCCGGGCTGGCCGCGGGCACTGCTCACCCTGTTGCCGGTACCGGGTCGTTGATGACGACGGTCGCTGGCGGCGGCACGTCGCCGTTCGTGCTGGCGGACTCCGCGTTCGCGTTCGTCGAGCGGCGGACTGTGCCCGGCGAGGCCGCAGCCGGCGCGCTGGCCGAGGTCGAGACCATCCTGGAGGCGATGCGGCAGGCCGATCCGGCGGTGCGGGCCGCCGCGTCGCTGGTGCTGTCGCGTGAAGCGTGGGAGTTCGACCTGGCCTCGGCGGCCGGGGCCGCGCTGTCCGGCATGCTGGCTGCGGCGCTGGGTGCCCGCCACGGGCGCGTTCCTGAACAGGTCGGGGCGCCGTACTGGATGGAATCAGCCCTGTGGGAAGCCGCTGGTGTCCCCACCGTGGTGTGCGGCCCGGCGGGCGGCGGGATGCATGCAGCCGACGAGTGGGTCGACCTGGCGCAGGTCCGCGCCTACGCCGACGCCCTCGTCGACACCATCAGTGCCTTTTGCGGCACCGCAACCACATGACGACGGACCGACCGAACTCGGCGTGCCCTCCTACGACGGAGTAGCTTCGGGGCGGCTGAACGGCAGCTGGACCTCGAATACCTGCTGGCTGACCTCGGCAACATCATCCACCATGTGTGCCCATACCTCCCGGCCAGGCCCAGTGGCCTGGTAGCCGCGCTCGTCGACCCACCGCGCCAGATCGTGGTACACGAACGGAAAGATGCTGGCAGCCGGGCCGTTGCGTACGGTTACAGCTGCCTCCCCGACCTCCGGAAGGACGAGGTACCTCGCCGGCGCAGGTAGTTCGGCTGGCGGTTCCGCCACCGGCAGGGCAAGGTTGACCGTAAGGTCGTTGCCCGGCTCGCCCTCGTAGAAGATGAAATACGGCCCCGCTTCTTTCACGAGTTCCCGGATCCGCAGCTGCCTGAACTGCTCCTCCGCGCGGTTGACTACGGGAACGATGTTCTCCGGGCCGAACGCCGGCGCCGGTTCTGCGATTACGACCACGCCCATGGCAGGAAGCTTCTTCACCACGATGTCGTCTGCGGGCATAGCGCCCTCCCTTTCGATGTAGCGGAGACGTGCTTCGACTCCGCGCAGCTTGTCCTTGTGTGCTTCGATTTCCTGCTCCAGCTGAGCGCGCCGGAGCATGAGCATTCCCCGGAGCTCCTCCAGGGTGATCCCGGCCAGGAGCTGCCTGACCTGGGCCAGCGAGAGACCCAGCTCCTTCAGCGCGACGATCCTGTTGAGCTGTCCCAGCTGCTCCGCTGAGTAGCCGCGATAGCCGGTGTCCGGGTCGACCTTCGCCGGAGGCAGGAGTCCGATCTCGTCGTAGTGCCTGAGCATGCGGACGGAGACCGTTCCGAGCCTGGCAAACTCACCGATGCTGAACATGAAGACCACCCTGCACCCCTCACGCGACGTGAGAGTCAAGCCCCTTTCCCAGCGCGTGCCGGGCGCAGGGCTTGCATCCGGTACCCCGGTACAGGCTTACCGTCGGGGTATGGAACACAGCGAGATCGGCCCCGCCGGGAGCTGGGCACCGGAGGCGTGCACGCTGCCGGCCTCCGAGCGGCCGCGGCGGGCGGCCGAATTCGACGGCCTGTTCGCCGGGGCGGTGCGCGGCATCGAGCGCGCCGGGCCGACCAGGCTGCGGCTGGACTTGCAGCCCGGCCCGCAGACCGCGGCGCAGGTGGCGGAACTGGCGGCAGCCGAGACGGGCTGCTGCTCGTTCTTCACCTTCACCATCACCGTTGCCGCCGGCCGCCTGGTCCTGGACATCGCCGTGCCCGAGCCGCACACCGGAACGCTGGACCTGCTGGCCGACCACGCAGCCGCGGTCTCGGCGGGCGGCACGGGCGGCGCAGCGGCATGAACGGCCTGCGCAGCGGGCAGGTCGCGCAGGCGGCCGGGCTGAACCGGCAGACGCTGCGGTACTACGAGCGCCGCGGGCTGCTCGCCGAGCCAGACCGCACGCCGGGCGGCCACCGGCTCTACCCGGCCCAGACGGTGACGATCCTGCGGGTGATCAAGGCGGCGCAGCGGCTCGGATTCTCCCTGGAGGAGGTCGCTGACCTGCTGGAGACCGGCCGTCATCAGCACCGTGGCCGGACTGAGGCAGGGCTGCGGCAGCGCGCGGCCGCGAAACTCGCCGAGGTCGAGGCAAAGATCGCCGACCTGAGCACCATCGCGGACACGCTGCGGGCCGCGCTCGACGCGGGCTGCACCGACCTCATCGAATGTGCCGGGCAGCCGCAATGCCCGCTGCCGTTCGCCGCGCTTGCCAGCGCCGCCGCCGAGGCACCGGCCACGTTGGCCCGTTCAAGATGATCTTGCGTCTGTAATCATTGCACCGCGCCGTACCGGGACGCCTGGAGCTCATGCAGCTCGGCGTCATCCTTGAAATGGCGGCCCAGCAGGATGGCGGCCTCGTTTTCAAAACTGCCGGTTTTCTGCCGGTCAAACCTCATGGACACCATATTGGCACGCTGCCTTAATGGGTGATGAGCAGGTTCATTCCTAAAGGCGGAAGGAGAGCGGGTCGATCCCGGCAGCACCCTGTAAGAGGTACGGCCAATTAACGGAGGAAAAAGTGAAGATCAGGTATCAGCTGGCAGCCGTCGCTTCTATTACCGCGATCATGGCTCTGGGCATAGCAGGCGCCGCTTCAGCCAGCACAATGGTTCAGCACGCATCAGCAAGTCGCACTATGTTGGCTTCTCGTAGTGAACCTGCACAGCTGAAGGCGACGGCCGCAACGCCGGACGTAACCGAGATAGCCTGGTGCCAGGGAAACAACATCGGATGCCTCTGGAGTGCCGGATTCGACAATCAAGTTCTCTTCCACAGAACCGGGAACGTCACAAACTTCGAGGCAGTTCACGGGACGACCTGGGATGGCCGCAACGTATCCGAATGGCAGCAAGTCGGCACTAACAACTGCCTGGAATATGATTTTTCCGGCGGAGTAATAGTCCGGATGGATACCTGCACCGCCGGCCGGGCATCTCAGCTATGGTGGTCGTCTCCAGCTGACTCACTGGTCAATGACTATGCGACCGGGCAACTGGGCCAGCAAGAATGCATGCAGGCGGCAACTACGCAGAATGCCGGCGTCTTCGTCCAGGCCTGCGACGGATCCCCCACCCAGGCGTGGTTCCAGAATTGATAACTCGTTAGCTGAGGGAAAGAGCACCGGTTTCTTTAACCTGGTGCTCTTTCCCTCATTGCACCGTGTCGTACTGGGATGCCTGGAGGTTGTACAGCTCGGCGTACTGGCCGCCGAGCGCCATCAGGTCGGCGTGCCGGCCCTGCTCGGCGACGCGGCCATCGCGCAGGACGTAGATCCGGTCCGCGTGCCGGACGCTGGCCAGCCGGTGCGTGATGATCAGGATGCTGCGGCCCTCGGCATGCCCGCGGACCGAAGCGAACAGGGCGTATTCAGCGCGGGCGTCCAGCGCGGCGGTCGGCTCGTCCATGATCAGCAGCGGCGCGGACCGGTAGAAGCCGCGCGCCACGGCGACCCGCTGCCACTGGCCGCCGGACAGCTCGGCGCCATCCTTGAACTGGCGGGCCAGCAGGGTGTCGTAGCCGCGGGGCAGACCCTCGATCACCGTGTCCGCCCCGGCCGCCGTGGCCGCCTCGGCCAGCATGGCGGGGTCGGCGGTACGGCCCATGGTGATGTTGTGGCGCACGGTCAGCGGCCAGTTGGCATGATCCTGGGCGATCACCGCGATCTGGTCCCGTACCTGCTCGGTGTCCATGTCGGCGACCGCGACCTGATCCCAGCGCACGGCGCCGGAATCTGGCTGGTACAGGCCGGCGATGATCTTGGCGAGCGTGGTCTTGCCCGAGCCGTTCTCGCCGACCAGGGCGACGACCTCACCCCGGCCGATCTGGATGCTGACCTCGCGCAGGACCGGGTCGTTCTGGCCGGGGTAGCTGAACGTGACATTGTCAGCGGCGATCCGGCCGAAACCGCGCAGTGCGGGCCTGGTTCCGCCGGGCCGGACCCGGGCCGCGCAGTCAGTGCAGAAGGCCAGGTAGTCGGAGAAATAGAGCCCTTCCTCGTAGCACTGATTCACCGCATACAGCAGCGCCGCCAGCGATGCCTGGGCCGAGCGGATCGTCAGTACCGCCGTGCCAGCGACCGCCAGCGGCACGGTGCCGGAAGCGAGCAGCAGGCCAAGGGCCACGTACACGCCCGCGGTGGCGACGCCGCCCGCCGCCTTGGCGGTCACCTGGGTGGCTGTCTGCTGCCAGGCCGCCCTGAGCTGGGCATCGCGCTCGTAGGCGGCAAGGCGGGCGACGCGCCCGAGCAGGAAGGTGCGTAACGTGAACGAGCGGAGCTCAGCTGCCGTCTCCCGCTCGGCCATCAGGTCGGCCAGCATCCATTTCCGGCGGCGGCTGTCGGCCAGCGCGAAGTTCGTCGTGTAGCCGATCCTCGCCGCGCGGACCGCGGCCCAGCCGCCCGGCAGCTCCGCGACCACCAGCAGTCCGAGCAGGACCGGGTTTAGCACGGTGATCACCACCGCCGCGGAGACGATCCCGACCGCCCCGGTCACGCAGTTGATCACGTCTGCCACGACCGACGACGCCGAGTACAGGCCCCGGTCACGGGCCCGCTGCATCGCGTCGTGGAACCCGGCGTCGTCGAAGGCGGCCAGTTCCACCTGGGTCGTCAGGTCGAACAGCCTGATCTCGACAACGCGGTCAACCTGCGGCTCCAGCCGCGCCTGCGCCCAGCCGGCCACCGCCTGCAGGCCAGCGCACGCCGCCACTGCCGCGGCGACTAAGGCCAGCGACGGGATCGCCGCGCGGACCCGGTGCGGCGTGGGGCCCGCCGCGAACAGCGCCTGCAGCACGCCCGTCGTCGCGAGCAGCGCGTATCCGCTGAAAACACCGGAGACAACGTTCAGCCCGATTGTGGTCACCAGGTCCCGGCGGCTCGCCTCGCTGCCGAGCCGCATCGCCTGGGCGACGATGCGCGGGAACTCCCGCGCCATCGCCAGAAAGCTGGTCGAGGCCATCCGCTCGTCGTAGGCCCGCCAGTAGGAGGCTGCGAGTTCCGCGGTGGACTCGTCGGCTTCTGGCTGCTCCGCTGCTTCAGCGCTGGCCCGGCCAAAGGTGATCCGCACCGTCACCGCTCCCTCCGCCGCGGGCGGGGCTGCCAGCCGTGCCGGCCGCCACCGCAGCAGCCTCAGTATGAGAACCCGGCATGGCTTAAGGCCAGCGAGTTTCCGAGCACGGTGAAATGCTCGTTCTGAAGCGTTTTGAGCCGGGGCGGCGTGCCGTTCCGCCACCTTTGCGCCGCGGATGTGTAGCGTCGGCCGTGGCCGGGTGACGGGAAGGTCGCTGAGGCGAATGAGTAACCGCAAGAAGCCGCCGGGACCTGCCGGGAACGCCTCGGAGGGCACGGCCGCATCGCGGCAGGCGATGCCGCAGGTCCTCGCGAGGCTGCAGGCGATGAGCGACGAGCTGCAGGCACGGTGCAAACTCCGCGCGGCAGCGCGCCGGGCGTGGCGCGGCCAGGATCCGGCGCCGGCTCAGCTGCCGTGCTGGCCTGAGGACTCAGCCGGCGACAGGTTCTTCTCCGGCATGATGCTGGACGAGGCCATGAAGGCGCCTTGCCTGGCGACGGCGGTCATGCCTGATGCCCGCGTGATCGCCGCCGAGCCCGCGCACTGGAACGTCGCTCTTTCGGTCCTGGTCCGCGCGGTCCTGCTCGACGGGGTGCCGGTCGGCGACCCGCCGGTCCAGGCGATTCTCGGCGTGCTCGCCCCGGTCGCCGAGGCCGAGTTCGCTGACGGCCGGGCGGCCAGCCGCGCGGCTTCTGGGGCTGGCGCCGGGGTGGCGGCCGCCGAGCCGGAGCTTCCCGAGCTGGACGGGCCGGTGTCCCTGCTGGGTACCTTCGCGCTCATCGATGCGACGTGGGCGGTGATCGGGGAGGACTCGCTCCAGGACGTTCTCGGCGTGCTGGCGCCGCTCCTCGGCGACGCGCTGCCGGAACTGGACGGCCAGGTGGTCGCCGAGGCACTGGTGCGGGCCTTTTCCCGTCATTACCTG
>Ga0302325_10022925_pt1 | contig 13040 bp, 18 predicted proteins | sample Palsa_T0_2_FD_201948 | JGI IMG/M metagenome (GOLD analysis project Ga0302325, IMG submission 201948) | Peat permafrost microbial communities from Stordalen Mire near Abisko, Sweden - Palsa_T0_2 | ecosystem: Environmental > Terrestrial > Soil > Palsa > Peat permafrost | place: Sweden: Abisko... | reverse complement strand
CTCGGTGTCGAAGGGAACCGCTCCACCGCGTTTCATCCCCAGTCAGATGGTCAAACGGAGAGGGTTAATCAGACGCTAGAGCAATACCTACGCATCTACTGCGATAATCATCAAGACGACTGGGCACAACTCCTCCCTCTGGCGGAATTCGTCTATAATAACACTCAGAGTGCCTCGACAAAGGTCTCCCCCTTCTTCGCCAATTACGGTTATCACCCCCATTGAGCGGTGACGGTCGCAACCGGTTGCGCCAACCCCGCAGCTGAGGATTTCGCCGACAGGCTAAAGGTTGTCCACGAGGAGCTGGCCCTACAGCTAAAGGCCGCGCAGGAGATATACAAATCACAATTCGACCGACACGCCACGCCAACACCCCCCTTTTCGGTTGGAGACAAGGTCTGGTTGTCGCGACATAATATCAAGACCAAACGACCTTCGCGGAAGCTAGACGTGCGGCGTTTGGGACCAATTCGCATCTTGGAGGCTGTGGGAAGTGGGAATCTGGCGTTTAGGTTAGAGTTACCCGCATCCATGGGAAGGATACATCCGGTGTTTCACGCCTCTTTGTTGGAGCCCTATCAGGTAAGCCCCTGGGCAGGAGGGATGCAAGAGCTGCCCCCGCCTGTGGAAGTGGAGGGGGAACTAGAGTACGAGGTGTATGAGATATTGGACTCTAAGATGGAGAGGAGACGGCTGTTTTATCTGGTGGATTGGGTGGGCTATGGACCTGAGGAACGCACATGGGAGCCGACAACAAACGTGGAGCACGCCAAGGATGCTGTGGCGGAATTTCATCGCGCACACCCTCGACGGCCTTCGCCAAGAGACATCCCTACGCTATGCAGACCACCTCTTCTGCCTCCTTGCGCCCCCGCGCGACTCCAACCGACTCCAACTGCCTCCAACTGCCTCCACTTGCCCCCGTTTGACACCAAGGGTCAACTCCACGTGCCTTTTCAGGAGCTTCGGCATAGAGGGGACCACCTGTCACAAACCAACCCCGCTGTGCGACGTAGCACAGCAATGTACCATGTAAATAGTTAGGTTAGGGCGCACGGGACTACTAAAACCCCGTCGCCGCACTGTAGAGCTCTTCATCTCGCAAGGTCACTTCAAATCCTCTTATTCTTATTCGCAGCCTGTAGTCTCGTTCCTGACACCTACGACCCCAGAGTGGATTCTCACATCCGACAAGTAAAGAAACATTTAAGGCAATTTCCTGTGACACTCTGAGCTGACTGCATTCCATCTAACTCTTCCAGACGATAGTATCCAGTAGGAGATGCTTCCCAGATACGATACGGTCCAAACCAATTGTCAACCAACTTGAGCTTTCGACTAACACACCATTTTTCCTTTTGTTGATTGAAGAGTAGAACCAGATTGTTGACTCGCAGTTGCTGATGTTCCAGTCATTGTCGCTTGAGATCGTCAAAGTAGCTTTTGTTCGCTTGTCGAGAGAGCTCTAATTCTGAACCGGCATGGGCTTCTGACAGAGCACATTGATCCAATTGTCACATACGTGCCTGAATTAAATCCTTGCGATCGTTGATGAGCTCCCAATTGACCATTCGCCACAACAGAATATCCAAATCGACAGGTAACAGACAATCCCTTCCATAAAGCAACTTGAAGGTTGGATATCCAGTACAGCGCTGTATACTAATTCAATCCGCCCATAGCGCGAGGGAGAGATAGCAAGGCCAATTTACATGTTCATCACGAGCATATTTCGCAAGTGCATTGACCACAGGACCATGACCTCGCTCGACGAGACCATTTGACTGAGGGTGATAAGCAGAAATATGAATGTTTTTGATGCGGTAGTGCTCCAACAAGATTTTTGTGAGGCTGAGGTTTTCAGATCCGCCATCCAACACAATTCGTTGAGGTAACCTATGTTTATAGATAATGGCCTTGTAGATAAAAGTGGCGACCAAAAGTGAATCCACTTTTTGGAGAGTACGCGCTTCAACCCACCTGCTAAGATCATCCCTTGCAAACACAATGAATCCGTATCCTTTGATAGAAGCTGGCATATAAACGATGTTAATACCCACCTTCTCACAGACTGTTGTAGACCATGTCAGATGTAAGGACTCCTCAAACTGAATCTGCTTCCGCTGCTGACATTCCTCACAGGAGTGAACATATTTTGCAATGTCCTCATACATCTCTTTCCACTAATATCGACGAGGTACTAGTGCATAGGTGACCTCCCTTCCTCTATGTCCCTGTCCATCATGTAACTCTTGCAGAACTTCATCGCATAGATCATCCCTCCCAATAACTTGTCGAGGGGGTTGACTTCGCTTCCTAGATCATTTAAACAAGTATCCGACATGTATAAGAAAATGACGAGACTTCTTGCGCAACTGTTGATATTGTTGATCAGTTAAGCTGTCAAGTGGTTGCAAAGTTTCGAGATACTTTCTGAGAAGGAGATTGTCTCCTGTGTATTGCGCCTCATGGTGATAAACTCGTGCTAGTAGAGGAGGTTCCGCCGTAATCATAGTGCCGTAGAGTTTCGTGTTGAAGTAGTTGTTGGCTTCATTCTCATCTTCAGATCCATCGTCCATTGCAAGTCCTTGTCGAGAGAGTGCATCGGCCCCACCGTTCTTTGTCTCAGAGATGTGTTTAATGTCGAAATCGAATAGGCGAATATAGGTCAGCCATCTAGTCATCATAGCATTGGGTAAATCGTTTGGAGGCTGATTGAGAAGCCACACCAAGGTCAGCACATCCGTCTCCAGTGTAAAGTACCTCCCATACAACCAGAACCGGAACTTCTTTAGCGCCTTTAATAAACCATGACATTCCAGCTTCACTGTATCATACTTCTTCTCCACAGTGCTCCATATCCCGCTTTCATATCTGGCAGGCTGAATCCTTCCATCCGATTGCATTTGAGACAGAATTCCTCTCCATCAAATAGTAGTAGAAGCGTCGACATCTAGATAAATCATTTCGGCCAAAGGGATAAAATCGAGAGAAACCAAAACAGGTGCTTCTGTGATCTTGCGCTTGAGAGTGTCCACTGCCATTTGCCTTTCCACCGTCCAACTAAACCGTGCTCCCTTTCTGAATAGTTCAAATATAGGTGCTACTGTAACTGCAAATCGATGAATAAAAAGCTGATAATAAACAACAATTCTAATGAATGCAGGTGCATCCTTAATAGACTTCGAAGTTGGCCAGTCCACAATCTTCTGCACCTTCTTCTACTCCGGATGTCGTCCATAATAGTTGCAAATAATCCCCACAATAGTAATACCTGGTACTTCAATAGCACATTTGGTTCCAGAAATCGTCAAACCAGTGACCAAGGCATTCCTCATGAATTGTCAGAAGATCTGTGCATGCTCCTAGACAAAGCACCAAATCCTCGAAGAACTCTCCTCATCATTGTACTGAGACTTAGGTCCCTTTATCGCATTGTCATTAAGGAATGGTCGAACATGGTGTGGGATCTAACGATAATTCACCTTTCCCATCACTTGCTGGAATACTGCCATGGAGTTGGTCTATCCCTGGGGCAATTAAGTCTGTCTAACCAAGCCAAGCGCCATTAAGAAAGCCATATAATCGCGAGAGGCCCTGTCCAAGGAGATTTGATTGTACCCAGAATAATAGTCGATCACGTAGGTGATTGGATAGCTCGTGAAGTCCTCAGAGAATTCGTCAACTGAAGGAGGCATCACTGAGTCCTGAACAGTGACCTTATTGAGGGGTTGGACATCGTTGATGAATCGATACTCGCCATTCTTCTTAGAAACCATAAAGTAGCGACTGCAATAGTGTCCTTGTGAAAATTCAAGGAGCCTGAGATCCAGCTTCTTCTTGACCTGTCGTGTGGCTTCATCTTGTATTGATTTCAGTAATCGGAGATTCGGTTGCTGCCAAGGCGTGTGAGGTACCGTATGAATAACAGGAGGTTCGATGGAGGGATCCAAAAGCCCCATCTCCAAGTCCTCAAATATAATTGCTCCCTCGTATTCATATGGAATATCGATAAACAATTGTTTCTCCACATCTGACAAAAATCCCATCCCAATTTGCATCGCCAATAGTCGCTACTGTGTCAAACGTGATCCTCATAGTACAATCGTTCCTGACTTAATCTCTCCTTCCTGCATGATATCTCCACTCATAATCCCTCTAGGATTGATGCCACCCGGTAATCCGACATTGACTGGCTTGACTTTCCTGTCTCTCCTTTTATATATCATCTGAATCATTGCTTCCCACTCCTTCTTGCTCAACACTTTATCAAATATTTCCCTCGACAGCCCAGCTCTCTCCACCATCACAGTCTGTACTTTTGATTCTGTATTATCTTCCATAGTATCAGGGAGTCTGTCCTAAGGAGTCACCTTGCCCCCCTATCCGAGGGACTCCCTAGGCTTTTAAAGCCTGCGCGACAAATGTGTTGTAAGCGAATTCTATGTTTCGTTCATGAATAGCTGTAACAGTACAGAATTTGATGACGCGATGACCATCCAGGCTCTTAATGTGAACAGTATAGGAGCCGTCATCTTCATTGACAAAGGACGCTCGAACTTCTCACTCCCAAGGGTGACCCAGCAGCAAATCTTGAACTGAATCTTCTACGACAAAAATAGGAACATCGACTTCCACTCCACCAATATCCACAGACACTTTGTGAAACAGTCCTAAAATCCCCGATGCTTTGGCCTCGTCCAGTGTATTGAAGGTATTGATTCTCCATTTGACATCCATGTCGATAGGAGGATTGTCGAGTTGTTTGAAGAGCTGACCTGACATAATGTTGACTTCTGATCCATTGTCCAAGAGGACATTGACTTTGATCTCCCCATTCGAAACTACCTTAGCACAAGCTGGAGGGCATGTATGGAGAGGTTTAATTACGCTAGCGAAACTGACATCGGCAGTCATAATAGTTGTAGTTGTAGTGACAGGTTCAATGGACATGCGATGTTTCCGAGTTTGGTCATATATGTAGCTAGAGATCTCCAGAGAGACAGCGCATAACTTATGAAAGTTCAGTTGAATAGCTGTATCCATAATCTTTTCACTAACATTGGCAATAGTGACCGTTTCATTGATTTTTGAAGTAAGGTGATACTTCCTTTTCTTGGCGCCATCAGTTGATCTGGTAGGTTTGTCGACCATTTCTTCATCGATGTCGTTGGTGAGGTCAGCTACAATTGGCTTTGCGAGTTGAGTGGTCTGTGGAAAGGATGGTTGCCGCACTATTTGTGAAGGCTAAGGTGAGGGCAAAGGTTGTACAGTTTGTAAAGGTAGAGAAGGACTATGCCAGGTCCGATTCATAGGGCCTGGACCGGTGGGATTGAATTCAGGAATGGGTCACACATCTATTTGACATCTGACACAGTGTTCCTTATCAGCCCCTCCGTGTTTGTGCTTCTCCCATAGGGGTCCAAGGTGACGAAATTAAAAGGGTGACGAAATTAAAATTTGCCTCCGACTTGATCCTCCTGAGTCCCCCAATTAAAGGTCTGGATTGGACTCTGAGCCTCTATCGTCGGCCTCCACGTCTATGACTGTAACTATAGACATGGCCGGGGCATTTTTTTGTGGCCTCCCCTGTGGTTTACCTTTTGGCGCATTTTTTTGTGGCCTCTCCTGTGGCCTTTTCGCCTGAGTTGCTGCCTCCGCTTCCTCAATTGCCTTCAAGATTTCGTCCGTATTAATTATGATCTTCCCCTTTAATACCAGCCGTTTGCCACCTGCCTGAGCTTTCCTCGACTCTAACACAGCCTTCGTCTGCTGCAACTCGAGTTTTAAAATCGCATTTTTGGCAAGTAGCCACTCGGTTGTGGATGCCAATCGAGGGATGAATTTTCTGGCAGGAGTATGCAAAGCTTGTTTCGTTCAGACTAAATCATTTAATGCCGTAGTTGCTGTATGTAAAGTCGTGGCATCGATCGAGGAATGACCATCTGGGAGGATGTCAAATAGGTCTTTGGCCGTTATAGGTTGCACAGGAATGATAGAGCTAGTGGTTGGAGTTGAAGGTCAAGTGGATTGCGGTGTCGCTTGAGGGAGTTTTTGAATAACTTTCGACGGATTCATGGGGTATATGCTGGAACCTCTCCAATCGGCTTTAATATTTTTCGTTGTGAGTGCTTTGTATCGAGCTTTAATGAAACATGTAAACCATTCTGCATTCTGAAGTCTGGCAATGCCGGTGTGATAATAGCGTTTGAGTGAGGTTCCGAACGCTTGCTTCAAGGAGAAAAATACTCCAACGTCGAGGGGCTGCATTAAATGGGAGCAATGCGGAGGTAATAAGAAGAGAATGATACAGTTTGCAATACAATGTCGAATGAAGTCAACCGAAATATGACTGTCGTGGCCGTCGCAAATTAACAATCAGTATTCGCCGTCAGCTTTGTCTCAGGTTGCTGGTTCAAAACTCTTCTTCAACCACTTCAAACCATGTTCATTGCTTGTTCACCCTTTCGTATTACATGATACATGCCAATCCTCTGCTCGTACAGCTTTTAATTTCTCCACTAGAATCCAACTCTTGCAAATGTTTTTCCCCTTGAAAATTATCATAGGTGCAATTGAACTTCCGTCCGCACAAATACATTCCATAACTGTGATCTACCCCTGACGGCTTGGTTCTGCCTCATACTTTTGACCGACTTCCGTATCAATCACCGCTCCTATGGCTTTACCTTTTCCGATTGCAAACCCGGTTTCGTCGCAGTTGTAAGTATTCCGCCATGAAATACCAAGACGGTCGATTGATTGAAATAAAATGTCTTACCAGTTCTCGATTGCTTTTGATGACGCTTCAGTAACTCGGGCAAGTTCGATACCGTGAGCAATTGCCGTTTGCAAATGAGGATGGCGTTCTAGAAATTGTTGGGTCCATTTGTCACCGATCAGCTCATATTGGATGTAAACGACATCTGGTTCATTGATTCCAATCAAACGTCGCTTTCTGATTTCTTCAGCAATTTCTTTGATAAGTTAGTGGATAACATGGTAGCTGGATGAAGCCAATCATCGAATCCAGCGGACTAAGGCATGTTCTTTAGTGATTGTAAGGAGTTGACTTGGTTCCCGATATTCTGCTATTGATTTCCTGCCGTTATATCGGTTTTTAAGAGTGACGTAGTTGAGGTTAAAATGCTCTGGGGCCTGGTTAATGTTTGGGAAATCCCCTTGCGATAGTGCCGCTATAGCTCGCTCTATTGTCGCATCCCGTTCAGCAACTTTGGGGCTCCTTCGTCGTGTCATTCTTAGGGAAAAGTGCTGGCGGCACTGCAGAAACCTTTCATGAATTTCAATTTTGTCACCCTTTTAATTTCGTCACCTCGGACCCCTACCTCGACGTCAATGATTTCATCTGTCCTAGTGTTGTTCTCAAAGTCAAGACTGGTAATCATGACAGAATTCTCACCGAGTTGTCCACAGAGATCATCTATGGTAATGTTTGTAGCGGTTGCCATAAAAACATTATTAGAGGCTGTTGTTTGTTGTTCCAAAAGCATCTTCATCCCTCCTTTGCCAAACATAAGGGGTAGCTCTAATCCGGTAGCAGCATTGACAACATGGTTCCACTCATTCAATTGAATCAGGTCTTGTCGAATGGCCTCAGGGAACTCAGGGCAATGATAACGAGAATACTCAGTAGCATCGCACCATATACAATAGCGAGGCCAGTCAAATTGGCGAAAAGGAGCTCTTACTTGCGGTGCGGTAGGTGCAGTGGGATGAGCGCTTTCGATGTTGGCTTTGAGAAATAGTGCAAGTTGCGAGAATTGTTTGGTGAGTTCAGTGATAGCAGTGTCGATTGGAGCAGCAGTTGGCGTAGCCATAGGCGGCGCGACGGGAGTTGGGACAATAGGAGTAGACGTCACTGGAGTACGTGGATGTGCAATTACCCAAACTGATTCCTGCAATCCATCGTAGCTATCCTCAAGGACACGCTCTTTATTGTACACAACCTTAAGCTTCGGGGTCTGAGCTTTAGCAAGAATAAACTTCTTGAGCTCATCGAAATTAGGGTCCTTGGATCCGGTGTCATAGGAGGACAATTTCTAATCCTGCTTGATGCAGAAATCGAATGCTTCATCGTGCATACTATACGATAGACCATCTAGGAAGCAGTGAACTCATTAAGTAGTTGACATTTCCTTTTCTTTGATGAGGGTATTAGTAACAGAGTTGTATTTGAGTACATAGACATTGAGATCAAGGTTGTGAGCCGAGAATTGTATGAGTGATTGATTGACTTAGTAGTTGATTGTGTGTGTCAATGTTGTCCTTTGCTATCAATGGTTGACTGCATGTGTTAATGATGTCCTTCACTGTCGATAGTTGATGGAGTGTGCCAATAGGGATAGCCAAATATGTAGTGGGAATGGATATTCCATTGTGGACCAGATTAAAATTAATCCATTAGAATGCCGCAAATTAGTCATAATGTCCAGTTTAACTTGACCACCCTCCACTTCGCCATCACTAAATCTACCAAATCCTCAAATCCTTCACCGCACCTTTCGCATTGAATTGCCGTTAATAAAGGATTGGGCCAAGGAAATGCCGAGTCGAACTGAGCGGGCACAAGTCCTTCATGGTCTGCAGAAGCAGCTTGGCACCTGGAAGGAGTTTCGCAGAGCTACGTGTTCGGCATTGCCTCAGCAGCCTGAGTCGGATGAGGATGTCTACGTGGATTTCGATACATTGGATGTTGATTTAGACGTCAATTTGGAGTGCGACCTATCCATATCTTCTGACTCTGAGCCAGAAGTTATCTCAAAGCTCAGGGACAGGCTAATTGAGGTTTCTGAGTCGAGATATTTCAATCGCCTTTCGACCTATCGAAGACGTCTGTCCATCTTCTTCAAAATCGAGCAATTCACCACGGATGAGTTCAAACGCATGTTTCGTCTGTCCCGGGAGTCCTTTCGGCATGTCCTCGATGCGATTATCGACCATCTTGTCTTCATAAATCATTCAAACAATCCTCAGAGACCAATTCGCTGGCAGCTGTTTGTCGCACTTCATCACTATGGAATACCACCATCTTGTACTCACAATGGTCGCCTTTGGGAGGTATCTCACGGTACGGTTGATCTCTACATCCAGCGTGTCAACACGGCGCTTCTCTCGCTTCAAAAACAGTACATTCAATGGCCTAAGCCGAAGACACCTGCGTATGACTACACAACTAGAATGCATCATTTAAAGTATGGCTTTCCAGACTGCTTGGGCTTCATTGATGGTTCAACTATAGCTGTAGGTACCAAGCCTGAAACGAACGGGGAACGGTACTTCACCAGGAAGAAGGACTATGCATTAAACGCGACCATTATCGTTGATGGGAATACCAAGATTTTATGGGCTAATGTTGGCAGTATGGCTCCTTGTGCGCTTCTAGACTAATGTGAATAGACTCTGGAGCTGTGCATGATAGCTGCGTACTCAATGAATCCGATTTTTCCGCCAATCCACGCAATTATTTTCAAGACGAGAGGGGATACATCCTCGGCGACTCAGCGTACAGGCTCACCAACAAGGTGATAAAGCCATTCTCCAAGAAGGAAGCGCTGGATCCTAATGATCGCAAGACGAAGTTTCGATTCAACAGTGCGTTATCCAGCGCTAGGGTGAAGGTTGAGCACACATTTGGTATTTTGAAGATGCAATTTCCGATTCTCAGACAAATGCGTATGAAACTTGGTGACCAGGCGTCTAATGTCACAAACCACATCGCAGAGCTATGACACATCGCAGAGTCACGCAACCCCGCGATATTATGTAGATTAGTTAGGTTTAGGGCCTAGGGGACTGCTAAAACCCCGTGGCCGAGCCGCAGAGTTCTTCATCTTGCAAAGTCACTTCAAATCATCTTATTCTTATTCGCAGCCTGTAGTCCCGTTCCTGACATCTAATCAACGAGTTGTGGATCAGATCTTCGCGTTTATGGTGCTACACAACTTCTTGTGGAGCCGTGAAGACCAATGGGTGCCTGACGAGGAAGAGAGCCAGCTCATTGTGCGAGATCTCGAAGATGCATACCAAAGGCTTAAGGATACGGCTTGGGCGTGGGAAATCGTTAAGGGGTCGACCGCACAGGCGTCTGAGCTAAGGGACAAGGCTCTAGGAGAGACCAAAAGGCAGTATCTGATTGATGAAGTGCTTGATCATGATCCTCTACGTGAGAAGGATCAATGCTGGTGGCTTCATACCGACTTTATGCGACGCGTACTTATCCATTCCATCAACTTGCTGATAGTAGCCTGTTTGAAGGATCTGGAGCGCTTAGGATGGATGACGATGTGAAGGAAGGTCAGATGTGAACGTCAGATGTATAGTCGTTTTATGCTGAATTTTTTTTATGTCTATGAACTCTGGTCTTCTCCGTCTGGCTCATCAACAGGCTCATTGTTCACCGCGAATGAATTCTTGGCAACAGTGGGGACCAGTGCCTTGATAATGTCGCCAAGCATTCCCATCATTTGCGACGCGTTTTGTGCCTCCGTCGTCCGTACTTCAGCTTCCTGTTTGAGCTGACCATTCCTGACCTTCAAGCGCAGCTCCTCCAGCGCTATCTTAGCCATTGCTTGTTAGTTCTTTAGGTCTCGTTCTTCCTTCGCGGTGTCGAGCACAGGTTCTGATTTAATCTTCTTGTTGCGAGGAACTTGTCGATAAGGGCTTGGCGCGGCGTCCTCTTCCAGATCAGAATCTAAAGGACGTTTAACGAACTTATTGAAGTGCTGAGGCGTTGCTGGAGTCGTGTTTGGTGCCTTTACATTGATTCTGGTCGGTTGGTTCCCTCCCTGGATAATTGCAAGAGTCTGACGAGCCGCCGCATTGTTGCTTTGAGGAAAAGGAGGAGGATGCATTATAGGAACAGGTATGGAGTCATCGTCTTGGTCTGGATCATCAAGCGTAAGGTCCTCAGGATTGAAAAAGCTGCAGCCGTCGCGGTCTTGTTGAGCTAGAAGTGGAGATGGAGGGTCTGCATTGCTGAGTTCTTCCTCCAGGGAAGGGGACCTTGCTTCGGCTGCAGTTTAACGTACGCTAGGTGCTTTGAAGTCTTGTACTTCATGATATACTTGCTGTAGAGATAGATAAGCAGGGAACTCGGCTTCCACGACCTCTACAATTAGCGTAAACAATGGAGAAAGTACCGTAAAGGTTCTTATACCTATCCGAGGCCTCTTTTTCAGTTAATCCCTCTCCAGTTCCCCTGAAACGAGACGCCCATTGCTTGTACTCTGCATAGAGCTTGGCCCAGCCATGCTTAAAGGTCAGCACACCTGAGATAGTAGCCTCGGGGAACAAGAGTTCTGGAGGATTATCCTCTAAAACGTGCCTGTACTTCTTCGCCCACGAAACTTGAGGATCCAGCCAGTATTCATGGTTTTCGAGGATCCAATCGGCATACCACTTCTGTGATTGCTTAGTCCACATGTATCTCGCCTTGTTGTTGCCTCTGGTTACCACTATCACGTCGAATTGGTCAACAGAGGAAGCCGTTGTCTTTTGGTGTTTTCCTTCGCTGAGCTGTAAGTGCAGTTTATCTCATAGTCCATGGCTTCCAAACATTCCTGGTGATCGTAAGGGGTCGTCAGGGGTAAGAATAGACATTTGAAATGAGAATTGTGTCTCTGTATCTACTATATCTAGCTCCCATGCAGATACAGTGAATACTCGTGAGGAATGTGGTGATGTGTGTATCGACCAATCAGAAGACGAGAATTATCAAAGCCGGAATGTGGGACTGGCTTTAAGTATCTGGATTTTCCGATATTTGGCTACCCCTAATCAATTGCTGGTATGGTTGTCGAGAGTGTGGATTGATCTCTGTGTCGATGTCTGTCTTGTCCTCCTCCATCGCCGGAGCCAGGGCTATTGTATAGGCATCGCAAGGCAGATGCAAGAGCAATTGTTTAGGCTGAGTTTCATCAGATGACAGTGATAAAGTTGAAACACCATCTGTCATGGAATGCTTCTTCTGTTGTCCTTCCGCTGCCCTCGGCCAATTGCGAGCTGAGACGGAGGCACCGTGAACCCCCATAGGATACAAGCCGCTATGATCGCCGTCATGATCGCCGCCGTGATCGTCGCTACAGAGCATATGAGCTCGATGATAGGAATCCCTCTTTCAGCGTTGAATGACGTCTGGTGATCCATGGTGGCATTTGAGAATGTCATTGGAATAACCTTGTTCGACAAGATTTAACCATAATTGGAGCCTGCAGCGGATGTGGAGTTTGTTACAGCAGATCCCTCAGTTCTCCACAGGCCTAGAGCGGTAATGCTTCCCCCACAGTCCTCTGAAGTTCCCGAAGTGGAGAAGCCGTGATCCACTGTAGCATAGAATAGGCAAGACTAGGCAGGCGTTAAGTGATATCCAAAGAGTTAAGACAAGGAAGCTGAACATGAATAGCAGAGCAGCCCAAAGAATCGTCAGGACGAGAATAAGGGCTGATTGAACACAATTTACACAATTTGTCGTCATACAGTGCGTGAAAATTAATTTGAGAGTAGTAGAACGTAAGGTGATAGCCAAAGCAAAACATGCTGTTCTTTATCGAACTTGGGCAGCATTCCGTGCGATTCTTGATATTTGAGCCATTGTAGACCATGAGTACGACGAGTAGATAGTGTAAGATGATTGTTTCCCCCTTTCTAAAGCTGAAAAGGTCTCGCAAGAGGTGCCAAATGTGAGCGAGAACTGCTGATAAAAAGCGGTTGTGATTATGACTAAAATCCTGATGCTAAAGCCATCTACCATAAATCTTGGCCCGATTCGTAATCATCAACAACCGTCCTCGTCTTGACACCATGGCTTCGAAGCCACGAAAGGAGTTAAGCCAATGGGATAAGGGCCGAATTGAAGGTCAGAGTCAGTTTATGACGGACACAGCCATTGGGCATGAATTGCATATTCCCTGGCGAACAGTATCAAATATTCAGACGCGTCTCGAAACTCGACATTCCTCAGAGAACCTTCCTCGGCCTGGTCGCCCTCGAATAACGACTAAAGCGCAAGACAAACGCCTTGT
>Ga0302325_10022922_pt1 | contig 13040 bp, 7 predicted proteins | sample Palsa_T0_2_FD_201948 | JGI IMG/M metagenome (GOLD analysis project Ga0302325, IMG submission 201948) | Peat permafrost microbial communities from Stordalen Mire near Abisko, Sweden - Palsa_T0_2 | ecosystem: Environmental > Terrestrial > Soil > Palsa > Peat permafrost | place: Sweden: Abisko... | reverse complement strand
CCGTCCGCGCTTGGCGGCCGTCTCGCGCTCTTCGAACCACTGCGAGATCTCCAATTTGTTGCGCTCGGCATATTGCTCAATCGCGCCGCGTTGCTCCTGAAGAGACACGCCGCGCTCGCCCTGCCGCGCTGTGGAAACGCGAATGTATCCGACGTACGTTTTCATTTACGATAGTGATGAATCATTTGCCGACCCTTTGCGATTCATCCTAAATTCTCTTTGGGATGCTGTCAAAGCCTCAAATCGCGCCCGCGCATCGGGGTCCTGTTCCAGGCGTTCAAACACGCGTAGCGCGAGCGCGATGTACTGCCTGAGATTCTCATCGGCCTCTTCCAGCCTGAGAATCGCTGAGGTTGGATAGAGTTGGCGCAGCGATAGTTCCCGTTCCGAGCTGGACGAATTAGTGCTCATACTTCGAGCATGTCACTCGTGGCGCCATCTACGAAGGCGGTGGGGGTTGCCGCCAGTGTCCAACCTGCCGGCCTGCTTTGCGTCCAGCAAATAGTCTACGGTGAGTATCCAGCCGGCCCGTTGCAACGCGATTAATCGACAAGACCGCGTCACCGGGATGTGGAGTAATTGATACGCCGCTAACGCGCTTCTAGATTGCAACAGACGGCGAGTTCAGGCGACACGGTCGGCAGGTACACTTTCCTGGATCGCTCAGCGACTCCTTGAAACCCTCGGAATATTACGGCAGCGGCATCCGCCACCCGAAGAGCTTGCGCCACTTGTCCACCGCGGCGGGATCATGACCCTCCAGGTAAACACCCACGGATTCTTCCATTATCAGAGCAACGCGACGGCTTCGATAAATGTAGGTAGCGGCATGGTTCGTTCACTCTAGAGGCTCGCAGCGATCCGTTGTTCAGCCGCATTGACGCCACGTTCACGGCCGGCCAGTTCCCGCTCTATTGCCTCGCGCATGAACGCGATGGGGCTCTGCCAAACACGTGGAAAGACAGGGCTTCCGACGTTGGAACCGATCAGGACAGAGAGCGCTACCGTGTCAAGGTAGACTCTGCGCACTGGCGTGGGGAAACGTGGGCGGCCCCGCTGACAGCGGACCTCATCCGACCTCAGGCTTCCTCCAGATACCGATGGCTTCCTATCCGAGGCCGGAACGTGCTGAAACAACGATACTTACCGGCGACCAAGACGCTGTTCGCTCTAATCCTGCTCAGAATACTCCTCCTGGTTCATTTTGGACCTCGTTTGACCTCAAGGACCCCGTCCAGCCCCCCGCCTGCGGACACTACGCGTTAAAATAACGCGAAAATAACGCGAGGCAATGATCGCCGTGTGCCCTTGCCAAGCATGTTGATCCCGCTGGATTGGCCTGTAACTCTCGCTTGACCTGTGGCTTACGAGGATGGCTCCAAAATACTTACTGCCGCACCGAGCTCCAATTCTGCAATCTGCTCTCGCGTTATGCCGCGTTATTTTTGGCGTTAAACTCGCGTCATCGTCGCGCTATTTCTGCCGTTTTAACGCGGCGCTTGCTAGCCTGTGCCAGCTTCTCCTGCAGCCGCTGGGTTAGCTCCTCCTGCCGCCGCAACTGCACCACCGTGTACTCCCCGGTCATCTTGCTGTTGGCGTGGCCGGCGATCTGGCTGGCTTCGATGCTGCTACCCCCCACTTCCTGCCGCCAGGTGATGTTGGCCCGCCGCAGCGTGTGCAGCCCCAGCCCCGCAAAGTCGCACCCCTCCTCCTTCGCCGCCAGTTTCAACGCCTTGCGCACCCCGGAGTCCCACATCGGCCGCGTCCCATCCTGCTGCTGCGGAAATACCCAGCCTTCCCCACTGCCGTCCTCCAGCCCCCCGATCCATCGGCGGTAGCGCTCCCGTAGCGTCCCCAGCGCCAGCGTCCGCCGGCTCCGCGCCGTCTTGGGCTCGTCTATGTCGCCCCGCCAGTGCCGTTGCTCGATGCGCACGCAGCCCAACTGCAGATCCACATGCTGGACGCGCAATCCGGTCACCTCCGAGATTCGTGCGCCGGTCTCCAGGCAGGTCTGGCTGATCAGCAATACCGGATCGCGCAAGCGCGCCAGCACCCGCATGGTTTGCTCCGGACTCAGGATGCGCTTCTGCCGCACTTCCCACTTGCGCGGCAGCCTGACCCGATGGAAGGGGTTGGCGAAACTGTCCGGCAACAGTTCCCACTCCTGGGCCTTGGTAAAGATCCCGCTCATCAGGTTGCGCAGGTCCGCCATCATATACCAGGATTGGCCTACCTGCTGCAGCCAGTCCAGCACCGGCTTGGCGCGAAACTCGTGGACCAAAGTGTCGCGCCAGCGCGGCAGGATGTGGTTTTCGAGATGCCGGATGTACTTGGCGCGGGTAGAGGCCGACACCAGCGGTCGCCCGCTCGCCTGGCCTTCCACGAAATCGCTACGCCAGACGGCGGCCAATTGGCCGAAGCTCAAGTCGCTGGCCAGTGCGGGGCTGGGGGAAGCACCGGCGGTCGGCGCGGCCGGCAGGATCGGCGAGGGTTGTAGTCCGGCCAGGAAACGATCCCGTGCGGTTTCCGCCTGCCGCCTACTGAGGGCGTAGCGGCCCCGGCTGGGCGCGAGGATATGGCGTTTGCGGGTAGCCTTAACGCCACCGTCGGGTAACTGTCGATCCTCCCGGTAACGGAAGAACCAGTAAGGCGAGCCGCGGTCCAGGCATTCCTGGACCTTCGGGCGTTGTAGGTGTGTGGGCAATAGTCGGACCTCCGGACCGGCCCATGAATGTACCTCGTGGGGCGCGCATCTAGCAAGTTGAGAAAGGGCCCTTCGGCAACGGATACTCAATCCAGCGTGCTAATTATAAGCTCCGTACGCCAAGAGTTCTGGACCTGGGGGCGTAAAGTGTCATACAATGGGTTTGAGGTGGTCAAGGCTGCTCGACGCTGCACCCTCGCAGGCATGAGTTGCCAGACCCAGACAATCAGGGCCTATACCCCGTCAATGAACGGTTTGGCCCGCGGCATCTTACGGCCATCCCAAGGCTCGAAGGATGCTGATTCCCAGCGGCATAGGCGCTGGCGGCTGTCGGAGCGGCCGTTAAATTACTCCGCTCTGTAGTAGGTTACACCCGAAGTGTCCTTTTGCCGCGCGCAATAATAACCCGCGCCCGTGCTCTCCGGCCTGAGGCGAATCGAAATGGTGTACACGAACGCGCGCCTGCCCCGTTGCGCCCGAAAAAGCGATCTATTCGGGCGAGAGATAGGCGGATCGCCGAATTGCAACCATTCTTGTTCTGCCCAATGGCCGGCGCAAAAAAGAAAGAGGAAGCGATGATGGAGTTGCCGAAATTACCTGAGCGCATTGTCCGGCTACATGCCCTTCGATGGAACCATCTGATTACGTCGCACGGGTTCACCGACGATCATCTCAAGTGGCACCAATCGCAAGACAGGCGGCACCGAGCGGCAAGGCCCCGCGCCAGCCTCGCGCCACCTCCGCCGATCGATGTGAGCGACAGACACCCGAGCCGGGTCGCATACCACGGAGACCAGGGAGAACCCATTTCATATGATGCATGGCTGAAGAAGCAGTTGGCGGCATGGGCCGCTCGGGAGAACGATCCGGGCATTATCGATTCGATTGGCATATTCGAGACCGTCGCACTGGCAAAGGAACGGTTCGCGGGCATCGTCGGAGATTACCTCACGGTCTGGGCCGAGACAAATGGGAATTCAGACAAATTCAGCGGCTGGTTGAAGGCGATCCGGCATTTAGTCGGTGGCGAAGTCGGTGATCTTTGGCGGCAAGGAGAATGGCACGCAGCGTGGTTTGCGCGGGCCTGCCGAAACGAGGTTGATGATCAGCTAGAGGTATCCGTCGGCGAATGGAAATCCCGTGCCTCAGCGTTGGAGATCCAGCATCTTGAGAATCCGCATCTCAGCCTTCCATCCCTGCTGGTGGCAGGCGGCGATTTGAATTTCGCACTTACGCTTAAGCAGAGCGCGCAGACTATCAAGAGCGCACAACGCTTGCTCAAGGATCTGCAAACCACCTATTCTACGGCTATCGGTGAGCCGCCGATTCCGGCCGATGGGATGCAGAAGTCTCCAGGCTCGCTTGCGTCAGAGCCTGCCGCCGGTAGCGATGTTGCGCGGGAATCCAAGGTGCCTGGCCGGTTAGGCGAGCAGGCACAACCGATAGTATCGCCGCAGGCGAAGCAAGCCGAACAGCCCAAGCGCCGGCCAGGGAAGCACGCTTGGGCTACCGATTTTGAGAGAGTCAAGGGAGAGATTCGGGAGTTGAAAAAGGCCAAGCTCACCCAAGCCGAAATCTGCTCGAGGCTGGGCAACAAAATGCGACCTCCAAATGCCAAGTGGGACGGCCTGACCTGGCCGTTAGCTTTTCGACATCCTGAGTACAAAAACTCGGTGAAGTCCTGGATTTCCAGACTTTAGAGTTACGCGAGTTACGTTTTAAACAAGTTCCTCAGCTTGTAAGTGATGTATTTCCCGCCAGTTAGAATCTACTCAACATAACAATTCTTTGGGTTTCGAACCGATCAGGCGATACTCCGGGTGTAAGCAGGCGCGACAACGGCCGATCTTAGAGCCGGTTCCCTGCGAAAGGAAATCTCGATGACAAAAGGTTCGAAACAGACCGTAGCGAAGCCGAAAGCAAAGGCGATTAAGAAGTGCGACCGCAGACCTGCTCAGAAGGCCCCGGAGGCTGCCCAGCAGCCGGATAGTACCTCTGCCCAGGAGATCACCGAAAAGGAGTTCGCCGGCCCCGGCGGTGCCGACTGCCGCACACCCAAGCAGGCCAACGGAAACAGTTTGCCACAAGACCTTCAAATTCAAAGCTGGCCCATCGACCGACTCGTCTTCTACGCCCGCAACTCGCGGAAGAGCGAGGCCTTCGTGGATCGCATGTGCAGCAGCCTCCGGGAATTCGGGATGAAATATCCCGTGCTGGCCCGCAGCGACGGCGAGGTAGTGGACGGCCATTTGCGTATCAAAGCGTCGCGCAAATTGGGAATCGCCGAGGTGCCGGTTATCCTTTGCGATGAATGGAGTGAGGCCCAGGTGAAGGCGTTCCGTCTCGTGGTGCACCGGTCGGTAACGTGGGCGGACTGGGATGACGAGCTGCTCACTCTGGAATTGCAGGAGTTGGCCGAGGCGGACTTCGATCTGAGCCTGACCGGCTTCGACCCCAAGGAACTCGATGACCTGCTGCTCAACCCGGACGACGGCGACCAAGCTAATGCCGCACCGCCGTTGCCGGCCTACCCGGTGTCCCGTCCGGGCGACCTGTGGCTGTGCGGCAATGCCCGTCGTCAGCATCGGGTGCTCTGCGCGGATGCCACCAGCCCGGATGCCGTGGCACGGCTGCTGGGCGATCGGCAGCCGGGGCTGCTGGTGACTGATCCCCCGTACGGCATCGCTCTGGATTCGGAGTGGCGGGATCGCGCCGGGCTGAACGCGTGTGGGCCTGCCCAGGCCAGCTACATGAAGCACCGCACCGAGGGGCACACCAACACCAGCATCTCATCGGACACCCGCGCCGACTGGTCGGAGGCCTTCGAACTGGTACCCGGCTTACAGGCAGCGTATGTCTGGCACGCGTCCGTGTTTACACGGGAGGTGCTCGATGGCCTGCTGCGGATCGGTTTTCTGTACCCGCAGCAGATCATCTGGAACAAAGGCCGGACGGTGCTCACCAGAACCCATTATTGGTATCAGCACGAGCCGTGCTGGTACGTGCGGAAGAAGAATGCGCCCTGGTTCGGCAAGGCCGGCGAGAACTCCACGGTCTGGGATTCGCCCTCGCCCAAGTTCATCATGGGGGGCTCCGGCGAGGAGAAGTACGACCATCCGACACAGAAGCCGATCGAGTTGATGCAGCGGCCCATCCTGAACCACACCAAGCGCGGCGAGCTCATTTACGATCCTTTCCTGGGATCGGGCACCACCCTGGCCGCGGCGGAGGTGAGCGAGCGGGTTTGTTGCGGCATCGAGTTGGACCCGAAGTATGTGGACGTGGTGGTGATCCGGTGGCAAGCCTTGAGCGGTGAGAAGGCTTATCTGGATGGCGATGGCCGGAGCTTCGAGGAGATCGCCGCAGAGCGTCGCCAGGAGGCCCAAGGGAATGCCGCGTAGCCGAGGCGATTTTGTGCGGCGCTCCGCGTGGGGCGATGCGGGAGTCCGGCAGCGAACTGGGCGGCGCGTTGCGATGGGGAGGACAGCGCAATGAAAAGGGGGCGGCCCTTCGAGGCTGGGAACAAGTTCGGCGGTGGGCGTCCGCGCGGGAGTCGCAACAAAAGAAGCCTCCTGGCTCAGCAACTGCTCGACAGCCACGGGGAAGCCGTCGTTGGCAGGGCGCTGGTGGCGGCCGGGAAAGGCAATGTCCCGATGCTGCGCGCGCTGCTGCCCTACGTCGTGTCGCGGCGCAGAGACGCGCCGGTGAACGTCGGACCGCTGCCGGTGCACACGGCAGAGGACCTGGCACAGAGTTCTGAAGTGGTCATGCAGCGCGCCGCCTCCGGTAAGATCACGCTCCAGGAGGCACAGGATCTCTCGGCTTTGATCGAAGGCCGGCGGCTGGTAATTGAGACGCGGGACCTCGACGGGCGATTGCGCGTCCTGGAAGATGCGCCACCGAAATGAGACGTGCGGCGAATTCGTACGGTGCACACGAAGATGAGTATCAAGAATCTCTCTCAGCGGTTGGAACGGTTGGAAAGCCGCCTCCTACCGGATACCGGCGAGCCGATGGTGATCACCGTCTGTTTCGTTTCCTCGGACCACCGCGTTGTGGAGGAAATGCAGTTCACATTGCCCGCCGCCCCCCACTCGCGCGGGTGGCGAAGGGGACAGCGGACTGCATGACGTGCATGCTCAGCGGCGACAGGCACACGTTCGATGAGATTGCCCAGGAACGCTGTCGGGAGGCCGCATGAATTGCGGAGATGGTTGCCGTCAAAGCCCAGGTCCGGGCCGGGCATTCGGACTTGCGAAGTCTGTGCTGCGCGTCGGGGGATTGGTCGGCGGAATCCCGCCTGATGTCGGTCAGGATACAAGATGAAGGCAATCGCCAGACGACTGAGTCGCATGGAACACCGCATGGGGCTGGTGGAGTCAGCGGCCGCGCGAGAAGTGCGCATCCGCTTGTTGGACCGCCTGGAAGCGGGGCGGCGGCGAGTCGCGGCGGCGCGGGGCGAGTCCGTACCGACCGGAGTGCGGCCCCTGGATTACCCTGGGCTTAGCAGACCAGGATATCGTCCGCCTACCAATGACGCCCTGATAGACATCTTGCATGCCGGGCGTGAGCGCGTACGGGCCGCACGGGCTGAGCTAGCCGGATAATCCGCATACGCACCCACGGCAACTGCCGGCCATCGCCGCAGCTTCGCCTGCGCAGATTTAATTCAAAAACGCCTTTACTTTCAGGCGCTTCGGAGTGATCCATGTGAATGGCCGCGCAGAGCGTGGCCACAGGAGAAACGAAAATGACGATATTCACCATCGACAACGAAAACAACATCACCGGATTTGCCACCGCTGAGGCCGCCGCTGCCGCCACTGCGATGCCTTTCGATTTGTTCACGAACCAGAAGGAACTAGCGGAACTGCTGGCGGGCTGGCCGGCGGCGCGCAGGGTAGCGACGTACAACAGCTTGCCGGGCGTGAAGCCCGTAAAATCGCTGAAGGACCCCAAGACGGCTGCCCGCAAGATCTGGGAACGCGTGGAGAAGCTCGGCCAGATGGTCGCGCCGCAGCCGGCGGCAGCCAAATCCGAGGCTGCGACCGCCAAGCCGAAGGCCGGAAAAAAGGCCAAAGCGGGCGCACGGGTGGCCCAGGGCGCACCGGCGCAGGGCAAGGCCAGCAAGCAGGCCACTGCCGCCAAGGCCGCGCCCAAGGGAAAGAAGGCCGGGAAAGCGCCGGAAGCCAGCGCGCCCCGCGAGAGCAAAACCGCCCAGGTGATTGCGATGCTTCAGCGCAAGGGCGGGGCCAGGATTTCGGAGATCATGCAGACCATGGGCTGGCAGCGTCACACCGTCCGCGGGTTCATGGCCGGCGCGATGAAGAAGGCGGGGTACGCCGTCGAATCGTTCAAGCCCGAAGGAGGTGAGCGGAGCTATCGCTTGGCGAAGTAAAATCGCCCGCCGCCTTCCGCCCGCCAGGCTCCGGCCGGGCGGGCGTTTTTGCTCTCTGGCCACGATCTCCGCCTGGCTCGGCCCGCTCCCGGTCTTGGCCCACACGCCAACGCGGTCGAGGGCGCGCAGTATAATAAGGGAGTCTAAGATCTGTTTATCATGCCCGCCTGTTAACCAATGGGCGATGCTCCAAGATGTGCTTGGGGAGGCAAGTACGTCCTACGGAAAGTGTTAACCCGGTTAACGGGCTCCCTCAAAACGGTGAGAACGCCCATAATACGGGCTTCTTGCGCAAGGAGAGAGCCAGCAGAGGAGCGGCCCGGGGTTTGCCCTTTGGGGGCGAAAAGGTGGGGGCGGCCGGCTCCGAGTCTCCGTTTGTCTCTTCCGCACAGGCGTTTGGTTAACAGCGCGTCGATCCAGAAATCCGGAACGCGGCTGCCGGCCATACGGGTTCTTGCGCATGGCGAGAGGCAGCGGGGACGGCCGGGGGATGCGCGTATCGAAGCTTCGGGCCCAGTTGATGAGATCGTCCCCCCCGGGTTTCCCTACCCAATGAGGCCGCGAGCGCGCGCGGAAATGAGGGGCACCCCGTACCCGGCATCCAATGGGATCGCAAGTCACAAATGTTGCGACCGGCCTGGCCAATCGTTTTGAAAAAAATGTTGAGAAAGGTTGTAACGTTGGCACTTCCAAACTCACTATCCCACAAAGGCGTTTTTCGCCCCACGATTCGAGAAAGGATCTTGCATGGCTCTCTTGCGTCGATTGACGATCGTTTTGCTCCTTCTTTCCGCCGCGCTCCCCGCGCAGCGCCGCACCGACCCTAGAAACTCCTACTACCGCGTCATTGCCGTTGTGCCCCTTATTGCGGGCGCGAACGGCGCTGCCGCCTGGCCGAAGCACGTTCCAACCGCCCTGCCGGAAGGATCGTCCGCGCCCGCGATTATCGCCTTCGCTTCCGAGCTCAGCGACGATGGCCAGCACGCCGTGGTGGAGCTGGTCGGCGTCAATCGCGCAGCGCTGGCGGACGTCTTGGCCGACAAGTCGATACTGGCGTTCGAGAAAAGCAGGGTCTCGCAACAGGAAATCGAGGCGGCCGTGCGCGCGTTTCGCAAGGATTTCTCGCTCTCGCGCTTCGGGGTGGCCGTCCAATGACCAGCACACGGGTCGCGATCCTCTGCCTCGCCGCCGGCGGGAGCCTGTTCGGACAAAGCTATTCCGGCTCAGTAACCTCCGCCGGCTGCAGCGGCGTCAACGGCTGGGCCTGGAACTCGGCGTCGCCGGCCGACCCCATCAACGTCGCATTCTATGCGGATACGGCTTACCTGGGCTCGTGGCTGGCCAATCAATATTCGGGATCGAACGGAAACACTAGCAGCGGGTTCTCGATCCCCATTCCCGCGACCCTCCTGGATAATCGCGTCCACGCCATCTCCGTCAGTTACGGCACGTCCCAGACAAACGGAACGCCGGTGAATATACCCATCGGCGGCAGCGGCACCCAGTTCACCACCACCATCCAATGCACGCCGTCGTCCACCGGCTACCAGTATTACTATACCGACTCGTTCCAGAGCATCAGCAGCACCAACTGGATCCAAAACGGCTCGCCCACCGTCGCTACCGGCGAGGGCCTGACCGCCCTAACCACCGGCGGGGGTAGCGTCATCTCGAATGTTACCAACCAGCCCGTGCAAGGCCCGAATTCCGAAAACTACGAGGTCAGCAGCGATCTCGTGCTCCAGTCCGGCGGCGGCGTCTACGTGCAATATCTGCGGGCGTCGAACGCCGCCCTGTCGGATGGTTCCACGGGACAAGGGTCCTATCTCGCGGTAGAGCTGCAAAGCCCCACGTTTAATTCCAACACCGGCGCTTGCGCCGCCTATCTGGCCGTCTACCAGAAGATCGCCGGCCAAGCACCCTCACAGCTCACGATCACTCCAATAAAGTGCCAAACCCGCATGAACATCCGCTCCGTTGTCTTCGGGACGTCCGTGAACATCCTGGTCAACGGCGTGGTTTACTCTCCTCCCAGCATCACCCTCACCACCGGCGCGCCCGGCGTGGGCGGACGCTCCATGCCCAACGGCAACTCCATCGCCGTCGCCAAGCTGGGCCCCTGGGACAATGTCGCGCCGGCCGAAGTCAACGCCAACACATTTACCACCGCCGTCTACTTCAGCGGCACGCAAGGGCAAGCGGGCAGCGTGATGGCCCAGTGGCAGGGCGCGGTCGATAACCCGGCGGGCGGAAGCAACGCGGGCGATGGCGTGGGCGTGGCCTACTATACGATCACCCGCGCCACCATCAGCGGCACCGATCCGAACACGCCGACCTTCCAAAGCTTCGATGCGTCTGTCTACGACGGCACCGTGCTCCAATCGAATACCTACAACTACTCCATCACCCCGTGCGATTTCCACGGCAATTGCGGAGCCACCCTGAGCGACCTCTTCGTCAGCACCGGCCAAGGCACCGTCGACGGCCACCGCACCGGCATACATCCTGTCGGCAGCTACTGGGGCGGGGCCGGCGAGCAGATCGACCTGCTCAGCGGCAACCTCAATTACTCGCTGCCGCTTATGACGGCGGTGGGCCGCTCCGGCCTGAAGGCGAATTTCGCCCTCGTCTACAACTCCCAAAACTGGCGTGTCGTGGTCAACAACATCGCCACGGTGCCCCGCATCCTGGGCGCGGATACCGGCTTCGGATTCGGCTGGCAACTGATGCTGGGCTCGGTCATGCCCGTCTACGCAAACGGCCCGGTGGCCTTTTACCTCTTTACCGACTCCACCGGCGCGCAATACCACCTCACCCAAAACAGCAGCGGCATCTGGACCTCCACCGAAAGCGTCTACGTCTGGTACGATTCCAACCAGAATCGCCTCTATTTCCGCAACGGGACCTTCTGGGTGATGGGGTGCGTCTCCGCGGGCGGCGAGCAGGACGCCGGAACGCTATACCCAACCATCGTGGAGGATACCAACGGCAACCAGATTATTGTCACCTACATGCCCGGCGTGGGCGTAAGCTGGAACAACTCCAGCTCCCGCATCACCGTCGTCGAGGACGCCCGCGCCAGCAATCAACTCGTGGGGGGCAGCGCCGTAGCCGCCTCATATTCGCTCTCGTATACGAACACCACGCCACCCTACCTCTCCGGCATTCAGAACTATGTCGGCACCACCGAAACCTATACGGTCAACGTGAACCAGGGCCAACCGCTGAACTCGCCAAATGGAACCAGCTTCGGAACCGCCGGCTTCCTGGCCAGCGTGGCCTCGCCGATCGGCTACTCCTGGACGTTCAGCTACGAAAGCACCGGCGACGGCGACCTCACGGAAGTGCAGTTTCCGCAAGGCGGGTCGCTGAGCTGGGCCTATGCGCCCTTCGAGTACCTGGGCCAGCGGGAACTGTGGCAGGTTTCCAACCGTTACTTGGCGTCAAACGTCCAGCAGTCGTCGCCCTACCCATATTCCCTCGCCTGGCCGGACGCCCCCAATTCCGTCGCGTTGCATACCGGCGTAGCGCTCGACGACACCACGGCCGGCACGGAGAAATACTGGAGCTTCGGCAGCGGCGGATTGGTGTCCGAATTGCAATACCGCACCGCGCCCGGCGTAACCACGCCCCTGCCGCGTGACGAAGCCTACGTCTGGTCGCAGGACCCCAACGGCAATAACTACCTGAGCTCCCTTGCCACCACGCTCGACAAGGGCCAAACCTACCAGCAATCCACGCAAACCCAACAGACTCAGGATGGCTACGGAAACGTCTCAACCACGTCCGTTTCCGACTACGCCAACGCCGCCACGCGCAGCTACTCCAGCACGTACCTGTACCAGAACCCGACCAACGGCGCGACCTATAGCGCGCTGCACATTTACGACCGGTTGTGGACCACCAGCCTGACCAGCGTGAATCCCGCCCTGACGCTCGTTTCAAATGTCTACGACACCGGCAACGTCCAGTCCACCGCGCCCACGCTGCCCTTCGAATGGGACTCGGCCAACTACAGCACCAGCTTCAATTTCCGAGGCAACGTGACCCAATCGAACACGCCCGGCAAGACCATCAACACGACCTATGACGTAACGGGAACCGTGATCACGCAAAACGACAACAACAACCATTCCGTCACCGTCACCACTTCAACCTTGACGAACTACACGTTGCCGGATACGCTCGACCCCAACGGGTCGTCTGCCCTGCAAACTCAGGCGTCCTACAATTCCAGCTTCGCGCCGGCGTCGGTCGCGGGGCCCAGCCAAACACTCTACAATCCAAGCAGTTCCCCCAGCGGGACGGCGGCGTACACCTCGTATGACAGCTACGGGCGCGTGGCCTACACGCTGGCGCCTTCGCAAAGCTGGTCGAGCGCCACGGGTGCCAGACCAATTACACCTACGGGTACAGCACCACCACCGGGTGGACCATCACCGCGACCACCGCAAATGCCGCCCCGAACACGGGCAGCCACTACACCACCACCGTCCTGGACGGGCTGGGCCGCACTGCCAGCGTCCAGGCCGGCGGCTCCACGTTGCTTTCGGAAGTGGACACGCTCTACGCCCCTTGCGCCTGCTCCCCGCCGGGCAAGATGTACAAGCGGTCGCAGCCGTACGCCTCCGGGACCCCGGTGTACACAACCTATACCTACGACGCACTGGGCCGCACCATCAACGTGCTACTGCCGGACGGCGCGAGCCACACCAAGTACACTTACCAAGGGAACTTCACCACCATCACCGATCCCGCCGGCAACTGGAAGCAGTATGCCAGCGACGCATTCGGCAACCTAGTCACGGTACTGGAGCCGGATCCCACCGTCACCCCAGTCGTCGGGCCGCCAAGCCCTCCGCCAGCCTATCCGGTGACGAGCGCGCCTTCCGGCATGTTGCTCACCACCTACACGTACGATCAGCTCAACCACTTGAC
>Ga0302325_10022921_pt1 | contig 13040 bp, 9 predicted proteins | sample Palsa_T0_2_FD_201948 | JGI IMG/M metagenome (GOLD analysis project Ga0302325, IMG submission 201948) | Peat permafrost microbial communities from Stordalen Mire near Abisko, Sweden - Palsa_T0_2 | ecosystem: Environmental > Terrestrial > Soil > Palsa > Peat permafrost | place: Sweden: Abisko... | reverse complement strand
CGGCCACCACGCCGAGCAGGCAGCCGATCGCCAGCGATCCGGCGCCGTCCCACTGGCCCCGGCCGGTGACAGCGCTCAGCGCCACGCCGGCCAGCGCGAACCCCAGCCCGGCCAGCGCCGCCATGTCCTCCAGCAGCACGGCCGGCAGCTCGGGCGCCTTGGCGTGCCGGATGAAATGGATCAGACCGTGCGGTCCCCTGGCCGGCCGGGACGCGACGACGGCCGTCCGCAGCGAGAAGGACTCCAGCACGATCCCGACGGCGAGCACGGCGAAGGCCACCGCCGGCGAGTCCACCCGCTCGGGGCGGGCGATCCGGTGCAGCCCCTCGTAGACGGAGAACAGCGCGCCCACGGTGAAGAGCACCACGGCCACGATGAACCCGTAGAAGTACCGTTCCGTGCCGAACCCGAACTGATGCTGCTCGGTCTCGGCCCGCCGCGACCGCTGGCGGCCGACGAGCAGCAGTACCTGATTGCCGCAGTCGGCCAGCGAGTGCACGGACTCGGCCAGCATCGAGGCCGACCCGGTGATCGCGAAGGCGGCGAACTTCGTCGCGGCGATGCCCAGGTTGGCGCCGAGCGCGGTGAGCACGCCGCGCACCCCGCCGCTGGCCCGCGCCGCACCCGCCGCACCTGCCGGCCCGGCCGGGACCGCGGTGCCCGCCGGGCCGCCCCCGGCGGGGGGATCCGCCGGGGGCACCCTATCCGGCCTGCGGGCGGCGCGCCTCATCCACGAGCAGAACGGGGATATCGTCGCGCACCGGATACGCCAGAGCGCACTCGGCATTGGTGCAGACAAGCTCGCTTGCCGCCTCGTCGGCACGCAGCGGCGAGTGGCACTGGGGGCAGGCCAGGATCTCCAGCAGCCAGTCGTCGATCTTCACGGCGTCTCCCGGGGGTGTCGCGGGTTCGGGCGCGGCGGGCGGATCACCGGCTCTGCCGGGCAGGATCGCCGCGCACCATGTGCAGGACCTCGTCGCGGACCGTGGCCAGCTGGCGCGCCTCGGGTGCCTCGACGTTGAGCCGCAGCAGCGGCTCCGTGTTGGACGACCGCAGGTTGAACCACCAGCCGGCGCCGCTGACCGTCAGGCCGTCCAGCTCGTCGATGGTCACGCCGGGGCGGCGCGCGAACGCCGCGCGCACCGCGGCGACCACCGCGGCCGGATCGCCGACCTCGCTGTTGATCTCGCCGGACGCCGTGTACCTGGAGTAACCGGCGAGCAGCGCCGACAGCGGTCCCGGCTGAGATCCGAGCGCGGCCAGCACGTGCATGCCCGCCAGCATGCCCGAGTCGGCGAACCAGAAGTCGCGGAAGTAGAAGTGGCCGGAGTGCTCGCCGCCGAAGATCGCGCCGGTGGCTGCCATCTGCGCCTTGATGAAGGAGTGACCGACCCGGGTGCGCACCGGCTTGCCGCCGTGCTCGGCGATGATCTCCGGCACCGCCCGCGAGCTGATCAGGTTGTAGATCACGGTCGAGCCTGGTTCCCTGGCCAGCTCCCGCACCGCGATCAGCGCGGTGAGGACGGACGGCGAGACGATCTCGCCGCGCTCGTCGACCACGAAGCACCGGTCGGCGTCGCCGTCGAACGCCAGCCCGATGTCCGCCCCGGAACTGGTCACCGCATGCTGCAGGTCGCGCAGGTTAGCCGGGTCGATCGGGTTGGCCTCGTGATGGGGGAACGAGCCGTCCAGGTCGAAGTAGAGCGGTACGGTCTGTAGTGGCAGGCCGCTGAAGACCTCCGGCACGGTATAGCCTCCCATGCCGTTTCCCGCGTCCACCGCCACCTTCAGCGGGCGGATGCCGGACAGGTCCACCAGCGTCCGCAGGCACGCCGCGTATCCGGCCAGCAGGTCGCGCGGCGTGATGGTGCCCGGCGGGCCGTCCCGGGCGGGCACGCCGGTCTCGGCCATCTCGCGCAGCTCGGCCAGCCCGGTGTCGGCGCCGACCGGCCGGGCACCCTCGCGGCAGAGCTTGATCCCGTTGTACTTGGCCGGATTGTGACTCGCCGTGACCATCGCGCCCGCTACGCCGAGGCTGCCGCTGGCGTAGTAGAGCATGTCGGTCGAGCCAAGCCCGCCCGACACGACGTCGGCGCCCTGCGCGGCCGCCCCCCGCCCGAACGCGTCCGCGAGCGGCCCGGAGGAGCTGCGCATGTCGTGCACGGTGACCACCGACTCCGCCCCAGTCAGCCGCGCGAAGGCCGCGCCGATCACCTCTGCCGCGTCCTCGTCGAGCTCGTCGGGGACGAGACCGCGGATGTCGTAGGCCTTGAAGATCTTCGCGTACTCGGCCACTCCGGCTTTGCCTCCCCGTCCCTGCCCCGCATCGCGGCACGGATCGCCGTGATGCACGGGCACCGAGCTTACCGGGCAGCCTCGTCATGCCGCTGGCGGCGCGCCATCATGCACCTGCGGCGGGCCCGAACTTCCGCAGCTTGCGCTGCCGCCATCGGCCGGTCAGCCGAGCCTGCCCCTGTCCTGCGGCGACGAGCGGAGCACCCGCAGGTGGCCGCGCCTGCCGACCTCGACCCCCTGCCCGACGGGCTCGGCCGCGGCCTGCGGCAGGGCCGCCTCCCTGACGGCGTCGGCCAGCGCTTCCAGGTCATCGGCCACCTGCTCGGCCGGCCCGGCAGGCAGCCTGACCACGTCCCAGCCACGGGGGACGGTGAGCCGGTCGGCGTGCGCGCCGCACAGGTCGTAGCAGTGCGGCTCCACGTAGCTGGCCAGCGGGCCGAGCACCGCTGTGGAGTCGCGGTACACGTAGGTCAGCGTGTACAGCGCCACCTGCTTGCAGGTGGGCCGTGAGCAGCGACGAACGCTCACCGGCGCACCCCGCCGACGGCACCGTCCCCGGGCCGCGGCGGGCCGGCCGCAGCGCACCCGCGAGCCGCACGGCAGGCGCACTCGCGTAGATCGCTCACAACGGCTGACGGTATCGATCCGGAGGCGGTAACGCCACCACCCGGGGCACTCTGCACGATCGTGTCTCCCTGGGCAGCTCCCGGCGGCCGCCGCGCGGCCCCGCCAGGCCGGATACGCTCAGTCACTGTGCAGAGCGGTGAGCGGCAGACTAGTGACGGCCGCGGTCCCGCGTCGGCACGGATCCGGCGCCGGGACAGGCACGGCCGCGGCCTGCGGGGCATGCTCGCCCCGCAGGACACGCCGATCTACCGGACCCGGGCGGAGCGTTTCGACGACCTGGTGCTTCAGGCCGTCGCCCAGCTAGAGCCGCGGTGGGCCACCGAGTTGTCCGGTGTCGAGTTCGCCGTGGAGGAGATCCCGGCGGCCGGCGGCCTTGCCGACCTGCCTGACCCGGTGCCGCTGGCCCGGCTCGACCCTGGCTCGGGCGATCCGCGCGAGCCGGGCCGCCCAGCGTCCCCGCCGCGCATCGTGCTGTTCAGGCGGCCGCTGATGGCGCGCGCGGACGGCGAGGAGGAGCTGGCCGAACTGGTACTGGACGTGGTGGTCGAGGAATTCGCCCGCCTGCTCGGCCTGGATCCCGGGTCGGTCGATCCTGGGTACTCGGCAGAGGACTGAAACCTGGCGTCCCGGCCGGCGCGTCACGCAAGGACCGGCGCGTCACGCAAGGACCGGCGCATCGTCAGGGCAGGACGGTGGCGAGCGTGTCGCGCACCAGGGGCAGCGGCACCGAGGTCAGCGAACTCGGCACGGGAAAGATCGACTGCACCGTGCCGCGCTCGCTGAGCACCCGGCCGGCGTAGACCGGCCCCGACCCAGCCAGCGGGGTAATCACCACGGCGAAGTGCGACCGCGCGGCCGACCCGCGTGGCGCGCGGAGCCGGACGACTGCCGTGTGCATCGCCTTGATGGCAACGACCCGGGCGGAGCCCGGCGAAGTGATCCGGACCTGGGCCGCGCCGCGCGGAGCGGACAGGATCAGCGTGGCGGTAGCACCGGACCCGCTGAGGTTGTCGGCGATGACGCCTTGCTCTTCGATCGGGGCGGACGCCGCGGTGAAAGCGCCGGGAGCGCCCGCCGGACCGCCAGATGCCAGCATGGCAGCCGTGACGGGCACGCTCGAGGTTATCTCGATCGCCGCGGCGATCCCCCCGAGCGACGGGAGCGGCAGCATGGCTGCTGACCCGCCGGGGAGGTCGATCCCGCTGCCGCCGGTCGGCTGGTACGAGCCCTTGGCCGTCACCGCCGTCACCTTGACCTGAGCGTTGCCGAGGCCGGGCACGGCCACGTACAGTTCCCTGCGGCCGACCGAGGCCGGCAGGCCGGGAATGACGAGGCTCTTGGCCGGCGACTGGCTGACCGGCAGCCATGCGCCAGGCTGGCCCGCGCTGCTGCTCTCCCTCAGCGCCGCCACGATCCGCCCGACGATGGTACGCACGTGCAGCCCCACCACCCTGGACCCGTGCACGAGCTTGGCCAGGGACTGCACGAGCAGACCATGGGCAGGGACGGCGATCCCGGTGTCGGTGCTCGCGAGCAGCGGCCCGCTGTCGGTGAAGATGTCGACTTCCGCGTCGGCGGGCTGGCCGTCGGCATTCATCAGGTACAGCTGCATGTCGGCGACCGAGTACTGCCCGGGGCCGACGAACCAGAAGTCGGTGCCCGGGCCGTCGCAGAGCGCGGTCGGCATCCCGCCGGATCCGGTCTGCTCTACCGCGAGGGCACGGGCCATGGATCCGTTGGCCTGGACGGTGACGCCGCCCCGTGACGGCCCGGCGAGCCGGTTGCCTCCCGCCGTCGGCTGGCTGCCGCGCGGCACCAGGCCCGACCGGGCTGTTGCCACCCGGACAGTCGCGCGTGTCAGCACGCCCGGCCGGGTCAGGGTGATCAGCGGAGCACCGGCCGTGGTGCTGCCGGCCGCTGACAGCCGGCTGACCACCGCCGTTCCCGGGCTCGCCGTTCCCGGGCTCGCCGTTCCCGGGCTCGCCGGCCCGGCCTGCCCGGTGCCGGAAGCGGCGGCGATGATCGCCACTCCGCTGCCGCCTGGGCCGCCCGGCGATGGACAGGCGCGGATCGCGGTGGTGACGGGTGCCCGGCTCGGCGTCCGCGGCGGGCTGCCGGCGGCCAGCGCGACAGGATGGCTGATGGATGCCAGCCCGTACTGGGCGCCCAGCGCGAGTATCACCAGCGCGCCGAGCACGTACTTGCTTGCGAACAGGCTCCTCACCAGCGATCATCCCCGCGGTCTTCACCGGGCACCGGCCACCGGAAAGCGGTCTCCTCGTCCGCGGGCGACGACGGCCAGGCCGGTCCCGATCCGCCGGCCGCTGGCAATGGATCCAGCCAGTCGATGCCCGATGGCCAGGCCGAGGGCGACATTGGCTGATCCGCGGGCGGCTGGCTCACCGGCCCCGCAGGCGGCTGGGTGAACGGACCGGACGGTGACGGCTGGCTGGCCTGCGGGCCGGCCGGCTCGTCCTCGTGCCAGGCGGCCGGCTCCTGATCGTGCCAGGGCGGCTGGCCGGCAGGCCTCCCGGCCGGCTCGTCGTCGTGCCAGGCGGCCGGCTCCTGATCGTTCCAGGGGGGCTGGCCGGCGGGCCAGGATGCCGGCTCGTCCTCCTCCTGCCAGGGCGGCTGGCCGGCCCGCGTCCCGGCCGGCTGGCCGGCGGGCCAGGATGCCGGCTCGTCCTCCTCCTGCCAGGGCGGCTGGCCGGCGGGCCAGGATGCCGGCTCGTCCTCCTCCTGCCAGGGCGGCTGGGCGGCGGGCCTCCCGGCCGGCTCATCGTCGTGCCAGGGCGGCTGGCCGGCGGGCCAGGCGGGATGCTGGCTGACTGGCCAGGCGGCCGACGAGCCGTGCTGCCAGCCGACGGGATCCTCATCCGGGGCGGCTGAGTCACGGGCGGCTGAGTCACTGGCGGCTGAGCCACGGACGGCAGCGTCCCGGGCGGCCGCCGCCAGCGCTGCCCCGGCCCGGGCTGCGGCGGCCCGGGCTGCGGCGGCCCGGGCTGCGGCGGCCCGGGCTGCGGCGGCCCGGGCTGCGGCGGCCCGGGCTGCCGCGCTCCGGGGCACTGCGTCCCCGGCGGCACCGTCACGCGGTGCCGGATCCGCCGACCGGGAGCTGCGCGGCTGTGGCGTGCCTTCCCTGTCGCGCTTCGTCCTGCGGCCTGGTCGCCGGGCTCGTCCCTTGTCCCGCCTGCGCCCGCGGGCTTTGATCCGATGGCCAGCGGCCGCCGGCCCGGCGGGCTCGCCGGGCTCGGCCGCTCCGCTGCCGCGGTCGGCCGCTCCGCTGCCGCGGTCGGCCACGGCGGCCGTTGGCGCACCTGCCGCCGTGCCGATGCCGGGCAGGGCGAGCGCCGCGACCACGGCCAAGACGACGAGTTCCAGCACCAGCGCGACGGTGTGGCCGGTGTCGTCGTGGCTGATGCTGAGCAGGCCTCCGCCCGCGGGGAGCCGGAAGGCCTGCGCCCAGGCGCCGGCCGGGGAGCGAACGGGCGTCAGCGGATGACCATTCAGCGTGGCGGTCCATCCGCCGACCGGCTCGGCAAGCTCGAGCGTGCCGCCTGCGGCTGGCACCGGCGCGCGCGCGACGCTCACCGTCCCGGAGCGCAGCGGGACGACCTGCCCGCTGGCCTCGACGACGCGCACCCGGGCGGGGAAGTCCACCAGCCGCCACAGGTCGAAGGACGAGGCGCTCACCAGCCGCAGCCCGGCCACTCCGTCGAGCAGCCGCGCCAGCCCCTGATCGACCGGGGCCGGCATCAGCACGAATCCGACGTCGAACTGGGCGAGCGTGTCGCCCTGCTCAGCCGCCTGGCCGCCGTTCGGCGCGATGAGGGTCGCGACGGCACTGCCAAGTGCCCGCTGGGCAGCGGGCACCGGCGACAGATCCGGGTCGCCGAGGGACACGCCGGTGCCACGCAGCACGGCATAGCTCAGCTGGCCGCGGTCTCCTCGCAGCACCAGCGTGCGCAGCCGCAGGCCGTTGTCTGACGAGACGGAAACGAGCTCAGGCACGAGCTGTCCCTGCACGGCCTTGACCGGCCCGTTGATACCGCCGGCCACCCACCACGCGGCGGCCAGAGCGGGCGCCGAGCACGCGGCGAGGGCAATGACGATCACGCCGAGGGCGCGGATGCTACCCAGGCCGCGCCACCCGGCGAGTCCTCCGGCCATCAGCCGCGGAATGGCGTCGCCCGCGGTCGCCGCGGCCAGCAGCAGGCCAGCGGCGACGACGGTCAGGGCAACCCCCGGCCACGCCGGGATGCCCGAGTCGCCACCCGGAGGCGTGACCACGGCGCGGCTGACGGCGATCGCGATCAGCAGGCCGAACAGCGCGACGCCCCAGCCGGCCGTGACCAGCGACCGGCGCCTGGTCAGCAGCAACGCCGCAAGAGCGGCAACGACGATGCCGCCCGTGACCCAGATGGGCGGCATCCCGGGGCCGCCGGGGGACAGCAGCATCAGCGACCGCGCTGCCAGGTCGCGGCTAGCCAGGCCCGGTGCCTTGACGCCAGCCTCCAGCAGCAGCAACGCCGGGTGCGTGGCGACCTGGACCGTCCAGGGCATCAGCAGCACGGGCGCCGAGCCCGCGGCGATCGCCAGGTTCACCGCCATGCCGCGCCGGGCCGCGCCGAAGGCGAGCGCGGCGATGCAGGCAGCGATCAGCGCGATCACCCAGACCAGCGGCACGAACGCGGTGGCCACCGCGACGCCCAGACCCGTTCCCCATGCCGCCCGGCGCGCCAGCCGGGGCGGCTGGGTGAACATCCTCGCGGCCGTGAGCGCGATCAGCGGCAGCAGCACGAAGACCACCGCGGTGCCGATCCGGCCGGCCGCGACCGATCCCATGGCCACCGGCAGCAGGGCATAAGCGGCGGCGGTCCAGACCCGGACCGGCGCGAAGCGCGTGATCCGCCGGGCGGCCAGGAACGCGGTGACGCCGGCCAGCGGCACGCAGCCGAGCAGGATCACGTCCACGGCCAGCCACGGCTTGCCGCCCGCGATCGTGGCGAGCGCCGCGATCACCGCCAGGTACGGGGGGGCAGTGGTAGCCGAGCCGATCCCGGTCGGGTGAAAGCCCTGCAGGTAGGTGTGCCAGAGCCCGGCGGCACCGCCCGGCGCGGGCACCAGCGCGCCGCCGCCGAGCGTGCCGCCGCCGAGCAGCGAGCGCTCGGCCACGAGCGCGAGCACGGTCAGCCCGGCGAAGAGCAGCACTCCGGGATTCGTCAGGATGCGCTGCGCCAGCCCGTTGTCGACCAGCATCGAGTCGTCATCGGACGGATCTTCCGACGCATGGTGGCTGCCCGCCGTATCGAGCTGCGTCGACCGCGACAGCACGTCCGCGGCGAACTCCGCCAGCCGCCGCACCGACCGGCCAGGCGGCAGGTCGGCCCGCAGCCGGCCGTAGGCCGCACGGCGGCCGCGGGAGCGCTGGCGCCGTGCCCGCCGCAGGCTGACAGGATGGCCGAGCACGGACCAGCCGGCCGCGAGCTCGTCAAGCGCGGCGGCCGGCCGTTTAGCGACCAGGAAGAAGATCGTGCGGAGGGCTGACACGGCGACGTTGCCGGCCAGCGCGGCGACCATCTGGCCGGCCGGCAGGTTCGTGAGCAGGGTGAGCAGCGCGTTGGCCCGGTCCAGGCGGTGCGGCCGGCGGGACACCGACACGGCCCGCCGGCGCCGCGCGGATGCCTCCTGGTGGTAGGCAACCGCGCTGGTGACGACCCGGACCCGGTAGCCGGCGGCATGCACTCGCCAGCAGAAGTCGACGTCTTCCCTGAACAGGGTCATGCTCGTGTCGAAGCCGCCGACCTTGTCCCACACGTCACGGCGGACCAGCATCCCGGCACTGCCGACGGCAAGCCAGTCCCGGTCGCCGTCGTGCTGGCCCTGGTCGATCTCGCGCGGCTCGATGCCGGTGATCCGGCGCCCTGCCGTGTCGATGGTCACCCCGGCCTCGAGGATCACTTCGCGGTCGGCCCAGTCCATGATCTTGGGGCCGAGCACGGCGGTGCCCCTGACCTCGGCCGCACCACGGAGCAGCTGCTCCAGGGCATCCGGAGCCGGCTCGAAGTCGTCGTGCAGCAGCCATAGCCACTCCACCCGCCCGCCTTCACCAGCGCCTTGCGGGCCGGCCACCGGCACGTTCGCGGCCCGGTGCTGCAGCGCACGCGCGACTGCGGCCGCGTAACCCGTGCCGCGGTCCATTCCGAACACGACTGCCTGGCCGAGCTGCTCGGCCAGCACGGCGCCGCTCCGGTCCCGGCTGCCGGTGTCGACGGCGACCACGCGCTGGACGGGCCTAGTCTGGCCGAGAAGGGCGTCGATGACATGCGGAAGCCAGGCGGCGCCGTCGTGCGCGACGATCACCGCCGTGACGACGTGCTGAGGGTACTTATCGTTCGGCGACAAGGCTCCGCTTGCTCTTCGGGGCTCGCTCTTTGGTGCTTGCCATTCAGGGAGGCACCTGGACCCGGCGCGCGCATCGGCGGCGCCTTCTCGCGGGCCGGGTACGCCGCACAATACGCGAAGCGACGGCATGACGACGGCCAGATGCCGCGCTTCGGCTACCTGCCAAGGCGGCCACTGCCCCTGCCGCTGCGCCCGCGGAGGCCTACTACGGACCGGTTCCTGCCCGGTACCTGCCCGGTTCCCGGCCGACTCCTGGCCGTTCCCGGCCGGCTCCGGGCCGATCCGCTGGCCGGCTTACACCGCCTCGCGCTTCAGCCTGCGGCGCTCACGCTCGGACAGCCCCCCCCAGATCCCGAACCTCTCATCATGCTCAAGCGCGTATTCCAGGCACTCGGCCCGGACCTCGCAGCTGCGACACACTCGCTTAGCCTCCCGGGTGGACCCGCCCTTCTCGGGGAAGAACGCCTCCGGATCGGTCTGCGCGCAGAGAGCACGGTCCTGCCACCCCAGTTCCCCGGCATCATCCTCGCCCATGCCGAAAGCGTCGTGCACCAGCGAGACGATGACGTCAGTCACAGCGCACCTCCACCCCTTCCAGAACCCCGTCGGCTCAGCCCCGCCCTGGGGCCACAAGAATTACATAGTTGAAATTACACCCGCGTGTCTTGCCGTACGTCAAGAGCGATACGTGATAATGGCCGACGGCTTGGCCTCTGATGACGGGAAAGTCCGCCCAGAAATCCTGGGATCCCAGCATTGCCCGGGCTGCCCGCAGGCGCCGGACGCCACCTCGCCGAGCGCCGGATGCCGCCTCGCCGAGCGCCGGATGCCGCCTCGCCGAGCGCCGGATGCCGCCTTGCCAAACGGCCGGGCGCCGCCTCGCCGGGCGCCGGACGCCGCTGTCTCGGCGCCGAATGCCCCGGCGACCGCGCGGCCTGCGAGACTTGCCGTCATGCGGATAAGCCTGCTGGCCGGCGGCGTGGGTGCCGCGCGGTTCCTGCGCGGCCTGAAGGCCGCCGCCCCGGATGCCGAGATCACCGTCATCGGCAATACGGGTGACGACATCAGCCTGTTCGGCCTGCACGTCAGCCCGGACCTCGACACCGTCATGTACACCCTCGGCGGCGGCATCAGCGAGGAGCAGGGCTGGGGCCGGGCGCAGGAGACCTTCACCGTCCTGGCCGAGCTCGCCGCCTACGGCGCCGGGCCTGACTGGTTCGGCCTCGGCGACAGGGACATCGCCACCCACATAACACGGACCAAGATGCTGAACGAGGGCCAGCCCCTCACTGCCGTGACCAGGCGGCTGTGCGAGCGGTGGCAGCCCGGCGTGACCCTGCTGCCGATGTCGGACGACCGGGTCGAGACGCGCGTGGTGCTCGACGACGACCAGGGCTGGCGCACCGTGCACTTCCAGGAGTGGTGGGTCCGGCTGCACGCCGCGGTGCCCGCCGCTGGGATCACCGCGGCCGGCGCGGCCGACGCGAGGCCGGCCCCCGGAGTGCTCGAGGCGATCGCGGCCGCGGACTTCGTCCTGCTGCCGCCGTCGAACCCGGTAGTGAGCGTCGGCGTCATCCTCGCCGTTCCCGGCATCGCCGAGGCGGTCAGCGCCAAGACCGTGGTCGGCGTCTCGCCGATCATCGGCGGCGCGCCGGTGCGCGGCATGGCTGACGCATGCCTGGCCGCCATCGGCGTGCAGACGAGCGCGACGGCCGTCGCGGCGCACTACGGAGCCCGGCTGCTGGACGGCTGGCTGGTCGACGAGCAGGACAAGGCGGCCGTGGACGCCCCTGAGCTCGCCGGGATCGCCGTCCGGGCGCTCCCGCTGTACATGACGGACCTGAACGCGTCGGCGGAGATAGCCCGCGCCGCGATCGAGCTGGCCGCGGAGCTTTGCCGGTGAGCGGCGCAGCCGGACCCGCAGGCGGCACTGCCGGGCCCGCAGGCGGCACTGCCGGGCCCGCAAGCGGCAATGCCGGACCCGCAGGCGGCAATGCCGGACCCGCAAGCGGCAATGCCGGGCCCGCAAGCGACGTTACCGTCATTCCGGTGACCGGGCTGCCAGAGATCGCGGCCGGCCACGACCTCGCCGCGATGATCGCCGCCGCGGTGCCAGGGCTGGACGACGGCGACATCGTCGTCATCACCTCGAAGATCGTCAGCAAGGCCGAGGGCCGCGTCGTCCGGGGAGACCGGGAGCGGGCGATCGACGCGGAGACCGTCCGGGTCGTCGCCCGGCGCGGCCCGACCACGATCGCCCAGACCAGGCACGGGCTGGTGCTCGCGGCGGCCGGGGTAGACGCCTCCAACACCACCGCGGGCACCGTGGTGCTGCTGCCGGAGGATCCCGACGGCTCGGCGCGGCGGCTGCGCAAGGGGCTGCGGGCCCGGCGGGGAGCCAGCGTCGGCGTGATCATCACCGACACGATGGGGCGGCCGTGGCGGACCGGCCAGACGGACACCGCGATCGGTGCGGCCGGGCTCGCGCCGCTGCGCGATCACCGGGGCCAGGCCGATACCTTCGGCAATCCGCTCGAGGTGACCGTGGCGGCCGTGGCCGACGAGATCGCCGGGGCCGCCGACCTGGTCAAGGGAAAGACCCGGCAGGTGCCGGTAGCGATCGTGCGTGGCCTGGCTGATCTCGTCACCGACACCGACGGTCCTGGCGCGGCAGCCCTGATCCGCCCCGCCGCCGAGGACATGTTCCGGCTGGGCGCCGCCGACGTGCTGTCCGCCCGCCGGACCGTCCGCGACTTCACCGACGCCCCGGTCAGCCCCGAGGCGGTCCGGCGCGCGGTCGCGGCGGCGCTCACCGCGCCAGCACCGCACCACAGCGAGCCGTGGCGCTTCGCGGTAGTGGCGTCCGGGCGGGCCAGGACCGCGCTGCTCGACGACATGCTCAGCGCCTGGACCGCCGACCTGCGCGGCGACGGGTTCACGCCGGAGCAGATCGCCCGCCGGGTGCGCCGCGGCGAGCCGCTGCGCCGGGCGCCGCTGATCATCGTGCCCTGCCTCGTCACCGAGGCCGCGCACGCCTACCCGGACGCGCGGCGGGCCGCCGCCGAGCGGGCCATGTTCGTCGTGGCCATCGGCGCCGCCGTGCAGAACCTGCTGGTAGCGCTAGCCGTGGAAGGACTCGGCTCGTGCTGGGTATCCAGCACGCTGTTCTGCCAGGCGCGCGCAGCCGCCTCGCTCGGCCTGCCGGCCGGCTGGGAGCCGATGGGAGCCGTCGGCGTCGGTCACCCCGCGGGCGCGCCGCCGGCCCGCCCGCCCAGGGACCCTGAGCGGTATCTGCTGACACTGTGAGGGACGGCTCGTTATCGCTCCAGGGGAACAGCCCGCGGCGCTTGGGGCCATCGGTCGCCGGACAGCCAGCGGGCGCCAGGCCACAGCTGCCGGGCCGCCGTCCGCTGCTATGCGCCGACCAGCGGCAGCGGCGCCCTGGGGCCCCGCACCGAGGCGCACACCCCGTCGCTGGCGGCAGCGGCCGCCCGCCGCTCCGCCGTCGGCCTCCCGTAGGTCGTCGTGCGCTGCACGAGCGGCCGCCCGGTCGGCGCGACCAGCTCGGCGAGCTGGCTGATCGTCCTGTAGGAGCCGTTCTGCGAGCCCGCCATCCGGCTGATCGTTTCCTCCATCAGGGTGCCGCCCAGGTCGTTGACGCCGCCGGCCAGCACGTCGCGGCACGCCTCGTCGCCGAGCTTGACCCAGGAGCA
>Ga0302325_10022920_pt1 | contig 13040 bp, 6 predicted proteins | sample Palsa_T0_2_FD_201948 | JGI IMG/M metagenome (GOLD analysis project Ga0302325, IMG submission 201948) | Peat permafrost microbial communities from Stordalen Mire near Abisko, Sweden - Palsa_T0_2 | ecosystem: Environmental > Terrestrial > Soil > Palsa > Peat permafrost | place: Sweden: Abisko... | reverse complement strand
GGCGTGCCTTTGTGCGCACTTGCATCATTGGTTCATCCTCTCGAGGTACCTCGCCAACTTTAGCCCGACGTGACACCTGCCGGAAGCAGCGTTCTCCGGGCAGGCTCTCGCAGCAAGCCCCACAAGACGGCAACACCTATGATGTCGAAGAACGCTATCGCCGTAAATAGCGGACCGTATCCGATTTTCATGGCGACGATTCCAACGGCCAGCGTGAACAGCATGCCTCCGAGCCCTGCCGCCGAGCCTGAAAGTCCGTTGGCCGTGGCTACTGAACGCTTGGGAAAGAGGTCTGCGGGAAGGGTCAGCAGCGTCGACGACATGGCCTGGTGGGCGAACGCGCCGATACAAAAGAACACGATCGCCCAGGCGGGGGTCGGAGCGCGCCCGATGAAGACCGCGAGCACCATGATGAGAGCGCAGACGCTCGCCGAGAGCTTGCGTGCAACCAACACCGAGCATTTCAACCGGATGAAGAACGGCGACAGGAGGCCGCCGAACAGGCACCCAACGTCGCCCGCCACGAACGGCAGCCAGGCGAAGTACCCGATCTGCTTGAGGTTCATGTGGCGCTCGGTCACCAGGTACAGCGGGATCCAGTAGGTGAAGAACTGCCACGCCGGCTCGGAAAAGAACCGAGCGATGGCCAGCGCCCAGAAGTCTCTCCGGGAGAGCACCAGCCGCCATACGCCCTTCTCCGCGGGCTCCTCCTTCACGACGAGCTCCCCCTCCTGGCCCTCCTTGATGTAGGCCAGCTCGGAAGGCGACATCCACGGATGCTTCTCCGGAGAGCGGTAAGCGAGCGTCCAGACCGCCACCCACACCATGCCGATGGCGCCTGTCACCACGAAGGCCGCGCGCCAGCTGTAGTGAAGAATGAGATAGACGACGAGCGGCGGCGCGATCGCGGCACCGGCGCCCGCGCCCACGTTGAGAATGCCTGTCGCGATCGTCCGCTCCCGAGGGCGAAACCACAGAGCGACCACCTTGGCGGCACCCGGGAAGACCCCGGCTTCGCCCATGCCCAGCAACCCGCGGAAGAGCGCGATGGTCCGCCACCCGCCGGCAAATGCTGCGAGCGCCTGGGCCACCGACCACCAGAGGATGGAGAGCGCCAGGCCCGCTCGAATGTTGAGCCAGTCGATGAGGCGGCCGGACATCGGCTGCATGACGAGGTACGCAATCTGGAAAGTCATCACGACGTGCGAGAAGTCCACCTCGTTCATCGCGAGGTCACTCTTCAAGGTCGGTGCGGCGACCGATAGGCAGGCGCGATCCAGGTAGTTGACGACCGTGACCCCCATCAAGAGGACGGCGATCCACCACCGAAGGCCTCGGACGTGAAAACGGAGCGTGGACACGGCCGGAGCCTGGAGGATCTGCGCCCCCCTCGCCCCGCGCTTTTCGGGCCCTCCCGCAAGCCCTCCTTCCATGCTTTCGAAACGGTAGACGACGCCGAGTCAAGTTGTCCAGTGGAGTCGTCGCCCCGCCGCCGAGAGCCGGCCCACCGAGGTCCGTCAAAAGGCACTCCTCGCCACCGGAACGCCGCTCCCTCGATGGCCGAAAGCCCGCTAGTTAGACCGCTTGACCTCACAACGCACGGTGCGGTAAACGTGGAAAACGCAGCGGATCGGACAATCGCGCGGTTGGAGAGGGCGCGACGGCCCGTTTCGGGTGGAGGCGCACGGCGATGTCGTCGATCTGTCGTGGACGGCATCCGGGCGCGATGAGTCGATGGTCGCGGGCCCGCGCTCTTGTGCCGCGAATTGCACCCAAAAGGAAGCTGACCATGTCGCCAAAATCCTGGGCTGTTCTGATCCCCCCCAGCCTGCTCGTCGCGTCAGCGGCTCACGCGCAGCCGGCATCGCAGTCGCCATCGGGCGACAATCCGCCGGCGGAGTCCGCGGAGGCGCGGTCCGAGGACCTGAACCCTCCCATCCCTATTCCGCAGCGACTCGCCGCCATTTCTGCTCCGGTCAATCCATGGTTCGTTCGGCCTCCGCTGACCCTGACGGTCGGCAAGGAAGGGCAGTGGAAGCTGACGATCTACGGCTTCGCCGAAGGCGACATGATTGCAGACTCCACGCGGAGCTTCAACGACGGGTTGAACGACAACGTCATTGCGCACAACCAGACGCAGGCCGGCGACAACTCACGGGTGCAATTCACCATCCGGAACAGCCGACTGGGATTCAGACCGGAAGCACCCGAAATCGGCGGGATCACCGGAACCGGCTTGCTGGAGTTCGACTTGTTCGGCAATCAGCCGAGCATCAACGCCGGCGGGGGGTCCTCGGGACAAGCTCCGGGAGCCGGAAACACCACCGAGGCGGCGTACTTCAACAACGCTGGACTCCGGGTTCGGCACGCCTACTTCGAGCTCAAGAGCTCCGTCGTCGACATCTTGGCCGGGCAGGCGTACCACCTCTTGGGGTGGCAGAACTACTTCTTCGGGGCCTCATGCGGCTTCCTCGGGCTACCGAACGAGCTTTTCAATCGAACGGTACAGCTTCGCGTCAGCCACACCTTCGCCTCGGATCCCGTGAACCTCGACTTCGCGGTTGCTGCGCTCCGCCCCGCCCAGCGTGATTCGGCCCTGCCGGACGGAGAAGGGGGACTTCGCCTGGCCATCAACCACTGGAAGGGGATCTCCACCCCCGGCAGCGGAGGAACGACCGCGCTGCCGGCCGCCATCGGTGTGACGGGGCTCGCGCGCTCGTTCCGGGTGGACCCTTACGCGCCACTGCCCGCCCCGCCCATCCATCTCGTCGGGTGGGCCGTGGCGGTCGACGCGCTCATTCCGATCCTCCCGGCCAGGGACGGCACGGATCGTGGGAACGCGCTGACCTTCACCGGAGAGGTCGTGAGCGGCACGGGCGATGCCGACCAGTACACGAGCATGACGGCCGGCGCGACCATGCCCAATGTGTACCCCCTGAACGTCGACACTCCCGTCAACGCCATGGGAGTTGCGCAGCCGCAGGCAGCCGGCGCAGCCCCGCTCGTGGGCAGCCCGTACACCCCCGACGTGGACCCAGGCATGGTGGCGTTCGATTCGAACGGCGTCCTTCACACCATCAACTGGCAATCCATGATCGTCGGTCTCCAGTACTACCTGCCCCCGACCGGCCGCGTCTTCATCACCGGAAACTACAGCCGGTCGAAGTCCAACAACATCGCGAGTCTCTACCATCCATATGCGACCACGGAGCCGTGGATCAACGCCGGGGGGGTCTTCCAGTCTTCGTGGTACGTCGACGGGAACATCTTCGTCGACGTGACGCCGGCCGCCCGGGTGGGCCTCTCGTTCCAGCGCGTCACGCAGACGATGGCCGACGGCACCATCGCGTACAACAATCGCTACGAGACGACCTGGCTCTATTTCTTTTGAAGGCGGCGGTGCCAGTCACGCGGCTCGCCGAGCACGCGGTTCGATATACGTGCACGGGCGGGAGTGCGAGGACGAGCCGCGAGGGCTCGTGCGAGGGCGCAGCTGGTGGCGCTCTTGGGTCAGCGCGGCGACCTCCTGCTTCTCCACCGTGAGCGCGGCTTCCAGCAAGTCCATGCGAACACCGAACGTTGTCGTGTCTGCGCTCTGCTCACAAGTACATGCATATCGATGCGAAACCGAGCTGTCGATCCCAACGGCCAATAAAATCAGAAAATAGACATGCCGTCAGCGAATGCGCGCCGCGCGTCATGGCGGAGCCTTCGCTTCCACCTCGACGCCGAATGGATTGCTCGTCCAGCCCGAGCTGCTTGGGAACCCGCCGGCGGGCAGCCCACGAAGGGCCGCCCGTCAGATGCTAGGCACAACGACGACGTTCAGTCCCCTTTGACAAAGACCAGGTTGATGTAGTCAACCAAGACCCCGTTGGGAGCGGTGCTCTTGCTGAGCAGGTTGAATCGGAAGTAGTAGTTACAGTCACTGTCAAGATCAAGGCTGACCTTGTAGTCATACCCGCCGCTCTTCAGGAAGCCGTCCTTGGTCGCATTCAAGTTTAGCGGGCCGCCGACGTTTTGATATCCATTGAAATTGCACGAGGAGTCATTTGTCGACATCTGAAGCTGGACCGTGCCTTCGGTTGGCCCCGTCGCGTAGTTCACGACGATGTCGTAAAAACCGTCGCTGTTGGCAGGGCTCGTCAGCTCGTAATATTCCGCGTAGCTGTTCGTCCCGCTGGTCGATGTACTCTTCAACAAGAGGCCCTCGCCGTTCGAGCAGCCTGGACAATTCGAACCGCTTACGATCGACGCCGACGCATTTGAGGTCGCCATGACCTGCAAGGTCTCGCCTTGAGTATTGGGGTCGTATTCGAATGCCCCGAGATCGTACTTGCCATTCACTGGGCGGAAGAACCCACGCTCGTCGACCGTCAGACCATTCAGCGATGTGAGCCTGTCGATGGCTGGACTGCCCTTCGACAACATGAGAACCGGAAGGGGATACACGCCGCCGTACGCCGTCGGGGCATTGTTGGCCTCCACGGACCCAAATCCAGGATCCTCACCGTTAAAGTTGTTCCCTTCGTCGACGACCGTACCCGCGACAAAGGTCTTGATCATGGAGTTGCTCTCTTCGAGAATGCCCTCGCTAAAAAGATCGCTGAGGGTAAAGTCGCTGTCGTAGTTGTCGGCCACGATAGTAGCGTTCATGGTGTAGGAGACGCCTGCTCCTTCTGAGTTGTCTACGGCCTCGACACCCGCGGTGCCATACGTGTTGGAGCAATTATTGAACGCGATGGTGCACGAGTTGATTGCGAAGCTCCCCCCGTCGGAAAAGAGGTCCACGCCCGCGTAGTTCGATGCGGAATTGTAGGTGATAGTCGAGTTGCTGACGCTCGAGTTACCGTAGCCATCGTACTCGATACCACCACCGACCGTGGCCGTGTTGTAGGCCACGGTCGATTGAGTAATAGTTAGATCTGTACCGTAGAAGGCGTTGTCCGTGTAGAGAATGCCACCCCCTTCGTTGGGGGTGCTGTTGTACTCGATGTCCGATTGAGTAACGCTCAAATTGTAACTATCAGTCGACAGTCCGCTTGCCTGAAAATTAGTGACGATCAGGCCTGCCAGGGTGATCGTCGAGCCGTGCTCGTTGCTGATGCCGAGGATTCCTGTGACCGGGGCCCCAGTACCTCCCCCTTGGCCGGGACTGACTAGCCCGCCAAGGTTTATGTTCTTGAAGTTTACGGTCATCTTGCCATTGGAATCATCTACCTCGAATAGCGCTTGATTTGCCGCGGTCAGCTCGTACGCGTAGATCAATGAAACCGGACCGTCGTGGGGGTTGGAGCCCGCACCCTGGATCGTAACACCTCTTCTGATGATCATGGGTGACGTGGCAGGGACGGCCACGTACTCATTGGTTGCCGTCGCCGCCTGGAGTTGGATGACGTCGGTCCCGTCTCCAGCGGCCTTGGTACAACCATCCTCGCCTGACTTGCTATTGACTGACAATATCGCTTCTGGAAGGCTGCACAAATTGTCGTTTTTGATGGTCATTTCGAAGGTGTTGACGTTCAAGGTTGCCGCTCGCGCCTCGCGCGGCCAGAGCCCGATGATGAGCAGTGCCGCGGACGGCCCGGTGAGGGCGATGGCAGAAGCTCGCTTCGCTCGTCGATTCATGATTGACCCCTATTGTTCGAGTTCCGCCTGACGCGGAAATCGGCAATTCCATCAGGCACCACTGTGCCCGCGGCCGACTTCTACTTCGGTCGCCCGACGAAGTAAAGGTAATCTGGTCTGCCCCCTACGGCGCGGAGGGAAGGTTCGGCCTGCACCTCCATCACGGCGCAGTGATCGCCACCGGCGTGATCGAGGACGCCTGCCGCTACCTCGTGGAGGACCGGATGGATAGCGCAGGGGCCCGCTGGTCGCTCACCGGCGCCGAGGCGGTCTTGCGCCTCTGCGCGCAGCCCGGAGGGGGATCCGCGGAGCCCCAACGCGGTTCGAAGAGCGCGTCCGGGGTTCTCGCAAGGGTGGCAGTCGCGTCGGCCGGCGACCGCGTGACTACTGAAAGACGCGCACGAGCGCGGCGCTGGCCGCCGGGATGTACACCGTCACGGTATTGCCCGCGACGGTCTGGATGAAAGGCGGATTGCGATTCCACACCGCCGCAGGCGAAATGGTGGCGCCGGCCAGGGTGGTGTCCGCGGCCGTTGCCGTCAGGTCGCCGGCGGGTGTGCCCTGCAGATAGATGGCGCTTGCACTGGTCACCGCCGACCCGAGGTCCACCGTGGCGTTCACGCCGCTCGTCGCGTTCTTGTTGTCGAGGAAGACGCTCACGAATCCGTTCGCCTTGATGGTGTACGCGGTGAAATACGGGTTGGTGGTCGTGGTGGTGGTCGAGACCATCGGACCCGTTCCGCCGAGCCCGAACATGAGCATGCCGTAGTAGACCGGGTGCACCTGTATCACGACGCCGTCGAGCTCCTCGATCGGCTCGTAGTAGAACTGGTTCGATCCATCCATTCCCTTTTCGCCGCCGTGGAAGTTGACGCCCGAGCCACCGTGTTCGGCGGTCACGAACATCAGATCGAGGGACCAGAGGCCGGCGATGAGCGTGTCGCTGACCCCGCTCTGACCGTGGCCGGCGAAGGTGTTGCACTCGCCTAGCCGGTAACCCATCGCGATCTTGTTGGTCGTGGCGGCGGTGTTCATGGTCGAGTCGGTGCCGACGAGCCCATCTTGCGAGGTGGGCGAGTCGGGATCCGGAGTCTGGAGGCGAGCCGCCGTCGCGGTGCTCGTGTTCGCGGTGCCGGCGTAGTAATGCTGCGTCAGAAGGACGAGCCTGCTCCCGAACTTCTTCGATTCGTCAGCGGCAAACGGAGTGGAGAGCGACAGAGCATCTCCGCCGCCCGCGGCCGGGCCCACGAGGTTAGCCCCCGGGGTGGCTGTAATTGCTGTCGCGAACGACTCCCACTCCGCCTGGATGTTGCCCCAGACCCCCTGATCGTACCGATTGATCTCGTTGCCGATCTCGAAGCCGATGATGCTCTGCGGGCACTTTCCATAAGCGTAGGCCGCCTCCGCTGCCGAGAGGGTGACGTTGTCCGAACTGAAGTTGACGGCATAGATGATCTGGGTCCCGGTCGCAGCGAGAAAGTCGCAGAGCTCGTCGACCATGCCCGACACGATGGTGTGCGTGAAGTTCGGCCCCGAGGGTGCCGCCGGCGCCCCGCCTGTACCACCCCAGTTGCAGTTGTCCGCGTCGTCGGCTCCGAGCCGCATCACCGGAGACCCGAGGAGCTTGTAGAGCGCCACCAAATTGGTATTCGTGCTGTTGAGCGAGTCATTCGTGATGTGCGTCTTCTCGTAGCTGAAGCCCGCATAACCAGCACCGATGTTCCCGACGGTGGTGCCCAGATCCACGGTCACCGCGGCGGTCAACCCGGTCCCCGTGGGGCCGCCGGTCACGGGCGTCCCCCAGTCGCCTCCCCCGCTGCTGCCGCCCCCGCTGCTGCTTCCGCTGCTGCTTCCGCTGCTGCTGCCACTACTACTGCCGCTGCTGCTCCCACTGCTACTGCCACTGCTACTGCCGCTGCTGCTGCCACTGCCGCTGCTGCTGCCACTGCTACTGCCGCTGCTGCTTCCGCTGCTGCCACTGCTGCCCCCACTGCTGCTTCCGCTGCCGCCCCCACTGCTACTGCCGCTGCTGCTCCCGCTACTGCTTCCGCTGCTGCTGCCGCTGCTACCGCCGCTGCTGCCTCCCGGAGGCGGGATGATCTCGGTGCTGGCGCCCGTGCCCGTGCAGCCGGACGTGAAAGCCATGGCCGCGAGCGCGCAACCACCCAGGGCCTGCAACACAGACCACGCGTAACGATATTGAGCAGCCATTACATGATTCCTTTCGACGTACCGTGACTTCGACACGACCATCCCGGCATCTCGATCGACCTTGACGGGCTTGCTGCTGGGGCCTCAGCCCGATGATCCGCAACGATGCGGTGTCCGGCGCTCACCGCGTCGCCCAACGAACCCCTACGCCCGTCGCCCAGATGGGTCACGTCGTTGCCAGCATACCCGCGGCCCCTCGCAGCGTCGACGCCGACGTCATCTTGGCTCGAGGCGGCATCGCCCGCGACGGCAGCGTCGCTCGCCCTGTTCGTGTCGGAGTCGCCCCCCGAAGCCTGGGCCGCGCCCACGCTCCGGAATTGCCGACAGGGGGTGGCTGAAGATACGCCACGACGAACGCGCGACTACTGAAAGACGCGCACGAGCGCGGCGCTGGCCGCCGGGATGTATACCGACACGGTATTGCCCGAGGTGGTCTGGGCGAAAGGCGGATTGCGGTTCCACACGGCCGCAGGCGAAATGGTGGCGCCGGCGAGGGTGGTGTCCGCGGCCGTTGCCGTCAGGTCGCCGGCGGGTGTGCCCTGCAGATAGATGGCGCTTGCACTGGTCACCGCCGACCCGAGGTCCACCGTGGCGTTCACGCCGCTCGTCGCGTTCTTGTTGTCGAGGAAGACGCTCACGAATCCGTTCGCCTTGATGGTGTACGCGGTGAAATACGGGTTGGTGGTCGTGGTGGTGGTCGAGACCATCGGACCCGTTCCGCCGAGCCCGAACATGAGCATGCCGTAGTAGACCGGGTGCACCTGTATCACGACGCCGTCGAGCTCCTCGATCGGCTCGTAGTAGAACTGGTTCGATCCATCCATTCCCTTTTCGCCGCCGTGGAAGTTGACGCCCGAGCCACCGTGTTCGGCGGTCACGAACATCAGATCGAGGGACCAGAGGCCGGCGATGAGCGTGTCGCTGACCCCGCTCTGACCGTGGCCGGCGAAGGTGTTGCACTCGCCTAGCCGGTAACCCATCGCGATCTTGTTGGTCGTGGCGGCGGTGTTCATGGTCGAGTCGGTGCCGACGAGCCCATCTTGCGAGGTGGGCGAGTCGGGATCCGGAGTCTGGAGGCGAGCCGCCGTCGCGGTGCTCGTGTTCGCGGTGCCGGCGTAGTAATGCTGCGTCAGAAGGACGAGCCTGCTCCCGAACTTCTTCGATTCGTCAGCGGCAAACGGAGTGGAGAGCGACAGAGCATCTCCGCCGCCCGCGGCCGGGCCCACGAGGTTAGCCCCCGGGGTGGCTGTAATTGCTGTCGCGAACGACTCCCACTCCGCCTGGATGTTGCCCCAGACCCCCTGATCGTACCGATTGATCTCGTTGCCGATCTCGAAGCCGATGATGCTCTGCGGGCACTTTCCATAAGCGTAGGCCGCCTCCGCTGCCGAGAGGGTGACGTTGTCCGAACTGAAGTTGACGGCATAGATGATCTGGGTCCCGGTCGCAGCGAGAAAGTCGCAGAGCTCGTCGACCATGCCCGACACGATGGTGTGCGTGAAGTTCGGCCCCGAGGGTGCCGCCGGCGCCCCGCCTGTACCACCCCAGTTGCAATTGTCCGCGTCGTCGGCTCCGAGCCGCATCACCGGAGAGCCGAGGAGCTTGTAGAGCGCAACCAAATTGGTATTCGTGCTGTTGAGCGAGTCATTCGTGATGTGCGTCTTCTCGTAGCTGAAGCCCGCATAACCATCACCGATGTTCCCGACGGTGGTGCCCAGATCCACGGTCACCGTAGCCATCAACCCGGTCCCCGAGGGGCCGCCGGTGGTCACTGGCGTCCCCCAAGGGCCTCCGCCGCTGCTGGTGCCTCCGCCGCTGCTGGTGCCTCCGCTGCTGCTGGTGCCTCCGCTGCTGCTGGTGCCTCCGCTGCTGCTGGTGCCCCCACCATCGCCGCCGCTGCTGCTGGTGCCGCCGCTGCTGCTGGTGCCTCCGCTGCTGCTGGTGCCTCCGCTGCTGCTGGTGCCTCCGCTGCTGCTGGTGCCTCCGCTGCTGCTGGTGCCTCCGCTGCTGCTGGTGCCTCCGCTGCTGCTGGTGCCTCCGCTGCTGCTGGTGCCTCCGCTGCTGCTTCCGCCCCCGTCTGGCGGAGGGGGAATGACCTCGGTGCTGGCGGCCGTGCCCGCGCACGCGGACGTGAAAGCCATGGCCGCGAGCGCGCAACCACCCAGGGCCCGCAATGCAGACCACGCGAAACGATATTGAGCAGCCATTACATGATTCCTTTCGACGTACCGCGACTTCGACACGACCATCCCGGCATCTCGATCGACCTTGACGGGCTTGCTGCTGGGGCCTCGGCTTGGTGATCCGCGACGATGCGGTGCCCGGCGCTCACCGCGTCGCCCGACGAACCCCCGCGGCCGTCGCCCAGATGGGTCACGTCATAGACAGTATACCCGCGGCACTTCGCAGCGTCGACGCCGCCGTCATCTTGGCTGGAGGCGGCATCGCCCGCCACGGCAGCGTCGCTCGCCGCGTTGGTGGCGTCGAGGTCAATCCCAAGGTCAATCCCGGCCACGGCCCGGCCAGAGGTGGATCCGACATGCTCACCTCTGGACGTCCACCTGCTGTATAGCGGTATCCGAGCCGGCATCCGGCTCATCAATCGCACGTCCCGGAGCACGGAACGAAGGTGCCTACGGTACCCTGGACGGTCGCCTTCCCGCCCGTGAGCCCGGCGGCCGAGGCCGTCACGGTGATCGTCCCGGCGGCCGTCGCCTGAACGAGCGCAAAGGCCAGACCCTTGTAGGCGTTGCGAACATTGCCGCGGAACGTCTCGTTGGTCATGCTCGCGCTGTCGACGGCCAGGATCGTGCCGGGCCCGGTGATGGCGAAGGTCACCGGAGTGGCAGAGCTCACCACATGACCATTGGCGTCCGAGATCGCCGCCTTGACGAACGAGACGTCGTTCCAGTCGGTTACGATCGTGGTGTGATCCGCGGTGAGAACGACCTGGGTCGCCGTCGTTCCGGCGGGCGGAGGGGTCGTCGTGGGGGCTCCCCAGATCCCCTGCCACGTGTACCCATCGTTCTGCACGGTCCCCAACGAGTCGATGAGCCCCCCGGCGTTCCCGATGGTCGGCCATCCGTTGGGCGCCTCGCCCAGATAATCGGTACCGGTCCAGATGAACTCGCCGGTGAGGCCCGGAGTGGCCTTGACCGTGGTCCAGACGTTCGTCTCGTGCCCCTCCTCGGTCATCACGCCCGAGGTGGTGTGCACTTGCTTCAAGGCCGCGACGCAGGTGCCGACGTCGTAATTGTCGCCCCAGACGTCGACCAGGCTGCTGGTCGTCGTTCCAGGGTAGTCGCCGCTCGTGGCGGGGTTGAGGAGGGCCTGCGTGTCGCTATGCCCCGGGTCGAGCTCGTGACTGATGGCGACCATCTCTGTAAGGATGGGAGTCCGTACCCCGATCGAGTCGTGGATCTCGTTGCCCATGCTGTAGATGGCGACGCTGGGGTGGTTGCGATCGCGCATGATCCAGCCGCTGAAGTCGACCTCCCACCACTTGGTGGTCTTGGCGGCCGAAGGCAGCGCCGGCAGCAGTCCGGTGGGGCTCGTCGAGGCCTCGTTGAAGTAGGCGGCGTAATCGCCCACATCGGTGTATTTGTGCTCGGTCCAGACGTCGGTGAATTCGTCCAGGACGAGTATGCCCATCCGGTCGGTCAGCGCGAGGAAGTCCGGGCTGGGCGGGTCATGGGCGGTGCGGAAGGCATTCACTCCGATGGACTTGAGCGCCGCCAGTCGCCTCTGCATGGCCCGCTGCGGCGCGGCCATCCCGAGCCCGTGCAGGTCTTGATGGTTGGCGATACCCTGGAGCTTGATGGCCTTGCCGTTGAGCGTCAGGCCCCCGTCGTACACGAGGCTCCGGATCCCGAACGGGGTGACGTCGTCGTCCACCGTCGTGCCGCCGACCTGAACGTTGGTCACGAGCTGATACATGTTGGGGGTGTCGAGGTCCCAGAGGGCAGGGGTGGTGACCGGCACGGTGAAGGTGAAGGTGGCCGATGCGCCCGCGGCGATGCTCTGGGCCGCGGTCGAGACGGGGGGAAGCGCCGCGCCGGTGGGACCGCTGACGACGCCCTGGACGGTGACGCTCTGGGGCGTGGTGCCCGAGTTGACCACCGAGGTTTGAACATTGACGGTCGCCGAGGCGGCCGTCGGCGCCGGGGCCTGGACGAACGTGGCAAATTGATCGACGTGCACGGGGTCCGTGGCGAGGATGCGGACGTGGCGGTAGATGCCGGCTCCAGCATAGAAGCGCTCCGCGGGCTGCACGCTGGTGTCGGTGCGAACGGCGATGACGTTCTCCGTCGTCCCGAACATGACGCTTGCCGTCATGTCGTAGCGGAGGGACACGTACCCGTACGGATGGTGTCCGAGATGGGTGCCATTGATGTAGACGTCGCTGTTCTCCATGATGCCGTCGAACTCGACGTAGACTCTTTTGGCCGAAAGAGACGAGTCGAGCGTGAAGTGCTTGCGGTACCAGGCGACTCCGGACGGCGCGTAGGCCCCCCGGCCGCTGGTCGCGGCGGCTTCGGAGAACGGATTGCTGGGAGGGGTGGCCCCTTCGATGGCCCAGTCGTGGGGGACGTTCAGCGCGCGCCACGACGTGTCGGCGAAGGTCGTCCCCTGCGCTCCCGCCGGGTCGCCCACGAGGAACAGCCACCCGGCGTCGAAGGAGAGGATGGTGCGGACCCCGCTGGCCGTGTAGCTGCTCCCGTCGGGACCCGTGCCCGTGCCCGAACCGGTATCCGGGCTTCCCCCGCCCGTGGTCGCGTCCGTGCCCGGGCCCGTGCCCGTGCTTCCGTCGGGACCGGTGCCCACATCGTTCCCCGCGCTCGCATCCCCCCCCGTGCTCGTATCCGCAGGCGCCCCATCGGCACCGCCGGCAGCGTCCGCGCCAGGGGGCTGCGTCGAACCGCCGGTGTCCGGTTGCGAGCTTGAGCTTCCACAGGCGAACGCAAGAAACGTGGCCGCCAGAGCCGTGAGAGTCCTCGCCGTTTTCATTTCTGTCCCTCGAACTGCGGTGGGCTCGAGCTCGGCCGGACGACTCGAGCCTCGAACGATAGTAAGATGCGCGTGAACGATGGGTGCACCCACCCGTTGCGAATCGTGAATCAATCGATGCCTGAGCGACCCCGTTTCGTTCTGACGCTAAACTTTCGTTCTGACGCTAAAATGTTGGTGGGCTCCCCCCCGCT
>Ga0302325_10022919_pt1 | contig 13042 bp, 17 predicted proteins | sample Palsa_T0_2_FD_201948 | JGI IMG/M metagenome (GOLD analysis project Ga0302325, IMG submission 201948) | Peat permafrost microbial communities from Stordalen Mire near Abisko, Sweden - Palsa_T0_2 | ecosystem: Environmental > Terrestrial > Soil > Palsa > Peat permafrost | place: Sweden: Abisko... | reverse complement strand
ACAATATTGTCCAGATGCCGTTCGGAGGATACAAGAACAGTGGGATCGGTCGAGAATTGGGAGAGTATGGTCTACAGAATTACACCCAGGTCAAGTCTATCTACGTCAACTTGGGAAACCGTCTTTAGTCTAGTACATATAGTACCCAGAAGAACTCACTTCCTGATATTGATAGGTAATTTCTAAAATTCCGTCGCGTTGAGATTAACAGTCTTGAAAACCTGGCGTTTGAGAGTGTTCAGAGATAGTGTTGATGTACATTAAACTACATCCTCTGCCGATTTTAATGCATGTACTCCTGAAGTCTTTCCCCATCTCATTAACCCGATCCATGGAACGATATTCCAATGCAAGGCATACGTCGCATCGACATTTTTGAAACTCCCAGTAATCTCATTGAAGCGATACTTCTGTGACGCTGAATGCAGCTTTATCTTCGCCTCTTCCGGTGTACTACAAATCTTGTCCCATAGCGTTATCGCATTCGAACCCTACAGTCACTATTATCCTGTGAAATGCCGAGTACGTATTTTGGAGTTGAATAGTCAGCGACAAGATACGTTATAACTTGTTTCGTATTCCAGTTGAAGAGCGAAGATAAATCTACACGGTGCGTTAGCCGACGAAGAAATATGATATGGGTGTACCTGCATCAAGGTCGAAGTTCATAAAGGCGAATTCAGTGGCCTTGGATGATGACCGGGGAGCGCGGCCGTTGACGACGCGGAAGTTGGAGACTTTTAGGTCCGAGGTCGGGGATGACGGAATGAGGAAGGAGGTCAATGCGATACATGCGCTGAGAATGAAGGTCACTGTTGTGAGGAAGGAGAACACGCCATTAAGTCTCTGGATGGTGGTATGCATCCCGTTGACGTGTCCTGCGTGGTCCAGCGAGGCTCAGACTGTAGATCACTCAAAATCGCAACGAGATCATATAGTATGTATACGATGACGGAATGTGTTCACGATACGAGTATTCAACGATCCACGGCATTCATACAGGACAATATCAACTCTCCCAGGGGTATCTATGCTAGTAAGTACATTATTCCCATGCTTGATTTCAAGCTTCAGCCGCCTGACTTTGCCTTCTTCCCCGTCCAACACCAGCTCCACTACTACTTTGCACGGCCGCTAACAGAGCGCCTCTCAATCCCTCACACATCCGCATTCCCCTGACCTTCCTCCTCACCCCAACAATGACCCTCTGTTCCATCGGTCTCGAGTACCGGTTAGCAGCCCCCTGCATCACAAGTCTAACCTCCTCCTCTGAATCCACGTCCTCGGCCTCCTGTTGCTGAACAGGTTTCTGTATCGTCGCCGTCTTGGCTTGATTTTTCCTTTGCCATTGACTTAGGAGTGTATCGTAAGGCTGTGATCGGCCTGGGACGGCGCGTTTCGCGGACATGGAGTGGGATTTACATGTCAGCGAACGAGCGCACATGGTCCCCTTTTCGGGATCAAAAACTCCACATTGTTTTTCCACATCCACAGGCACTAGGGATTAGATTTCATAAGCTGTTTGAGGGGGTACGTTTAGGCTTTGCGACAGTGGGTTTTTGTTTCTTTTTCTTTTCCTTCTTGGTTGATTCTTCGTCGCGTTTAGCAGATTTCTTTTTCGGCGGCGTGGTTTCGCCGTTCGCGCTCTCGGCTACAAGAATTAGTCCATGTAAGCCAACGAGATATAGTACCATCATCAAGTTTCCGCTTCTTTGATTTCGGTGGGGTGGCTGATATTTCCCCATTCGGAGTTCCTTTATTGCTCTCCTTCGCATGCTCCTTATCAACTCCATTCGTTGTCGCCGGAGTCTTCGCCATAGACTTCTTCTTCAAACAACTCTCAACGTGGTCTTTCAAAGCATGCCGTATAATAGGTCGTTTACAGTGCGGACAGGAAAGCAACTCAGGGGACTCATCCATGGGGATTTTGCCATACGTCAGTCGATCATGCGGGTCCAGTTGTTTAGCAACAGGAGATCCAATGTCTGAGCTCGGTGGAGACTGATTCCCATGTTTTCCTGCTTATAAGCCATAACACTATGAAAGAGCAATACGGATATCGGCTTCTACTTCGCGGGCGACTTGCTTCCACTCGGTTTGCGGAGAGGTCGTTGATGCGGCGCTGGCTGAAGAGAATTTGATTCGGATGGGTTTGGTGAGTTCGACGTCTGAGAAGAGATTTGAGGACGAGGGGGAAAGGACCGGCGGATAGGGCGACTTAGGATCCATCATGATGCTGGATGGAGAGACTTTGCTGTTGCGCGTCGGCCGTTGTGTTTGGCGTCGAAGTCTCGCACAGACGCTTGTTTCCGCTTCCGCAAGGGCGGGCGACCTAATTTCGGCGCCGGCTAATCCGTGATTGGCCGTTTTCCAACCCCTGAACCGCTTTTCAATCTTGAGCAAGTCGCCACGTAAAGAGATCAATATACACTGCGCGCATCCGCAAGTGTCTTCAATTAAGCTTACTTTCCAATCTCCCTTCTTGCGGCCAAATAAAAGAAATACAAACCGGCCGCGGAAAAAGCAATACTAAAACTTACAGTACAGCCATCGCCATGTCAAGGTACATATGTATGCTCATACAACTCAACATCCAAAACAAGTGAGTATCCGTTAACTACACTTTCCTTTCCGTCTGCACGATCAAATCGGCCCATCCGAATAACTCTCTTGCGGCAATTTTCAGACGCTCTACGACTTCTCCTTTATGCCCTACTGCGTCTGCGAGGGACCAGATGTAGATTTCACCTCGTTTGTCTACGTATCTCACTGCTTTTGCGTTGTCCCATAATACCACTTTCGAGTGATCGGGGAAGTTGATCTGAATTAGATTCGTTGCCAAAGGGAGGTAAGGAGAAGGTACCTGGAATGCGTTATCGCTCATGCGGAATAGGACAGCGTTGGTGGCGTCTTTCGAGGATGCGCGACGGAATCCGGCGAGAAAGATCTTCGTATCTGTCGTGGGAACGGTATTATGATCTATTGCGTGGAGTTTATTCGTCATGTATCCCTTATACCGTAATGCGACTTTGATTTTCTTTTCCAAATCCGGCAACTGTTGACCTATAATCCCTGTCGTCTCTTCCCCAGACTTCGAAAGATAATAAAATGATTTCCCGTCCGACGATAGAGTTATTGAAGTGGAATCGTTGAAGTACATTCCTGCAAGGGAGTTGGAAAGTTGATACGCCAAGCCATATTTAGTGGTATAATCTACCCAACGCATAACGAAAGTAGGCACACCAGTGGGATCACGATCTTCTGTCAGTCTACGGGATGGAGAGGGGGATACGGAATTGACTTGAGAGACGCTTTGATGGGGTATTTAATGCAAGAGTGAGATTATCGCCCATGGCCCGGAGTGTTTCTGCCAAAGGCGTTGTTTCAGATTCTCTTGAATGCGATTTAATGGGTATCTTTGATTCTGGAAGATTGACTTTAATGCTTGATGTCGTTGATTGTGGTCGAGAGCGGAGGTGTCGCACGGGGGGTAATTCATCTGATGCTTGTAAATCCGCAGCCTATGGGTAAGTTACGACAATAATAGCAATGTACTTGCTTTAGATTGTCTTCTGTCTTTGTTCGCTTAAGCGTTGCGCGTTGAGCTTGAATTCGAGCAGGGACTCTCGATGGAACATTGAGCTCCGCTTGTGTAGGCGCCCTGACAGGCTCCTCCAACTCTTTATTCCCTCGTAAAACTCGTTTCGGGCCAGATACGGCTTCTGCCTCTGCGTCTGCCTTGACTTCTGCCTTAAGAGCGGCAACTCGTTTAGATAGTGTGGCATGAGATAGTGTGGACGCAGAGTTCGCGGCCGAAGCAGCTTTGGTCGTTTTTTGAGCAAGAGCCGTCTCTCCACTTGGTTTACGCAACGGAGGGGTCAAACGTCGCTTCACCGGCTCGTCTTTGACATCTTCCTCCTCGGGGATATCGCCAAAAGCTTGCTGTGCAGTGGCTCGAGTAGCACTCTTCTTCACCACTGTTCCCTTCCTCTTCAACGAACCGGCATTGCCGACGAAATTTTCCTTATCTTCGTCCTCCGGAACTCTATTGATACTTCTCTTTGCGCCCTTTCCCATTAATCTCGACTCGGTAAGTCCACCGACTTGCGGCGCCGGAACTCTTGGACTCACCGCCATAGGCAAGACATTAGCTTCCTTGACTGCACCACCACTTTCCTGTTCCCGTAACCGTGTGATATGATTTTTAAGCGGATTCTCGTTGGATGCGATACATGCCTGGACACTCTTTCCCGCTTCCTGGCCGACTTGGACGTTCTTCCCCAGACCGGCTTGGACGGATACATACCGCCAGTTGAGTTCGGAGAGGGGACGGGAGATGGTAACCCAATTGGGGGTATGAGAGAGGGTCGAGAGGGGGATTTCGCGGGGCATTTCTCCGGCGTGGAAGAATTGGTGGTCGGAAATTTCGTCGATGGAGGGACGGTTGTTGGGGTCGGGACAGAGGAGGGAGGTTATTAGATCTTGGGCTTCTTGAGAGATGGGAGTTGTTGTAGGGAAATCGTATTGATTATCTTTGATTTTTCTAATGTCAGTCTTGCGATAGGAGGTATGCTTACCGGTAAATCGATTTCACTTCCTTGGATTGGAAAGGGGGTTTCCCAACAAGTAACGCGTACCTATTGTCAACTATAATCTTAAGCGGGGAGATACATTATTACTCCAATACTCCAAAGGTCGACTTCATAACTATGGCCAACGCCATTATCGCACAACACTTCCGGAGCAATATAATTCGGAGTTCCACAGATCGTTCGTTTCCGTTCATTATCATCCACCAACAGAGCAGCCAATCCAAAATCACCCAGTTTAACGTTCATTTTGGAATCCAAGAACAGGTTCCCCAGCTTCAAATCCCTGTGAATGACCCGTTTATCATGCATATATTTCGTTGCTCCAAGAATCTGAAGCATGAAAAATCGGACTTCTGGCTCGGTCAGACGTTTTCGCTTTCGCAGCATGTCCAACAGACTCTGCTATTAGTTTTACTAAGGCATTTGGGGACCTTGTTCTCACACAATTCGAGGATGATGTAGACGTTGTTCTTGTCTTCGAAACACTCCTGGTAACGAACGATGTTGGGATGCTGTAGACTTTGATGCACTTTGATTTCGCCAATCAACTATACATCAACATACTTCTACGGGAGCGGCGACCTTTCCCTTTGCCTTGGGCGTTTTGAGAGATGCTTTGGCCACGACCTTGGCTGCAAACGGGCGACCCTGTCGATTCATAACCAAATAACAGCGAGCAAATCCACCCTGCCATAAGTCACAGTCATACCAGACATACCTCTCCAAGGAACTCCTTCCGAGTATACTCAACGTGAGAGTCCTTATCCTTTATACATGTCGGCGGCGTAGAACACAACATTGATGCTCGTTCGTTTTTCGCGGCTTTCTTCTTTGGCGGGGGCGTCTGATGATTGTCGCCGACAAGGCCTCGTTTCTTTGGATCCACGACATCCTTCAGTGGCTGGATATTGCTCTGCACAGGCATTGAGATTGTATGTCACTCCTGTGGACAGTCAATCCAGCAGATTATGAAAGGATTTGGCCGGGTTGAATTTCTGGGTTGATCCGAGTTGGTTTGTGATTGTCAGAGTAAACAAATGGCTGCTGACACATCAGTCTACAAGCGGAACCCTAACCTGTAACACGCGTGGTAATTGACTTGCCGGCGGTTGCCGCTGGTGGCGGACCCCAGGTAAGAGGCGACACCCGAGCACCAGACATCTAGGATGAGGATGTGTGGAAGGGGAATTAACGGTGTATTCTGAACATCATTCACTGCCAACGGTTATGTCGAAAGATCCATGTTCTTTGGAGAGGGACTCGTTCCGCCAGGGGTCGTTCTTCGAACGCACGTGACAATTTCTTCCTTTATATTTCGATTGCGACTAGGCGTAATATATAGAGCGAACGGCGCTTTTTCCAAATTCCGCTAAGTCCAATTTCCTCTCGAAGGGAAATCAAGCGCACTTAGACGCGCGCCATCAGCTCAGCCCCAACCATCTTACAGAATCGCGCTTTTCCGTCTTTGCATCGGCGCATTTCTTCAGCAATATATTCCAAACCATTCATAGCGATCCTGTTGTATAAATGAGTTCTTCAGAAGATGATATCCCCCTCGCGGCACGGAGCAAGAAACCTGCCCCTCTCAACGACAAGGGTACCGTTCCTGGATCGCGAAATGGGTTACTAAGAATGTAGATGCTGATATTCCGCTGAAACAGAGGGCGACGACGGCGAAGACTATTTCGAAGAGAGTGGACGATTTAGTGGATCGAGAAGTTGATGCTGCTGGGACGCCGAAACCTCATCCAAAGTCCGTGGTCAATAGAACGGAATATAGCGAACCTGCCACAAAAAAGAAAAGAATCGTCGTAAGTGACGATGAATCCGACGATGATGCTCCGCTGGTATGCACCTGACTTGAAATAAGTATTGATATCAGGCTCGACATCCTGCGGTCAATGGATCAAATGTATGCCGGGATATAGGGAGGGAGTGTTAACAGTAGGGACATGCGAAACGGAAAACACCACCTAGTCCGGCTTCGAGTTCCGATGACGATGCGCCATTGGGACAGAAATTGAAGAAAGGCAAACCTCAAGTATCAAAGAAACCGAGGGTCTCAAAAGCCGGGTCTGATTCAGATGACGATGTCCCTCTCGCGGCAAAGTCGAAGCCGACGCCAAAACCATCTTCACTAGTCAAGAAATCGTCTTCCCCGGTGGTGAAGAAAAAGCCCGTCAAACAGGAGTCAGACTCAGATGACGATGTCCCACTTGCGCGGTCGAAACCCGCTGCCAAATCAGTCAAACGAGTCAAACCGGAATCCGATTCAGACGATGCCCCACTAGCCGCAAAATCCAAGAAAGTCAAAAAGGAATCAAAACCCACTCCCAAACCTAACGGAGTCAAAAAAGAAAACTCCTCTGTCCCGACAAAGAAAGCGAACGCGAAAACGCGAGTCAAGAGCGAGGACGCAGAGGCAAAAGACGAAGAAGAGGATGAGGAATATCGTTGGTGGGAAGCCGCGGCCGGTCAAAACGACGGAACCAAGAAATGGACCACTCTGGAACATAACGGAGTTCTTTTCCCTCCTCCGTATGAGCCGTTGCCAAAACACGTCAAGATGAAATACGATGGCCAAGAAGTCAGTTTACCGCCCGAGGCGGAAGAAGTCGCTGGCTTTTTCGCCGCGTTGATTGAATCGGATCATGGTCAGAATCCGGTCTTTCAACAAAACTTTTTCAACGATTGGCTTGCCATTCTCAAGGAACTCAAAGTTGTATGCTCCCTTTGTATGCTTGGGTGTTAATGATAGGCGCCACAGATTAAAAAGTTTGAGAAGTGCGACTTCAGGCCGATGTGGGAGTACTTTGAAGCGAAGAAGGAGGAGAAAAAGAAATTTACAAAGGACGAGAAGGCAAGGATCAAGAAGGAAAGAGATGAATTGGAAGCACCATACAAAACTTGCCTGCTTGACGGACGCAAAGAACTTGTTGGTAATTTCCGGATTGAACCCCCCGGTCTTTTCCGAGGTCGAGGAAAGCATCCCAAGACCGGAAAACTCAAGGTACCTTCACTCTGCCGATCGCTTTGTTTTCCCTAGGGGTAAAAACTGATTTAGACTCGTGTGCAACCTGAGCAGATTACGATCAATATTGGTGAGGGTGCAAAAGTGCCTGTTCCTCCTGCAGGCCATAAATGGGCTGAAGTACGTCATGACAATACTGTTACGTGGCTTGCTACATGGAATGAGAATATTAATGGTGCTACGAAATATGTTTTCCTTGCTGCTGGGTCATCACTCAAGGGCCAAAGCGATCTTGCCAAATACGAGAAAGCGCGGAAACTCAAGGTTTCTCCCCCTCTAAATGTTCATGCGCTAATAATAGCATCAAATTGATACGATCCGGAGGAATTATACTCGTGATTTGAAGGACGAATTTACTGAGACTCGTCAACGTGCTACGGCGATGTACCTTATCGATCGATTCGCCCTTCGAGCGGGAAATGAGAAGGGAGAAGATGAAGCTGATACCGTGGGTTGTTGCTCTCTTCGTTACGAGCACATCACATTGGAACCGCCTAATAAAGTGACGTTCGACTTTCTTGGTAAAGATAGTATTCGCTATCTCAACACCGTGGAAGTCGATCCTCAGGTCTTCAAGAATCTCAAAATCTTCAAACGTCCTCCCAAGCAAGAAGGCGACATGCTCTTTGATCGCATCAACGTACCTCCTCTCCCTTCCTACACTCTTTGGACCACAGAGCTGATGATAGACGGGAACGTTGAATAAACATCTCGGGGAGTTGATGCCGGGGTTGTCTGCAAAAGTATTCCGTACCTTCAACGCAAGTTACACTTTCCAAGACCAGCTACGGAAACTTACCCCCGCGAACGGGTCGATCGTGGATAAATTCGCGGCCTACACAGAAGCGAATCGCCAAGTTGCCATTCTGTGTAACCACAAACGCGCCATTCCCAAGACGCACGACGTCGCCATTGGCAAAATTGAGGACCAAGTCCGCGCGCTGAAATACCAAAAAATGCGCCTTCGCAAACAAATGATCCAACTTGACCCCAAGCTGAAGAAAAAACAACCTGAATTGCTGGAGTATGAAAGTGATATTGACGACGAATGGATTCGACAACATCAGAAGGATTTGGTGGAGAAACAGCGAGAGAGTATTCGAAAGAAGTTTGATAAGGAGAATGAGAAGAGGGCGAAAGAGGATCAGAAACCTCTTGGGAAGGAGGAATTGGAACGACGTCTTGAGGTCGCTGATGAGGCGGCCAAGGAATTCGCAAAGGAGAATAAGTCGGGCGTGGTTGAGCCGACGGGAAACCAGACTATCGAGAAATGCGAGAAAGCTTTGGAGAAGTTGGATGAGAAGATTTATACTTTGAGAAGTCAGCGGGAGATGAGGGATTTGAACAAGGAGACTGCTCTTGGAACTAGTAAGTTGAACTACATCGATCCACGTATGCCACCCCTGTTTGGAGAAATAATCTGACGTTGTAGGGTTGTCGTTTGTGTGGTCCAAGAAGCATGGTGTTCCGATTGAGAAGTTGTTTACGAAAACATTAAGGGATAAGTTCAAGTGGGCCTCAACTGTAGATGAGGATTGGGAATTTTAGGTGGTAGAGGCAGCCGTTTGTATCATCATGGAGAGATTGCACCTTGGGTTTACGACGCGCAAAAGGCATTAAAAGGATAAAACATATACATATTATTGCACAGCATTAGATTACGTACAGAGAATGATCATTATGGCATCCATGTCGGCTTATGCTGGGTATCAAACTCCACCTTTTTATCAAATGTCTCAATAAACTCCAGTTAACACTAGCAAACGGGGAGACGTACTTGTAAATCACTTTCGCCCTTGCCTTGGGCATACCGATCGTATTCGTTGAAAATGCTCGCTAGGCTCCAGTTCTGTAGTTTTCGCAGACATCCTATTACGACACCACTATCGTTAGTTAGTGTTTCTTGCGGGGACAACCATCGATGTTTGCCTTTATTGCTATGCACGAGAAGGGGGTAATTTCGTGAGTCGAGGATTTCAGATAAAGCTTGTGCTACGAGATCTGGATCGTTTTCAACAAATGGCTCTTTGGATGATTGCATGCGTATATGACATATCCGGATCCCATGCTGCTCGCACCATGTTAAGTTCTCGGCCGAATACTCCTGGTCTGCCAAATATCTGATATTAGCAATCACCATGAATTGCAGATGAGCGTTACATGATTGTTTTGAGCTTGAGCCGTTCGAGGAAGGGGAAGTTGAGCTGCAAGGGGTGCCCACTACACTTTAGCATGTCAGCTGCAGGGGAATTTGCCTGCGATAGAGCTTCGGGGCGACTGCGCCAAAGTAGAGGGGCGGGACGATGATGTTGCGGCGCCGTAGGGCTTGTGAATGGGGAGTTGCCTCTCTGTAGGAGGCTATGGAGGAGTGTATGCCATCTGGCGTCGAGTCCCTTGGCGGCTCTACTGCTGTCATGTCATCGAGAAGAAGTCGGCCCTGGCTGAAGCAAGTTGGTTTGGGGGATCTGCCACGCAAATATCCACGGCGCTGGATGTGTGGGAGGACAATGACTGTTATGCGGCCAATTAACTTGTGTCAAGATGAGGAATGGATCAGCCGACCGAGACCTGTGAGATCATAGATGCGCCGTCTCGTGACGTCTCCAATCACAACCCGGCGTCTCGCGGGATGTGCAATTTTCAATGTGCCCACGCTTTCGCATCTTTCGCCTTTCAGCCGCCGGTCAATCAGTCTGTATCGTCACACTTTCTAAAAAGGCGCAAGGGCCCCTTCTTTCTTCCTCCCCTTCCAGCTCTCCCTCCCCCCCACCTGCAAACCTCACACGTCGTCCGCCAACGCCGGCGGTAGATGCTCGTACATTGTCCGCCTCGTTCGGAGTAATCGTCCCTGCACCACCCTCAGCGCTTCCCGTTTCCTCGGCTTCAGCTTCGGCTGTTTCCTTGATTCTCCACCATGGCTGAGGAACACAGCAACGGCCCAAGATGGCCACCGCAGAACCCCAACCAGCCGCAGCCAAATACCGGCGCTACCCTGGGAATGCCACGACTGGATTTGTTCAACAGGTACGTTGCAAGACACACAGAGGTCAGATGGTTGTCTGCGCTGATTACCCGCCCTGCCTTTGTTGACGATCTTTTCGAAACGCTAATCTTTTGCAGACCCGGTGGACAACCTCAATCTCATCAAACTCCGCCGGCGCTCCCTCACACCGCAAATATGTCGCATTCAAACCAGATCAACCCCGCGTCACAGTCTACTGGTATCGTCCCTGACCCCCTCTACAGCCTGTTTCGTCCCGCTGACGCGTCTTCTTCAGGATCAGCGCACTTGCACTTTTCTGGAGCCTCCCATCAAAGCGCCGGGATGGGCTTGCCATCTATCATGAACGCAGCTCCAGTGAATAACCAGCCGTCAGCGCCCTCGTCCTCCGGTTACCCTTTGCCTTCCCTTCCTCAACAACAGGCACAATCCTCAGGCGCCAACCTTCCTCCTCCTCCCCAAACCGCTTCCGCTCAAAGCCAGCCGCCACGCGAACAGTCTCATCCGCCACCGCCGCCCTCCTCAGCCCAACAAGGACCATCTGGGAGACCACCTCAAGGGCCATCTCCCTCCTTGCCGCCTGTTGCTGCTCCTGTGGTTACGCCAAATCGAGTTCAGACACCTCCACCACTATCGACGACGCCTGTCTTGATGCAGTCGGCCTCTGCGGCGACTACCTCTTATCGTCCTCTCAATGTCAAAGACGCACTTACGTACCTTGATCAAGTCAAAGTGCAGTTTCAAGAAAGGCCTGATGTTTACAATAAGTTTCTGGACATCATGAAAGATTTTAAGAGTCAAAGGTACGGTATCAAGCGACTTTCCTAATCGTAGCATCGATACACCCGGCGTCATTGATCGCGTTTCCACTCTATTTCGTGGAAATCCAAACCTTATTCAAGGATTCAACACATTCCTCCCTCCCGGATATCGCATAGAATGCTCGGATGACCCGTCGGATCCTAATCCTATCAAGGTTACCACTCCATTGGGCACAACAACGACTACTTCTGGCCAGCCCATGCCTCCCAGAATCCCACACCCTCCGGACCGTCCGCCCCCCGTCTACCGCAATGATGCCTGGGCAGACAGGGCAGCATACCCCGAGACCGCCCCTGTCTACGACCGTGAGCGTGATGCTGGTTTCTACGGAGGCGGTTCAAATGGCCAAATCGCTCAACTCCAAGCTGCGGCAACGGGCCGACGAGGAGATACCAAAGGGCCGGTCGAATTTAATCATGCTATCCACTACGTCAATAAAATTAAGGTTAGAGCCCCAGCATGTTTTGCTTATGCATAGACTCGTTTTGCAGACAAGCCAGAGATATACAAGAATTTCTTGGAGATTCTCCAAACCTATCAGCGCGAGTCGCGCCCGATCCAAGAGGTCTATTCGCAAGTTACGCGGCTTTTCGAAGGAGCACAAGACCTGCTAGATGATTTCAAACAATTTTTGCCGGATAATAGCGCACAACAGCCCGGAGCCCCAATCACTGGAGCGCGAAGTATGCCTCCTGTTGGTAGCTTTGCACCTCCTCCGTCGACTTTGCCTCCCAAGAAGAAACGTCCCTCTCATACTATGGAGCCTGTTCCTATTGGTTCGAGGCCCTCTGGATCAAAGGTATCACACCCGGCTTGTTATCATGCTAATGACAGCGCTCCAAACATCGTCATCCTGCTCCTCCCGAAATGGAACAGATGGATCCCACACTTGTACCGCAATTTCCTGAGCCTTTGGGACCGCCTCCCAAGCTGAATGTCACTGCAGAAGAGGTTGCCTTCTTCGAGAAGCTCAAGAAAGCTATGAACAATAAGGCGACATACAATGAGTTCCTCAAATTAATCAGCATGTTCACTAACGACATCATCGACAAGAACACGCTCATTCAACGCGTCGAGCCTTTCCTAATGTCTTCGCCTGATCAATTAACCCATTTTAAGTTGATGATTGGTTATAACGGACAAGACGAAATCATTGACAATATCCCTTTGGCAAAGCCAAGGGTGGACTTGAACCACTGCAAGAAAAACGGCCCAAGTTATCGCCAACTCCCGAAATCTGAGGCCAAGCTCCAATGTTCCGGGCGTGATGACATGTGCTGGGAAGTTTTGAACGATGATTGGGTTAGTCATCCCACATGGGCGTCCGAGGAAGGATTCACAGCACATCGGAAGAATCAGCACGAGGAGGCGCTGCATAAATGCGAGGAGGAACGTTACGAATACGATCTCAACATCGAAGCAAACCTCCGTACTATTCAACTTCTCGAGCCCATTGCGCAGCGCGTCTCAACTATGACGCCCGACGAGAAGAGCACATTCAAACTTCCCCCGGGTCTCGGTGGTTCAAGTGTCGCCATCTATCAACGAGTCATCAAGAAAATTTATGACCGCGAGAAGGGTTTAGAAGTCATCGAA
>Ga0302325_10022918_pt1 | contig 13042 bp, 11 predicted proteins | sample Palsa_T0_2_FD_201948 | JGI IMG/M metagenome (GOLD analysis project Ga0302325, IMG submission 201948) | Peat permafrost microbial communities from Stordalen Mire near Abisko, Sweden - Palsa_T0_2 | ecosystem: Environmental > Terrestrial > Soil > Palsa > Peat permafrost | place: Sweden: Abisko... | reverse complement strand
GTCCACGACGGCGTCGGAGATCTGGTCCGCGATCTTATCCGGGTGGCCCTCCGTCACCGACTCGGAAGTAAAGAGGAATCCGCTATCCATGGTTGTCTCCTGTTGGCTGGGAGCCCGAAAACTCGGGAGTCACTGTCTCCCGAGGCGGGAGGGGATCTGTTGGTGTCCACCGGGCTCGACAGGGCTGAGTTCGACACTGCCGAGCTCCGTCCGAACGACTGCCGCGCCAGATACCATAGCGCGGAGTTTGCGCCGCGCGACCTCTGGTTCGAGGTGACGTAGCCCGCAGTCGGGGTTGATCAGCAGGCGGGCGGGCTCGATGTACTCAAGCGCCCGCCTGATCCTCGCCGCCACCAGCTCGGGGGTCTCCACGGTGGGCGACTTCACGTCGATCACGCCGAGGCCGAGCTGGGACGGCCAGCCGTAGTCCTTGATCAGGTGCAGGTCGTCGAGGCCCTTGCGGGCGAACTCGAGCACCAGCTGATCGACCCGCGCCTGCAGCACGGCCGGGAACAAGAAGTCGTAGTGGCCCTCCCAGGAGGGCCGGGCGTACCGGTTGCCGTAGCAGACGTGCAGCGCCCAGGTCGCCGGCACGCCGTCGGTGACGATGTTGACCGCCTCCACCGCGAGCGCGGCCTGGTCCGGGTAGCCCGCCAGGAACGGCTCGTCGATCTGGAGGAACCCCGCGCCCGCCGCCGCCAGCGACCGCGCCTCCCGGTTGAGCCGCCGCGCCAGCGCGCGCACCAGGTCGGCCGGGTCACGGTAGCCCGCCCCGGAGATCCGCCGCGACAGCGAGAACGGCCCGGTGAAGGAGAACTTCACCGGCCGGTCGGTCAGCCCCGACGTGAACGAGTAATCATCGGCCAGGCCGAGCGACGCCTGCCCGTCTTCCGGTAGCTCCGCCGCCACCTCGGCATCGTAGTAGTCGTAGTAGTCCGCCTTGGCCCGCCGCTCGATGAGCACGCCGGGAATGCGGGCGAGGAAGTAGTCGATGTCGTTGTCGCGGCGCAGCTCGCCGTCGGAGACGATGTCGATCCCGGCCTGCTCCTGGTCCTTGATCGCGGCCTTGATCGCGACCTCGTGGATCTCCGCCAGGTGGGCCGCGCTGATCCGGCGCTGGTAGCACTCGGTCTTGAGGCGCTCCAGCCACTCCGGAACGCTGAAGGACCCCACCACGGTCGTGGGGAGGAGGTGGCGGAACAACCGCTCGTTACCCATGATGACTTTGCCTTTAGTCCCTGACACCGGCGGTCAGCGTCTTGATATGGGAACCCGGGCGCTGCGTGAACGCGGAGAACCGCACGTCGAAACCGCGGCGGCTGGCGAACAGCTGCAGCAGCGGGCCGTTGACCCAGTTGACGACGGAGCCGTCGTACTTGCCCGGCCCGAAGAACCCGGACCGGTACTCCCCCGCGCTGGTGGTGAACAGATCACGGCAGACCACCCGGCCGAACGGGTGCAGCAGCGGCAGGGTGTCGGCGAACGACGCGAGGGCGCCGTTGGACACGTGCATCCGGACGTCGCCCTCGGCGATGAGCAGCGACCGGAGGATCTCCCCGGTCAGCGTCGGCGTTACCTGGTAGGTGTCGAGTCCCTCGAGCGGGACGTACCGCTCGGCCTGCCGCAGCGCCGCCCAGACCGCCTGCCAGAACAGCACCGCCTGGCCGGTGTCGCCGAACTTCTCCGGCAGCGACTCCGCCAGCAGCTCCGGGCCGATCCGCAGCAGCCGCTGGGTGACCTGCGCGAACTCCGCCCGGCGGAGCCCGAACCTGACCGCGATCTCGTCGGCCGCCGGGCCGGGCAGGAACGACCTGGCCTGCACCAGGTAGACCCGGCCGCGGATGGAGGCCACCTCGTCGCTCGGCAGGTTGTCGTAGACGTTGGAGATGTAGACCAGGAACGTCTTGCCCGCCAGGAAGCCGATGGTCCCCGACAGCCGGGTCGCCTCAAGCACCAGGCCGGACACGTGGTCGCCGTGGTGGGCGACGGCGGTGCGGGCACGGTCGAGGACGTGCGCGGAGTAGTCGCCCATCAGGTAGTGCAGCCGCCGGTAGTAGTCGCGGCCGTGCCTGCGGTCGAGCTCGACGAACTCGTCCAGCCAGGTGCGCGCCTGCCCGCCGTTGCCGACGCCGAGCTCGAGCACGTACAGCTGGTCGGGGAGCGCGCGCCTGGTGGCCAGCTCGTCCCAGATCTTGAACAGGTCGAGGATGGTCTCGCGGGCGGCGGCGGCGTTGCGCGCATCGGACTCGCCGCCGGGCAGGGTCTGCTCGTACTCCTTGCCCGTCACCTTCTCCCAGTCGACCAGGGCCTGCCAGAACAGGGCGTTGAAGCGCCAGACGCAGCTGGCGGAGGACGGCGCCCACGGCTCGAGCCAGACCCGGTCGGGATTGGTGTCGAGGATCGCCGCGGTCACCTCGGCCGCCACATCGGTCTCCGGCTGCGCGCAGCGGCGCAGGTCGACGGCGAGCTCGTGCCCGTCGACCGGGGTCGGCGCGGCCGCCGCGGCCGCGGCCGTCCCGGCCGGGATGTCGGCCAGCACCGGGCGCACCATCGCGATCTCACGGAAGTTGGCCTTGTACTGGATCCAGTCGCAGACCACGCGGATCGTGGCCAGGTCGGCGTCCGACCGGCACAGCGCCTCGACCAGCGGCAGCACCGCCGCCTGGGCGCCCGCGGACGCGCGCAGCCGGGCGGCCGCCCTGATGTCGATCTCCACCGTCAGCCCCCGATAAGAAGCGCGCCCGAAATTAGCATTCCGGGTGCATTTGTCAGGGGCCGCGGCGTGAATTCTCCGGCAGGCACGCGAATTTTCGCCGCCCCCATGTTTTGCCCACCGTATTCGCGGGCGAATTTAGTGGCCTCGCACAGGCAGCGCCGGCGCTTCCGGATATCTCTCACGCCCCTCATGCTGCCCCAGCCGGTGGGCGGCTACATCCGCCGACCGCACAAGCTTGGCAGCGGAGCGCTTGTGCGGCTGCACAAACAGTAGCGGGCCTCCGTGACGCGCTGCCCGCTGCTGTTCTCGCTGGTTACAGAGGTCAGCTACCGGTATTTGCGGGCTGGTCGGCGATGACGAGCTCCCCGACGGTCGCCTCGATCACCTCGCGCGCCTCCGGGGTCAGGCCCGAGTCGCTCACCAGGATGCTGGCGTCGGTGAGGGCCGCGATCGCCGACAGCCCGATGACGCCCCACTTGGTGTGGTCGGCCAGCACGACCAGGCGGCCGGCCGAGGCCACCATGGCCCGGTTCATCTCCGCCTCCATCAGGTTCGGGGTGGTGAAGCCGGATACCGGGTCCATCCCGTGCACGCCCATCAGCAGCAGGTCGACGTGCAGGTCGCTGATGGTCTGCACGGCGATCGGCCCGACCAGCGCGTCGGACGGCGTCCGCAGCCCGCCCGTGAGCAGGATCGTCTGGGAGGACTCGCCGTTGCAGTACAGGTAGTCGGCGACCCGCACCGAGTTGGTGACGACCGTGAGCTGGGGAATCCGCGCCAGGTGGGCGGCGGCGGCGTACGTGGTGGTCCCCGCGCTGACCGCGATCGTCGCCCTGGGCTGCACCAGGGCCGCCGCCGCGGCGGCGATCAGCTCCTTGGCGGCCGGCTCACGCCCCGACTTCGCCTCGAATCCCGGCTCGTCGCTGGTGCCCTGCGGGCGGACCGTGGCCCCGCCGTACACCTTCTTCACCAGGCCCCGCGCCGACAGCACGTCGATGTCGCGGCGCACCGTCATGTCGGACACCCCGAGCAGCTCCGCCAGCTGAACGATCCGAGCGCCCCCGGACCGCTCGATCTCGGCCAGGATCCGGTCCTGCCGCTGCGCTGGAAGCATGCTCGGAGTCGCCTCGGTTGGTTCTGTCAACGTTCACCGGGTCCGGGCGGTTTCATCGGGGCATCACAAAACATGACCAGAATTTAGCAACGGTTAACATCTCTTTGTCAAGCCAGGCGACGGGTGTGCGCCCGAAATGTTATGCAAGTCGCGGAGCGCCTGATTGTCGGCCTGCCCGCGGCCGGTCCTGCTTGCAATGATGTGATCGAGTTTGTAGTCATCGAGATATTGACATGGTAAGAAGTGTGATAGATCGTCGGTTCAGATGACAAGGGAGTTCCCGTTGGCGCAGATTGTTCTCGATCAAGTGGACAGGATCTACCACGGCGGCGTGCAGGCGCTCGAGGACCTGAACCTCGGGATCGGGCAGGGCGAGTGCATGGTGCTCGTCGGCCTGCAGGAGATCACCGGCGGCAGCGTCCCGATCAGCCAGGTCCCGATCAGCCAGGTCCCGATCGGCCAGCGGTCGGTCGGCGCCCTGCCGCGGCAGGACCTCGATATCGCCATGGTCGGTCGGGACTACGTGCTGTACCCGCGCATGACGGTCGAGGAGAACCTCGCGTTCGGCCTCAAGCTCCGCAACGTCCCCCGGGCGGAGATCAAGCGGCGGGTCACCGCGGCCGCGCGGATGCTGGGCCTGGCGCCGTACCTGTCCCGTCAGCCGGCCACCCTGTCCTGCGGGCAGCGCCAGCGGGTCGCGATGGGCCGGGCGATCGTCCGCGAGCCGCGGGCGTTCCTGATCCTGGGGATCCGGCCGTCGGACCTCGAGGACGCCGCCTTCGGGTCCGCCTCCTGGGCCCGGTTCCCGGTCACCGTCAGCGTGACCGAGAATCTCGGCACCGGGATCCATGCCATCTTCCCGATCGACGCGCCGCCGGCCGCCCGCCGCCCGCCGTGGACGGCGCGGCTGCCGGCCCGGTCGGCCGTGCGGGCCGGGCAGCCGCTCGAGCTGGCGGTAGACACCCGCGCCCTGCACTTCTTCGATCCTGTCAGCGGCGAGACGCTCGGCCCCGGCGGCTTTAGCCGCGTCTGTGACGTCTAGAAACGGCTGACCACCTGCTCGCCCAGCAGCTCGATGTGCGCGACGTCGGATGGGCCGTACAGGTGGAGGTAGATGGTGTCGGCGCCCTGGCCGGCCAGGTCCTCGATGACCCGGATCAGGTCCCCTGAGTACCCGGTGACGCCGGCCGCGAGCAGGCGGGCGCCGGGCTCGCCGAGGGATTCCTTCCGCCGTTCCAGGTCGCCGGAGTCCCGCCCGATGCAGGTCGGCACGGTCGCCGACAGCCGGACCGTGGCCGGGTCGCGCCCCACCGCGTCCTCGCAGATCCGCGTGAAGTTGGCGTACCGCTCGCGCAGGTCGAGTCCGAGGGCGCCGTTGAACTCGTCGGCGTACTTCGCCGCGAGCGTCGGCGTCCGCTTCGCGCCCGCGCCGCCGACGATGATCTTCGGCCGCGCGGCCGGCCGCGGGATCGAGGCGCAGTCGGTGAGCTGGTAGTGCTTGCCGTCGAAGCTGAACCGCTCCCCCGGCTTGGCGTCCCAGAGGCCGGTGAGGATCGCGAGCTGCTCCTCGAGCCGGTCGAACCGCTCGCCAAGCGACGGGAACGGGATGCCGAAGTACTGATGCTCGCGCTCGTACCAGGCGGCGCCGATGCCGAGTTCGGCCCGGCCGCCGCTCATCTGATCGACGGTTGCGACCTCGACCGCGAGCTGCCCAGGGAGCCGGAACGTGGACGCGTTCACCAGCGTGCCCAGGCGCACCGAACTGGTCTGCACGGCCAGCCCGGCCAGCGTGGTCCACGAGTCGGTCGGCTGGTAGGTGGTGTCGTCGGCGTCGATGCCGAGGTAGTGGTCGGAACGGAAGAAGGCGTCGAAGCCGCCGTCCTCCGCCGCCTGCGCCAGCGCGAGGATCTGCGCGTAGGTTGCACCGTGGTGCGGTTCGAGCAGGATCCGCAGCCGCATCCGCTCTTCCTTCCAGTAGGTCAGTCGAAGATCAAATTCAGGGGGGAGGAACGGTCCGTGGCTCCGCCTGGTCTCGCTCAGCCGTTGACCTTGGTCGTGGCCGGCCTGGTCGGGGCGGTGCCCGTCGCCGGCCTCGCCGTCGTGCCGCCCGGGGCGGACTCTGACAGCGGGAAGTGGCAGGCCACCAGGTGACCAGGGGCCAGCTCCCGTGGCTCGGGCACCCGCTCGGCGCAGAGGCCGGTGGCGCGCGGGCAGCGGGTGCGGAACCGGCACCCGGACGGCGGGTTGATCGGCGAAGGCGGCTCGCCGGTGATGGTCGGCGCGGCCCCGGCCGCGCCCGGCTCGGTCGACGGGATCGAGTCGATCAGGGCCATCGTTTACGGGTGCAGCGGCTGCTGGTACACCGACTCGCCCGGCCCGACCTCGCAGAACTTGCCCAGGTACATCACGCCAACCCGGTCGCTGACCTGCTTGACGAGCGCCAGGTCGTGCGCGATGAACAGGTAAGAGAGCGACAGCTCGCGGCGGAGCTGCTCGAAGAGGTTGAGCACCTGCGCCTGGATGAGCACGTCGAGCGAGGAGACCGCCTCGTCGCAGATGAGCAGCGACGGCTCGAGCGCGACCGCGCGGGCGATCGCGACCCGCTGCGCCTGCCCGCCCGACAGCTCGCGCGGGTGCCGCTTGCCGTACCGCGCCGGGTCGAGGCCGACCAGGTCGAGCAGCTCGTCGACCCGCTTGCGGCGGGCCTCCTTGGTGCCCGCGTGGTAGGCGACGAGCGGCTCGGCGATGATCGATCGCACCTGCCACTTGGGGTCGAGCGACCCGAAGGGGTCCTGGAACACGAACTGCATGTGCCGCCGCTCGGCCAGCAGGTGCCTGCCGCGCAGATTGGTCAGCTCGGTGCCGCGGAACGTGACCGACCCGGACTTGGGCTTGGGGGCCTGCAGTACCCCGCGGGCGAGGGTTGACTTACCCGACCCGGTCTCGCCGACGATGCCAAGCGTCTCACCGGGCATGATGTCGAACGAGACGCCGGACACCGCCTGCACGACGCCGCCCTTGGCGCCGCCCGCCTGCCGGACGACGAACTCCTGGACCATGTCGCGCACGGAAAGCAGCGGCCGCTTCTCCGGTGTTTCTGCGGTGGCCGTCTCTGCGGCGGCTGTCTCTGCGGCGGCCGTCTCTGCGGCGGCCGTCTCTGCGGCGGCCGTCTCTGCGGCGGCGGTCATGGGGTAACTCCGTTCTCACAGGGATGCCAGCAGGCCCACCGGTGGCCCGGGGCGTGCTCCGCCAGCGCGGGGGCCTGGGCGAGGCAGTCGTCGGCGGCGGACGCGCAGCGCGGGGCGAACGAGCAGCCGGGCGGCAGCGCGGTCGGGTCGGGCGGACGCCCGCCGACCACGGGCAGCTGGGTGTGCGCGGCCCGCTCGATGCGCGGGATCGCGTCGAGCAGCGCCCTGGTGTACCGCATCTTGACCGACCCGCCGGCCCCGAACAGCCGCTTGGCCTGCGCCTGCTCCACGATCTTGCCCGCGTACATGACGATCACCTCGTCCGCGTACGACGCGGCCAGGCCCAGGTCGTGGCTGATCAGTATCAGCGCCATGCCGAGCTCGGCCTGGAGCTCAAGCAGCAGCTCCATGATCTGCGCCTGGGTGGTCACGTCGAGCGCGGTGGTGGCCTCGTCGGCGATCAGCAGCTTGGGCCGGCAGGCGAGCGAGATCGCGATCATGACGCGCTGGCGCATGCCGCCCGACAGCTGATGGGGGTACTCGTGGAACCGCCGCTCCGGGGCCGGGATGCGCACCAGGCGGAGCAGCTCGACCGCCTGCGCGCGCGCCTCGCCCCGGTCGACCTTGCGGTGCGTCCTGATCGCCTCCGTGATCTGGACGCCGACCCGCATCGTCGGGTTAAGCGACCTGGCCGGATCCTGGAACACCATGGCCATGTCCTGGCCGCGGTGCTTGCGCAGCTGGGCGTCGGTCAGCCCGATCAGCTCGCTGCCGCGCAGCCGGGCGGAGCCGCCGATGGCCGTGTTGAATGGCAGCAGCCCCATGATCGCCCGGCAGCCGACCGTCTTGCCCGAACCGGACTCGCCGATGATCGCCAGCGTCTGGCCCGGCTCGACCGTGTAGCTGACGCCGTCGACGGCGCGCACTTCCCGGCCGCCGACCGCGAATGACACCCGCAGGTCCTCGACCTCAAGCAGCGTCTCGCTCATTGCACTCCCCACCGCTCGCGCAGCGCGTCGCCCAGCGTGTTCAGCGCCACCACCGTGACCAGCAGGGCGATCGACGGGATGAGCACGTACTCCGGCTGGGCCGTCAGCACCTGCTGGCCGTTCGCGATCATGTTGCCCCAACTTGCCGTGGGCGCCGGGATGCCGTAGCCGAGGAAGTCAAGTGCGCCCTCCAGGATGATCACGACGCCGATGCCGAGCAGGCTGAACGTCACGATGCCGGGCAGGATGTTCGGCAGGATGTGGCGTGCGATCACCCGCCAGGCGCGGGTGCCTGACAGCCTGGCGGCGGTCATGTACGGCAGGCCTCGCATCGCCAGCGTGGCGCCGCGCGTGATCCGCCCGATTGCGGGGATGCCGAACACCGACAGCGCCAGGATCACGTGGAACTCGCTCGGCCCCAGCCCTTCGGCGATGACGAGCGCCAGCACCAGGGCGGGGAACGCGATCAGGATGTCGAGCACCCGCGAGAGCACCGCGTCCACCCAGCCGCCGAAGTAGCCGGCGACGACCCCGATCGTGCCGCCGATCGCGAAGCCGATGAGGGTGACCGCGACGCCGACCTCGAACGCCACCTGCCCGCCGTAGACGAGCTGGGAGAAAATGTCGACCCCCTGCACGTTCGTCCCGAGCCAGTGTCCGGGCGAGAACGGCGGCTCGTTGTTGTAGATGATGTCCCCGTTGGTGGACGAGGGCAGCGTGACGACCAGCGGCAGCAGGAAGCAGATGGCCAGCAGCAGGATGAGGACCCCGGCGGGCACCCAGAGCCGGAGCCCCCGGCCGAGCCGTTGCGTCCGCAGCCGGCGCGCGTTGACCAGGGAGGGCAACGCAGGCGGGGCGGGGGTCGCCAGCGTTGCGTCAGGCATTGGAGCGGCCATACCGGATCCTTGGGTCGAGCGCCGCGTACGCCAGGTCGGCCAGGAGGTTACCGAGCACGGTCACGAGCGCGAAGATCAGCGTGATTCCCTCGACCAGCGGCGCGTCGTGGTTGGCGATGCCGGTCAGCAGGTCGTTGCCGATCCCCTGGACCTGGAAGATCGTCTCGATGATGGCGGCCGCGCCGACCAGCCCGCCCAGGTTCAGCCCGATGACGGTGATGAGGTTGAACATGGAATTCCGGAGCGCGTGCCTGGTGAGGACTCGCCACGGCGCGACCCCCTTGGCCTTGGCGGTCACGATGTAGTCCTCGCGCTGCATCTGCTCGACGATGTCGGCCCGCAGCAGCCGGGTGTAGATCGCGAACAGCCCGAACCCGATCGCGCAGGCGGGCAGCGTCAGGTTCTTGAAGAACGAGCCGGGGCCGGTGACGGGGCCGGACAGCACCGGGAACCAGTTCAGCTTGACCGCGAAGACGATGATGAGCAGGAACGCGAACACGTACGGGGCGGTGGACAGCCCGAGCATGCTGACCACGAGGCTGAGCCGGTCCACGATGCCGTTCGGCCGGCGCGCAGCGAGCGTCGCCACGATGATCGCAAGGACCACCGAGACCACCAGCGCGTAGAGCAGCAGCCCGAGGGTGGTCGGCACGTGGATGGCCAGTTCGTGGTTGACGCTCGAGCCTTCGACGGTCGTGCCGAGGTTCCCGTGCAGCACGTTGACCAGCCAGTGCCAGTACCGCTGCCAGAACGGCTGGTCCAGGCCGAGGGTGTGGTTAAGCGCGGCCACCGCTGACGGGCTTGCGTGCAGTCCGAGTATCGCCTGGGCGGTGTCGTTGGGCAGCGCGCTCATGACCGCGAACGTCACGAAGGTCACCCCGATGAGCACCGGGATGGCGGCCAGCAACCGCCGGCCCACGACCCGGAGCGCGGGCGAGCCGGTGATCCGGCGCGCGCGGTCGCGCGCGCCGGAGTCACCCTGGAACTGGATGTGCGGGGCCAGAACCACGATTCTTAGATCCTCCTGTTAAGGTCGGCCGTCACGAGCCCGACGGGTTGTAGGAAACGTCCTCCCACGGGATCGTCGGCACGACGGCGACGGAGGCCAGCGGGGTGGTGAGGCCGGGGCCGCTGACGCCGTGCACCGAGATGTTGGCCGGGGAGAACGTGAAGTAGAACGGCCCGTAGTAGTTCCTGGCGATGTACTCCGCCGCCTGGTCGTAGAAGCCGCACCGGGTGGCCAGGTTCGTGGAGCCCTGCGCCTCGCCCAGCAGGGTGTCCAGCTTGGGGTCGTGTACCCCGCTGAACGGCGAGCCGGACGTGAAGCGGAAGCCGACGCCGACGCCGCCCGCCGGGTCGTAGGCGCCCGCGGTCTGGACCATCGACTCCCAGGACTTGCCGCCGTTCGCCTCGAACGCCGAGATCAGCCCCGACAGCGGCCAGGACTGCTCGTTGACCTTGAGCCCGATCTGCTCCCATTCGGTGGCCAGCGCCTGCATGGATTCCTGCGCGGTCGAGATCGCGATCGTGCCGAGCTGGATCGTCACCTTGTTCAGGCCGCTCTGCTGGATGAGCTGCTTGGCCAGGGTCGGGTCATATCCCTGGTAGCCGGGCACGTTCTGCTCGTAGCAGATGCCGCCGGGCCCGGTGAAGCTCTCGGTGGTCGGGTACCGGCTGCCGAACAGGTGCTGCAGGATCGGGGCGAAGTTGGTGGCCGCGTAGATCGCCTGGCGTGCCTTGGGGTTGTTGAACGGCGGGACCGCGGTGTTGAGCTGCAGGTCGTACGGGGACGTGCCGAGGTTGTTGTCCACCGTGAAGTGCGACTGCGACTCGTTAATCAGCTGCGTGGTGGACATGTCCTCGTAGACCTGGCCCTCGTTGGCCAGCATCGCCTCGTACGCTGCCTCGTCGCTGCCGACCGTCTTGAACGTGATCTGGTCGAGGTAGGGGTGCCCGGTCTGCCAGTAGCCCGGGTTCTTCTTGACGACGAGTTCGTCGTTGGGGGTGTTGGTCGCGACTTCAAACGGTCCGGCGCCGACCGGGTTCTGGCCGAACGACGCGCCTTCCTTCTGCAGCGCCGTGGGCGAGGCGATCCAGTTGGGGATCGAGTCGAACAGCTGGTCGATGAACGCGCCGTTCGGCGCGATCTGGTGCACGACGATCGTGTACGGCCCGGTCACGGTGATGGCCGACGGGAGGGCCGGCTCCGCGGTTCCGGGAGGACTGCCCTTCGGGGCCTTTTGCATGGCGACGAGCCACGGCGGGTTGAGGCCGTTCTTGATACCGATCGGCCCGAGATCCCGCATCCAGTTGGAGTACACCGCCTGCGCGTTGAACGGCGTGCCGTCGGTGAACTTCACCCCCTGGCGCAGCGTGATCGTGACCGTCTTGGCGTCCGGGCTGAACGTGTAGCCGGTGGCCAGGTCGGGGATGATCTTTCCGCCGGTGCCGAGCTCGAACAGCTGCCCGTAGATCGCGGTCATGAAGTCCTGGGTGGCGGCGCCCTCTTTGTTCTCGGCCGGGTCGAGGGTCGTCCACGCGCCGGCGTATCCGGAGCTTTCAAGGACCGTGATCGAGCCGCCCGCCACCGGAGCGGCGGTGCTGCTCGGGCTCGTGCTTGAACCGTTGGAAGGCGTCGCCCCCGGGGACGAGGAGCCTCCGCTGCTGCACGCGGCAGCCGTAGTCAGTACTAGCGCGGCCGCCCCAGCGAGGCAGGCGGTCCGCATTGACATTAGCCGGAATCTCACGGCATTCACCTACTCGTGATTAATCGTACGCTGGTGTGTGACAATTACCGAGTCGCTCGTCCACGGATTTGTCTTGGATACTCTCACCCGCCCGATGCGCCCGCAAGGAGCAATATTCGCTGTATGCCGGATTGAGAAGGCGGTTGTATCCGCCCCCCTCCGCCGCCGGCCAACCCTTGTGCCATCTCACAAAGCCCGAGCAGGCCGTTCACCGGAACCCGCGACCGGGTTGGCGACGGATGGCAGGCGGGAGTAGCGAACGGTCGCCTGCACCGGGGTGCAGGCGACCGGTGCAGGCGACCGGTGCAGGCGACCGTTGACGCCGACGACGTCGGCGGAGCGCTTCTCGCTGTTATCTGCTGATCTGCGGCGGCGCTAGCCCCAGACCTCGTCGGCCACGGAGACGATCAGCTCGAGCTTGGCCTTCTGGTCGTCGGCGGTGAGGGCGTTGCCCTCGGCGGTGGAGGCGAAGCCGCACTGGCCGGAGAGGCAGAGCTGGTCGAGCGGCACGTACTTGGATGCCTCCTCGATCCGGCGCTTCAGGTCGTCGGGCGACTCCAGCTGCGGGCGCTTGGTCGTCACCAGGCCGAGGACCACCTGCTTGCCCGCGGGCACGAACCGGAGCGGCTCGAACCCGCCCGAGCGCTCATCGTCGTACTCGAGGAAGAACCCGTCCACGTCGAGCGAGTTGAACAGCGCCTCGGCCACGAAGTCGTAGCCGCCGGACGCGACCCACGAGGACTGGAAGTTGCCGCGGCACAGGTGCGTGGTGACCGCCATCCCGGCCGGCCGGCCGCTGATCGCCCCGTTGGTCAGCGCGATGTACCGCAGGTGCATGCTGTTGGCGTCCTCGCCGCGCTCGGCCACGTAGGCCCGCTGGGCCGGGTCGTTCAGGTAGGCCAGCGACGTGTCGTCGAGCTGGAGGTAGGTGCAGCCCTGGGCGGCCAGCCGGCGAACCTCCTCCGCGTAGGCGGCGGACAGGTCGGCCCAGAACTCCTAGACGTCCGGATAGACCGACTCGTCGACCACGGCGCGGATCCCCGACCGGTAGTGCACCATCGACGGCGCCGGGATCGTCAGCTTGGGGACGGAGCCATTCGCGATCGACTGCAGGAACGCGAAGTCCTCCCCGAAGATCGTCTTGTCCATGGAGACCCGCCGGTCCACCCGGATCGCATCCGGCGTGAACTCGATGTCCCCGCCCTCGTTATGGAAGGTCGACACCAGGTTCCCCGCCGCCTTGCCGATCCCCCCGATCTGATACACGAAGTCCATATGCCAGGTAGCCCGCCGGAACTCCCCGTCCGTGACCGACTTCAGGCCCACCGACTGCTGAAGCGCGACCGCCTCCCGGACCGCCCGGTCCTCAACCGCCCGGAGCTCCTCAGCCGA
>Ga0302325_10022917_pt1 | contig 13042 bp, 16 predicted proteins | sample Palsa_T0_2_FD_201948 | JGI IMG/M metagenome (GOLD analysis project Ga0302325, IMG submission 201948) | Peat permafrost microbial communities from Stordalen Mire near Abisko, Sweden - Palsa_T0_2 | ecosystem: Environmental > Terrestrial > Soil > Palsa > Peat permafrost | place: Sweden: Abisko... | reverse complement strand
GTCGCGCTCCAACTCGTCACCGTCGCCGTCGTGCCATTGAACTTCACCGTGCCGCTGCCTTGCGAGGCACCAAGGTTTGTGCCCGTCAGCGTTATCGAGGCCCCGATGGCATCCGATGTGGGCGACAAGCTCGTCAGCGTTGGCGTGGCAAGCACCGTGAAGCTCACTCCATTGCTTGCCTGACTGGACACCGTAACAACTACATTTCCGCTCGTGGCACCGCCGGGCACCGTCACTACGATGCTCGTCGCACCCCAGCTCGTCACGCTAGCGGACGTGCCGTTGAACTTCACCGTACTGCTCCCCTGAGATGATCCAAATGTCGTTCCCGTGATGGTCACTGACGCGCTGACGGCGCCAGAAGTGATGGATAAAGTTGTGATCTCAGGGGTAACGGTAAAACTTACGCTATTACTAGCAACTCCGGAAACCGTGACCACGACGTTTCCCGTCGTCGCCGCACTGGGTACCGTAACCACGATCGTGGTGGGATTCCAACTGCTAGAACTTGCCGAAGTGCCGTTAAACGCGACCGTACCGGACGAACCGAAATTCGTCCCAGTTATAGTCACCGAGGTCCCTACGGGGCCACTGCTCGTTGAAAGACTCGTAATAGACGGTGCGGCAGCGACAGCAAGCGCTGTAAAGTGCGCGAGAAACGCGACGGCTACAATAAGCTTTATGATTAAAGCAAAGCCGTCTCTGAACATAATCCTGGTTTCTCCCCAGACTTCCCAACATCCATTCGAATGCGCATACTCTCGAGGAAATAGTTGCCAGGACGATTAAGGAACTCCCGCCGACTCTAAGCTCCATGATAAATTCGAGTAGGGGACAACTGTGGGAGGATAAGTTATTGTCAATGAGTTTACGCCGTTCGCTTGCGCAGAGGTCAATCCGTGGCCGTACGAATCGTACGTGTGGGTTTCCAGCACAATGCCATCAGAATCCGTCACCTGGGTAATTTGCGACTGACTGTTATAGGTGAACGTGATTGTCGTCAGGTCCGGTTTGGTGACTACGCTCAGTCTATAACTCGAATCATAAGCGTAAGACAGAGTGACTCCGAAATTTGAGGTAACGCTTGTTACCCAGTAACTAGACCCGCTTGCATAATTGAAGGTAAGTTGTTGTCCGGCAGGATCCGTGACTGTTGTTAGTCGGCTCAAGCTGTCGTAGGTCACTTGAGTTGTGTTTCCATTTCGGTCGATGATTGCAGTCAGCAAACCAGTCAGCAGACTGAACTGCCTCTGTTCCCCGTTTTGGAATGCCAAGACCCAGGACGACGCATTCTGGCTGAGGGTCGCGGAAACGGTCGCAGGCGCAGCAACTACCAGAGCCCCGGTTGGATTGAGTCCAAGAGTCCAATAACTCCCGTCAGACCGGGAGTATTTCAATAGGTTCGTGTTGCTATCTGTGAATATCCTCTCTTCGTATGTGGATCGCCAATTAGGTCCGAATATTCCTACCGAGGAGGAAATCTGTGTTAAGGGCCACGCGCTATTCCACCGTCTGCGCAGCAGCAGCCCTCCTCCCAGACCTGGAATCGAAAGATCGATTTCATCTATATAGGTGTTGCCCGTAGCTAGTGAAATCGGACTTCCGCAGCATGGGCTGTTAGCCTGAGTTTCGGCTTGTGCAGCACGCGAAACACAGTTAGTACCGCCATTGTAACCCGCTATCACAAACACCCAAGCCCCGGGATACGCTCCGGAGTAGAACCAGCCGGGAGGAATGGCATCACCAAACCACCATGTAGTAAATCCGAAACATGGGTTCGCGGTCTGGGCTTGCACCTTCTCGCCGCCTAAGCACTGCAAAAACAGTAAGGCAACAGAAAGCAGGACCAGTCTCTTGAGCACAGCTCCTCCGTGAATTGACGTACAAACAAGCCTCGTTTATAAAGTTCGCGGGCGATACCCGCCTCGATACTAATTATCTCTAGGATACGTCCAGATCCACTCGAGTATCTCGTCTTGGAATATGAAGAGCTTGTATCCGTATAAGAGGCTATTGTCAAGTAGTTAAGAGGCACTGGTCCTGTGGAAAAAAGCAACATTGATTTCCTTTTTCAGACGATCGCCTAGGGACAAGATGAGATTAAATGCGCTTCCATCTCATAAGAACTATCCTTTGACATGTCTGCGCCGGGACTGAGCGCTCCAACTTCGACATCTCTGACCAAGCCCGATTGATTAGTCTCCCGCCAGACAAACGCCCACATTACTGTCTCCCGATCGCAAGATGCAGATCATCATGCTCAAAAGCTGACGCCATACGGCCGATCTCGGCTTTGTTGAGACCGTATCGCGCGACTTCGTCGCGCCACCTGGAGACAGCCTTGCCGACCAGAACCGCTATTTCACGCGCTTGCGCGGCGTCCAGTTCGAAATATCCGGCAACGTCCAGGGCTAGCACTAGAGAGGTGTGTTGTCATCTTCGGTGATCGCCGTGCTGAGGATGCGAGGCTGTACGTCGGTCGGCACGGGATTGAGATCATAAGCCGGTGACAGGCGCCAGCCATCCTGGCCCGCGTAAGAAATCCATGGTTGCGCAGATGATCGTCGCCGTTGGAAATCAGAATATTGAATACCACTCGCCGCCACAGCGCCTGCGGGTTCATCCCAAAAACTGGGAACATGGACTGCACCCTTGAAATGAGACAGTCGCAATGGGCACACTCTCCGGGAGAGGAAACACCCGTGGAGAGGAGGAAGCGATATCCTCGGAAGTTCCAGCGCGCAGCCGTAGAGCGGATGAAGAGCTGTGAAAGCGTCGATGAGTTGGCCAAGGAACTCGGGGTTACCCGACGATGCCTCTACAAGTCGCGCACTAAGCTCGAGGCGGTTGAACCTGGCGAAGAAGCGGCACGCCCGAGCACACACGCATCAGCCCAGCGAAAAGAAATCTTCCAACTAAAGCGTTTGGCCGGCGAGAAGGCGATGAAGGTGGATTTTTTGAAGGGTGCCTTGCAAAAAGTAGGGGCTCGACGCCAGCGCAGCAGCGGCTCTGGCGGGAAGACATGTACGAACGCAGCCAAGAACTGATGCCATTGCAAGGCAGGCTGAGCATCGAGCACATGTGTCAGTTGGTAGCGGTGAGTCGCAGAGGTTTCTACCGGTCATTGCGGCAACGGGAACCGGCAGAGGAAGAGACGGAAGTGCGGTCATTGATTCAACAAATTGCCCTGGAACTCGTCGTCGCTACGGCTATCGGCGGATCGCCGCAGAACTACACCTTTGAGGCGTGCAGGTGAACCGCAAAAGGTGGCACGGATGATGCGGGACGATAATTTGCTGGCCATTCAACCGAAACGGTTCGTCGTCACGACGAATTCAAAACATAAGTGCGAGGTGCACCTCAACTTAGCGAGTCGTATGACGTTGACAGATATCAACCAGCTTTGGGTAGCAGATCTCACCTACATTCGTTTTGAAAGGAGAGTTTGTCTATTTAGCGGTGATTCTCGATAGCTTCTAGCGCAAGGTTGTAGGGTGGGCCGTGGACCGAACGCTGATGAGTAGCCACCTCACGGTGTCTACGACAACGACGGGAAGTATTTCAGAGCTCCGGATCGGCCCTATGATCAAATTCTTATCGTCCAACGGCACGGTTATCCCACACTTCAAGCCTAGACTCAGGCCGGGTTCGGCTTTTCTTCGGGCCGTAATAAGACCTACTTAGCGACGCGGGGCCCCAGTATCGGGCACTCGGAACTCGCTTCGTCGAGAATTAAAACGTGGTACCGAGCCCGCGTGATGCTCATGTGCAGCAATCTCCGGCTCGATTCGTGCGGTGAAACGGACTTCGTCCTGCTTGGTGAACTTGCTCTTGTTCGCGAGCTTGGCGGTTTCGCTATGCACGAGAGCCAAGTCTTTCTGTTGCTCTGATGTCAACATCTTGGTCTATGCGGAACGGCAAGGCGCACATTGGGACAAATAGGCTGAACGGGTGAGACAAGCCACAACTGAACCGACAGGAATCTCTTTAAACAGACGAAGTCCGAGCCGTCGGTAAGTAGCCTTACCTGACATGTCCGGTTGAACCGGCAGCGTTAATCAGGCATGTGACAGCGCGTCCCAATTCGGACGTATAATTCCCTTTTCGAGGAAGAAGCTTCGCATCAGTTGGCCTCAAACAACTCTGATGAACGGAATAGAAAGCATTATTTCTAAGGTGCGTCTTTCTGATGGATCAGTGAAGGAACTGCGGCTGGACGTTTCAGTAGATATGCAATGCCAGCTATGGCAGATCGAGCTGGTAAATTTTGCAGAGAATACGACCTGTTTTAGAGAGACGGATCTCTACAAAGCCATGCAGACCTTGCGGCAGTACTTAGAGGCCAAGGGCCGCCAATTGCTTTGCGCGGGCGCCCGTCCCGATGTGGTGCCTTCCGAGATGTCCCGAAGTATGGGCGGCGGTCAGCAAGCCTATGTTATCCGCCCCGGAAGACAGGCAACAGAATTGGTGGATATCTTCGATTATGCGGAACCTGCTCTGGTCGGAACAGTTCAGCAGCAGCGAGACTATGTTGAGGCTTGGCGGGCTTCGTTGCGAGCATAACCGAGGAGACCGCGAAAGTCATTCGGGCCTACCTCGCAGCTCACTGGAACAACAATCCGCGAGGACTACTGTTTCCGAATCGCAAAGGGCGTCCCTGGAAGCGCGCCCACGTTGTGAAGTTTGGACTTTGGCCGATCTTGAAAAAGCTCGGACTTCCGACTCACAACGCCGGACTTCATGCCTTCCGCCACGGACTCGGGACAGCCCTCGCCAACGCCGGAGCCTCGCCAGCCGTCGTTCAGCGGACCTTGCGGCACACCGACATCAAAACCACACTTCGGTTCCATGTTCACGCGGATGCTGATGTGCAGCGCTCGGCGCTGTCGCAGCTTCAATCGCTACAAATGTAGCTATTGCTACAAACTTTTGAAGTAAGTTGTGTGTCGTCAGAGAGTCTTGGCAGGGGCGGTGGGGATCGAACCCAATGCCCTTTTTCAAACTGCTCCTCGTAACAGTAGGTCACTGCCGCTAAGTGCAGAGTTCGCTTTTCTTGGCCGCAGCAACTTTCAGACCCTTGCGGAAAAAACGACTCCTTCCCAGCCGGGATTTTTCGCCACGGGTGTTTGCACGCCACTTATGGCAACGAGTAGCCTATTACTTCAATCTTCTCGTCAAGGTATATTTGCACAATTCATTTGACTTGGAATAACTACTCACGTAATGTTCCGGGCGGTAGGTTCTTCTTGGAGGCCAACATGGACAGTGCATGCCGGAGGGCGAGGTCTGGGCGTCTCGGGATGCTTCTGCCTCTCGTTTTGATCGGCTCGTGTTTCACGGTATTTGCGCAAGGAACCGATTTGTTGAAATACACGCTGGACGCAAAACCCGGGGATTTGACTATCGACCGAATGCCGACGATCGATCCGAAATCGAAGTCTTACCAAGAAGATTTCCAATTCGCGGTAGAGAACCCGAGGAAGAGTGATTTCAAGGGTAGTGCGCGAACGTGCCAGACCTTTGACGTAGAGGTCTTTTTTGTGGGGGTCGATCAGCAAAAATCGGTGTGGAAGTGGTCGACGGGTCGCCACTTCTGTGAGCACGTAACGGAGGTCGCAATTGCGGCGGGCAAGAGCTGGTCACCCGAAGAAAAGATCACGTGGAGTTTTAAGACCGCCGACGTCAAGGACGGGAAGTATCATGCGGTCGCAACTTTCATCCCCACCAAGAAGAAGGCCAGCGCCTATTTCACCATCACGTCAACCCAGTAAGCGCGCGACAGAGACTCTAAAGCCAGGCCATGGTGTTACGGGACTCTTGATTCTATCAACATTGAGGGGAGAAACGATAATGACTAGCAAAGGGTCTTGTTCCGGATGGAAGGCATGGCACGATAACCAACCGCCGGGGCCGGCAACCCTGCATGTGACCGGTGAGTGCACCTTTCCGACAACGGGATATTCTGTTGAACTGAAGCCTCACAGCCCGCAGGGCATCAACCCTAGCATTTACCTGATGGACAGGATCGTTCAAGAACCCAGTGGAAAGGCAGGACAGAAGGTGACCGTTGTAAAAGTTCACTATCGCGAAGTGACAAATGCGAGGTATTCCGAAATACACATCATTACTGACGACGTTCACATCCCCGTCAAAGAAGTTTCGTAGCTTCCCATCCGCAATCGACGGGCAGTGGCAGACCCGATGAGGAAACGATGAAGAAAAAGAGTTCGCAAAAGGCGAAGAGAAAAGGCAAGCTGGGAAAAGACGCTCCATTTCCGCTACGCACGCGTTCCAAGAAACGAACCACGGAAGAAACGGGGAAAGACGCGCCCTTCCCGCACCGAGCGCGTTAAGAAAGCGGATGGAGCCTTCGTCCGAACGCGAAAACGAAGCCTGGGTGGACGCTCAAGTTCGGTTTGGCGCGGATTTCTAAGCAAAGATGCGATACGCTTCGGCCCGACCAACCTCAGAAAACGCAAAGGTGTGCGCGACTGCGGCCGAATAAGTCTGAAATTGCTCTGCCGATCCGCTGGAGGAAAGGATCGCGCCACTGGCGACCAGTGCGGTCGAAAGGGCGTTGACGAGACCCTGCGATGTAACAGGGTCGAATGAGGTGACCGCGTCCCCAACCGCAACCCAGCGGTCACCCGCTGCTGAGGACAAGTAGACGGAGGAAGCGTCGACTTTGGAAAGATGGGTATCTCTTTCCCCTTGGCCTCGCGGATCGATTCGCCAACTTTCCTTTCGGCCACCGGGACCTAGAAGGGAGTACGACCAGCCCACGTCAAGGCTTTCGACCTCGAGCCATACACCTTTCGCGGGATGCGGTTCGCGATTCGCACAGGGGAGTTTTTTGGCCACAAGGCACTCGCTGAAGATGCGCTTCGCTCCGAATTGACGAGCGACCGTAGCGGCGCGGCCGGTTGCGTCTACCACGAGACGTGCACTTACCAAAGACCGGATTTGTCCGTGGCGGATCGTGACGGCGAACGAGTCGTTTTCTGTTGTCACAGCGGCTACACGCCCTTCGAAGAACTGGGCCCCCGCGTTTCTTGCTTCTAGCATTAAGGCTTGGTCGAAGCGAGACCGGTCGACCACCGCTCCTCGGCTGCCTGGGTGACGCAGAAAATCGTCGACATGCATGTCGCGGGTTCCCCAACGCCTGCGAATACCCAAACACGGACATGCGAGAGAGGGTTCGTCTAGAAGACGTACCAGACCCAAAGCTTCCAGCACCGGAAAGGCCGACGGCGCCAAAATCTCGAGGCGCTCGAGCGGTGGACCTAAGGGATCGACAAGCAACACTTGTTGATGGCGCAGGGCAAGCAAGCGAGCAACGGTCGCGCCGGCAGGGCCAGCGCCGGCAACGAGGATGGAGGTGTCTAGGAGGGACGCGGACAATTTAGATCTCTCCCTGGCGATAGGTGCGTTTCGGCGGACGGCGGACGGGTTCCGGCCTTAGAATCGCCTCGAGTGCTTCACGTCGCGCCAATGGCAGTTCCGCAAGAGTCTCAACGGCGGCGACCAACTGCCGCTTGGCATCGCTGCCCGCTTGATCCGGATGACGGCCCTGTTCGACGCGGGTTTCCGCTGGCAGGTAGCTCGGCGGACTCGGAACCGGCACGATCATCCCAAGCTGCCACCACTCGTTTATCATATTCACCAGCCGCTGATAGTAGACGGTTCCGCGAACATCGCGAAGCCAGTCGACCCGGTACATAAAGTGCTTCTGAGCCTGCGTTGCGTATTTTTTCGGATCGAGCGCCCGAACGCGGTCGTAATTCTCAACGGCCAGCACCTGGTCGGGAACGCGGGCTCCCCAGAACGTAGGCATCGAGAGAAACGTCGATGGCTCATAGTCCGCAGCGGAATTGCAGGAAGTTCCATCGGTTTGCCAGGGCACTCCGAGAAAGCGCGTGAGAGCACCAGCGGCAAGCCCATCGAACGGGCCCCCAGGGCCAACGCAAACCGCCGGAGTTAACGTCTCGCCGTAGTCTTGCCGGGCAGGAGCATCGGTTCCAAGGACCTTTAGGCGATAGGCTTCTTGCCAGATCGACGCCAATCTGACCGTCCAGGTCAGCTCAATTCCGGGATGAAACGGACCTCCGAGGCAATCATGGAGAGAGGCACGCTCAAGATGGAGGATCTGTTCGTCGGCCGAGAGACTCGCAAAGTCGGGCGGCGAAGGAGCACGGCCTGGCCAATCGTCATCGAACGTGCCAGCGGCCCATCGCTCGAGGTGCGCGTATTGGATCTTTGTGACCGAGAGATAGGCCCGGGGGTCGGTCTGTTGCTCTCCGTACGCGTCGCCGTAGATCTGTGGGAGTAAGGCCTCGACGAGCGGGCTGTTGTTGGGGTCTCGAAACAGCGCAAGAACGGTGCGACGCCAGGGTTCTTGCTCCCTCGAGACATTCCTAAGTCTATCGATAACCGCTGGGCTTCTTGCATCGAGCGGCGACCCGAAACCGTGCAGGATGAAGAGACCATGATTCACCCACTGGAGACCAGTCAGCCGGTCAAAGATAGGCCATAGGTCTCGCGTAAACGAGGTTTCCTTTGGTTCGGGAATCCACGCTTTGGATTGAAACGTCTCCCGAACCGCGTCGTCGAGTGTGACAAGTCCATACAAGCCGGGCGCGTAATTGGGCGGCGTGACCACGACGTAGGCCGGGTCTGCCTCGAGGACAGTGCCATCGGCAAAGGTGACTGTCGCCTGAACCGGGCCGTCCGACACGTCGTCGTGCCAGCCGACATTATTCGCAAACGTGAGCGGATTGAATCCCTTGCGGAAGGGTTCGGAGAGACCTCGACCACCCAGAAAGAGCAGGCGACCATCGTTGTCGGTTCGTAATTCGCCAAGGTACACGGGCTTGAACCAAAAGGTACCGTCGTCAAAACGGTACCCCGGTCCGGACTTGTTTCGTCCCTCGATTTGCCTGGGCGTCGGAGTGATATCGAGAATCGACCGGCCCCCGGGCAGAATGGGTATCGACTCATTACGTCGTTTCGCGTCTTGACTCAATCCGCGAGGCAGATCCATCGCCTGATTGAATTCGTACCAACCCGCCTTCAAATTCGCCACGCTGACGCGCCAAGCAATTTGAACGCCGTCGTTCGCAGTGAGTTCCCTAACGGAGCCATTTCTCAAACGGGCGTAGACGCGGAACCGCGCGGCCTGGCGCTTGATCCGGCCGTCGGCTGTTCGAAAGTCCGCGATGTACTGCGCCGAGTTTCCATCCGGCAATGTGGACGGACCGCCCATGACCTCCGCTCCGACTAGGTAGTCGCCCCCAGGGTTCTTGGGATCTTCCGCGTTTCCGACGCGCGCGAGTCCGAGTGGCGGATAGATGCGCACGGCCAGAACTTCCGAGGGAACCATGCTCCCGAAAGCAGCCTTGGACATGCTTTTGCCGTTTTCTGCCGGACGAGTCGAACGTTTCTGCGGGGTCATAATTCGCTCTGCTTTCGCCGAATTGGCAGGGAGTTCAGGAATGTCGCGGCGTATGCGGCTCGCCGTCGATCTGGCCGTTCACATAGTGGCGTTGTGCTGCCGAGGCGGGATAGGCCTTGCGGCGCGATTCGGCGATGGAGCCGAGAGGCCGATTGGCCTCGGGCACTCGCCAGGAAGAGAAGGCCAGTGCGTCGCCATACGTTTCCTGACCTTCCGCGCGGATGTTCTGAGCCGGAATTTGGATCCTAGCCACAGCAGTGAAAGGAGCCTCGGTCTCCGGCCATCGCACGGTGGCCTGGTCGATGGGTAGGTTCGCGTCAGGACGCGGAACTTGCATCGAAAGTCGGAAGTCGGCCTTTTGTTTGAATAGGCGCGCCGAGAGGTCCGACCGCAAACGATTTGGGTCGGCATCGGGTGCCAGCGACGGGCCGTCGCTCTCTGACGATACTCGATATTTTACCGCCTGCCGGTCTCCGCAGGCGTACGGCAACACACTCCAATATGTCGCGGTCAACACGCTTTCCTCGCGTTTGGTCATCGCGGTAAGAATGGCCTTCGTTTCCGGATGCTGCGTGTACCACTCGTCCTCGCGTCCGTCGAGAGAAAGCTGAGTGAAGGCGCACATGTCATAGCCCGTATCGACGAAAAAAACGTCATGGTTTTGCAGCAGCAGGTCGGCCGTCGGGGCGTGTGGATCGACCTTCGCCAGAGTCGGCGGCAAAATGCCGAAAAGCTTCAGCGCCATCCCTACGGTTCCGTTGCTCGAGTCACTTTCTGTCGGGGCAACATCACTCGAAAAGCGAATCCAGGCGTCGTATTCTTCCGCCGCAAAAATGCCAAATCGAATGGACGCCGGGCGTTCCGGATCTAGGATCATCTTTGCGCGTACGACACCATGCGTCTTGCGAAAAACGGCGCGCCGTGCCGGACGAGCCCCGGAGGCGATGGCCTTCGCTTGGGCGACGTCCACGAAAAGACGACGGGTGTTCTCGGCAAAATCTTGTCTACAAGGATCGTCGCTCATCTCCATCTCTCCTTTATTGTTGACCGGACGTTTTAATGTACGACTCTTGCGGCGTGAGCTTATACCGTACCACTTAATAACTCAAGGTCATGCGCTTGCGCCCCAGCGTTCCGCCGAGTCGGTCAAAAGCCTGTGAGGCGAAAACACTTTTTTTCAAAATACAAGCCTCAGCGAAGTGCATTCTATCGAGGCGTTAGTCGATTCTCGGAACATATTTTCTGGCAAAACCGAGCGATCGACCTAGGAAGATTCAGGCTGCTGTAGTTGGTTCCCTGAGACACTCTCAAGCTAGCCTCAGGTGAGAGAGCCTCGTGTTTCCCGGATCGAACGCAAGCGGTGCTTTGACAGGCGTTCTAACTGTGGATTAGCGCCTCGATCCTCACTAAACTTGCGAGGAGAGTGAATTCGTTGATACTGCCGCCATTTATCACCGAGAACAGACACTAGATCCTTCCTGATGGGTCTCGATTCAGAAAAGCCTTTCTAGAATGAGGGAAATGTACAGCACCGTTCCCACGTAGCGGTATATATACGCGTGTAGCAATTGAGTGTAGACTTACCCGCCTTATTATTATTCCAGAGACAGTAGGGCAAGCGGGTCTAGGTTCGCGAACGTTGCGGTAAACACGAAGGAGGATATATTATGCAGAGGTTTATTCTGGGGTTTGCGCTTTTTACACATGCGCTGAGATCACTAGCATTGTTGCTGGTTATAGGAATCATTTGCACATCAGCCATTGCTCAGCAAGCATTAGAAACCCAGCCCAATGATAATTGTACTTCGTTACAGTTGCCACCCCACATAGACAAGGAGCAAGCAGCTAGAATTGCTCGGGCTCTCGACATTTGTGACGATCTCAGTAAGCTTTATTCCACTCATCAGACGGCGTCGGAGCGGCTGATCCTCTTGCAAAAACAAGTGGCTTCCACGAATAACCTTTCCGATACCGGAGTTGATAGTCTGCTGCGGCAAGGTGATCAGAACGAGGTAATACGACAACTCGTTCAGGAATTACAACAAAACCGAGATGAGCGCAACCAACTGGCCAGTGAGCTTCAAGATCGGTTGCTTGTCGAACGAACAAACGCAAAGATCGCTGCCCTTGCATCGGATTCGAATAGCGTCAGGATGGCGGTTCAGAGCGCTCTTATCGTGCAGCATACCTATTTGACTGAGACGGAGTTTCAACGATATCGGCGCACCAAATTTCTGAATGCGTTTCTTGGCACAAGCCTCAGCACAGTTGGCACCGGACTTCAACTGAATAGCAGTCTTCACGTGCAGCACGCGGGTGACGTTCTAGGCGTCGTAGGCGGTGCGGTAACCGCCTTATTCAATATTTGCACCGCCGATTGGAATGTTAAGGATCAAAATGACGACGGCGATGCGCCATCGAAACTCCTGGGCGCATTTTCCAGCCAAAACCAAGGCGGAGATATCTTACCACCCAGCATCTGGGACTCGCTGGACCAAGCGACCAAAGATGATATGAACTCTATCTTTATTTGGAATAAAGGTTATACGGATCTTCCTTTGCTTCATCTGAGTTGTCATTGGGGCTCAGGTCTAAACTACAAGAAAGATCAAGGGCCGATTAAAACTGTTAACGCATTACATCGGCTGGATGCAGCGTTGGGAAGAATAAATTCTACGGCCGCGGCGCTACTGCAACAGAATACGACTAGGTGAATAACACTAGTTTGTCGGATGGTAGATCTCAGACGCCCTGAGCGGCCAAAACCGCCGCCGAGCAGCGTCAATGCCGTTGTGGGTTTTTGGGTGGCACTTCTGGTGGCAATTGGATTGTCAATTTGTGGCGTAGTCAAACGCGGCTGATTTCGCTAAACGTCTCACACCCACTTGCAATGGCTTGGCTTGACTCGTCCCGGCAGGCCGTGGCTAAACACGATGGGCTCACCTTTGCCCCAGTCCTTGTAATAAATCGGTGGGCTGTTTGCCCGGAGATCGGGTGAACGCATATACCGACGAGGGCAACCAATAGAATGCAGAAAGCACGTAATCGGCAAGAGTTTCGCATGCCCTACATAGTACGTCTTCCTCTTAATGAATCTCCCCTGATTCGAGGCCGAATGGTCGGCAACACGGAAGTTATCCCGAAACGGATTATGGGAAGTCAGCGTCCAACTGGCGTCCAAAACTATACCCCCAGGCCAGCTTTAAGGAGCATCGAACCGCAAGGTCAATTGAATCAGCGAGACTTAGCGCATGTCCTTAAAGTTCATAACCGAAGGTCATCGGTTCAGATCTGCCCCTTACGGGAATCAAGACTAGCCGGCATAGGTGAATCAGGTGAGCGATACCATTCCTGTCCGTGGTACACACTGCGGTACACAATAACGTTGTCCAAAACGAATTTGCAATGACTTAGGGTGCCGCCCGTGCTCTTCCAAGTCGTTGAAAACACTTATGTCCTGCGGACTGTCACGGCAGAGGTCGCGAGTTCGAGTCTCGTCGTCCCCGCCACTTCTTTATGCCTTAACTCTTGCGGGGAGAAATCCCCGAGGCATGCACCACAGCCGAGAGAAGGCCTCCGGTTTGACGTGAA
>Ga0302325_10022914_pt1 | contig 13044 bp, 21 predicted proteins | sample Palsa_T0_2_FD_201948 | JGI IMG/M metagenome (GOLD analysis project Ga0302325, IMG submission 201948) | Peat permafrost microbial communities from Stordalen Mire near Abisko, Sweden - Palsa_T0_2 | ecosystem: Environmental > Terrestrial > Soil > Palsa > Peat permafrost | place: Sweden: Abisko... | reverse complement strand
AGGACGCGGAACGATGGCCAGGCGAAGCTGATTGCCAGTTTCAACCCAGTTGGGTTTCATACTGCGATATTACCGTGCTCATCACTAGCGGTTGCTAGCAAGAAGTCGGTCCTTCCCATCATCGGAACCGGCATCCCGTACGAAGCGTATCCACTGTCACAATGTCCGCTAAGCAAGTCGCAATCTGGAGCAGTGGCCTTTCACTGATCCTTATCGCCACATTCGCATGGTTTTCCTATACCGCTAATGGCCTCGCGTATGGGGCTGTTTTTGGGATCCCGAGTGAAGAGGCTGCAGCGAGCCTTTTCCGGGCTCGCGCTCTGCGATTTCTCGCGCTGGCTTTGACCGCCGAGGTGGTCGGAGTTGGCACGATAGTTTGGCAGATTCTAAGCGTTCAGAGCGGGGCGCGTAGGATCTTTGCCGCGATCGGAGTCTCGGTTGTGGTGTCAGTCGGCACGTTCGCCATTCTTCGCCCGTAATCACGTAGTCGGTCGCTGGGAGACGTGGACCCTACCGGGGGGGAGCTTACCGATAACGAGCCTGTCAGGCTGAAGGAGAATGGACGGATCCGGATCCACTAGAGTTGGTCGCGGAGTGGTCTTTCTAAGCTCTCTCCGAACCACCGGTGGCAGACGTGACTGCTCGGACACGGCCCCGCCAGACGATGACGCACACAGAGATCCCGCCAATGAACCCGCTCAGATAGGACATGTTGTGTGCCCAGAGGTCGGCATAGAAAGTATGGAGCATATGTTTCGGGATGGCCGTCGCGTAGTACTCCATGCCGAGACCTTGCAGAAAGTAGCCAGTGATTCCGGCGGCCAGAGCGCACAAGGCCATAATGACCAAAAGCCTGAGTAACTTTGGAAGAAGATCGTAAGCCGTCAGCCGCGGGCGCGAGCCAGCTCGTGCCGCGATCGCGAGCAATATGCCGAGAAAGAGACTTACCCACCAGGTAGCGAGAACTCCCCAACCGAGAGCCAGAAGTGTCGGCGATTGGGTGTGGAATACGTCGGGATGAAAGACCGTGAAGTACTCAAGACAGACGCGAGCCGTCACCTGATCATGCAGGACACCGTACAGGGCTCCGGCCAGGAGGCACATCGCAATGATCTTGAGGCTTTCCATGTATGGAGTATAGAGTTCGGCCGGTCATGCATTTGCAAGAACATCCTCATGGATGCCGGGATCGAGCAAGTTAGCTGAACTCCGCCGTGAAACGCGGTATCTGCTATCACCTTGGTTTTGCTGATGTCGGCGTTCTCCCAGCCAGCACTCGCGCCCAAAATCGATTGGATCCACTCGATTTCTACGTCGGAAAGAGAGCGCGGCTCAATGGCTCAATGTCTTTGGACTCGTCAGCACGAACAACTGAACGGTTCAATTTCAACAGTTGCGACAGTCGTTAAGTAAGGTAGGCAGGAGCATAGGTAGTTACCAGAATAGTCAGATTTCACAGGCGCGAATCGAGATTTGCTTTACGGACTGTCGATGCTTCGGAGTGACCGTCGTCTTTCATCTTCCAACCATTCGGCCTCATCGACGAAATACGCGACGAAGGTCAGCTTTTCTAAGGGGTTTAAGCCATGATCCATGGCTTCTCTCACTGGCTGCCATTCCAGCGCTTGTTTTCGGAAGTCGGTCTCGCACAACAGCTTTTGAAACCGAGTCCTCACCTCTGAGCAGGATCGATCGCAATACTCCAGCCACAATTCGGCCTCGTGGCGCGGGTCTGAGTCGGCGCTAAGCCAGTACATTTCACAAGTTCCATCCTCGAGACGAAATTGAAATTGGCCACCGATGCAGGCATAACCGAGAGCTTGGGCGTTCGCGAGTGCCTCTGGAAACAAAGCCGGGTGCCACCCGTACTCATTACCCTCTAAGCGTGCCCCCTCTGTGATTTTTGGTGGTAATTCGTATTCCGGCATATCAGTAGCTTAGCAATGGGGGCGTGAGTTCCTTGAAAACGGGTCATGGGTAAAGTGCAAGCGTCAGGCCAGCCCGAGGGGCAACTTTCTGATAGTCCGACTCTGCGGGAACTACTCGTGCTTCTGTTCCCTTGGCTGTCGTGCCTTTTGTATCGCCTCAAAGAGTTCACCGACCGTAAACGCTCGAACCGAAGGCGTAGTAAAGAGAGTCACTAGACCTGCCAGCGGGCCGAAACCCTCCGCGTTGAAGAGATATTCGTTTGGACCGAGTCCGAAGATTTTGCGGTATCCGCTCTCATCCGGTGCCAGATCAACGCCGAATTTCTTCTGCGCGGCTTCGAGCAACTCTGAACCATCATCTCCGGTGATGCCCAAGTCACGCTCGAACTGGGTTTGAGGGTCGATCTGGCGCTTGACTGGGATACGAGCCCATGCGCGAACAAAATCCGCAACATCGTTGAACGTTGGACTCTTGCTGTTGCTATTCACGATGACAGTCTAATCTCCGACGGCGAAAAGGCGTCCCTCGTACCTTTCTCGTTTTTCGGCCTTGCGTTGCGATTTACCGCAAATCCCACTTTGCAGGCCCGGTGCAGATCATGTCCGGATTGCCGGCTATTCACAGGAGCTTCAACTGCGCCTCCCCAACATGAGCGGAACGATAAAAACGAATACAACTGCCGTTCCAACGAGCCGTGGAAGCCATGGTCCGCCGCGAGTGAGCCAGGAAACTACCACCACCCAGAGGAATGCCCCTGACAGCAAGTACCACCGTTGGCGTTCACTTAATCGGCGTCTTTCCCCGGTCGGTAAGGACAGTGAAGACGCGGTCTTAAAACTCGATAGACGGCAACACCAGCAATCATTATTGCGACAAGGCAGAGTACCGCAAAGCCCCGTGGTGCGAAGACTCCTGAGACCTCCAACGTCGTGAACACCATGAGAGCTAAAACCAAGCCGAGAGCGACCCAGATGATGCCTCTTGGAGGTTTCCGATTCATGCCGGTTGGGAAAGAATAACCTGTTCGAGGTTGGGCGAACAGGAAGTAATCCGGTGCCGAAAAGCCTGCGCCACGAAGTCCCAAAACGGGGTTGTCGGTAACTTGTCTTGGCCGCCGCCTGGTCAGCGGGCCGCGCGGTGGTTTGCTCCCGAATCACACGCGCCACGGTGGTCGGACTCAAATCCAGTTCACCGGCAATCCGCCGAATCGAAGCGCCACTCCCGCGCAGGGCTGCGATCTTGCCATGGTACGAGGATCATGTTCGATACGTGGTCGACCCGCCCCTGAGCCCCGGCTCTTTGCAAACCGACAACGGTGCGCTTTATCTATTTGAGTGAAATCGCCTTGACCGAACCTCAAGGATACTGGTCGCGACGATAGAATGTGACGACGTGCAGCAACGCGGACGACGGTGATTTGGAAAAATCTATGAGCAATAATCCGCTAACAGAATTGTTGAAGGGCGCACTCTCCGAATACGACTTTGGAGTTTTGGAACATGGCTTCGTTCCTCACGGTCGAGACTACAGGTTCCTAATTCAAGATTCTTTGTGCAACGACCCCGGAACATATGAACTGATCCTCACGCATGTGGTGGATCTCAAGTACGAAACCCGTGTAGGCGAAGAACTCTGGCCGATCTCTTGGGCAGATGAGTTTACGGACTATGCCAGATGGAAAGCTTCGGGTAAGCCTGAAGGCTATGTTTTCGGCACCGACTGGTCACTTGGATACCCGGGAATCAGCATTTTGCTCGCCAGCCCTGAGGCACGGGATTGGTCGAATCGTCTTCAGCGTCCAATGTATGCGGCCAGCGTTGAGACTGACCGCTTTTGTATTTCACTGGTCTTCAGTGAAGCCCGCCATCGAAAAGTATCTGATGAAGTTGGAGTAGTTCGACAAGTGCTTATTCCTCTGCCTACTCCCGGAAAAGCTCAATAGGAAGCTCCCGGATCTCCGGTTCTTGTAGTGACGCAGGTGCGATTTGAGTTAACGTATTCTCCTTGATGGATACCCCGTCGCCCAGCGGCTTCTCGAACTTTCCGAAACGCGACTTTCAAGGACCCCCCCGTGCTGCCGCAAACCGCTCAACCCAGTGCACCTGGTCGGCAGTGTCAGGGACCTGTACGCCTCGTGCCAGAGTTAGCCGCCGGAAGGCATCCGGTGCAAATCCTTCGGCGGTAGGCAATGCGGCCAAGAGCAAAGACGAACGCCCGATTGAGGCTCTGCAATGGACGGCGACACTGCGCCCAGCGTGGGCTTCAGCCCTCAAACCCTCTACGAACCGCGAGAATAATTCTGTGGACGGCGGCATTTCTCGATCCGGGATCGGAGGATCGGAAATCGATCCCTCTGGCTTTGCAAAACTCCGCTTCTGATGAAAGGCCTAGCTCAGCAGCTTCGTCGGCCTGAAGCATGGAAACCAACACATCCACTCCCGCTCTTTTCATCTGGTCCAGTTCGTCCTCCAGCCAGTCACCCCCCGCGAGGACGCGGAACGATGGCTAGGCGAAGCTGATTGCCGGTTTCAACCCAGAAGGATTTCATGCTGCGATATTATCGTGCTCGTCACGGGCGGTCCGACCCAGTAGTAACGTGCATAAACCTTGCCTGGGTATGATCTGCGGTAGGGGTGTGTGACGCATTAAGATCAAAGCGAGTCGAACACAAAAAATCCAAACGCGAACTTCAACTGCCACCCATGACTTCGAGATCACAAAGAAAGAGGTTGATTCACATTGCGCTGCTTGCGGTTTCCGTGTTCTGCATGGTTGCCGATACGCACTCACAGACTGCCCGGACGGTGCCAAACTATCCGACCCGGCTTCCTTACCGCTTCAACAACTTCGTCTGGTGGGGCGACGCTGAAATTCGTGGTCTCTTGGAGAGCAGGATACCCGGTCTTGGGGATGAGATCTCACCCAACTCGGCCACAGAACGCAAAGTGCGAGATGCGCTCACAATCATGCTCAAGGAGAAAGGACTTGTTGCTGAGGTCCAGAGTCAAGAACCGTCTACCTTTTCTCTAGCCGCAGAACATGTCCCAGATTCACCGGCTCCGGGAATTGTCTTCACTATTGTGTCTCCACAGATACTGGTCGACAAGGTGATCGTGTCTCAGGCTCCGGAAGCCCTGACACCTTCGTTGAATGAGAAGCTTCGGCGGAGGGAGGGACACGAATATTCTGGCGGTCAGGATTGGATGGTCCGGTCGAACGTCAAAGAGGAGTTGGAGGCAAGTGGATACCTGGAGAGCCAGGTCGACATTACGCACGATGCGCCTCGCCGGGATGGTGATCACTACCTGGTGAATCTATTGATAACAGTCAAATCCGGACCCCAGTACCGAATCGCATCAATTACGGCTGACGGCGGCCCGCTCTTGCGGGGAAGGGATTTCTCGCCGCATTTCGCTCAGAAGGCGGGAGACATTGCAGCCGCTGGCCCTTTCGGACGATTAGCAGGCGAGCTGCGAGCGCTTTATTGGCACTATGGCTATGCTGACGTTGAGATTAATGGGCCGCCCGTGTTGGATCGGTCCGATGCGGAGGTCTCCTATCACCTCGAAGTGATCCCCGGGCCGCTCTATCACTTGCACAGTCTGACCATTCACAACCTCAATGCTGAACAAGAGAGCAAGGTGCGGGAACTGCTCGGGATCAAGTCCGGAGACGTATTTGATCAGATGGCGATCAATGGTCTGTATCGCAAGATTTCGGCAGACCCAGGGTTGGCGGCATACGGATTTACCTTCCGACCGGCGAAAGATAAAGCCACAGCCGAAGTCGATCTGACATTGGACTTTTACAAAGTCAGCGATAAGGGCAGTGTCAGCATTAAATAGGATTGAGGTCGTCCATGCCCTCAACCGGCTGGTTGGCAAACGGGAAGTCTCCCGCCATCCGCTCCGACTTTGCTATCAATGCCCGGGAGAATAGGATTTTTGGTAACTTGCCTGCTTGTCCTTGCCCGGGAGAGTCATTCACCGTTCTCAATTCTTGTTTGTTGGGTGGCCCAGATTTAGCAGCGTGAAATACGGCTTGTCGTTGCAGGCTTGCGGGAGTGTGCCTGTATCCTCGGTAATCACCCAAAACCGGCCATAGATAATCACTTCAAAACCGGCCATAGAGAACTGGCCTAAGACATTCACTCCGCCGAGGGAAATTAGCCTCGGTTGGCATGGGTAATGTCTTGGAAAAAGCGAAGCAGGAACAGGTGATCGCGCTGGGGCATCTGGGTTGGTCCCTACGCAAGATCGAGGCGGCGACCGGAGTTCGTCGTGAGACGGCGGGCGTCTACTTACGCTCGGCTGGAATAGCTCTCCGTAAGCCGGGAGGTTGGGGGCGCAACGCTCCCGTACAAACAGCCAGTTCAGTTGCCACCAGTTCTGTTGGTTCAAAACCGGCCAATGAGGTGATTACCGGCTCTTCTTCTTCCAACCGCGAAGGAAAGGCAAAACCGGCCAACGAAGTGATCACCGGCTTTTTGCCGGGAGTGAGATCGCCCGAGCAGGGTGGCAAGCGCTCAAGCGGGGCGAGCGAAGCGTACCGGGAGTTGATCGAGCTGGAGCTGTCGCGGGGTCGCAACGCGATGGGGATCTGGCAGGATCTGGTCGATCAGCACGGGTATAGCAGCAGCTATCAGAGTGTTCAGCGATTCGTGCTCAAGCTGCGCGGAGCAGTCTCTGCTGAAGCGCGCGTGATCATCGAGACGCGGCCAGGGGAAGAGGCCCAGGTGGATTACGGGACCGGGCCGATGGTGCGCGATCCGGAGAGTGGCAAGTATCGGCGCACGCGACTGTTTGTCATGACCCTGGGTTGTAGCCGCAAGTGTGTTCGCCTCCTGACCTTCCGGTCCAGTGCGCGTGTGTGGTCCGAGCTGCATGAAAAGGCATTTCGCCGGCTTGGCGGTTCGCCGCGGGTGGTGGTGCTGGACAACCTGCGCGAGGGTGTGTTGTCTCCAGACTTCTACGATCCTGGGGTGAACCCCTTGTATCGCGACGTTCTGGCACATTACGGTGTGACGGCGCTGCCCTGCAAAGTGCGGGATCCGGATCGAAAAGGAAAAGTAGAGAGTGGTGTCAACCACGCGCAGATGACGCCGCTGAAGGGCAAGAAGTTCGCGAGCCTGGAAGAAGCGCAGACGTACCTGGATCACTGGGAAGAGCGCTGGGCCGATAAACGTATCCATGGCCGTGCCAAACGGCAGGTGGCGGCGATGTTCGCCGAAGAGAAGCCCTTCTTGCAGCCGCTTCCGTTGGAGCCGTTCCGCTACTACCAGTATGGCGAGCGGACGGTTCATCTGGATGGTTGCGTTGAAGTCGACGCGGCTTATTACGGAGCGCCGCCGGGCTGGGTCGGGCGCAAGGTCAAGGTGCAGTGGGACGCGATGTTCGTGCGTCTGCTCGATCCCCGCACGGGTATCTTGCTACGCGAGCATCTGGGCGGCAAGCGTGGCGCTCATCGTATCCGCGATGGGGATCGTCCGCGTCGTACACCGTCACAGTTGCTTCAACTGCTGGCGCGTGGGCACAAGGCGGGAGCCAGCATCGGCGCGGTCTGCGACGCCATCCATGCTCGCCAGGGCGAACTCGGGCTACGCCGCATCCAGGGCGTGCTCCAACTGGTCAAGCAATATGGTAGCGCAGCTTGCGACGAGGCCTGTGCGGCGGCGCTGGAGTTGCGCGTCACTGAGTATCGCTTCGTACGCCGCTATCTGGAGCGCAATCCGCAGGCTCCTCTCAGCCTGAAGCAAGTCGATCCACTGATCCGCGAACTGACTCAGTATCGCGACCTGATCCAACAACGCATCCACTTCGAGGAACCCCAATCATGAACCCGATAGAACTCAAGCGCTCCCTGGTACAACTGCGTCTGAGCGGCATGGCTGCCGTGTTGGAGACGCGTCTACTGCAGGCTCAGTCTGAGGCCATGGCTCCCATCGATCTGATCTCCATCCTGGTCTCCGACGAACTTGCTTGTCGCAGTAAGCGGCTGCTGGAGCGGCGCCACAAGCAGGCTGAGTTCCGCGACCCAAACAAGCAACTCGACAACTTCGACTTCCAGTTCAATCCAAAGATGAACCGCAGTCTGGTCTTCGACCTGGCCACGGCCGCATGGATCGGACGGCGCGAAGACGCACTGTTCCTCGGTCCGGCTGGAAGCGGCAAAAGCCACTGCGCCCAGGCCATCGGGCAGGCAGTCATCCAGCAAGGCTATCGCGTGTTGTATCGCGAAGCGCACATCCTGCTGGAGGAGTTAGCAGACGCCACACTGGACGGCAACCGCAAACAACATGTGGAACTGCTGACCACGGTGCCGCTTCTCATCATCGACGACCTGGGAATGCGTAAGCTGCCGTTGACTGCCGCCGAGGAACTGCTGGAGATCATCATGCGACGCTACGAGCGAGCCAGCACGTTGATTACTTCGAACAGACCCGTGGAAGACTGGGGAAAGCTGCTCGGTGATAGCGCCGCCGTCTCCGCCATGCTGGATCGTCTTCTGCACCACGGACACGTTCTCAAATGCGGCCCGCGCAGTTGGCGAACCAAGACCGGCAGTCCGGGAGAAAGCCAATGACAGAATCGACCGCAACGGCAAAAACAAAAGCGATAAGGATGCCGGGCAAAGAACGCCCGGCGGCATCGCGAATCGGGATCCAAGGGCCTCCCACGCCGGAGCCTCACCCTAGGAATACGCGTAGAAACACGAAACCCTCCGACAGCCAGCCCACCGGGCCAACTGCAGAGGGTCTCGATTACCGATTCCTTCGGAGCCAACCCCGGGTCATCGGCCATGGATCACTCCGCAGGGCGAGACCCCGGCAGAGCGAAACCACAATAGCAAACACCACTTCGAGGGCTCAATCCTAAACCTTGCAAACGCACGCTACGGCAAGGTAAAACAATCACGTCTTCGGCCACTTCCGTTGGCCGGTTTTGAAGTGATAACGTATGGCCGGTTTTGAGGTGATAATCGAGGCCTGTATCGGGAAATAGCCGAAGGATCGCCTCGATAACCTCGTTAGTCTGAACTCTGTTTGCGTGGGGCAGCACGCAAGTGGCTGAACTCCAAGGCGCAGGGCCATTATGTTCGATGTAAAGCCCTTGGGGTAGATCGGGAAACTCAGCACCGCCCCCGTTCGCCTCGCGAAATTCGAGACCAGAGACATCAGCTCGTGCGATGGTAGACGGTTGATAGTCAGAAGGCGAGTGACCCGTGCTGACGAAATCAAGGTTGTCGACCCGGAGTTCCACGTCTGCGCCCCCAAAGGCCGAAATGATCTTCATCCCGATGATGACCGCCGTCACCCCCACTGCAACAACTCGGGTCGAGCCGGAGAAAGCATGAAAAAAAAGTAAAGCAACCACACCTCCAGCTGACACGTTCATCAAAATTGACTTGATGTCCCGAATCTCTGTGACCCGGACTACGAGTTCTCCAGGCTTTTCGCGTATCTTGAGGTTGGCTGACATCCGCAGGTAGTTTAGATCGAGACCTTGTCTTCTGGGTAATGATAGCGTTCGCTATGTATGAGTCGTCAGCGCGCCAGAAGACCCGTTGGTCGGAAATTCCCTGACCCGTGGCTCGGAAAACCAACCCATCCCGGGAGGTAGCTGGGCAGCGGCAAAGTCGAGGTGTACAACCCTTCGGTGGTCCGGGACCCGCGACGCAGAGGATGCGTGAAGCAAGAGAGGCCGCATCAAGAGTACATCTCCAATTCCCATGACGCAGGCGTGCTCGGAGGTGGTCGCTCGGATCGAAGGAATCTGTTCCTCTGCAATCCGACCCCATCGATGAGAGCCTGGAATCACCCGCAGTGCACCATTTGCCTCTCCGCAAGGGTCGAGGTGGAGGCGCACCGAAAGCATCTTTTCCAGCACAGCGGCTGGAGGTTGGACATGAAGAACGTCGCCCTTCATGGACCAGGGTCCGAATCCTTCGGACTCGATCCTCCGTTGAACAGCGATCGTTACATCCTGATGCCACGGTACTTTCCAGTTTGCGTCTGGAACCTTATCGAAAAGAATCCCCCGCACGGCCTGGCACTCAGTTCCAAGTACAGACTCAATCAAACGGCGCATGACTGGCGAGCAGGCAAGCTTCCGCACCTCAGGGGACTCTTCGAGCAGATTGCGAACCGCGAAGACACCAATCTTCTTTCGGACGCGAGCCTGCTCCTTGATCTGGTAGATGGCGGCCCGGAGTTCTTCGACTTCGGCTGCCGAAACAACGGCCTCACCCGTGGCGAAGCCGTTCTTCTCGATCTCTTCGCAAAAAAGTGAAGCGTTGGGCACGCATTAATTTTAACCGTCTTGCCCGCCGCCGGGTTCATCGGGCAAACGCTGCCGATTCGGAAGTAGTCGACACTACTGGGCGGCGCACGATGGGCTTGGACGGCGCGAGCAGATCGGGAACGGCGGGCACGGTCGAGGCGCTCAGGAGATTCCGCTTATTGACCGAGCGCATTGCCCCTATATGCTCGTCGCCAGACCGGCCAGGTAAAGCAGAACGATGAGCGATAGACCGCACACCGTGGCAAGGAGCCGTTCGGCATTCCTGCCAGTCCATGCCAAGGGTGTACTGATGAAAGCCACCAGGAACGCTACCAGCAAGACGCCTCCTGCTCTTTCGTTCACGTGCCCGACGGACGATGGGTGGAGGAAGATCATGCGTAAGAAGACGAGGAGCAGGATTGAGGCGATGGTGCCCAAAACAAGTCCACACGCGAATAGAATTCTCCGGATCCTGGGGAGGACGATCCTCCGCCTTGAATAGAAGACCCACGCCAAGGTGATCAAAGCGGTTGGTATGAGGTTCAATGTCAGGATGGGGAGCATCGAGCAGATTATACTGGCCCTACTGCAACCGGTCGACGCGAGGTTCTTCCATGCCCTTCCAATACTCTTGGCCGAACCTTTGCGCTGTCGCTGGAGCGTTTATTGTCACGTGCGCTCTGTTGTTCTCTCGATGGAATGCTGAGCCAAATAAGCGCACCGCGTTGGCGGTAGTTCTTATGCAAAGCATCTGTATAGCCTACGCCGCCTGGGGCCTATTGCACAGAAACCGCCTACTCATGCGCTACTACAGAGACTGGCGGTTCGAGGATCGGAGACTGGACCTCAGTCTGATCGCACTCATGGGTGCAATCGTCTGGTGGGCGAGGACCCGAAAAGTTGCCTCTCTGCTGGCATGTGCTTCGGCGGCGTGGCTCCTGTTCGTATGGATAATCACAGAGTTTTCAAAATATTGAATGATCCTGAAAGTCCCTAACCCGAAGCGAAAAGACCCTGGCCGCCCGGAGGAACTATTAGTCTGGCGCTGAGTGAGTCGGCGATCTCACGACTAACGCACGGTTAGGCTACGGGATCAAAACGGTCAATTTCTACCGCTAAGGAACGAAGACATCGCGGCTCGCAAGCCCTCCTCCAGCGCGTTCCATCTATACCGAGGCGCATGCGTCGCTTCTAGAGAGAGCGCAAATATCCGACTCAATTCCGGCATTGAATTTTCAAAACCACAGAGATGTATTCGGATGTGGGTGGCTACATCAAAAACATTCCCGTCGCCATCAATGGCACCTTTGACGGCTTCAGTGGCAAGAATGAGAGCTGCCTCCGATTTGGGTATGGGCGCAGCGACTCCCATTTCCTGAAAGGCAGAGTCGATGTCTCTCAAAGGTAGGTCGCTCTGGACAACATCGTTCAGTCCCGCCAGCTTCCTCAAGGCCACGCCATCGTAGCCATTGACAAGGGCATTAGCGGCAATTCCTGGGAGCTTCCAGTACTGGAGATCGCCGAAGTAGTAAAGCGCAGCCAGCCTTGCCGGATTGAAGTCACCAGTGTTCAAGTCTTTGTTCATGCTAGCTCAATGCGCCGAAAGAGTGCCTTGGAGACTTCTTCTGTTGACCACAGCGTCAACGGCCCAGTTCCCGCAAACGAGACTTTCCAGGCAACTGGGAGGCAGAGCGGAAAGGCTGAAGGAGAATGAGCCTCCGGTTTGCGAGTCATAGCGCCTCCATGTAAGGGCGGATGACGTTGCTCACCCGGCAGATCTTCGCGAAGCTGTAGATGTCGTTGACGGTGCCCTTCTTCCGACGGAGGCATTCCTTCAGCGCCTCAATCGCTAAATCGAGGCCGATCTTATTGCGAAATTTGAAGCAGTCGGCCACCGTCTTTGCCGCGGAATACACGCGAATCGGAACGCCTTCAACATGGTGAGACTCGATGCCTTCCGTCAACGAGAGGCCCGACAGACGGACCACTCTGAGTGACGGCGAAGCAAAGGCCGGCCTCCTGGCCCCCTTGCCAAGAGCGATCCAGACGGCAGTAGGATTCTGGGTCGTCATCTCATGAAAAGCGAGCGCGGACAGAAGGCAGAGCACAGCTCCGGGCACCCGCTTTGCAACTTCTGCGTAGGAATGATGTTCCGTCACAAGGCGGTTGGGCAGCGTGTACATGCCGCGTCCAGACCGTTCAAGTTTTCCCTGCCTGTAGAGGCGCAGAAGGTATTCACGAGGAATGCCGGCGGCCTCCACGTCGCGCGGGCGCACGATGCCGTATCGACGGACGTATCGCATCGTTTTGAGGGCATTTCCCGTCATTGCCCGTTGTTGCAATATGTCATTACTAAACCATACTGGATGACGTATTGCAACAATCGATTATCGCTGGCCGATGCTCGGATTGCGGGGATAAGGCTATGCGGCGCAAACTAACCAAACTGATGGTGCGTACCTGAACTTATACCCGAAGATGATGCCGATCCTGACGGCTATAACCTCGGGTCGACCGGCTCGCTTTCCAATGCCAGAACTCCGAAGACGCACTCATGAGTTCTCCGCAGGGGTTCTTTGTGAACGAACCTTTCCAATGCCTCGACACCCAGCGCGAACTCGCGCCGAGCCAGGGAGCGTTTCGCGCCAACCGCTCTGGAACGCAACCGGGTGAGGTTTTCCGGCAGGAGATACTCCGGACCGTAGATGATCCTGAGGTATTCCGGTCCACGGCACTTGATGGCGGGCTGAACAAATCCTCGTCGCCCATTGGTGATGAAGTCGAGTGGCTTGACCACCATCCCTTCGCGGCCGACGGAGGTCATGTCTGTCCACCA
>Ga0302325_10022913_pt1 | contig 13045 bp, 13 predicted proteins | sample Palsa_T0_2_FD_201948 | JGI IMG/M metagenome (GOLD analysis project Ga0302325, IMG submission 201948) | Peat permafrost microbial communities from Stordalen Mire near Abisko, Sweden - Palsa_T0_2 | ecosystem: Environmental > Terrestrial > Soil > Palsa > Peat permafrost | place: Sweden: Abisko... | reverse complement strand
CTGACTCAGCAAGGGGTGGCAACCGACATCAGAGCTGGCACCACATCTCCGTTGTTGCCCGTGGCAAGCCCAGCGCAATACCAGTTAAACGACGTATTTTTAGGTGCTTACACCATCATGCCCGGATGGCGAAATCGGCAGACGCAGCGGACTTAAAATCCGCAGGCCGCAAGGCCGTGGGGGTTCAAGTCCCCCTCCGGGCACCAGACAAGCTGCTTTAGAATGAGTAAATTACAGCCGCGACTTTCGTTTGTGCCCAAATCGATGATGCGACGGCAAGTGCGTTGTGGATTTCCAGCAATGCACTTCTGACCGTGGAAAACAATCGGCCCCTTGTCCAGACCCCGCCGCAAGACGCTGATGTGCCTGGCGCTCGCATAACGGGAAGCGGTGATCTTGCCCCGGCTCAGACCGCCGCAACTTCATCTAATATTCCAGACATGCTCGCGACCCCTTTGTCGCCGCTACAGATTCGAGTGGCGCGGCCAACTGCCAGGCTGCAGCAGGTCGTGGCTTTCTACAGAGATGGTCTGGGATTACCTGTGATTGGCCACTTCGAAAACCACGCGGGTTATTCCGGAGTGATGCTCGGTATACCCACCGAGACGTTTCACCTGGAATTCACTTCCACGAACGAGGGGAGTGAGTGTCCGGCCCCGACAAAAGACAATCTGCTTGTTCTCTTCATGCCCGATCCTCATGCATACCAGGCGGTGGTCAACCGGCTAAGGGCACACGGTTACACCCCGGTTGAACCAGAAAACCCTTACTGGAAGAGTGCCAGTCAGACTTTTGAAGATCCGGACGGCTGGAGGGTTGTCGTTTTCAACGGCCCGGCCTTTCGAAATTCTTGAAAGAGGAAGGTTTGCGTCTTTGGGACAAATCAGGAAAGTGCATGCTATCAACGATCGCGGTTTGCTGGACAAAGCCGCCATCCTGTCGCTGAATAACGCCCATGCAAAGGAAACATCTCCCCTCGGTGAAACCAGCCTTGCTGAGCTGCTTGATATGGCGTTCTACGCCCGTGGGATCGGTCGTGGCGCCACAGCGTTCCTCATCGCACTTGACCAGAATGCTCCATATCGGAATCCGAATTTCAGCTGGTTCAAGGAGTGTCGCGCGTCGTTCGTCTACATTGATCGCATCATTGTCGCCGCTTCAGCGCGAGGCCAGGGTGTTGCCAGACTCCTTTACGACGACCTTTTTGTTGTGGCACAGCAGGCTGGGCAGAATCGTGTGGTCTGTGAGGTGAACATCGAGCCTCCAAACCCGGCGTCAGAAAAATTTCATTTGACAATGGGCTTTAAAGAAGTCGGGCAAGCAGTCATTCACGACGGGACAAAGAATGTACGCTACTTCGAAAAGACAGTTCATTAGAAGAGCGTCGGTCAGCCCGACGAAGTCGAATCCAACCGATCTCATCTTCCTGTCGACTGCGAAACTTCACCACACGCGCGCAAGTCGATCCAGATGGCGGCTCGATATCACTTGTCGCCAAGCCACAGGGTCTGTGGTCGATAGGATCACCTCAGCAAACGTCACCGGGTGATTAAATCTCATAGTCCGCTGCGGGCGGCAATCAACCATAGGTAACCGGGCAAGAAAATAGTCGGGGAAGAGCTGGTCGCTTCCACGCCGCCTCCAGCAGCTACTGACTCTCGCAGATCGGGCGGCGGAGCCTCGTCTTCCCGCCGACCGGCAAGGGGGCTGAATTACCCACTACTTTCGGGCTATCCGCACATCGGCTGACGGGGGCAGCAAAACTGTATCCCATTTGGGCATGTACGGAAACTTTCCTTAGAGGATAGTGATAAGCATCAAGACCAGCCTGGGCCTGACCTTTCAAATAATCGCGTGGAGGAGCTTCCCATGAACGCTCGCAAAGGATTGCAGTCCGAAAAAGAATGGCCTAAAAATGCTTTTCTGATCCGCGAGGAACTTCTCGTGTCGGCGGCGGTGGCAGGCCATGACGAGGCCTTCGTTGAACTTTGTCAACGCACTTCAGGGCGCGCTTTCGGTGCAATTTATCGAATCACTAAGAATCGAATAGATGCCAAAGACGTGTTTCAGGAATCGATACTCATAGCTCTGCTTCACCTGAACCAGTTCAAGCTAGACTCAAGTTTCTCGACCTGGTTCACCAGAATCGGCATCGATTGCGCTCTCATGCTGCGTCGCCGCCGGTGCACTAGCCCAGAGAATCCCGGCACTCACCCCATCATGCACGAGAAGAAGTTGCTCAAGGCGAAAGTCGCTACCCCGCCCAGAGAGAAGGGAGTGAACACAAAAAGCCCATCCCACCCGCATTTGTTTTCATTCATATCTTGTGAGCCCTCCTCAAGATCTCTGCAGCGCGCTCACCAATGACAGTGCACGGAGCCATGGTGTTGCCAGTGGTGACCCGCGGCATGATCGAGCCGTCCGCGATGCGGAGCTTTTGGATGCCGTAAACCTTGAGCTGCGCATCGACGACCGACATGGCATCACGTCCCATCTTCGCGGGCAAGTCTGGTGCCGGAATGTGCCGACAGACTTGCGGATGAACTGCTCGATTTCTGGTCTTTTCATCACGCCGGGATAACTTCACGTTTAACAAAGGGGCGCATCGCAGCGGAGTTGCCGAGTTCCCGGCAAAGTTCGACGCCGCCGCCACGGGCCAAGCGCCTCGCAGGTTTGATACAAGCACACCTTCAAATCCGCAATCTTCAACTGTGGTGGGATGACAAAGAAGAGCAAGGGGGTGATCGTCGTGCCAGGGTTAACTCGCTGCGGCAGTTCTGTCCTGCCAGAAACCGCGGGAGACATTGCACTGCCAAAGAATGGGCTGTCGGATGTTTCGTCGAGGTGGCACGAAAGTAGCAGTGCCGGAGGACGGGGGCAGCCAGGCATACTGAGCCAGCAGGAGGTGTGGGCAGCATGCCTGCCGCTTGTCGATTCGGTTCCCTCCGACAAAACGTCCTGCTGCGCACATGGTGACAACAACGGCTGCGCGTTACGGTCATGGTGGCCGTTAGCGCGGACCCTCAGTTCAAGCCGAACTTGCTTCCTCCCGAGCGGCGTCAGAGAACTTCTCCAGGAGTTCGATCAACTCTGGGCCCGTAAAAGGCTTGGCGATGTAGCTATCCATCCCCGCAGCCAGGCAGCGCTCCCGGTCGCCCTTCATGGCGTGCGCCGTCATAGCAATAATCGGCAGACGCTTGCCGGTGTCTCGTTCTCGGGCCCGAATGATGGCAGTAGCCTCGAATCCGTCCATCTCCGGCATCTGTACGTCCATCAACACCACATCGAAGTTCTCTCCATCGAGGGCGGCGAGTGCTTGCCGCCCGTCGGACGCCAACGTGACGTCGTGTCCCTCTTTCTCCAGGAAGCGGAAGGCAATCTTCTGGTTGATCGCATTGTCGTCCGCCAATAGAACATGCAGTTTTTTCACTCTCTTCGGCGCGGTCGAAACCAGTGCGGAGGTGCTGAGCTGCGGCCCCAACCTCTCCACCGCTTCCTTACCTTCGTGGAGGCTGGCAGTGAAGTGAAAGGAGCTACCGTGTCCCAAGGCGCTCTCCACCCAGATCGTGCCGCCCATCAACTCCACGAGTCGCGCGGAGATGGTCAGGCCCAGCCCGGTGCCGCCAAACTTACGAGCTGTGGTGCCGTCCGCCTGTGAGAAAGCGTCGAAGATAAGCTTCTGTTTTTCCGGTGCGATACCAACGCCAGTGTCTGCCACCACGAAGTGCAGCCGGACTCCATCTGGCGTCCTGGAATCTACCGTGATTCTGAGCCCCACTTCGCCGCGCTCTGTGAACTTAATCGCGTTGCCGATGAGATTAATGAGAACTTGCTGCAAACGGGTTAAGTCGCCCACCACCCGCTCAGGCACCTCGGGCCGGATGTCGCAGGTCAGTTCGAGACCGTTCTGGTGGGCGGAAACGGCCAACGTCTTGAGCGTAAGAGCCAGGCAGTCTCGCAGGTCGAACTCAATGGATTCGAGGTCGAGCCTGCCCGCTTCGATCTTGGAGAAGTCGAGGATGTCGTTCACGATCGTGAGCAGCGAGTCGGCAGAGGACTTGACCATGCTGGCACATTCCCGTTGTTCGGGAGTGAGCTCACTATCCAGCAGCAAATCGGTCATGCCCAGCACTCCGTTCATCGGCGTGCGAATTTCGTGACTCATGTTGGCCAGGAACTCACCCTTGGTACGGTTGGCGGCCTCGGCTGCGGTCCGGAGCTTGGCCGCTTCTTGAAGTTGTTGCCGGATGACACGGGTTTGCCCTTCGACGCGCCTCCGTAGCACGAACACCCAGGCAAGGACCACCAGGGTGAGCACAGCCGCCAAGCCAAGCATGCTGATGGCATGAATCGGAGTCCACCAGGACGGACTCTTGATTACGACCACATCCTGTGGCGAACGAAGCAGGATTCTAAACGACTCAGGGATGGAGAAACCGTCCCAAGGGATACCAGACCTGTCGGTGCCGCCCTTCACCGAGCAGATCCCGACTAGTTTGAAAGTGGTTCCCTTTTTCCAGGTGGGCAGCCGTGCTCCGGATTGTGCAGGCAAGACGGCGGAAAAAGCATGATTCTGAGAAGACAACACTATGTTTGGGTCGCTTGCACTTTCGTCCTGCCCAACCAGCTGGCCCTCAACTTCAACCAATTCGGCGTCGTGATTGCCGTTCAGCGCCTGGTCGAAGGTGACGGCCAAGGGAGGGACCGGCTGCTGGAAACCCGCTGCGGTATAGGTTGCGCGGTTTAAGGTCGGGGTAAATGCGCCAATGACGAGAAAGCCGATCACATCGGCTAGCTCTCCGGGAATGAGAGGGGTGGTCTGGTCGGTCTGGGCACAAAGACCCCGGAGGCCGTCCTGAATGCAAAGCAATCGGCCAGGCCAGGAAAGAGTAACAATTCCACGAATGTGGACGCGGTGATTCGAAGCGGGCTTGGGAGTAAAGCGCAGCAGACCGCTTACCGGCGAGATCGGCAACGTAAAAGGATGGGCAAGCGCAGGCTCCTCGACCGTCACTTGGGCTCGATTCGGAAAGAGCAGATAAGCGCCAGTCATCGCGCCCTGGTGATTGAACAGCGGGGCCTGGTTGCCACGAAGCCTTATTTTGGCGTCGACCAGGCTGTCATAATCCACTCCAGCCTCCTTGACGGTGGAGGCAGTGATGGTGCCGTCGCTCAAAGCCAGATCCAGGAATATGTTTTTTCCAGATTCCCGGACCGCATGCACCACACCCTCGACCTCCACCCATAGTCCGTCCTCGGAACCTGTCAGTATCTGGGCGAAGGTTACCCTGGGCGGGGTCGAAGGCAAAGGAGACTTCCCAACCACGCGCGCCTCGCTGGCCTTGACGATGGGAGCATAGCCCCCATTGGCAGTTACGCCCGTTATTTCAACCAGGTCGCCCGCTTGGAAAGGAACCGCAGGCACGGACGGGAGTTCAACATAGATGCCGCCAGAAGCGTCGGAGACCCAAACCGTCGGATGTCGCGGATCGATGTAAGGGTCGTAGTAGGTGACTACGCCGCGAAGATGCACGGGATAGCTCCGCGCCGCCTGCTCGGACGTCAGACTGTGGGCATCATGCGCCTTTGTGACGGTAGGTAAGGCCTCCCGCCCGGACTGCTGTCGCTGACACGCGGAATCAGGAGTGCCCAGAAGCAGGCCAAGCACCACTGTAATCAGTAGAAGATACCCGCTTCGGCGCACACCTCTGCCCTCCTACTGCGTATCGGCATTTCCGGGCGTACGTCCAGTCGATGTCCCAGGGGACCTGGGGGCACTCGTTGAGTGCCATGAACGAATTATCAGGAGCTGGTGCAGTCGGTTCAATGGTTCGGCCCAAACCCGTCCTCGACTGTTCCCCCATCATGTATGAGAAGAAGTTGCTCAAGGCGAAAGTCGCTACCCCGCCCAGAGAGAAGGGAGTGCACACAAAAAACCCATCCCACCCGCATTTGTTTTCATTCATATCTTGTGAGCCCTCCTCAAGATCTCTGCAGCACGTTCACCAATGACAGTGCAGGGAGCCATGGTGTTGCCAGTGGTGACCCGCGGCATGATCGAGCCGTCCGCAATGCGCAGCTTTTGGATGCCGTAAACCTTGAGCTGCGCATCAACGACCGACATGACATCACGTCCCATCTTCGCGGTGCAAGTCTGGTGCCAGAATGTGCCGACAGACTTGCGGATGAACTGCTCGATTTCTGGTCTTTTCATCGCGCCCGGGATAACTTCACGTTTAACAAACGGGCGCATTGCAGTGGAGTTGCCGAGTTCCCGGCAAAGTTCGACGCACCTTACCATCGCCTTCATATCGTCAGGATGCTGCATTGCATTGGACTGTATCTCGATGGGATCGGACGGATTCGGACCGGTGAGGCGAAGGAAGCCGCGGCTCTGTGGCCTGACGAGAGCGGGAAAGATTCTCCATGCATCTCTCGGCGCATGGAAGCTGGCCAGCTCTGGGCACACCGCGGCGCCTTCACGCTGTACGAGCTGTAGATCGGGCGTGTCGAGCAGAGAATTGCTCTTCCAGAAGAGACCGGCCTGCGTGTCTGGTATTCCTTCCTGCGGCTCCGGGTACTCCCAGAGACAAGCATCGAGCAGAAGATGATCCTGAAAGTTCTGTCCGACACCGGGCAGGTGCTGCACCACGGGGATGCCGAGACGCTCTAGCGCGGCGTGGTCCCCGATCCCCGACTGCAGCAGAAGCTTGGGTGTATGCATCGCTCCCAGCGACAGGACAATTTCGCAGTTGGCCCTGAGACGATGAAGTTTTCCGTCAAACTCCACTTCGACGCCGGTAGCCTGCTTGTGTTCGAAGACCAGCCGGGTCACCATAGCATGCGCCAACACGGTGAGGTTGGGCCGGTCCATGTACGGCCAGGTGTAGGAGCGAAAAATGGACTTCCGCCTGCCGTCGCGGTTAATGAGTTCAGCCTTCGAACCTCCACCATCGCTTTCCGTGAGAGAGCCATTCAGGCTTGCAAATACCGGAATAGCCATGGACCGCATCGCCGCGAACATGGCTGTTCCGACCGGTTTGAGTTGCGTTGGCCGCACGTACACGGGGCCGCCGGTACCGCGGTATTCCGCATCCGGCTCGCCCTGCCAGTCTTCGATGCGCCGGTAGATCTTTTTGGCGGACTCGTAATTCCAGGCGGGGTCGCCGGCTTCCGAAGCGAAAAAGTCCCAATCGTTTTTGTGGCCGCGCACCCAGTACATAGCGTTGATGCTCGAGCCGCCACCGAGTACCTTGCCCATGGATAAAGGAATCGCTCGCCCATTCAGGGCAGGATTCGGGGTGTCGCCATATTTCCAGTCGCGCTCGCTGCCCAAATTGAGTCGCCATTCGCCCGCGTTCATCACGCCGGCTACGTCATCAGAGCCGCCTGCTTCGAGTAGCAACACGCTGACGTCAGGGCTCTCCGCGAGGCGGCGCGCAACCACCGATCCGGAAGAACCTGATCCGCAGACGATGAAGTCGTAGTGTGATTTCAGCTCTGACGAGAGCTTTCGCTGGTTCGCGCTAACTCGTTCCATGAAATCAGCCGTGTCGGGACTTCGCCCAAGGTGCTCGGAATCACTCGGAGGCATTTTGGTAGTCGCCTCATTGCCTGTCGGCGCGAAGAAACTCGAAAAAATTAAAATCCCAGCCCTCTAACTGGATGTAGAGCCCCTTCGACGCCATCTCATTCCCGTCGCGGTCGCAACTCCAGTCTGAAAAAACATCAGTCAAATGCCACGTCGCCCCTCTTACCTCTTCCCACGGCACCTGCACACGGGCTTGAACAGCACCCCCGCTGAGGTTGACTGCAATGAGCCGTCGATCATTGTCCTTGGCCCAGCTCCAGGCCAACAGATTTCGACAGCTTTGATTGTCGGGCCAGCCGCTGCACGCGCAAAGCTTCCATGCACCGTCATGAAGTACCGGGGCATGGATCGCAGTCAGCAGTTTTTCGTAGAACGCCCTTAATCCATGGTCAACCGGCTCTGCGGGGCGTCTGCCCAGAAACACCGGTACCCTTATCTTTCGACCTTCAAATTGTCCTTCGTGGAAAAGTCTGGCTCCTGGCAGGGAAGACGCGATGACCGCAGCGGCCTGCTCCTCGGCGTACGTAAAGATCGCCGCCGCTCGAGGCTCATCGTGGTTCTCCAGGAAGCGAAGCAGCTTCTCCTGGTAGGCAAGATCAGCACAGAGATGCAGCTGAATACCGGCGGCGTCACCGTGTTCCAGGCGATCATAAAGCCGCTTGTCGTAGCAAAAGTCGAAACCCTGGCGTTGCAGCTCCCACTCCAGGTCCCAGTAAGCCTCGGCAATGAAGCAGAAGTCCGGATGCACATTCTTGGTCGACGGGATCACGTCATACCAGTAGTCGGTTGGCGGCCGTTTCCCTGCACGGCCACCCCATGTCCGTTCGAAGATCTGGTTCAACAACAGCATGGCCATGTCACAACGAACCCCATCGCACTGCGCCGCAATGCTGGAGAGAGTTTCCATCGCCGCTCGCCGAAGCCCTGGCTCAAACGCATTGAGTTGCAGAACGTCCTGCCATGCGGGAAAGTTAGGGTCCCGGCCGCAGGCATAGAAGCTCCCTTGCACCTCAATGTAGGAGGACGGGTCGCTCCTGGCGTCCTCGGCCGTCCCACGAAGGAAATATTCACTGTGCTCCAAGACCCACGGGTGATCCGGCGCGACATGGTTGGGCACGAAATCCAGCAGCAATTTCATCCCTCGCGCCGCCAGCTCCCGCCTGGCAACGGCGAGACCATCAGCGCCCCCCAGGTGTGCGTCCACCGCGTAGCGTCGTATGCAATAAGGCGATCCAACATTGTCTTCCGGCTTAAAGTCGGGCAAGGCTCGACGGAAATCGGCGACCAGGCTCACGTTCCGATTGGCAATCGCAATGCCCGCCGGACTTCGTTCCCATACGCCCATCAACCAGACGGCATCGAAACCAAACCTGGCGATCGCATCCCATTCGGCTCCAGGTACGGAACCCAGGTCAACCGATGTTCCAGTTTTCAGACTGAGCTCAGAAAGCCAAACCCAGGTGTTGATCTCGTACAGCGTGGGATATCGAGCGGACATAATGATTGCGGTGTTAGGCTTCGCCTACTGTATCAGCAACCAGGTGCGTCGACACTGCTTTGCGAAACGCGTTCAAGTAGCCCGGGGTGGGCCGGTGCGCGTTCGTAAAGGAGTAAGCTTACTCTTACTTCTCATGGCCATTTCTCGAAGACAATTCACGCTCCGCTCCCTTGCGCTCCTGGCCCTGTCGCTTCGCGATGCCCATTCCCAAGCCCCGCCAGTGCGCGTTCTTATCGTGGATGGCGTCAACAATCACGACTGGATGACGGCGACTCATGCCATCACCGAGATCCTGACGGCGACCTCTCTCTTCTCGGTCGACGTGTCCACGACTCCCCCAAGGGGAGCTCCCCAGGAGGCCTGGAATTCCTGGCGTCCCGATTTCTCTCGCTATAACGTGGTCATCAATAACTTCAATGGCGGTCACCAGGAAGATGGAATCGAGTGGCCTCTCAGCGTTCAACAATCTCTGGAGACATTTGTCCGGGGTGGGGGCGGACTGGTCGTCTACCACGCCGCCAACAACGCCTTTCTCCACTGGAAGGCCTACAACGACATGATCGGGCTAGGCTGGCGTGCGAAATCATTTGGACCCGGATTGGCAGTATCCGACGATGACAAGATCATCGTCATCCCCAAGGGAACAGGCCTGGAACCCGGGCATCCGCAACGGTTGGAATTTCAAATCCACGTTCGCGATACCCACCATCCAATTACCGCCGGGATGCCAAAGGTGTGGATGCATCCTTCTGAGCAGTTGACCCACGGTCAACATGGTCCTGCAGAAGACTTGACCATACTCACCTATGCGCATTCGCCCGTCTCCAACCAGAACGAGCCTATGGATTGGGTCCGATCCTACGGAAAGGGCCGTGTCTATACCACCATGCTCGGCCATACCTGGGTCGGTGAACCAACGCCCAATCTTGATTGTGTGGGCTTTCAGACTCTTCTAGCGCGAGGTGTCCAGTGGGCTGCTACAGGAGCAGTTACGATTCCCATACCGGCGAACTTTCCCGGGCCAGACGCAGTTTCACTCCACAAGCTGGCCTGAGCGGCGCGCCTCCGCACAGACCCACTGCGACGCCTGCCGGGACATTTGGTCTATGCAGATTTTGTTTTCTTGGCTCCTGCGGCGCGGGCCAAAGACCCGCCCGCCCCCGCCTTAGCGGCGCCCGTCGCCGCCTTCTCACGCGACCCGCTCGTCTTTCCGCTCGTGGAAGGAGACTCTGCAGCGGCGGCTTGTGCCGGGTTCGCCTGCGCCAGGCTTCTGCGCAATGCTTCCATCAGATCCACCACCTTGGGTGGTTTCTTTTCAACCTCGGGCGCCGGCGCTGGAAGGTTCTTGATCTTGGCCTCCACTAATTCGCGCAGCGCTTCCTCGTAGTGATCCTTAAATTTGCTCACTTCAAAAGGCTGTGTGTAAGCGTCGATCAATTGCTTCGCTAAGCCAAGCTGTGCAGCGTCCGCCTGGTTCGCCCCGGTGTCGGTCGCATAATCTCGTGGGTCACGCAATTCGGTCGCGAAGCGCAGCGTGTACAGCATCATTCCGGGCTGGTGGGGATCGTGGGGCGGCGCCAGCGTCATCAAGTGCTGTCGCCCGCTAAACACGATCTCTCCGACCCCGACCATGCCACTGGCGATCATGCTTTGCCGCATGACCGCAAATGCGATCGCTTGAGGTCCTGCCTTGGGCATCACAAAGTACGGCTTTTCATAAAGCGCGGGATCGATCTCGCTCGCCCTGGCAAATTGGGAAATCTCGATGGTCTTCTTGCCCGCGAGGCGCAAATTCTTCAGCTCTTCCGGTTCGACGATCGCGTATTTGCCTTTCTCATATTCGTAGCCCTTCACAATATCGGCCCGCTCCACAGTGTGCTGAGCCGCCGGTTCCTGAACCTCGCGAGCCGTTCCCATGTCTCTGGCTTGCGGGGCAAGGTGCAACGATGAGCTATGTTTCGCTGCAGTGGTGTCGGTTTCCTCGGATGTTTCCGGTTCTGCCGGCTCTGCGGCCGGCGCTGGCCCTGAAGATACGTTTTCCCGGCGTACCCGGCTGAGAGTATTCCTGTCGACCTCATGGAAGGAAATCGGTCGAGTGGTGCTGGTAGCGGGGTAGATCTCCACTGCAAACCCGACCAGCGAAATTTGAATCGTTCCTGACCACAACGGGCGTGCCATCCAACCTCCTGTACTGCGGCGAGCGACGGGAACCAGACCGTCGCAATTATGATGCTTTGCCTCGAAGAGATTAGAAAGCACATTCGGCATTTTTTACGAATCGCCATCTGCGGTTTGAGACTGGTTTCGCCCTGTGTTCGCCCTGCTCGACTAGGCGCAAGGGTCTACATGGGAGGCGGGCGTGGTCAGGCCATGGACCAGGGTCTAATGTCGCGTTGTCTCAAGAAGACACATGTGCCACCGCAGGTAAGGTAAGCGTTACTTTCTCCGATAACCACTATGCAGTACGGGTTACGCAGGCCGCATCCAACCCGATTTGAGTATGAAACCAAAACCATGCATCGGCGGCTTGAGCCCGAAAGAGATTCAACGGCTGGAAGAGGAAACCGAATTGCGGCTTCACACCTGTGCAGTGTGCGGTAAGCGGAACCTCTACGCAATCAAGGACAGTTTCGGCCAATGGGTCCCGGAACCGCACAACGAGCCGCTACCGCGACTGAAACATGGCTCGAAAAATCAAAAATTATGAATCTAATCGAAGGCTACAGGAGCACGACAATCACAGCTCGGAGTATCGCAGCCATGCTACCGTTTACCGGCTCTCGTCGGTCCTTCGAAGAACGAGAACACAGTCTTCATTCCCAGTGAGCCGCCCTGCGCAAAAACACGACGGCGCCAGCTCTCTGCACGCATCCAGTTCTAAATACAATCCGGCTATAGCCAAAGGAGGCGGACCGCATGCTAGCCTGCTTTTTGTGCCAAATTGATAAGATAGAGAGCTTGCGATAGGAGACGGCCATGCGTGCAGATCGGGTAGAAGTCACTTGGGATGCGGACAAGTCAAGTTGGCTCGTCCGCATTGCAAGTGGCGAAGAAGTCATTCAGCGCCATTGCAAAATACCAAAAAGTTCAGACGACCAGACACTCCGCTCGACGGTAATGAAAACCGTAAACGACGAGGGCTACGAGCCGGACCCCACGACGATAACCATTCGACGGTAGGGTACAGCTCGCTGCGTCGGCAACCATCGAAGGGTGCCCCAGATCTCGCTTCTGAGACCTGGGATCCGAGCAACCTGTCCCGGCGTGCCGTGGACCGATCTTCAACTGACGCGCCACGGAATTGAAGCCAAATTGGTGCCACTCGCCATCCGGAATCGCTCAAAGTTCCTTCACGATTGTGAGAATCAGTACTCCGAACTGCGCAAGGCAGGTATTCGGCATCCAAACAGTTGCGCTCGCCGCGCAAAGGAGAGTTGAATGCAACGGTTAACGGCAACGAGGTTCGTGCACGTGGCAACTATAGCGGTCGGCCTGACCTGCGGGACGACACTGCTTGCAGCAGACGGCGCCTCTCAAGCGGACAAGGACTTTGTGGCCAAGGTCTCGCAGGGCGGACTTTACGAGGTGGAAGCAGGAAAAGTCGCCGCCATGCGCTCCACCGTGCCTGCCGTGAAAAATTTTGGCGTTCTCGATGCGCATGACCATGAAGGCGTTAACAGCGAACTGAAGCATATAGCCGCGGTCACAGGCGTTCCTATCAAGCAGGGACTGAACCCAGAGCTCTCTCAGCGCCTGGCCAAGCTGAGGGCCGTCCCTGCGGATCAGTTCGATGCTTACTATGTCGGCGACATGAAGCAGATCCACAACAGCGATGAGGGGTTGTTCGTCAAGGAAGCCGAGGAAGGCTCGGCCCCCTATAAGAAGTTCGCCCACCAAACTGCGGTATTGGTGAATGCCCATCTGGGCTGGCTGAATACCCTGTAAACGTGGGCATC
>Ga0302325_10022912_pt1 | contig 13045 bp, 13 predicted proteins | sample Palsa_T0_2_FD_201948 | JGI IMG/M metagenome (GOLD analysis project Ga0302325, IMG submission 201948) | Peat permafrost microbial communities from Stordalen Mire near Abisko, Sweden - Palsa_T0_2 | ecosystem: Environmental > Terrestrial > Soil > Palsa > Peat permafrost | place: Sweden: Abisko... | reverse complement strand
CGCATGCCTCCAGTCCGATGGGGAGAGGTTGATCTGCAGGGTTGCCTTGCGATTGCTCACGGGTGCGGCTGGGCCCGGACGGCCCCGTTGACGGCCGCGACCAGGCGCGGCGCCGTGCGTTCCCAGCAATAGCGCGCCGCGGCCCCCTCGCGGGCGGCGGCTCCCATGGACGCAAGACGGCCGGGATGGCCCAGCAGACCGTCGAGCTGGCCGGCCAGGACGCCGGGGTCCTTCATGTCCACCACGATGCCGCAGCCGGGAATCTCGGACATGACCTCGCGCTGGCCCGCGGTCGGAGTGGCGACTACGGCAAGCCCGGCATTCAGATACTGGAAAATCTTGTTGGTCGTCGTGAGATACCGGCTTTCCGGGGCGTCGGGCTCGAGAGCGAGGCCGATGTCATGAGCCGCGATCTCGCCTGGAAGCGCCTCGGGCGAGGTGAGGGCGAGAAACTCGAGGCCTGGGCGCCGCTGCTGCGGCACGAGATCGACCAGGGTGTCGCGATAGGAATCAGAAATGTCGCCGAGCAGGCAGAGCCGGCTGGGTGCCTTCATGAGGACCCAGGCGGCAATGAAAGCCTCCAGGCCGCGGCCCTCGCCAATCGTCTGGGAGAACCAGAAAAACCCCGGGGGGCTCTGCCGCGGCAGCGGCGGCGGCGCGGGCTGAAGGGGGAAGGTGTTGGGAATGACGATCGGAAGGCGGCTCCCGTAGGCCGCCTGCAAGGCGGTCGCCATCGCGCCGGACGGCGCGCTCGCGTACACCGCGCGCTGCATGAGCAGGCGTTCCGTCCGCTCAAGGAGGCGAAGGGGCCGCGACGCCTGGGAGGCGGGAAGAAGATCGCGGGAGTGCCAGTCCTCAAAATCCGCGGCCACCCGCCGTCCCTGCGCAATCAATTCGGCGCCCACGCAAAAGGGCAGCTCGGCATGCACTATCGTGAGATCGGCGGGGATGCCGAGCGCCAGCCTGAGAAACGGACGAAACGGACCCAGGGAGGCGGCCGATTCGATCCGGTAGATGATGGCGCGGCGGGCAAGCCACGCCGCGCTCCGGTCTGAAAAAGCCTGGAGACGCGTCACCGGCCCACGCGACAGGCGGTCAAGGGTGATCTTGCGGAAGGGCGCGCCGACGAGGAGCTCCCGGTCGTAGGCCTCGAAGCGCTCGATGTTCGCGATTGCCGCGACAGTGACCTCAAACCCGGCATCTCCAAGGGCCCAGGCTTCCTTGAGCGCGCGCGGATTGCGGCAAAGGGGGCCCGACGCGAGGATCAGGATGCGCGGCATTGGGATTCAGAGGCTCGACCCGGTCGGGAGTGCGATCAACAGAGTTTCTGGCGGAGAATGTCCACGAAGCGCCGGGAGCATTTCTCGACGGTGAGATGCTCAAGGATGTAATCGCGCGGCGCGTAGGTGCCGGAGCGCAGGGATTCCACGAAGACCGGGAGCGTGCGCTCAAAGGACGCGAAATCGGCGAAACTCATCCCGCATCGCCCGTCAAAATAAGGGATGGACGTTGCGGGAATCTCCGCCTCGCCCCATTTGGATCTCTCCGGGTCCAAGTTGCTGCCGGGATCCCATGCCAGGATCGGAACGCCCGCCGCCATCGCCTCCTGGCACGCGATGCCCTGGCTTTCGTGCGAGCTCAGGAATATCGCCGCCTTTGAGCGCGCGAGCGCGTCCCGATACTGCGCCGGGCTATAGTCGCCGTAGCGCAGGACGACATGGGTCATGCCCAGCCTCCCCATCAACTCGCGGATTGGGTTCAGGAGCTCCCGTTCGAATTTTTCCCGCTCCCACCGGCCCTTGTCATAGATCAGAAAATCCACGGGCCTGTCCTGCCCGCCCAGGTCCGGCTGCCATTCGATGGTGTCAATGCCCACGGGCCAGATCGCGCAGCGATCTCCAAAGAAACGCCTGTAGATCGCAGCCGACCATTCGCAGTGCTGCAGGTAGCACGCGACCGGGTAGTCCTCGAAAAGCGTGGGCCATTCGCTCGGATGCGTCATCAGGCCGATCCCGGCGACCAGCGGCTCCCGGCGCCGGTAGCCGTCCATGCAGTGCCTTCCCCGGCCCAGCACGCCGGCCAGGTCGTCGCGGCGCAACCGGCCGTACGGCTGATTCACCTCGTAGGGAATCCGCAGCCGGTCGAGGCCCAGGCGGAGGTTGATGAACACCTTGTCGAGGCCGCCCGGCCGCGGACGGCCCCTGACAACGCGCCTGACCACCGGGCGCAGCCACCGATCTCCCGGGAGCCATCGATCCCTCTCGGGTTCGGGCAGATAGGTGAGGCAGATGCGTCCCATCTTAGCGCGAGCTTCCGTTGCCCTTGAAAAGGCGCGCCCTGACGAAGGGTTGGAACCGCCTTTCCAGAAACCACGAAAGGCCAAGTGTCGCGGCGACCCACACGACGAGGCGTGCAACAAACCCCGCGAGGGTCGCGTCGGGAAACGGCGCAAGGCGCACAAGGTAAAGGAGAGGGTAGTGCACGACATAGAAAGCGTACGAAATGCCTCCAAACCATGCAAACGCCCTGAGCCAGTGCTCCGAGCGCCATCCCGTGAGGAGGACGGCCAACGCTGCTGCGCCAGCGCCGAACACCCAGCTCGCATGCGTGGCGAGACGGCCAGTGAAGAGCATGCCGGCAATCGGAACCAGGCAGACGGCCCATGCCGCGACGACAAACCAGAGCCTGCAGGGGAGCTGCCGTCGGGTCACCGCGGCGAGAACCAGCAGGATCGCCGGGAGCGATCCGAGATCCGCGATGTTCACCATGCCTGCGTCGTTGCTGTATAAGTGCAGCGCGTTGAAGACCCGCGCGACGCCATTGATATGGTGGTTGGCGACAATCAGGAGGATCCAGGTGGCTATAGGCGCCCATTCCTTGGCGCCGCCGGCTCGGACGGGCAGCCGGGACAGCCACCAGCCCGAGGCCCAGATCACCCATCCGCAGCTGTAGCTTGCGATGAAGGGCGGCATGAACTGCGGGGCGAACCAGCAGAGAATCCCCGCGAACAATGCCGGCAGGAACACCCAGGACAGCCTGGGCTTGTAGCGCCAAAGCAGCAGGAACAAGGCATAGTACAGCAGCTCGTAGTTGAGGCTCCAGAGTGGACCGTTCACTCGGGGTGGGTTCAGGCCCGGGGTAAAATAGCCGTTGAAGTTCTGCAGGCAGAGGAACGACCCGACGACGACGCGAAGGGACTCGGGCATCGCGCATATCCTGATGACGAGCACCGTCAACACCATGGCCACGAAATAGATCGGGAAGAGCCTGACAAACCGGCGCTTCAGGTAAGTCCGCGCCGCCGCCGCCGAGAACGCCCCGGAATTGGTCCAGCTGATCACGTAGCCCGAAAGGACGAAGAATATAAGGACGCCGGCATGGCCCGCCTCCGTGTTTGCCAGCAGGGGAATCATATGAAGCCCGGGCGTCAGAAGATTCTGGTAAAACACATGGCTCAGGGCCACGAAAAATGCGGCGACCCCGCGCACCCCCTCAATTCCCACATCCGTGGACCGTCGCGAGATCTGAAGCCCGTCGACGTCTTGACTGGTCTTCACTCGGGAATCCCCAGTTCGCGCGATATGCGGGCGACGCTTTTTTCGATCGTGTGGTGGGCCAGGGCGCGTCTCTGGCCGCCTTGCCGGAGGCGGAGGCGTTTCCGCGGGTCGGCCTTGAGCTGCTTCGCCTTCTCAATGAGCTCGCCTGCGTTCCGGTAGGTCTCGATTTCGGCGCCGACCTCGTAGAGGTCGCCGAGGCCCGGGGCCATCTCGGTCAGGTAACAGGCCCCCAGCATCGGGGCCTCGATGTCCCGAAGGCGCGAATAGCGCAGCGGATTTGAAAATGACCGGCGAAAGCTGGGGCACCGGTTAATGCCAATAACGACCTTGGCCTCCCTTGTCGCCTTGAAATAGGCCTCGTCCGCCAACGGCGGGTGGGCGCTTTGCCCGATCCAGTCCCGTGGCCGCATCCTCCTGAGCTGGTAGGTTGCGCGCAACGCCAGCCCGCGAAATCCCTCCTTGCGCAAGAATTCCATCTGGTTGGCCCATCTGCGGCCCTTCGATGGGCCGGCAGCGGCGCCGTCCTGCGGGCTGTCCAGCCAGCCGGGCCCGTAGATCTGCACGTCGACGCCCTTGCCCACGGCCTCGCCCAGCAGGTCCTCGCGAAGGACATCATGCGACCCGACAAAAATGACGCTTTCGTCTTCGGCCTCGGAAACGGCTCGGTGCCGGGGCTGCACCCACATGGGCATGGGCAGATGGACAAACTTCAATCCGGCCGCCGCGTACATTGAGCGTGCGTCCGCCTCGGGCACCCAATGCAGGTCAAAATCCCTGAAGTTCGCCGGGACCTCGGTGAATTCGCGAACATTGTCGCAGAAGAAATTGACCGTGGGGACGCCCGCCCCGCGGATTGTCCGGACAGCGGAAGGTTCAACCTGGAGCGGGAAAAGGTAGCCGAGAAAGAGGCGGATCGGATTGCGGCGATGCTCGGCCTGGATGAAGTCGACCGTCCTCGTCCAGGTCCGATCCAGCCAGGCAGCCCTCTGTTCCGCCGAAAGGGGCATCAGGCCCTCGGCCCAGTCGACATCCGGGGCTTGGACCACCTCGTGGCCCGCCTCAGTCAACGCGCTCCTCAGGTAATACTCCCAGAACGCGTACGCCGGCACCGGATGGGCCTTCAGCGCCTGCTGGCAGCTCAGGAAGATTCGCATTTGAGGGGCAAAGGGTGGGAATGGCGGATGCGAATCACTCCTTCACCCGCGGATTGGTCCAGCTTCCCAAGATGCCCTCGACGCCCAGGTTTTCGACGGCATGCAGCCGAAGTTTGAGGTGGCGCAGCGCCCTCATCGAGGCCTGCTCCACCGAGAGGGTGTTCGGGTCGGAATAGGCGAAATCGTCGCTTCCCGGCCGGAACGAATTTCTCAGGATGCGCAGCAGCGACCGCGGCCCCACGATGCGGCTTCGCTCGGCGTACACCTCGTCCAGCGACCGCTGCCAGAGGCGCGAGGCGACGGACCTGTCGCGCACGAGGTAGCACCTCGTGGAAATCTCGCCCGAAACCCCGACCCGAGGGACCTTGGCGGCGATGTCATCCCCGTCGCGCAGGGAAAGTTCCGTCCCGGGCCCGATTCGGTACCGCCCCGAAATCTTCAATATCGGCTGGTCCTCGCCGAGGGAGCCCACCGCCGCGAGCAGCAGCCAAAGTTCCCCGATCCCCTTGTTCCTGATCGGGGGCTGGTTCAGGTGAAGGACGCGGGCCGGAGCGAGGGCCGCCGCCCGCTCGACCAGCCAGACCCCGGGCGAGTTGTCCGCGATCAGGATATCCTTTGCGCCGAAAGCCACGAGCGACGCCACGGTTTCGCGCGTCTGCTCCAGGCGCACCTCGGGACTGAGGTTCGTGCGCGCGCCATCGTGGCCGGGCAGCGCGCTCGGGGAGACCGTGGATGAGACGACGGCGATCATCGCGCGGATCCCTTGACGAGCCGGCGGCCCAGGATCTGCGCGCGCCGCGCGGCCTTCCACCCGACGATGCGCCTGAGTCTCTGGAAAACGGGGCCTCCGCCCGGCGGAAGGTCGCTGCCGCCGAGCTCCGCGATGCGCCGTTCCGCCCGGGTCACGAGGTCGGGAACGTCCGGATAGGCGCTGTGCACGAGCCTTTGCAGGTTGATCGCGCAGGCTCGCCGCACGCGGGGCGAGTCCTCGCGGGCGACGAGCGCTGCCCCGCTCCGCTCCGTCGCCTTGAACGCGGATTCCCAGGCACTCCGGCTGGTGCGCCGGCTCAGGCTTCCGGCGACGTTGGAGCGATAAAATGTTCGGGCGGCGGGACAGAACGCCACGCCGGCGCTCGCCAGGAGCAGGCGCGTGAAATAATCGAGATCGTTGATGAGGGTGAGCGATTCGTCCCAGGGGCCGGCTGCGGCGATGACGCCGCGTGGGGTGAGCCATGCCGCTCCGTGCATCATCCCGCCCCCGGACCACGAGGTGATCAGCCACTCCACCGGCGACAGATCGCGCCAGACCGGCTCAGGCGAGAAGACTGCGCCTGCGGCGTCGCCGCTGAATCGCCCCCATGCGCACGAGGCTATCCAGCCCGGGGCAAGGTCGCGGAGGCGGCCAAGCTGCACCGAGACCTTGTCCGGCGCCAGGAGGTCGTCCGCATCCAGGAATTCGACGTAGTCGCCCTGGGCGGACTTCAGTCCGCGGTTCAATGCCCCGCACTGTCCCCTGTTTTTCTGGTGCAGGACCTGCATGTCAGCCCCGGCCAGGCGGTCCGCAAGCGGACCCGAGCCATCGGTTGAGCCGTCGTCGACAAGGATGATCTCGCAACAGCGCCAGGTCTGCGCGCGGGCCGAGGCGACGGCCGCCTCAAGCCAGGGCGCCGCGTTGTGGCAGGGTATTACGATGGAAACCAGTGGATCCATTGTGCGTGGGGCGTGTTCGGTTCGTTCCTGGGCGCAATCATGACGGAGACCCGGCGATGTCTGTAGGGTGAATGTTGATAGAGAATCTTTGCGCTCTTAACAAACAGCGATTGGAACGGGCAGGGTGGCCGGCCCCGGCGGTTCAGGAGGGCCGGTGACGGTGATAAACGTGGCCGGCGCGGGACGCCGGCCGGAACAGCCGGATCAGGTTCTCGCGGAGGCGCAAGGCGAGCCTCGGATTGCGGACGGCCAGCCACCGGAACCAGGCGGACCCGGAAGCGGGCGGCTTCCCCGTGAGCACGAGCGCGAGCGCCGCCGACCGGTCGGCGTTTTCCCAGTCGTTGTAGGCCGCGGACAGGCCCGCGGTGCTCCACAGCCGCTCCGCGATTATCCCGCGATAGGAGAGCGGCGCCGCCTGCGCGGCGCGGCTCATGACGTGGAAGGTCGAGCGCTGCGCGCCGGGCAGGTTGCTCGTGGTCATGGAGCCGGCGCGTATGAAATTGATGACCGTACAGGCCGGGTCCGCGTCGAATCTGAGTCCGGCCAGGGCGAGGCGAAGGTGGCCGGCCTGGTCCTCGCTCTGGAGGACCTTTCGGTCCTCATCCCAGCCGCCCGCGCGGACGAAGGCCTCGCGGCGGTACAGGCCGCAGAAGGGGTTGATCTGCTCGGATAGGCAGTACCCCAGCGGATCGCGGCGAAGGGCGGCGCCGTCAAACTCGCGCGTCCCGAGCGGTAGGTTCGTCTCATGGCTCAGGCTCCGGTAGTTGAAAAAGACCACATCGGGAGCATCGGCCCGCTCCATCCAGCGGCGCGCAACCTCGACGAAATTGGACTCCAGCGCGTCGTCGGCGTCATGGAAGTGGACCCATGTGCTCGTGCAGCGGGAGACGAGAACGTTCTTCCCGGCCGAGCAGCCGACATTGCCCTCTCCCCGGACGACCTGCGCCCCGTATTTCCGGGCCAATTCGGAGGTCCCGTCCGTGCTCGCGTCGTCATAGACCCAGATCTCGTCGAAGGGCACGGTTTGATGGACGGCGCCTTCCAGAAGCCGGCCAAGGAAGCCTGCCGCGTTGTAGGCGGGCACGCAGAGGGCCAGCGTGGCGTCGGCGCCGCTCATGGCTTCGGGCCCTTCCATTTCTGGTCTGTCCACTGGCACGCGGCGATCACGGACCTCTTGTTGGCGCGGTTGAGGCGCCAGCTCGCCCACTTGAAGGCCCTCTGGCTCGTGGAGAACCATTTTCGGAACACCCGGCTCTCCGTGGGGCGGCCATGGCGCTTCCAGATCAACTCGTCGTCCCTGAGCCATTTTCCGCGCCACGACTCGGAGTTGCTCTTGGTGTCGGCATGATGGCGGCAGACTCCCAGCGGCAGGGGAAGGTATTTCACGCGATGTCCCGGGACGAGGCGCTGCCAAAGCTCGCCGTCGATGTTGCAGCTCAGGTCGGCCCAGATCGGCACGTGCACGGAACGCCGCCAGTACACGGCGTGGGACGAGATGACCCCGCCGAACTGGAGGAAGGAGGGGAGTATCCAGTAGCCCTGCCAGTACTGGAGGGTCCTGCCGTCCTCGGACGCGTTCAAGGCGTCGCCATAGACGACGTCCGCGCGGCCGTGAAGAAACACCCGCGCCACGGCAAACAGGGCGCCCGGAAGGAGCAGGTCGTCGCTGTTCAGCCACCCGAGTATCTCGCCCGTCGCCCGGTCGAAGCCCTGGTTGATGGCGTCACCCTGGCCGGCGTCCCTTTGGGACTGCCAGTGCGCGAGAAACGGCGAGTATCGGCCGATGATCTCCACCGAGCCGTCGGCGGAGCCGCCGTCGTTCACGATGTACTCGAGATTGGGGTAGTTCTGCAGGAGCACCGACCGCAGGCATTCCTCAAGGAACGGCGCCTGCCGGAAGCTGGGGGTGACAATCGTGATCCTGGGCCACGCGACACTTTCCGACCGGCCCGGCGGAACGCTCTCGACCGACCAGGGCCATCCGGCGCGGTTCCCGGGAGGGGCGGGGAGCATCGACAGATTGACTGGTGCGGGCGGAGCCAAGGTGGGGCGATCTATGCGGCGGCGAGCCTCGTGTTGGCGTAGAGGGCGTCGGCCCACTGGACGGAGAGGCCCGATCCTGAGAAACCGCTCACCCTGCGCAGCTCAAAGCCGCTGGATCGCAGGAAGTCGTGCAGCTCGCCCCAGAGGGGCGCCCCGTCGTAGATGCGGTCGATGGAGACCTCGCAGTAGATCCAGCGTATGTCGCGGATACGCTCCCCGGCGCCCCTGAGCACCGAAAGCTCGGCTCCCTGGCAGTCGAGCTTGAGCAGGTCCACGGTCGCCAGGTCCCCGGGGATCAGGTCGCGCAGGGTCCTCATCGGCACCTTGAGCGGCCGGCTCCGCTCGCTGAATCCGAGCGACGCCAGGTGCCCGGGCTTGCAGGCGAACAGGGACGAGGCCGCCTCGAATTCATACGCGTTGAAGATCGCCTCGCCGTTCGCGTCGCCCAGGCAGCACGGGACAACGATCACTTGCGGACGGTCCCTGAACCTCGCCTCAAGCCGCGGGCCGAGAGCCGGATTCGGCTCCACGGCCCACAGGCGATCGGGTCGGTACAGGAAATCGAGGGCCTCGGCCACGAGCCCCGTGTGCGCGCCCACGTCAATGATCGTCCGGGCCTCCCCGGGAAGCACCGCCGCGAGGTCCATCGCCAGATAGGACATCTTTCGCTCGCGCAGGCCCCTCAGCCACTGCGCCGCTCCGTGGCGCCGGACTCTTCCCGTGAGAAACAGCAGAAGGCGCGCCTTTTTCCAAGCAAAGCCCATGGTCATGTGCGCGGGGTGCGGATCGAGGCGGCCGGGACACCCGCCACCACGTCGCCGGGCGGCACGTCGCGGGTGACGACGGAGCCGGCCCCTATGATCGCCCCGTCCCCGATCCGGACTCCCGGCAGGACGACGGCATGGGCGCCGATCCAGACATTGCGGCCGATCTCGACGGGCTTGCTGACGAGGCTGTCCGAGTATCTCGCGGAATCGGTGCCATGGGTCAGGGAGGTGATCGCCACGTGGCTCGCGATGAGGGTCGAGTCGCCGATGGTCACGCCGCCCTGCGCCCAGATATGGACGAACGCGTTGATCGAGACATCGTCGCCCACGCTCAGGTGGTCGGCCCCGTTGATGACGACCGGCCACTGGAGGGACACATTGCTTCCGCAGGAGGCGAACTGCAGACGCAGCGCATCGGCCCTCAACCGCTGCAGCGACCGGTCCGCGCGAAGGACCAGGCGCTGCCAAAGGGAAAGCGGCCGGGTCATGGCGTCCACCTGGCCTCGAGCGAGACGCGGCCCAGCCGCTGGTCAAAGGCCCGGCCGTCGGCGAATCCGGAGGACACCTCGAAGCTCTCGGCGAATTCCACCCAGTCATGGAACTGCCGGAAGGCGTCGAATATGCCCGCGGAGACCATGTAGCGGCCGGGGGCGAAGGGATTCTTGAAGGAGACGGAGATGCTTCGTGTTTCCGCACCCGCGGCGACGCGTGCGCCGCTGTCCGTCTGGAAGCTGGCGGCAACGCATTCCCCGTCGTCCGCGTAGACCAGGATGAAGAACTCCAGGCTGCCCACCGCTGCCTTCGCCTCATAGTGGATCTCGATCCGCATCTCCCCGAAAATCGAGGCGATCGCCTCGGCCCCGCCGTCGGCCGGCATCCTCAGGGCGGTGATGCGGACCGCCCCGTCGCCCGCGATGTGCTTGTAGTCGGACTTTGTCCTGTCCTGCTGGGTATAGGCGGCGATGGCGGCTCCGGGGAGCCCGTCGAACGCGAGCCGGCCCTGCTCCAGCAGGATCGCCCGGCTGCACAGCTGCCGGACCGACGAAAGGTTGTGGCTCACGAACAGCACGGTGCGGCCCTCCTCCGTCGACACCTCGCGGATCTTGCCGAGGCATTTCTTCTGGAAGGTGGCGTCGCCCACGGCGAGCACCTCGTCGACGATCAGAATGTCCGGTTCCAGGTGTGCGGCCACCGCGAACGCCAGGCGCACGTACATGCCGCTGCTGTAGCGCTTAACGGGCGTGTCCAGGAAACGCGTGACCTCGGCAAACTCCACGATCTGCTCGAACTTCCGGTTGATCTCCGCCCGCGTCAGCCCGTGGATCGCCCCGTTGAGATAGATGTTGTCCCTGCCGCTCAACTCCGGATGGAATCCCGTCCCGACTTCAAGAAGGCTCGCGACGCGGCCCCGGAGCGTGATGCGGCCCGTCGTCGGCTCGGTGATGCGCGAGAGGACCTTGAGCAGCGTCGATTTTCCCGCTCCGTTCCTGCCGATTATCCCCAGCACCTCGCCGCGCTTCATCTCGAAATTCAGGTCCCGAAGCGCCCAGAACTCCTCCCGTTTCGGCCGCGCGTTCCAGCGCAGGCGCCTCCAGACGAGGCGCATGCCGTGATGCACGGCGTCCCGCACCGTCCGCTGGTTGGCGAGGTGGCTGATCTTGTAGAGCTTGGACAGGTCCTCCACCCGGATCGCGAGTTCACTCATGGCTAGATGTCATCTGCGAACGTCCTCTCGGTCCTGCGAAAATACCAGATTCCGCTCAGGACGAAAAACGCGGCCCAGCCGAGCGAGAAGCCGAAGCTGTACCAGGCGAACGACTCGCCGCCCCCGAGTAGGCTCCAGCGGAACGCGTCGATCACGCCGGTCATCGGGTTGAATGCGAGGACGTCGCGCCACTTTGTCAGGTAGTCCGTGCGGTAGCCGACGGGCGTCGCGAACACGCCGATCTGGAGCAGAAACGGCACCAGGATCCTGAAATCGCGAAAGCGAACGGTGAGGGCGCACAACCACAGGCCCGACCCCACGGCCAGGAGCAGGGCCAGGGCCATGAATGCCGGAAGCCAGAGGGCGTGGATTCCCGGGATCGTGCGCGTCCACAGCGCGGCGATCACATACATCGCGAAGACGAACAGGAAATCGATGAGGGCGACCAGAACGCTCGAAAGCGGGACGATCAGGCGGGGAAAATACACCTTCGAGATCAACTGGGCGCTCCCGACCAGGCTGCCGCTCACATTGCCCAGGGTGTTCGCAAAGAGCTGCCAGGCCAGCTGGCCCACCATGACCACGATGAAGTAGGGTTCGCCACCGGAGGGCATCTTCGCCAGCCGGCCGAACACGAACCAAAAGATGACGACCGAAGTGATCGGTTGGACCACGGCCCACGCCACCCCGAGAAATGTCTGCTGGTACCGGACCTTGACGTCCCGCCAGGCGAGGAAGCCTAGAAGCTCGCGATAGCGCCAGAGGTCCCTCCAGTAATGGGCCTCCATGCGACCCGACTCGAGAACGAGCTCGGTCGTGGGGGATGGGAGGCTAAGGGAAGCGGGTTTGGACACCGGTCGGAATCAGGGGATGGTCGTTGCCTTGGGTGCCGATCATGCATCCGAATCCTTTGTAAGCGAGCAAATGAGAACCTGTTTGAACTGCAACTGGCATGGGCAAAACGAGTCCAACCGTATTCTGCTGAGATCGATCAAAGCCTCGGTGGAAACCGATGAAACCGGTCCGCAGCAGCGTATCGCCGCATCATTTCAGGCTTCCTAAAGGTTTGACCCGAATCGAGTCTCTTGCAGGGTTCATCCTCTGGTCCAAGCATCCCGCGCGGGTGTAGTATAACGGCTATCACGTGAGCTTCCCAAGCTTGAAATCGGGGTTCGATTCCCCGCACCCGCACCATTAGAGGGTCTTGGGTTTCTTGTGGGGCGAGAGGTTGTCCATGACGACGATGTCGTGCGGCCGAAGTGACGGGCAGAGTACCTCGCGCACGTAGGCCTGGAAGACCTCGGTGTCGGTTGGTCCATCGATCGTCATGCAGGCCGTAGAGCCATCAAGGCGGATTGAGGAGATCATGGTCGTTGTCTGCCAACGCCCATGGGGGCAATTGGCGACCCGGCGCTCCCCCCGTAGAGAGCGCCCTCTAAGGCGGGTCATGTTGGTCTTGGCCGCCGACTCGTCGAGGAACACGAGCCGGCAAGGATCGAAGCTTGCCTGGCGCCTTACCCAGCGCCGCCGCGCGGAGACGATGTCCGCCCGGCTCTGCTCGCTCGCATGGAGAGTCTTTTTTTATATGTCAGCCCCATCTTGGCCAAGACGTAGTGGATCGCGGGAAGGGTGCAGCTTAGCGCCAGCGCCGAGCGCATCTCCGCCAAGGTGGTATCGGGCTTCTTTGCAACCAGCTCCTTTAACCGCCTGCGGTGCTCCTCCAGAAAAAGCGGCTTACGACCGGCCCTATAATGTTGCGGCCTTATCTCCCCAATGCGCCGGCGCTGGGCCAACAGCTTTTTGACCATGCCAGTCGACACCCGGAACCGACGTCCAATCTCCTCGCGCGTTCCTTGCTCAGCGTCATAGGCCGAAAGGATGCGCTCACGCAGATCCAATGATAGGGTCTTCATGCCCCAAAATCATATCCAGCCAAACAAACATGGCTACACTATTATTTAAAATGCTCTAGGGAGTGTTTGCAAACCCTATGAGTGAGCCAATCAAGGACGGCTGCGAGTTGAACGAAGGCAAGGTAGGTGGTTGCGAGCTTGTCATAGCGGGTCGCAATTCGACGGAGGCGTTTGATGCGGCAGAAGAAGTTCTCCA
>Ga0302325_10022910_pt1 | contig 13046 bp, 9 predicted proteins | sample Palsa_T0_2_FD_201948 | JGI IMG/M metagenome (GOLD analysis project Ga0302325, IMG submission 201948) | Peat permafrost microbial communities from Stordalen Mire near Abisko, Sweden - Palsa_T0_2 | ecosystem: Environmental > Terrestrial > Soil > Palsa > Peat permafrost | place: Sweden: Abisko... | reverse complement strand
CTCGGGCACCGGCAGGGTTACCGTCTCAGTTCGCGAACGCTCGGTGGGACGGACCCAGACATCCTTTGCCACAGCAGTTTTCAGTGTGTAAGCAGTCGGCCCCGGTGCAAGCACGTATCCCAGGCCGCCGAGCATTGGCGCGTAACCACCGTGTTGAGCCACCGTGAACAACCGGATACCCACCCCGCCCGCAGAGAATTCACCGGTATCACTGGTGGGTGCCGACGAGAATTGCGGCAGCTCCTGGCCGACCCACTGCCACGGCATCGCCGTGATGCAGGCAGCCAGCTCAGCTAACCGCGCTGACGAAAGTGTCGGTCCGACAAGCGTTTGCCCACCGATGGTGGGCCTGATCAACAACGACGAGAGATTCGCCAGCAAGTGGGAGCGTTCGCTGTCGATGCCGCCCCAATAGCTGGGGGCGGTAGCCAGCAGCGGTGCTTCACCCAGCAGCCGCTTGGCCAGCTCGGGCAGGAACCGTTGCAGCCCGGCGCTTTCCAGGATGCCGCTGCCGACAGTGTTTACCACGGTCACCGTTCCGCGGCGTTGCGCTTCCACCAAACCGACCACCCCGAGCCGTGAATCGGCCCGCAGATCAAGTGGGTCGGTATAGGTCGCGTCGACGCGGCGGAATACCACGTCGACGCGTTTGAGCGTGCCCAGCGAGCGCATCCACAACTTGCCGTCGCGTACCACCAGATCCGTGCTCTCTACCAGTGGGAAACCCAGCAGCGTCGCGAGATACGCCTGATCGAAAGCGGTTTCGGAGTAGATGCCCGGGCTGAGCACGACGACCACCGGGTCTTGCACGCCGTCGGGTGCCGCGTCGATCAGGGCCAACCGCAGCGCCTGCGCGAACGGTGTCGTGGGTCGCGGTCCGACCCGCTCGTACAGGTCGGGAAGGGCGTGCGCGAGCACTCTGCGGTCAGCCAGCGCGTACCCGGCCCCCGACGGGGCCTGGGTCCAGTCGGCGTTGACCCGGAAAGTACCGTCGGAGAGCCGGCTGACATCGCAGGCGTGCATGAACAGCTGGTGGTGCCCCGGCACCTCGATTCCGTTGGCGGCACGGACATAACCGGGGTGGGCGAACAGCAGCTCCGGCGGCAGCACACCCTCCGTGAGCGAGCGACGGCCCCCGTACAGGTCGGCGAGCACGGCGTTGAGCATCCGCGACCGCTGCACCAGCCCGGCTTCGAGGACGTCCCAATCGGCGGCGGACACCACCAGTGGCAGCGGGTCCAGGTGCCAGGGCCGGGACTCGACGTTGGGGGCACCGGTGACGGGCTCCCGGCCGGGATCGACAACGGTGTAGGTGATGTCGTCGTTGTCCACCAGCCGGTGCACAGCGGAGCTCAGCCGATTCAGCCCGGCCCTTCCGCGATCGCCGACCGCGTCGGCCAGCTCGGTCCATGCGGGCCGCACGTTTCCGGCTTCGTCAACGAATTCGTCGTAGCCGATCACCGGGCCTTGCGAGCCGGGCGGGCGCAGGTCGAACAGGGTTTCCTGGGCGCGCGCTGCGCGATACCCCGCCAGCAGCCGGTCGACGTCGGTGCGGTGGTGAAACGCTGCCGACGACTCGCTGGGGTGCACAATCATTTCTGCCGAGGCCATTACTGCAGGAAGGTACGCACGCGTCGCAGATCGAGGATGCCCGGCGCGCCGATGTCTGTGGAAATTCGCGCCTGCTTTTCCCGGATGTCGGACAGGTCGAGTTTGCCCGGGGTGAATCCGGTGGCCTCGAAGCGGCGGGCGCGGCGGGACTCGGCTTCGACGGCATTGACGGGAGGCTCGTCGTAGGCGCGCCCGCCAGGATGGGCGATGTGATAGGTGCAGCCGCCGCGCGATGTCGAGGTGGTGAGGTCGACGAGCTCGAATTGCAGGGGACCGTCAACCGTAATGCTCGGGTGCAGCGCGCTGGGGGGCTGCCAGGCCCGAAACCGTACCCCGCCCACGTGGATGTCGGCGTTGTCGGTGGCCAGCAACGGCACCGGATAGCCGTTGCACGTCACCACGTAGCGGTGGCGGTCGGCGCCGATGATGCGCACCTGGATGCGCTCGACCGACGAGTCGACGTAGCGGGCGGTGCCAGTGGCAGTGGACTGTTCGCCCAGGGTGTTCCACGGCTCGATCGCCCCGCGCAGCTCGATCTCGACGCCGTCGAACACCGCAGTGCCGATCCGCGGGAAGCGGAATTCGGTGAACGGGTCAAGCCAGTTGGTCTCGAACGGGATGCCATGTGCGCGCAGGTCCGCGGCGACGTCGGCGATATCGTGAATCAGGAAGTGCGGCAACAAGTATCGCCCGTGCAAGTTGGGGCCGTGTCGGATCAGGGGAGCCCGTAGCGGTTCCTCCCAGAACCAGGCCACCAGCGAACGCACCAGCAGCGACTGCACCATCGCCATCCGTAGATGCGGTGGCATCTCGAAGCCGCGCAGCTCCAGAAGACCCAGTCGGCCGCGCGGGCCGTCCGGGCTGTAGAGCTTGTCGATGCAGAACTCGGCGCGATGAGTATTGCCGGTGATGTCGGTGAGCAGGTGCCGCAGCGCCCGGTCGGTCACCCACGGATTGGGCGCGCCCTCCTCGGAAGTCGACGTGAGGCGGGCGATTTCGGCGAACGCGATCTCGAGTTCATAGAGGGCTTCGGGGCGGCCCTCGTCCACCCGCGGCGCCTGCGACGTGGTGCCGACGAACCGCCCGGCGAACAGGTAGGACAGCGACGGGTGCCGCTGCCAGTACGTCAGCAGCGAGACCAGCAGGTCGGGGCGGCGTAGCAGCGGCGAGTCCTTCGGGGTGATGCCGCCAAGGGTGATGTGGTTACCTCCGCCGGTGCCGCCGTGGCTGCCGTCGAACTCGAACGACTCCGTAGAAAGGCGAGCCAACCGGGCTTCCGTATAAAGGGTTTCCAGCTGCCGGCTCTGCTCGGCGAAGCTGGCGGTGGGCGCGACGTTGACCTCGATGACCCCGGGGTCGGGGGTGATCGTCGTCGACGTCAACCGCGGGTCCGGAGGTGGTTCGTAGCCTTCGACCACCAGCGGGCAGGCGATCTTCGCCGCCGCGGCGTGGACCCGCCCGACGAGGTCGATGAAGTGTTCCAGCGCATCGGTGGGCGGCATGAAGACGTAGAGCAGCCCGTCGCGGACCTCGGCGACCATCGCGGTGGTCGGCGCGGTGTCGTCTTCGTCGTCGTCCACCTGCGCTTCGGCCGCTGACGGGCTGAGATCGTCGCCGACGGTGGTCGGGTCGGTCACGAAGGAGTCCCGCGGTGGCTTCCAGCTGATCGAATCCAGCGGCAGCCGCAGACCCGCCGGCGACTCCCCGTCCACCAGCACGACGCGGCCGCGGCGCAGCCGCCAATTCAGGCTGGCCCAGCCAAGATCGTCCTCACGGCGATGCAGTGGTAACACGAATGCTGCTGGGGCCGTGGTGGATTCGTCGAGGCTCGCCAGCAGCCCGGCACGGCCTGCGGTGGTGTCCTGACCGGTCTCGGGGTCGAGGTCGGCATCCGGCTCAACCGCGTCACCGTCGGGTAGACGCGCCTTGGCCGCCAGCCGCGACAGCGGGTCTTCGTACGCCGGCCGTACCTGCGACAGTGGCAGGCCCAGATCGTCGGCGATGGCGGCCAGCAGCTCGTAGGCCGCCGCGTCCTCGGCCGGCGGGCCGGGTGAGTCGGCGGCCCAGGGGTCGGCCAGCAGCGTTTCGTCGGGCCACAGCGGTTGCCCGTCGGTCCGCCAGTACAGCCCAATCTGCCAGCGCGGCAACGGTTCACCGGGATACCAGCGGCCCTGCCCGCGGTGGACCAGCCCCTGCGGAGCCCACTGCGCTTTCAGCCGTGCGGCCAGGTCCGACGCGCGTTGGCGTTTGTGCGGGCCGTCTGCGGCGGTGGTCCACTCCTCGTCGACCTGGTTGTCCACCGACACGAATGTGGGCTCGCCACCGACGGTGAGCCGGACGTCCCCGGCGGTCAGCCGCTCGTCGACGCCGCGGGCGACGTCCTGGACCGTTGCCCACGCGTCATCGGTGTAAGGCAGCGTGACGCGCGGGTCCTCGTGGATGCGCGTGACGGTGTTGGAGAATTCCATCACCGACTCGCACGGGCCGGTGCCGCCGGTGATGGGCGCCGCACTCGCCGGGTGCGGGGTCGCCGCCAGCGGGATGTGACCCTCGCCGGCGAACAGCCCCGACGTCGGGTCCAGTCCGATCCAACCCGCACCGGGGATGTACACCTCGGCCCAGGCGTGCAGGTCGGTGAAGTCGGCGGCGGGCCCCGACGGCCCATCGAGCGCCTCGACGTCGGACGTCAGCTGAACCAGGTAGCCCGACACGAATCGGGCGGCCAAACCCTGCTGGCGCATGATCGAGACCAGCAACCAGGCGAAGTCGCGGCACGAGCCGACCCCCGTTCGCAGGGTGACATCCGGTGTCTGCACGCCGGGTTCCATCCGCACGCTATAGCCGAGGTCGGAGTTGACCCGTCGGTTGAGCTCCACGAGGAAGTTGATCGTGCGAGTGCCCTGCGGCACCGAGAAGTTACGCACCCACGCCTGCACCAGATCGCCAGGACCCGACCCGGGACCGTTGTCGTCGACGGGTCGCAGATACGGCCTGAGCTCATCGGTCAACTGCTCGGGGTAGGTGAAGAAGCCGGCCGAAGGCCAGGTCTCGGCCCAGTCCTCGATGAAGAAGTCGAACGGGTTGATCACCTTGAGGTCGGCGATGAGCCCGACGGTGATGGTCAGCTGGCTCATCAGATTCGGAAAGTTCAGCCGGCAGACGAAGTTGCCGACCGCGTCCTGTTGCCAGTTGACGAAGTGGTCGGCCGGCTCGACCCGCAGGGAGTAGGCCTCGATCGCGGTCCGTGAGTGAGGTGCCGGGCGCAGCCGTACGACGTGCGGAAACACCCGGACCGGCCGGTCAAAGGTGTAGCTGGTGCGGTGCTCCAGCGCAACTTTGATGGTCATAACCGCCCATCTCATCACGGCAGCCACATGGCCGCAGCCCAGCCCGAATGCGGCTGGGGCGTGTTGGATCTCAACCCGTGCCATCGACGCTACTTTGAGTGGTGGCGAGCAAATGCTCGCCGCGAATGTCATGTCGGATCTAGGCGTTCGATGCGATGATTGGCATGGTCGCTGACCACCGGAGATCAATGATTGCCAGCCAATTTGTGCTGCTGACGGGTGTTGCAGGGACGCTGTTTTCCCAGACGTAGCGAACGCTCCGTACCACACGGCAGCTGTCAACGAGCCCATACGATGACCCATCTGGCCCGTCTGCCTGAACAGAGAGCGAGACGATATGACTTCTCAACAACCCGCACCCGGCTGGTACCCGAACCCGACCGGTGGCCCGGGGCAGCAGTATTGGGATGGCCAGCAATGGCACGCGCCCCCTCCCGTCCCAGCCGCGGCCGTCGCACCATATGGCGGTGCGGGCTACTACGGTGTGGACGCGTATGGGCGGCCCTTGTCGGACAAGAGCAAGCTCGTGGCCGGACTCCTGCAACTTTTCTTAGGGGGCGTTGGCGTCGGCCGCTTTTATCTGGGCTACATCGGGATCGGCTTTGCGCAGCTTGCGATCACCGTTTTCACTTTGGGATTCGCCGGGTGGATATGGCCATTGATCGACGCAATCCTAATCTTGACCGGCAAGGTGCCCGACGTCCAGGGGCGCACGCTGCGGGATTGACACCGCCTGGCGCGCGAACGCTGATCCGATCGCAGGCGAGTGGCGTTGCCGGGTTTCGCCGCCGCCTGTACCTAGGATCGCTCAGGTGGATGATCGCTACGGTTCAGACGTCCTCGCGAGCGACCCGCACAGCTCACGCAGGGCTCGATCAGCGGAATTGCCAATAGAACTCGGCATGGTCGTCGAGGACGCGCAGACCGGTTACGTCGGCGCGGTGGTGCGCGTCGAGTACGGCCGGATGGAGCTCGAGGACCGGCACGGCCGCACCAGGCCGTTCCCCGTCGGCCCGGGATATCTCGTCGACGGCAAACCGGTCATCTTGACCGCGCCGCGACGGCCATCACCTAAAGCGGCCGCGCGGACGGCGTCGGGCTCGGTGGCGGTGACGGGTGCGCGTGCCCAGGTCGCCCGGACCGGTCGGATCTACGTGGAAGGCCGCCACGACGCCGAGCTCGTCGAGCAGGTGTGGGGCGACGATCTGCGGATCGAGGGGGTGGTGGTCGAATACCTCGGCGGCGTCGACGATCTCGTCGGGATCGTCGAGCAGTTCCGGCCGGGCCCACAGCGACGGCTCGGCGTACTGGTCGACCATCTGGTGCCCGGCTCGAAGGAATCGCGGCTTGCCGAAGCGGTACACCGGGGCCCGGGTGGCGCGCACACGCTGGTGGTCGGGCATCCGTTCGTCGACATCTGGCAAGCGGTCAAGCCGGCCCGGCTAGGGCTTGCGGAGTGGCCGGTCATCCCGCGCGGAACCGACTGGAAACACGGGATCTGCCAGGCCCTGGGCTGGCCGCATGCCGACCAGGCCGACACCGCCGCCGCCTGGCGTCGCATCCGCGGCCGCGTTCGCGACTGGGCGGATCTCGACCCCGCGCTGATCGGCCGGGTGGAGGAGTTGATCGACTTCGTCACCCAGCCGTGAGATGGCGCCATTCGGCTAGTACGTCAGTGGCGCCACCGAGCCGCCGGAAAGGCGACGGTAGGTGTAGACCTGGATGAGCAACGCCAGCGGTAGCGTTACCAGGCCGAAGAAACAAGGCAGCAGAGCGAGCGCGATAAGCACGAACTGCGCCAAGGCGGACAGCAGCGCACCGCCGATATTGGACCTGACCGTGGTGAAGCTGGCAGTCAGCGCGGCGAACGGGGGCAACCCGCGATCCGTCGCAAACGCGATCGTGAACAGCGCGAAGAAGCCGAAGATAGCCAGCACCACGTGCGCGAGCAACGAGAAGAGTAAGCCGGGAACTACATACTGCAGAGCAAAGACGACGATGCTGACCACGGCCAGTAGTGCAGCAGCGAGTATTACCGCGCCGAAGTGTCGCGGCCTGAAAAACGAACCGATGGTTACCGGTCTGCTGTCGGCGATGTCGAGGATCCCGGACAAGAATCCGGCCTGCACGAAAATGATGACCAAGAACGCCAGGGCCTCCAACACGAGCGTGCCGACGACACCCACGCCCGTCACAAGCTCAGTCGAGTTTCCGTCGGTGTCGGTCACCTGGGCGCTTATGCCAAACAGAGACGCGACAACGAAAAACAGGACAAATGCGATCACGTTGTACAGCAGGATCGAAAGAATCAGCGGCCCAAGGTTCTTACTGAACTTATTCCACGCCCAGCTGATTGCTTCACCGACGTTGAACCCCAGTCCCGGCTGCGGCGGGTAGCCCGCAGGAGGGCCGTAACCGGGTGGGGGCGGGTAGCCAGGCGGTGGTGGGTAGCCCGGCGGCGGTCCGTATCCGGGCTGCGGCGGCGGCCCATAGCCGGGCGGCGGCGGGGGCGCGCCATACCCCGGCGGCGGGCCATATCCCGGCGGCGGACCGTAGCCCGGCGGAGGTCCGGGAGGCGGTCCGTAACCTGGCGGAGGTCCATAGCCCGGCGGAGGTCCGGGAGGAGGCCCGTAGCCGGGTGGCGGATAGTCGCCTGGGTTGGGATTACCGCCCCAAGGATCGCTCGGGCCGCCAGGGTGCTCCGGAGGTTGGCTCATAGCCGCTCCTGCCTCGTCGTCGGGGGTTGTGCAGCGTGCGCCTCCGCGAACTTAGCAAGTATTCGGCAGCATCGCTGCGACCTCACACTGCGCGCTGACGTGTCGCATTGACGTGGTATGCCTGACACGTGTCCGACGGTCTGTTCGACGTCCCCGACGCGCCCAGTCATGGCGAGCGGGCGCATGGCGGTTCGGCCGCTGCGCCGTTGGCCGTGCGGATGCGCCCGGCCAGTCTCGACGAGGTGGTCGGGCAGGATCACCTGTTGCAACCCGGTTCGCCGCTACGGCGTCTGGTCGAGGGGTCGGGCGTGGCGTCGGCCATCCTCTACGGGCCGCCCGGCAGCGGTAAAACGACGCTGGCGTCTCTCATTTCGCAAGCCACCGGGCGCCGGTTCGAGGCGTTGTCGGCATTGTCGGCCGGGGTCAAAGAAGTCCGCGCCGTGATCGACACCGCGCGCCGCGCCGCTGCGCACGGCGAGCAGACCGTGCTGTTCATCGACGAGGTGCACCGGTTCTCCAAGACCCAGCAAGATGCGTTGCTGTCCGCCGTGGAGAACCGGGTGGTGCTGCTGGTGGCGGCGACCACCGAGAATCCGTCCTTCTCCGTGGTCGCGCCGCTGCTGTCGCGGTCGCTGATCCTGCAACTGCACCCGCTGAGCTCCGAGGACGTCCGCGCTGTGGTGCAGCGCGCGATCGACGACGGGCGCGGTCTGGATGGCCGGGTGCAGGTGACGCCCGACGCCGTCGACCTGCTGGTCCAGCTGGCCGCCGGGGACGCCCGCCGCGCGCTGACCGCGCTGGAGGTGGCGGCTGAGGCGGGGGAGCAGGTCACCGTCGAGGCGATCGAACAATCGCTGGACAAGGCCGCCGTTCGCTACGACCGCGACGGCGATCAGCACTACGACGTGATCAGCGCGTTCATCAAATCAGTGCGCGGCTCCGACGTCGACGCCGCGCTGCACTACCTGGCCCGGATGCTGAGCGCCGGCGAGGACCCACGATTCCTCGCGCGCCGGCTGGTGATCCTGGCCAGCGAGGACATCGGCATGGCTGATCCGAGCGCCCTGCAGACCGCCGTCGCGGCGGCGCAGACCGTGCAATTGATCGGCATGCCCGAAGCGCAGCTGACCCTGGCACACGCCACTATTCACTTGGCGACGGCGCCCAAGTCGAACGCGGTGACCACGGCGCTGGGTGCGGCGATGGCCGACATCAAAGCGGGCAAGGCCGGTCTGGTACCGCCGCATCTGCGTGACGGGCACTATTCGGGCGCCGCGGCACTAGGCAATGCGCAAGGATACAAGTACCCCCACAATGACCCGGATGGTGTTGTCCCGCAACAGTATCCGCCCGACGACCTGGTAGGCGTCGACTATTACCGACCGACCGGCCGAGGCGTCGAGCGCGACATCGGCTCCCGGCTGGAGAAGTTGCGGGCCATCATCCGGCGCAAGCGCGGCTAAAGGCCAGGCAAGCAGTTGACGAAGGGTATGAGTCCCGGGCACTGATCGGCGATGTTCGGCGGATCCGCCGGTGGCGGCGGCGGCGGGATCGGCGTCGGAAACAAATTGGGCCCCTCCCAGTAATGGGCCGGAGCATGCGTCCGCACGTCGTACTCGAAGTAGTAGGTGTGGCAGACGCCCATGTCCCAAACCAGGTCCGCCTCCGACCGCGGCGGGTCATTCGGCATGGCTTGGCCGGGGCACCACTGAAACGGTCCGTACTTGTAGGCCTGGGCGGGGCCTGCACCCAATCCGAGAGCGGCCAGCGCCAGACCGCCAGGTAACAGCACAGTCGCTGCTAGCCGGGTGAATCCTCGCTTCATGCACGTCACGGTATGCCGGGTCGACCAGCTGTGTGCCGCGATCAGACAAGATCGGGCGCAGCACGTGTCCTGTCGTTGTGTTCCAGCCATTCAGCTAACGAGCGGCCCGCATCCAGCACATGTCGCTCGGCGATATCACGGGCTTTGTCGGCGTCGCGATCGGCCAGCGCCGACACCAGCGCCTGATGCTCCTCGAGCGCGTTGTGCTCGTGGTCGGGGAACATCGCGAAGAAGTTCGACGGGACGACCCGGACGGCCTGCCGGATCTGCGCCATCAATCGCCGCGAATGGGAGGCCCGGTGAATCTCCCGGTGGAACTGCCAATTCGCGTTGACGATGCCGCCGTCCCCGGCGTGCGCTTCGACATCGGTGGCTAGGGACTGCAGCCGCTGAATGCCTTCGTCGGTGACCCGCTGCGCCGCCCATGCTGCGGCCTGGCCGGTCAGCACGCCCAGGATGGTGAAGCTGTCGACCACGTCCTCGGCGCTCATCCCGATCACCGTGATCCCGCTGCGCGGCGCGACGCGAACCAACCCGTCGTAAGACAACTCCAGCAGGGCCTCGCGCACCGGCGTGCGGCTGGTGGCGAATTCCTTGGTGATCGCATCGAGGTCGAGCCTGGTGCCGGCGGGCAGCGCGCCAGTGAGAATCCGGTCGCGTAGCTCGCGCGCGGCGCGCTCGCGCACCGTCCCGGCGATATCAACGCCGTCGTTCAGGGCCATGGCGGGACCTTAAAGCAGTCGGATGGGTTGGCACTTGAAATCTAATATATCAGATGCTAGACATCAGTAATGACTACACGACAGATGGCACTCGTCGCTTTCATGCAAGCGGGCAGCACGTCGGTGTACGCGGGCTCGTGGCGTCACCCCGCCACCGAGCACGGCTACCTCGACGCCTCGTATTACGCCAAGATCGGCAGGCAACTCGAAGAAGGTTGCTTCGACCTGGTGTTCTTCGATGACCGGCTCGCCATGCCTGGCATCTACGGCGGGTCGGTCGCCGACGCCGTCAAGTACGGCGCGCGGCCGGTGAAGCTGGACCTGTCCATCGTCCTGGGCGTGCTCGCGCAGGCGACGTCGCACATCGGCCTCGGCGCGACCGGCTCCACCACCTACTACACGCCGTTCCACATCGCCCGCACCTTCGCCACCCTCGACCATCTGTCCGGCGGCCGGGCGGCGTGGAACATCGTCACCTCGGTCAACGACAGCGAGGCGCAAAACTTTGGCCTGGAAACACATTTGGGCCATGACGCGCGCTACGACCGCGCCGAGGAGTTCCTCGAAGCCACCGTCGGTCTGTGGGACACCTGGGAAGACGGCGCCGTGCTGCACGACCGGGTCAACGGCATCTACGCCGACCCGGAGAAGGTGCACGAGCTGAATCACGTCGGTAAGTTCTTCTCGGTGCGCGGGCCGCTGACGGTGCCGCGCACCCCACAGGGACGGCCGGTGCTCATCCAGGCCGGCTCGTCGGGTCGCGGGCGCGAATTCGCTTCCCGCTGGGCCGATTTGATCTTCACCGGCGACCCGGGTATCGAGGTCGCTCGCAGCCACTACGCCGACCAGAAGGAGCGCATCGACGCCGCAGGCCGCGACCCGCAGTCGGTTAAGCTCTGCCCGATGGCCTACGCCGTCGTCGGCGAGACAGAGGATCACGCCAAAGAACGTGAACAGGTTTTCCTCAACGATCTGGTGCATCCGATGGCGTCGCTGACCCTACTCTCGGAGTTGATGAACTACGACTTCGCCAAACACGAGCTCGACGACCCGATCACCGATGAGCTCATCGAATCGGTGTCGGGAATCCGCGGCTTGGTGCAGAACCTGCGCGCCCACATCGGTGACGAGATCACGTTGCGCGACCTGGCCGGTCACCGGGCGACCCTGTTGCAGGGCCCGCGGTTCGTCGGCACCGGGACGCAGGTCGCCGATCAGATGGAGGAGTGGTTCCATGGCGGTGCCTGTGACGGATTCGTCTTGGCCGCAACGCATCTGCCCGGCGCGTTCGAAGACGTGGTGCGGATGGTGGTCCCGGAATTGCAGCGCCGCGGCCTGTTCCGTGACTCCTACAGTGGGTCGACGCTGCGTGATCACCTCGGGCTGCAACGGCCGGCCGGCGTGCCCGTCAACGCATGATGCTCGAAGGGATCCGGGTTCTCGACGTCGCCACGTTGGCGGCCGCGCCGCTGGCCGCCACCTATCTGGGCGAGTTCGGCGCAGACGTCATCAAGATCGAGCAACCCGACGGCGGCGACCCGATCCGGACCTGGGGGAACCAGGTCGACGGCGTCGGCCTGATGTGGAAGTCGTTGGGGCGCAACAAGCGTTCGATCACCCTCAACCTGCGCGTAGCCGAAGGTCAGGCGTTGCTGCGCCGATTGGTCGAACACGCCGATGTGGTGATCGTCAACACCCGGCCGGCGACCCTGCGTAAGTGGGGGTTGGACTACCCGGCGCTGCGCGCCGTCAATGACAAGATCGTCATGCTGCACATCACCGGCTACGGGCTGACCGGGCCGAAGAGCGAACGGCCGGGCTTCGGGACACTGGGCGAGGCGATGAGCGGCTTCGCCAACATCACCGGCGAGGCCGGCGGGCCGCCGACGCTGCCGCCGTTCATGCTGGCCGACGGGGTGGCATCGCTGAATGCCGCCTACGCGGTGATGATGGCGCTCTATCACCGCGACGTGCACGGCGCGCCGGGTCAGCTGATCGACATCAACCTGATCGACCCGCTGGCGCGTCTGCTGGAGCAGACGCTGCTGAGCTACGACCAACTCGGCCTGGTGCCGACGCGGGCGGGCAACCGGTGGGACATCTCGGCGCCGCGCAACACCTATCGCACCGCTGACGGTCGCTGGCTGGCGATGTCGGGCAGCTCACCGCAGTTGGCGCTGCGGGTATTTCGCGCCATCGGCCGGGCCGACCTGGTCGACGACGCCGACTTCTCCGATCCGCAGCGCCGGCTGGCGCGGGCGCCTGAGGTGGACCGCGTCGTTGCCGACTGGGTGGCCACCAAGACGCTGGCTGAGGCGATGCATATTTTCGACGCCGCCGAGGTGGCCGCCGCACCGGTGTACGACATCACCGATCTGGTCGCCGACGAACAGCTTTCGCACCGCGAAGTCTTCGTCAAAGTCGGCGACGACGAACTCGGCGCGATGACCGTCCAGGCTCCGGTGCCGCGATTCTCCGATGCGACCGGTCGCGTACAGCACCTCGGCCCGCGGATCGGTGCGCACAACGCCGAGGTGTACGGCGAGCTGCTGGGGCTCGCCGACGCTGACATCGACGACCTGCGCGCCCGCGGCGTGCTGTGAGGGGACTGCTCGGATGACGTCACTACTGCGCCGCTCGGAACTCGCGGTGCCCGCGGCCAACGACCACATGTTCGCCAAGGCCGCCGCGTCGGAGGCCGACCTGGTATTCCTCGACCTGGAGGACGCCACCGCGCCCGCACACAAGGAGGCGGCCCGCGCCAAGGCCGTCACGGCGCTCAACGAGCTCGACTGGGGACGCACGGTGCGGGCCATCCGGATCA
>Ga0302325_10022909_pt1 | contig 13046 bp, 7 predicted proteins | sample Palsa_T0_2_FD_201948 | JGI IMG/M metagenome (GOLD analysis project Ga0302325, IMG submission 201948) | Peat permafrost microbial communities from Stordalen Mire near Abisko, Sweden - Palsa_T0_2 | ecosystem: Environmental > Terrestrial > Soil > Palsa > Peat permafrost | place: Sweden: Abisko... | reverse complement strand
AATCTAGTTTTCAATTACTCCATCTTCTATTTTTCCACCACATCATCACTACATCACAGTTTCAAAATGAAGGGAAAATCAACCTTTTCGCCACATCTTTGCTACATCATTTCGGCTATTGTTCCTGTGGTACGGAATTGCTTACAAAAGCAATGTGTTTACTATCGGGAGACCACGATGGTGCGTTCAGCGTTCCTTGTCCGCCATAGAGATAGGCAACGACCTTTGGCGCGCCTGCTGTGGTAAGCGGCATGACCCGCAGCGTCACCTCTTTATACGAAGGGTGCTCATCCGGGTTAATGTCCATGGGGAAAGTAATAAACAGCATCCATTTTCCATCCGGTGAAATATGCGGGAACCAATTGTGATATTCATCGAAAGTCAGCTGTTCTTTATCCGAGCCGTCGGGCTTCATCCGCCAGATCTGCATCGTCCCGGTTACATTCGCGTTGTAATAGATGTATTTGCCATCAGGTGAGTATTCCGGACCGTCAACGTGGGTCTTGTTACCTGTGGTGAGGAGTGTTTCTTTATTGTCTTTCAGTGAGACTTTATACAAATTATAGTTCTTCGATCCGTCACGCCTGGCAACGATCGCCAGTTCCTTGCCGTTTGGCGCCCAGCCGTGCAGGAAGGATGGAGTTGCTTCGGTGACCTGCTTCGGGTCGCCGCCAGACAGCGGGACTACGAATACAAACGATCCCGGAGTGCCATCGGGCTTGCCGCTGCTGATGCCCAGCATTTTCCCGTCGAAGGAGATCATGTGGTCGTTGTTGATCTTATTTATACTGCCCGTATTCAGCTTATCCGGCGTGCCGCCTTCGATTGGAATGGTCCAGAGCGAGCCATCCTGGTTGAACAGAAGCTTTTTACCATCCGGCATATAATTTGGCGCCTCAAATCGTCCCGGCGCTTCATGGATCACCTTCCGGGTGTTGTCGGCAAGGTCTAAGATTTCGAGCCTGCTGCCGAGTACGTCGCGTACCGGCGTCTGAACCGCATGGGGGTTAGAGGTATATTCATGGATGACCGGCTTGTCGATACGAACATTCCATATTTTGGCCCCGGCGACATGGTCTGAATCGTGCGAGCAGACATAGAGACCAACGAGCACATCTTTCTCCAGCGCATCCGTTGTGCAGGTGCCCACGAACTGAAGGGGTTCGCCGGGGTGAGCGATCTTCATGGTGATGATCTTGCCGATACGTTCCAGCTGGATAGTCTGACCACCTTTCTTCGGATAGAACCGCTCTTCTTCCGGGTCGCGCATAAACATACCCTTATATGGCCGCCACTGGAGAACGACAAGGCCATCGATATGTTTACAGGCATTTGCGCTGGCTGCGCCTTCATCGGTAGACTCCCGGATCATCCAGCCCGTCTTGCGATGGCCAATGGCGCCCGCCGTGTCGCCGGTAAAAGCAAAATCGGCGGTAAGGATAAAATCCCCCTTGATCTTTTTGTATACAAACTGAAATTCATCCCGGTTGAACCAGATATTGTCGCCGGCTCCTTTAATGTTGTATGTCTGGGTGGCTGCATCATAGGTTGCATCGCCTGCCAGCTTGGGATGACCAATGTCCAGGTGGTCGTCGAAGATCCCCACGGGATGTTGCGCCTGCAGCGTGCCCGAAGCCAGAAGGCCCAGGAAAGCGAGGAGCAGTGTGGCGGCGGAAGTCCGCTTGCGGCGGGTTCGCGTGCGGTGGGTTCGCGCGAGGCAGGTCCGCGTGTCGGAAGTCCGCGTGCGGCGGAGAGCATGTACTTCATTCATATATTAATCGTTTTTTTTACACAAGGGGGCTCCCATCGGCTTCCGGATGTTTTTTTCGGAAGCCGTTCCAGGAAATTCTCACGCGCTCAAGGGATAAGGTGTCGAACTGCTGCTTCGATATTCCAACCCTCCAGTCTCAGCTGCGGCAAAGCACCCGCCAATCCCGCCACCGGACAACTGACCTTTACCGTTATTGACTGGCCGGCGGGTATAGAAAAATAATTATCGGACCAATAGCTGGGCAATACTTCCTCTCCGTCTTTTATCAACTGCGGGTTGAGGAAAAAAGCCAGCTGTGAAGAGACATTGGTGAACTCAAGGGTCCATTCGGTATAGGCGCCCTTTTTTTCCATAGTCAGTACCCGGGTCCGGACCCGTGCGGAAGGCATCTGCCGGAGATCGTTGAAATGATGACCGGGCGACATCCAGTAGACATTCTGTGAGAGGGTCTTTCCAGCGCGGTCCTTTAATTTTAGCAGCACAAAAGAAACGCCCGGCGTCTGCCGGAGGACGTCGCGAAGGGAAGTCACTTCTTTTACATCGGTGGTATCAAGGTTCGCCGATCCCTGTTGCCGATACAGTGAGGCACCGCCCATGCTGACCACTTCGGCCTCGTAAAAAAGTCCGGTTCTTTTGATATAGGTCCGGTTGATCAGTGCTACCGCGGAATCGTCGAGGTTGAGCTGAATATGTACTGCCTCGCAGGCCCTTTGCATAAAATAATAGCCCGCATTGGGTTCGAGGTACCAGTCGTATACCTGCCAGATGACGCTTGGGAAAGCGGCATTCAGCTTCCAGAGCATTACTCCGCCCGTCTCATTCAGCTTGTGACCGACTGCTTCGAAGATGCTGCGATAGCCGCCGGCGTTGAGCAATTGCATCTTGGCGGAGAAGTCGCGCATGCTGACGGGTGCGCCATAACGGTCGGCCATCGCCTTGTAATAAGTATCATAATGGCCATTGCCCGTACAGGCGTCATGGTAACCCCAGGTATTGTTCAGCGGGTAGGGCAGGCTATTGTCCGGTACCAGGTCGGGGATGATCTTCGCCAGGGTATTGTAGGGCGGCTGGGAAGGAATACCTGTCTCGTCTTTGAAGACCCAGTCACGTTTGGCGTCCACCAACCGGTAATACTGAGCATCATCCTGCCAGGAATAAGGGCCGCCGCTGTATACGCCGGCGGGCCGGTCATCGGGCCAGGAGCCTTTCCAATCCTTTGGCGCCCTTGAAAATCCGGAGGAGCAGGGGATAAAGGGCCGGGCGCCATCCAAAGTGGCCACGTTATCCCGCATGGCATCATAGAGCTCTTTTCGGGCATGGCCTTCATTACCGCCAGTCCAGACCAGCAGGCTGGGATGGTTGCGGATGCGATAGATGGTACTGATAACATTATCGATAAAGACGGTCGATTGCAGCGGCCAGTCTGCAGAGCCTTTAAATCCGCCGTTCGTATCGCCGGTGATCCAGAAATCCTGCCAGACCAGCATTCCATAGCGGTCGGCCAGTTCATAAAAATCGTCGGTCTCGCCAAGACCGCCACCCCAGATCCGGACCATGTTTACATTGGCGTTCCGGCATAGCCGCAGCTCATAGTCATACCGCTGACGGTCGCGGTTTAGCATCATATCCGGAACCCAGGCGCCGCCGACGAGATGTACCCTCCTCCCGTTAACATAGAAGTCCCGACGCACAAAGCTATTTACCATGACCGTCGAAGAGCTGACCGTACGGATGCCAAAGACGATGGTGGTATCGTCCGAAATACCGTTGGCGTCTGTAAACCGAAGGCGAAGGCGATAAAGGTTCGGATCTCCATAGCCGTTAGGCCACCAGAGCCTGGGATGATGGATCAGCAGGGAAGGGATGTCGGCTGCTGTCAGATGGACTTCGGCCGATCCGTTGGCGTCGACCGTTGCCGCCTTGCTGAACTGTATCGCCGGACTGAATTGCCCCGTCGGGCCGCCAGCGCCGGTAAAGTTGTCCGGGCTGATGGTCACCTGCACGGTTCCCTGCCGGGATCCGGCGCCGTTATTGGACAGCAGCATATCGATGGATAGTCTGGCCAACCCGGTATCGGGCAGATCGGGCAGTTCCGTCACGATGCGCGGCCTGCTGATCACTACCTGTCCTGTGGTCCGAAGGTATACCGGCTGCCAGATGCCCATATTGCGGTCATGCACTTCGGGGATCCAATCCCATCCTATCGAGCTTAGCATAGTGACGTTCTTTCCGATATCGCCGGTAGGTCCGCCATTATCAAAAAAATCGTCCAGCGCCTCCAGTTGTGGTTGCGAAGGCAGCCCGGGATAATCGAGGGGATATATTTTTACCGCCAGGGCATTGTCGCCTCCCGCCCGGATCGCCGGGCTGGCATCCAGGTCGAACTCTTCGAACATCCCCACCATGCGCGCTGAATCGGCCAGCAGCCGGCCATTTAGCCAAACCTCCGCCCGGTAATTGATGCCCTTGAAGATGAGCTGAAAATGTTTGCCCTTATCGGCAGCCGGAACGGAAAAAGTCGTCCGGTACCAGTAGGGCTTTTTCCAGGGATTTGGTTCCCCGGGCATGTGGCTGTATTGTTCCAGATGGTACTGCTTGTTAAAGGAATCGTTGGCATCAGGGATCAGCATATTATTCATCCCGATATAGGGATCGGGATAGACTTTATTGGCAACCAGACCGGTGAGCACCGTACAGGGAACGGTCACGGGGAACCAGTAATTTTTCGGGGAATAATCGACGGATGATATGGAGTCTCCACCTGCGGCGACCACGGCGGATGACTGCAGCACGAAGCGGGTCAGCTTTACCTGACGGACCGGCTGTGCGGGCGACAGTTGTGCGGACGGCGGCTTTGCGGACGGCGGTTGTGCGGACAGCGACTGTGCCAGCAGCAGGGCGGGCAACAAAAACAAAACGCAAATCGCGTTAAGGGTCCGCATATCAGTAATTGAGATTGGCCAGGTAATTATAGTCAATTTGAATGCTGTCAAAGGCCGTGTGGGCATATTCTTCCTGTTCGAGGAAGAAATATTTCATCCCGGCTTGGCGGGCATGTTGCAAAAGACCCTTTATGTCTACTTTACCCAATCCGAACTCCACGCTCCTTCGCTGGACCTTATCCATGTCCTTCAGATGCCATAGGTGGAAACGGCCGGGATGCTCCCTGAAATACTGAAAGGGGTCATGTCCGGCAGCCACTACCCAGCCCAGGTCCATTTCCATGGTGACCAGGGAGGGGTCGGTATATTTCAGCAGCACGTCATACAACACCGTGCCGTCGACCGTATCGAATTCCGAGTCATGATTGTGATAACCAAAATGAAGGCCGGCTTTTTTGCATTGCTCGCCAAGCTTATTAAATGCCTCGGCCGACTCCCGGTAATGGTCAACCGTCTGTCCCTGGGATGGCAGGACGGCCGAAATGATGTATTGCTGCCCTGTTTCTGTTGCTTCTTCGAGCGACTTATCCCAGTCCTTGTCGACATGGACATGGCCGCTGCGGAGTTTCATGCCGAGGTCTTCGGTGATCTTCCGGATTTCTTTTGGCGTTAACCCATAATAGTTTCCCTTATCGCTGCGGGCCGATTCCAGTTCCTTAAAACCGATCTGAGCCAATTTTTTCAGGGTGCCTGTCGCGTCCGCCAGCATCTCAGTGCGTACGGTATACAGCTGTATCCCGATATCTTTAACGCGCGTGTGGGGGGAAAGGGACCGGGCCAATTCCGGGAGAAAGAGCGAGCCGGCGGCCAGGAAAGACGAGGTTTTTAGAAAGTTCCGCCTTCCGGGCAGAAAAGAGGTTGTTTGATGTTTTTTTCGCATGTGCAATCGTTTTGAAAATAAAGGAAGAATTACCAGCTGTAACAAGTGAATATATTAATTAGCCCCCATATCGGTATTGCTGACAAAAGCAATCTTTTTACTATCCGGCGACCAGGAAGGCGTATTCATCGATCCCTGCCCGCCATAGACATAGGCCAGTACTTTTGGCGTGCCCTTTCCGTCTATCGGCAGCAGCCGGATATAGATATGCTTATAGGGCGGATGGATCCCGGCCGGTGTTTCCTCCGGGAGGAACGTCAGGTATACAAACCATTTACCATCCGGGGAGATATGGGCGAACCAGTTATCGAAGGCGTCGTTTGTCACCTGCTCCTGCTGGCTGCCATCCGGCTTCATCCGCCAGATCTGCATCAGTCCGGAGCGAACGGAGTTAAAATAGATATACTGGCCGTCGGGTGTATATTCCGGTCCGTCGTCCAGGCCCTTGGCGTCCGTCAGTCTTATTTCTTTCCCGCCGGCGGCAGGGACTTTGTAGACGTCGAACTCGCCATTACGGTCGCCGCAGAAGACCATGTCCTTGCCATCGGGCGACCAGCCATGGAAATAGGAGGGTCCCCGGGGAGTGATCTGCGTGGGCGTGCCGCCGCCGACCGGAACGCTGTAAATAATAGACCCGCCAAGCTCCCGGACAAAATTGCTCAGGCCGAGCATTTTGCCGTCAAAGGAGATCACATGGTCATTGTTGTTGTTGGTGACGGTACCGGTCTTTATAGCCTGCGGGCTCCGGGTAGCGAGGTCGAAATTATAAATGGTGCCCCTTGCGTCGTTAAAGATCAGGCTCTTGCCATCCGGTGTCCAGTTGGGCGCCTGGATGGAATAGGGGACTTTATAGATCGTTTCCCGGTGGCCGGAAGCCACCTCCAAAATCTCGAGGTTACTGCCAAGGGTCATCTGGGTTTGTTGATCGGATTCGCCCTTGTAGGGAACGGTGATGCTCACGTTGCTAAAAACACCGGTTTCCAGCACATCTGAATTGTGGGATCCGACAAAAAGCCCGACATAGACTTCATCCCCCAGGTCGACCGTGGCGGTATCGGTCATATAGGTGTCTCCGTAGATCGCGGCCCGCATGATATATTGATTGCCCCTCCGCTCCAGCTGGAGGATGTTGGCGTGCGTCATTTTCAGCTTGTGCTCCTGTGTCGGGGCGCTGGCCGTCGGGCGGAATTGCAGGGAAGTCAGTCCGTCCCCATGCTCAACGGCATTGACATGGGGGGAGTTCCCGTCCAGGCTTTTCCGGACCATCCAGCCTACTTTTCGGTGATAGCCAACCCAGGTGCCCAGAAACTCCGCCCGGGTATAGAGGATAAAGTCCCCTGTCATTTTTTTATATACGTATTGAAATTCGTCATGATCTGCCCAGACGTTGTACCCGGCGCCGGTAATAACATATTGTCCGGTTTGCGGGATATAGGTTGCTGAGCCGGGTTTGACATTAGTGCCTATGTCACTATGTCCGTCAAACATTCCAATGGACTGTGAAATTTGGGAAAAAACCGGCTGGGCGCAAAAGGCAGAAAGAAGGGCAAGCAGGAAAAGGGCCTTAGTTTTTTTTGATTTCATCTCAAGCAATTGTTTATAAAGAGAAAGGAGTCCGTTACCGAAACAAATATAGACCGGGATTTCACAAACCGCCAGTTTTTGACTACATCTACACTACATCATAGTGTCAAAAAGCCTTTAATCCAGGCAATTATTCCACATCAACACTACATCAAATCCTGGTTCACCCAATTTCAGGTACTTCTTTTTGCCTGATGTGAACCAAATTATTTTACCTTTATTGGAGAGGATCGGATTAAAAGAATTTGGAATGAGACTTGGTCTAGCTGCCTGCCTTTTTTGCTTCTGTCTGGTTTGCCATGGCCAGAATACCATCGGGATTCCCGATATCACCAACTATTCCCGGGGGGTGTACAATGCGGGGACCCAGAACCGGAGGATCGTACAGGACCGGAATGGCGTTATGTACTTTGCCAATTATGAAGGACTCCTGACCTTTGATGGTAATTACTGGAAAACCTATCCGCTTCCCAATAAAACCGTGGTCCGGTCCGTCGCCATTGCCAGGGACAACCGCATTTATGCAGGGGGACAGGACGATTTTGGTTATTTTTCGCCCGATCATAACGGTCGATTGGTCTATACTTCCCTGAAGGGCCTCCTGCCGGAGAAAAACAACTCTTTTTCGGATATCTGGGATATCGTTCCTTATGGAAATGATGTCTTTTTCCGGTCCCGGGAAAAGATCTTCCAGTTGAACAATAGGACAATCACTGTCTACCCGGCGGCCTCGTCATGGCTTTTCCTCGGAGAAAGCAACCACCGGCTGATGGCGCAGGATGTAAATAACGGGCTGCTGGAATTTCGCGACGGATTGTGGGCGCCCTTTGTAAAAGAAAGCGCCCTTCCGGCGGGTTACCAGGTCAGCTGCCTGTTCCCTTTTGGTAAGGACAGCAGCTTTATGGGTACCATAAACACCGGCTTTTACTTTCTCGTGGACAAGAAGATTACCCCCTTTCATTTTAAAGGGCCCGACCCATTCAGCAATGAACGGGTACTGACGGCTATCTCGGTCAATAAAGACTGGCTGGCCATCGGAACCAACCTGGATGGCACTTATATCGTCGATAAAAATGGCGAGGTGATTCAAAATCTCTCGCGGAAAGAGGGGTTGCAGAACAACAATATCCTGGATCTTTTCCTGGACAAGAACAAAAATCTTTGGCTGGGCCTCGATAACGGCATCGATTTTATCGCTTATAACAATGCTATTAAGCATATTTATCCTGAAAAACTAAACGAAGGCCTGGGTTATACCTCTATTATCTTCGAAAAAGAGTTGTTTGTCGGTACCTCCAACGGGTTGTATTGCCTGCCGATAGACGAGAAAGAGGATTTGAGCTTCCTGCGAGGGGAATTCGAGTCCATTCCGGGAACAAAGGGTTCGACCTGGGGATTGTCGGATGTCAATGGCAGCCTGCTGCTGGGGCATCATGACGGCGCCTATCAGATCAAAAACGACCGGCTTATTCCGATCGACAACCGGCTGGTGGCCTATTGGTCCTTCCTTCCCTTTTCCAATGTGCTGCCTTCCGCGGTGATCCTGGGCGGCGACGATAACGGGATCAATCTGATCCATTACGCAGATGGTCGCTTTACCGCGCAGGGTAATATCCCCGGCTATAACGGCTATTCCCAGTTCATGGCCATCGACAATAACAACACGGTCTGGGTAGCTCACCCTTACCGGGGTGTCTACAAGATCGACATGAACGATACGGCCCATCCCCGGGTCAAGCTTTACACCGAGAAAAATGGCCTGCCATCCTACCTGAAGAATCATTTGTTCAAGGTGAAGAACCATATCGTCGTGACGACGGAGAAAGGCGTATACGAATACAATCCGGCTACGGATTCTTTTGATCCTTCGGCTTATTTCAAAGGGTTTTTCGGCGAAAGGAATATCCGGCTTCTGAAAGAAGATCCCACCGGCAATATCTGGTTTATAGAGGGCAACAGCCTGGGAGTGGTCGATCTTTCGGGACCGCAGCCGGAGACCATCTATTTTCCGGAGTTGAGCGGGAAGATGGTCGCCGATTATGAACATATTTACCCTTATGATAAATACAATGTCTTTGTCGGCGCTGAAAAAGGCTTTTATCATATCAACTATGAAGAATATAAGAAGAACCGCTACCCCATTCAGGTCAGGATACGGGCCGTCAGGGCCTTTGGAAAAACGGACAGCCTGCTTTTTGGCGGCTATTTCGGGGAGGTGGGGGACAGTCTGGAGCAACCGGCGGAAGCCGTTTACAACATCTCCAACAATTGGAGCTCGCTGCATTTTGAATATAGTTCTTCGCTGTATGCCGCACAGGGCAGTATCCAGTATAGCTATTTGTTGAAAGGCTTTGACAAGGATTGGTCATCCTGGTCAAAAAAGACCGAGAAAGAGTATACCAACCTGCCGGCGGGCAGCTATACTTTCCAGGTGAAGTCCAAGAGCAACCTGAGTAGCGAGTCGGCGGTGACTGAATATTCTTTTACTATAGAGCCGCCCTGGTACCAGACCGGCTGGTCCTACCTGTTGTACACCCTGCTTTTTGCCGCGCTGGTCTACCTGCTATACTATTGGCAGCGGCGGATATTTTTGCAGCAGCAGGCAAAGCATGAAGAAGAGCGAAAGCGGCTGCAATACCTGCACCAGCTGGAGATAGAGAAGTCGGAGAAGGAGATCGTCAATCTCAAGAATGAAAAGCTGGAGGCGGAGATCGAGCATAAGAATACGGAGCTGGCCTCGGCAGCCATGCACCTGGTACAAAAGGGGGAACTGCTCGGCAATATCCGGGAAGAGCTGATGCGGATAAAAAGGGGTGTCAACGGCGACAGTTCTGCCGACGAATACAAAAAGATGCTTCGGATCCTTGGGGAGGAGAATAAAATGGACAAGGACTGGGAGCAGTTTGCCATTCATTTCGACAAGGTACACAGCGATTTTCTACAGATCCTGAAGAGCGCATACTCCTCGCTAAGCGCCCATGAACTAAAGCTCTGCGCTTATCTGCGGATGAATCTTTCCAGTAAGGAGATTGCGCAGCTGGAAAATATTTCCGTCCGGGGGGTAGAGATCAGCCGCTACCGGCTGCGCAAAAAGCTCAGGATCCCCACGGAGATCAACCTGTTCGATTTCCTGATGGAGCTTCATTCCAGGGGGAAAGGAGGGCCAGCGGTTATACCAGGTTCGCTTTGATATAAGTGATGCTTTCGGTAATGGCGTCGAAGGGCGAGCCCGGGGTCCTGTCCTGTTCTACAAACCAATATTGCAAGCCTGCCGTTTTGGCGTAGGTAAAAATCTTTTTAAAGTCGACGGTACCTGTACCTACCGCGGCGGTGTCAAAGGGGGCTGTTTTTGCGACATCTTTCAGATGCCAAAGCGGGAAACGGCCGGGATGCTGCTGGAAGATCATAATCGGATCATGGCCTGCTTTCGTCACCCAAAAAAGATCCAGTTCGAACTTCACCAGTTTGGGATCGGAATTATCGAGCAGCACCTGGTAAGGCAGGGTCGCCCCATATTTCGGATCGAATTCGAAGTCATGATTATGGTAGCAGAACTGGATGCCGGCGGCCTTACATTTTTCACCGGCCACATTGAAGTCACCTGCCATTTTCTTATAATGATCGAGGGTCGTGCGTTCATTTGGCGAGAGCCACGCGCACACCATATATTTAATGCCGAGGGTATGCGCATCTTCTACGGTCTTGTCCCAGTCATGCAGGATGGTGCCGTTAAAGACCCCATTGGTCAGCGCGGGGGCTCCGGAAGCATCTTCGCCATAGCGATAGTGGCAGCTACGCATGACCAACCCATTGTTTTTCAACACGCCGGAAAAAGTTTGCGGGTCCATGCCATAGAATTTCTCCGTACCCGTGTAGGTTGCTCCTTCGAGGGAGTTATACCCGATCTGGGCGACTTTTGCCAGTGTTCCGGCAGGATCTTTGCCCATGGCATCCCTGACGGTATATAACTGCAAGCCGAAAACCGGATGACCGACCTTCCAGAGAGAGGGAAAAGCAGGCGCCGCCAGGATACCGGCAGAATAAGCGGCAGTAGATTTTAGAAAAGATCTCCGTGTGTGCATGTGATTAAATTTTTATATGACAAGAATCTTTACGCGACTAAATTTACAGCATCATGATAACCCCTTGCTACTTCAAGACTACATCATCGCCCGGACAGGGGGGAATCCACTACATCAACCCTACATCAGGACCCTGAATGTACCGATTCGGCGGCGAATTAAGCGGGCAAATTTTGTAACTTCCATAAAATATGCTGTATGAAGTTCAACTCCTTTTTGACCATTCTCCTTTCCCTCTTGCTTTTTTGTACCGGCTATACCCGGCCGGCCGGTGAGCATCCTACGCTGGCCATTGGAGCGTCAGCACCCGATTTTTCCCTGCTGGCAACTGACGGGAAAATGTACAGCCTTGCTTCTTTTAAGAGTGCGAAGCTGTTGGTGGTTGTTTTTACCTGCAATCACTGTCCCACCGCGCAGGCTTATGAGGATCGGCTCATCCAGCTGACAAAGGATTATAAGGATAAGGGAGTAGCCGTCGTTGCCATTATGCCCAACGATCCCACTTCGATCCGGCTCGACGAGCTGGGATATACGGATATGGGAGACACCTATACGGAAATGAAACGCCGTGCAGCCGGAAAGCATTTCAACTTTCCTTATCTGTTTGATGGGAAGACGGAAACCGCCTCCAGGGCCTATGGACCGATCGCCACCCCGCATGTTTTTATTTTCGATAGAAGCCGCAAGCTCCAATATAGCGGTCGTATCGATGACGTGGAAAAGCCAACCAAGACGCCCAATACCCGGGATGCCCGGAATGCCCTCGACGAATTACTGGCGGGGCAGCCGGTGGCGGAACCGACAACGAAGGTTTTTGGCTGCTCGATCAAGTGGGCTGAAAAAAGCGACTGGATTGAAAAAGCAAAAACGCAATGGGCCCAGGAACCGGTGAAACTCGATACCATTACCGCCGATGGTATCAAAGATCTGGTGAAAAACAATTCGGACAAGCTCCGGGTCATCGACGTCTGGGCCACCTGGTGCGGCCCTTGTGTAGCCGAGTTCCCTGACTTTGTCGATATGAACCGGATGTACCGGCGCAGGGATTTTGAATTTATCAGCATCAGCGCCGATGAGCCGGCCAAACGGGCTAAAGCGTTAAAGTTCCTTCAACAGGCCGAGGCTTCGAATACCAACTATATCTTCAATGTGGACGATAAATATAAACTGATCGAGGCCATCGATCCCAAATGGCAGGGTGCGTTGCCGTACACGATGGTGATCGAGCCGGGCGGAAAGATCATCTACGCCAAAGAAGGGGCCATCGATCCGGCCGCGCTGAAAAAGCTGATCGTGGATGATCCGACGATCGGAAGATATTATTGATTAGCCTCCTCCTTGTCTTCTGTCTCTTGCAGTTCATCTTTTTTGTTGCCCTTCCGGACTTTTATCTTCGGATGGTCTTCCGTGCCGATGACGGTCACGGGGATGCCGATGACGCCGAACGGCGGCAGGCCGACGCGAACATGGAGGTTCAATTGGCCGTCGAAGCTGGTTTGGCCTTCTATCCGCAGCTTAAAGGCGGAGACTTTCATCCGGGTACGTTCGATGGTAATAATATTATTGCCGATGGTGGTTTTGATCTCTACTTTGGAAAGGTCCGGGTCATTTACGTCCTTGTTGGTCTCCTTGCTGACCTCGGAAAAAAGGCGCAATCCTTTCACTTTTACCTTACTCAGTGACAGCGTGCCACCTCCTTTTAAAGAGGGATAGACCGGATGCATATTACCGTCCAGCCGCCCCGACAGCCGGTAGTCGAGGGAGACGATACCCTGTGCTTTGGCGGC
>Ga0302325_10022908_pt1 | contig 13046 bp, 14 predicted proteins | sample Palsa_T0_2_FD_201948 | JGI IMG/M metagenome (GOLD analysis project Ga0302325, IMG submission 201948) | Peat permafrost microbial communities from Stordalen Mire near Abisko, Sweden - Palsa_T0_2 | ecosystem: Environmental > Terrestrial > Soil > Palsa > Peat permafrost | place: Sweden: Abisko... | reverse complement strand
GGCCTGGCATAGCTGTTGGGCAGTGGTCATTATTTGGGTTGCTTGAGATAGGCGTAAACAGCCAGGGCGGCCAGGCCGAGAACAATGATAACAGTGGCAGTAATCGCAGCCGTAACACCCTGTTTAGCTGGCACTGTGGCTGGTTTGCCTGGCTGTTGGGGCAATTGGGCCGGCGTTTTCGGCAACGGACGTTTGGTCTCCGGCAGCGGTGCCTTGACGTCCATGACCGGTGGAGCTTGGTGGATCGGTGTCTCTTCCATATCGGCTAGCATTGTATCATGGCAGACTCATTGTATTATAGGATCAGACAATGCTTCAGTATAGTTTTCGGCTGGCGGCACGGTTCGCTATCCTTTTGCCCGGTATCGTGATTGCTTACCTGTCGGTACGCGATATTTTTCCGTATTTCGACCGGCGTTTGCCGCTGGCGTTTGCCATATTCGTGACGTACGTGCTCGGTGCCTACGTGCTGGTGCCGGCTTTGATCCGGTTGTTTCGAATTATTCGCCCCCCGACCCATCTGCCCTGGTACTGCGTGACGCCTGACGGTTTTGCCTCTGACCCGCTGAACGTCGGCATTATTGCCACCCGGCGACAGCTGACTAGAGCTATGGAACAAGCTGGTTGGCACATGGCCGACCCGCACCGCGGGCATTACATCATCCGGCACATCCTCAGCACCGTCTACGGCTGGTCCTATCCTAATGCGCCGGTCAGCAGCTTGTACCTGTTCGGCCGTAAACAGGATATTGCTTTTGAAATTCCGATCGACGGCACAAGCGGGAACCGGCACCACGTCCGCTTTTGGGCAACGACGTATGAGAGCCAGCGGCCGCTCAGCTTCCGCAGCATCCATTGGCACCATCGCCAGGCGCACGTCCAGGGTGATAATTTACTCTGGGTAGGCGCGGCCTCGCTGGACGTTGGACTTGGTTATATACGCCACAACCTGCAGATCACCCACATGATTGATCCGGACACCAACCGCGAGCGGGAGTTGATCGTCGGGCAGTTCAAGACCTGTAAGCTGGTCAAAACGGTTGAAACTGTGGAGCTCAGGCGGCCCTATCGCCTCATCAACCGTGTCATCAGCGGCTACTTGCACGCTGACGGCAAAATGGCCATTATCAGCCTGCGCTAGGACGTAAGGCCTAGTGGAACCAGGCCCAGACAACGCCTGCAATGCCTATGATTATCAGCCAGGTCCAGAAGCTGGTGAAAATCGTCGCTAGCAGGCCGCGCCGGTTCTGTAGCTCCGCCTCGGCGGCGTAGCGGCGGGTGCGGACATCGTCTACAGCCAGCTGGAGGTCTGCCTCGTGAACCACGATATCGTCGACTGCTTTATCAGTCTCTGTGTCCTCAAGCGGATCGCCGGGTAACGGCGGTTTAGCCGCTTTGGTTGGCTCTGGGAGCGGTTGTTCGTCGACAACGGATTCGGCCTCGGCCGGTGGGTCATTGATATCGCTTTTATCGGTGTCATCAGCCGGCGGATCATCGTCAGCGATATCAGCGGCGGCTTCGGGTTCGGACGGGATAATCTTGATGGTTGATTTGCCGCCGATACTTTTCAGCAGCCGAGCTGGCAGCTGTGGGGCAGTCGGCTCGTCGTCACTGGCCTTCTCGGCCGGCTTTTTGGACTTCGGAGCCGGCTTGTCAGCCGGCCTTTCAACGCTCATCATGGCGTCAACGCGGCGTTCTAGTTCGCCTCGTTCGTCAGATGCTTCGGTATGATCAGATTTTTTCTTGGCCATAAGCTTAACCTTTTACAAAGTCTAGCAAGAAACCGTCTCGTCCGCTACAGCTATACTGTCTGCAACGAACCTAAATAGACTTGCCGGCGGGCGGCAGTTACAATGGCAGTGTGAACAAAAAACAATTTATCATGGCCTACCGGTTGGGCTTCGCCGTATTGATCCCTGTCACCATAGCCATCCAGTTGGCCCACACCCTGGAAGTGGCCCAAAACACCAGCACCGTCAACTTCTTCAGCTATTTCACTATCGAAAGCAATATGTTCGCCGCCGTTGTCTTCCTGATGTCAGCGTACGTAATGTGGAAGCACAAGAAGGACCCTCAGCTGGAAAGCCTGCGCGGCGCGGCTGTGCTCTACATGGTCGTGACCGGCATTATTTACAACCTGCTGTTGCACGGTGATAATCTCGGAACTTTGTTGCCCTGGGTTAACGATATACTGCACCGTGTTTTCCCCGTCGTCATGCTGTTTGATTGGGTGTACTGTCCGCCTATGCGAAAGTTTACCGCCAAAGAGGCGTTGCTGTGGATGATCTACCCTGTGGTCTATGCCGCCTACACCCTAGTTCATGGCCCGCTGGCCCGGCATTGGTATCCCTATCCCTTCATCAACGTCGCCATGCACGGCTATGCTCGGGTCGCCCTGAACTGTGTGGTTATCGCCATCAGCATGCTGGTGCTGGCCTTGATAATTGCCAGACTGCCCCGCTTGCTTAAGTCAAAACCTTCGGCAACTCACCGTACTAAAGCTTAGGGCGCTAGGCGGTTGATGTCGCGCGGGAAGAGCGTGGCTTCTTTGACGTTGTTGAGGCCGATGGTTTTTTCGACCAGGCGGTCAATACCATAGCCGCAGCCGCCGTGCTCAGGCAGTCCGTACTTGAAAGCCTGCAGATAATGCTTGTAGCCTGGGTGGTTAACGTCCAGGCCGGCTTTTTTCATCTGCTCGACCAGCTTGTCGTAATGGTTTTCGCGCAAGGGGCAAGTGGCAATTTCCAGGCCGCGAAATAATAAGTCGCCCCACATTACGGTGGTTGGATCCTCCGGATTCACCTGGTGGTAAAACTTCATAGCCTCGACCGGGAAATGGGTGGCAAAAATTAGGTCGGAGCCGAGTTCTTTGCGCGCGTACTCGCAAATCCATTTTTCCTCACCGGGGGTCAGGTCTTTCTCCTGTGTAGTATCGGTACTGGTAGCCTTGGTGTATTTTTCGTGAATTTCGGCAACAGTTAGTTTAGGCACCTTGTCAGTAATGACCAGCTCGGGCGCGTTTAAGGACTTTAAGTCATCAGCGTGGTCTTTGTAAGTTTGTCTGAGGGCATAAATTGTCATGTCGCCGACCATATCCAGCACCTCGTCGTGGTTCTGCACGAAGCCCATTTCGATGTCGAGCATCATGACTTCGCTCATGTGGCGGGTGGTGGCGCTGGGCTCAGCCCGAAAAGCCGGCGCAATTTCAAAGACCCGCTCAAAAGCCCCGACCAGCATTTGCTTATACAGTTGGGGACTTTGCGCCAGTGTTGCCTCTTGGCCGAAGTAATCAAGCTTGAAAACTTCGGCGCCGCCTTCGGCGGCTTCAGCCAATAATTTAGGCGTCTGGATTTCTACGAATTCATGGTCTGTCAGGAACTCGCGGATGTAACGCAGTAGGCCGGCCCGGATTTTGAAAATTTTCTGTTCCTGGAGATTGCGTAAGTTAAGGGCCCTGTGCTCGAACAAGGTATCGAGGTTCTCGGCCTTGTGTTGGATTGGCTTGTCGATCTCGATCGGCGGCTCGTCGGTCACCGCTACCAGGACGGTCAGCTTGGCGTCGTGCAGCTCGGCCCCGCCGGGGGCGCGCGGCTCTTCAACCACTTTGCCCTCAATAGCCAGAACCGTGCCGATCTGCAGGCCGCGCAGCTTCTCGACCTCGGCTTTGTCCTGGATAACGACCTGAACCAGGCCGCGGCGGTCGCGGATGTTGATAAACGTTAGGCCGCCAAGCAGCCGCTTCTTGTGCAGCCAGCCCTCAATATGCACCGACTGGCCGACGTGGTTTTTGACTTCGGAACTGAGGACTCTCATCAGGGAGCTATTCTACCACTTCGTCATCTGTTTTGACAGGGGTTTCTTCGGAAACGGCGGCGTGGCGAGCCGCGACGGCTGAAGGATCGGCGTATTGGTCAAACTCATCACCCGGCACATGACCCAGTAATTGCTTCAATACATCGGCGATGGTCAGGACGCCGACCTGCTCTTCAGCATTGCTGACGACTACAAACAGCGGATGGTTGGTGACGAAAAAAGCATGCAGCGCCTGACTAAGCGAATCGTCTTCGTGCAAATAGTACAGCGTAGGACGCATGGCGTCGCTTACTTTGCCCTGGCTCTCCAGATTGAGCTGGCGAAAGGCCAGCGTACCGACGAACTCTCCCTTGCGCGACTCCCGCACCAAGGCAAATTCCTGGCCGCTCTGGTGTACTTCGTCAATCAGGATCGGGCCAATGGTGTCGGCGGCCAGTACGGTTTTGAACCGCTTGAGCGGCGTCATAATGTCGCCGACGCTACGGTCACTGAAGCTCAGGGTGCGTTTGACAATCTCCAGCTCTTCGTCTGTCAAGCGGTTGTCGGCCTGCTCCTGCTGCCGCTTAATCAGCTCTAGCAGATCATCGCGCTCGAACAGGCCGGTATGGGCCGGTGTCTTGTACCGCCGCTCCACAGTCGCCGCACCGCGGCTTAGCAAGGGATATAGGTAATTCAACAGCCAGGCGGCCAACGGCGTCACCAAGACGGCCAGGCGCGTCCCGAGCTTGGTTGTGCGCGTCGCCGGAATGAGCGAGAAGGCAATCCAGAGCAACGGGCCGACAATTAATAGACTGGCCCAAACGGGCAGCAGTCTGGCCAACAGGACCAGGCTAGCGGCGCTGGTCAGGCCGATGTACAGCCATAACAAGGTGCGCAGGCTGTTGCCATAGGCCACGGCGCGATAGAGCTGGACGGCCGGCCGTTCGTGCTTGGCTGCCCGGCGCTTGAGTTCGCGCACCGGCAGCGCGTAATAAGTTTTACGCACCACGATACCGGCCAAGGCCAGAAGTAGGGCGATAAGCGCAATAGCCAATTTTGTCATGCTGCTTTAGATTATACCGCGCTGGAAGGCTAAGCCGGGCGTGCTGTATACTTGAGTCAGTAATAGGGAGCATATTAGAACATGTCTAAGCAATTTCTGGCAATTTTAGCAGTTATCATCCTGGTGTTTGTGGGCATAATCGTCTTTAATGGCAAATCGAATAATTCCGGCTCGGGCAAATCTGGCAGTAGTAGCAAACCCACGCAGCACATCGAGGGCCAGGGTAAAGACGGCATCACGCTGGTTGAATACGGCGATTACCAATGTCCGTATTGCGGCCAGTACTTCTCGATCGTCCAACAGGTCCAGGCCGAATACAACCAGCAGATCTTCTTCCAGTTCCGCAACTTCCCGCTGACCAGCCTGCACCCTAATGCTTTTGCCGGTGCCCGCGCCGCCGAGGCGGCCGGCCTGCAGGGCAAGTTCTGGCAGATGCACGACTTGCTGTACGAACAGAACCAGGCTTACTACAACGGCGGCGAGCCCGCTGCTAGCTGGATTGGCGCCAGCAATCCGACACCGTATTTTGACGCTGATGCCCAGCAGCTGGGCCTTAACGTCACTCAATTCAAAAGCGACTATGCCAGCGATACGGTTAACAACCTGATCAATGCCGATATGGCCGCCGGTAACAAGTTGGGCGTCAATGCGACACCGAGCTTTTATTTGGACGGCAAAGCAATCTCGGTCGGCGAAAGCGCCAGCGCTTTCGAGAAACTGATTAACGCCGAGATTGCCAAGAAGGCCGGGCAGGCGTCAAGTGCCTCGACCAGCGCCGGCAGCACCAGCCAAACCAAGCAATAGACGCTCTAATATTCCAAAAACTCGCGCCACGGCGGACGTTTGACGTGCACCTCTATACGTTGCAGCGGACTTCTGACAATTTTTATTTTAACGGACACGCTCACCTCTCAGGCGCCATTGCACTCCCAATGCTACAACACCTCTTTTTTAGTTATGGTTTTTGTCTCTCACGGACCGATTATCTCGATCCAATGAAGTGCTCCGATTGTAGCAAAGCGCTTATGCCGTGTCAACCAGATCCTATCTTGCGGGCTGCCGCCCAACCGCTCGTTAGGCCTTATAACATATATGTTATATCTACAAATCAAATGGTGCAAGGCACTGCGCCAAAAACACGGGGTAAATGCTAGGCTTTTGGTACCTGGACGTACAGCCAATGGCGGTTGCTGTAGCGGGCCACGCTGGGTAGTGAACCTTTGGCTGGCTGGCCGCGCCGCAAGCTGTCGCGGACCCTACCCGAGGAGACCGCCGGTGCGTAGCTGGTAATCAGCGTGGCTGCTTTAGGTTGTATTGACCAATCCGCAATCGTTCTCTGGACTATTGTTGGATCATCGCGGCCACGCACGCCAATAATCAATTCGTACTGGTTGACGAGGCGCTCGGCTAGCGGCCAATTAGGCAATGCGCCTACAACGTCAGAGCCGAACAGGAAAAGCAGTTGCTGGCCGTCGAACCGGCTTTGCAAACGCGGCAAAGTATACCGGATGCTGAAATTGACGTCCGGCAGCTCCAGGACGGCGAACTGCGGATGCGGTTTGAGGGCTTGGCGGAGCATGGCCACCCGGTGCCCGAAGTGCTCGACATGCTGCTTGCCCCGCGGTTGCCGTTCCGGCAAGAAGTAAACCTCGTCCAGCTTGACGGCAGCCAGCGCCTGCAAGGCGAACGCCACGTGCCCGGCGTGCACCGGATCAAAAGTACCGGCGTAGATCCCAGTTCTAAGCATGCCTATATTATAAGGCTTATTGATGTTCGCTTTTGGCCTTTTCCTTGGCTTTGAGGTACTCATCGAGAGAGATGACTTGGGCTGGCTCTTTGTTAATTTTTGCTTTTTTGGGATCGCTGGTTCGGCCTTGGATTGTCCTCAGGTTACGTTTAGGATGCAGTCCTTGCAAATGTGACACGCCCCGACTTCGGATTTTACTTCTTTGCAGGAGACGCACTTGGCGTTTTTATACTTTTTGCCGCCATGCCAGCTTTTGCTATCAGCTGTTTCGCCGTAACCGGCAGCTTTCATCGTGTCTTCGGTCGAGGTTTTAGCCGATAATGTATCACCACAGCCACTGAAACTCTTGCCCCCGGCCCGGGCTCTACGACCCTCGTTTTCAAGCTCCTGCCACAAACTGTCAGGCTTGGACGCTCTATGTGCATGGCTAAAGTCTACTACGTTAGCGCTTGACTTATAGACGGCCGGAGCAGACATGCCATGTTCGCGCTGGTTCTTTTCGAAACGGGCTTGCATGGTAGCCGCTACCTTGTATTTGAGGTCTTCCGTCAAAGCGCCCTCTCGCCAGGCATCAAGCCAGACATCAATTAAGTCTCGCTGTTGGCAGACAAAATCGTAGGTGTTGCGATAGTCGGCCGGCCGGCGGCCGGCATGCCACTCGCCGCCGTATTGCGCCGACACTTCATCATCATAAGTATTCGTCGCCTCGTCCATTACAGCGTCCTGTTCTTCGGGTGTCAGGTCAACGTGAATGCGTTGGCCCAACGCTTCGCCCGGTCCAAGCTCCTGGCCGAATTTCTGCTGGATAGCATTGAGCCCGCGGCGATTTGAGCCATCCAAGGTTTGCGAAGCCAGCCTTAAATTACCATTGGGCCGGCGCATCAGCCCCCTGAACATGGCTTGTCTACGCCGGGAATTGTAGCCACCAATATCTTCTGTTGCGCCCTCTAGCGCGAACGGATAATCAGACTCGATCAGCATGGTGTTCGGACCATTGCCCTTAGCCATCTCTATGGCCAGCAAGATTTCTTCGCGCTCTAACCGGCGGCGCGGAACCTCGAACGCCAGGTTCGGATTTTTCCTAGCCTTGGCTTCGGCATCTTCTACGGCCTTCAGGCTGACTTCGTTCAAGCCCCGGCCATCCGGCCCGATCAGGTCATCCTTACCATTAAACTCCAGCTCGAAGGTAGTGCGCATACTGCCATCAACCATCTCAGCGAGCTGCGTAGTAGCATCAAGCTCAGCTTGTACGCGCTCAAGTACCACGTGGCCTTTGTATCGGTTAGCACGACGCTTGGCGAGCTCATCCTCAGGAGAAGCAGGCGGCTCGATAAATTCGCCGTATTCAGCTATCAGCCTAAGGTGGGGCTGGTTGGCCTGTTCGGCTGGATAGAAATTGATCGCTTCGGCGGTGGCTGATGCGGCCCGCATAAAAATACCCTCGGCTCGGAAGCGAGGGCGACGCGCCGACTATTATGTCGGTGGGAGCTCTTGCTCGAGAGACTTTTGACAGCTGTATCGGACTTTCCTGCTTGGAGGATTTACCGTTGCGGCACAGTTCCCGAATTACACGGGATTCCAGCATCTATTTGTTAAACTCTGACTATTTAGTAGTTTAGCATCGCGTTGGCACGCTAGATATAGTATTAATTACCGCAGCTGGGCACTAACCGGTTTGCCGCTGCTTGAGCGCCGTGAGGCGCGGCGTGAAGCTCTGGGCGGCCCCTTCCAAGCCGAGCACCTTGAGGGCGCCGATCAGGACGTATAGGGGGTCAAGACTGACTTCAGTCAGTTCGCCGCCGACGGTTTCGATCTGCTGGAAGGCATGCTCGACTTTCTCGACCAGCCACTTTTCCTGGCTAGGTGCGACCGAGTTGGAAGTGACCTTAGTCGGTTCGGCCGCTGTCACCACCTCCAGCGAACGGGCTGAATGGTCGCGCTTGCGGACGTGGCCACGCTTGATCAGGTTGTTGACGTGCAGCGCCACGGTGGCGACGGAGTTGTAGTGCAAGCCCTGCATGATTTCGCGGTAGCTCGGGCTATAGCCATGCTCGGCAATGAATGCCTCAATAAAGCTCAGCAGCTCTTTCTGTTTCTTGGTCGGCCGGATGGCTTTTGGCGCTAATGTTTGCTTTGGCAAAGCCGCCTTCGGCGCCGTTTGCTTTTCGTTCATGCCTCCATTATATGCCAAAACCGGACACTTAAAACAAGTTTAGCCCGTGCTTAGGACTTGAGTTTGCCGGCTGCAGCCTGACCGATCAGATCATAAAATTTTGTCGGTAGACTGATGCTTCTTGATTTCCCGTTAACCGTTCCGTGGATATATGACGTTGCTTCCGGATGCCGCGGTACACCGTGAGCCGGCTTTGGGCCGGACTCGGTCAGCTCAATGTCATCGCCAAGTTGAAAAGCCGGCATGGCGACGTCATGCAGAAGCAGGTCCTTTTTGCCGGTATTCACATATGAGTAGGCCTGGCCGGGCCGTATGACAAACTTGTCGCCCTCTTCTAGCTCGACCATTTCGGTTGCACCGCTCGCCAGAGCGCGGATAAGGGCGCCGCGGCCGGCCAGCACGTTAATAGTAAAAGTGGCAGTGTGCTCGGGCTTCGTGACATAGACGGGTTCGGTCATGCCGTCTTCGCGGATCCTGAAAATCGCCGTATTGCCCCAATGCGGAACGTCGTTACCGTTTTCGTCAACTTCATAACCAATACTGTATCCCCAAGCATCGTAATGCTCGGTGGGGTCTTCGTCATTAATCTGATGGGGAGCGGGCCAGTAGACCTCTGAAACGGGTCGTGTAAACATCAGCAGATTATAGCATGAATTATAAAATTTTACAAAACTATCTAAGACGTCTCTTTTCTGGGAAGACCCAGTACTTGTACCACAGCCAGCTCCAGATGGTGAAAAAGCCGGCCGAGACGAAAAAGCCAATATACGGCGTGATGCCGATGCTCTTCAGACCCCAGATAATCAGGTAATCGATGGTGAAACCGATGGATTCGATAAAGACGTAGCGGCCGGCGTGCTGCATTTCGCTCAAATGGTGCTGCTCGGCGAAAGCCCAGAAGCGCTGGACCACATAGTTGAGGGACCAGCCGATGGCGTCAGCCAGCACTTTAGAAGGAAACCAGTCCCACTTGAGCAGCGAATAACAGATGGCGAAAACACCTAAGCCGGTCCAGAAGTACAGGCTGCCGCCAGCCATGTATTTGCCGAACTGGATGACTGATTTTCGCGCGGCCATGGCAAATCTTATTCTTCTTTATTCAGGTCAGGCGCCATGGCAATACCGGCCAGCCCCCACCAGACATAGGCCAGCGTGTCGTCCGTCCAGACATGTGCGAACAGGCCAATAAAACTGATGCCGACCAGGCTAGCGAACAAGCTCAGCGCCAGCGGGTGGTCACGCCGCAGCCACAGCAGATAGCCAACGCCCGTCATTATAAGAAGGAACATCGCCAGGCCGAGCCAGCCGACTTCCTGGCCAATTTGGATGTAATAATCCTCGGCAATGCGGGCCGGATGGTTATTATAGACGCTAGCTGGCCCGGCCGTGCCCGGGCCGTCACCTAGGGGATGGTGGCTCAGGTCATGCAGGCCGGCGCTTAGGGCACTCTCGTGCCCCTGGTCAGAAGTAGTGGACACGGCGGAGTGTGTCTGGGTATGCAGCACGAAGTTTTGAAACCTGACATTATGGCGGAAGGTAACCGTCAGCAGGGCGGCGGCCAGCACCAGACAGCCGGCAACCACCAGGTTGATGCGCTGCGTCCGGCGGGGCAACCGGCTCAGGCCCAGGACGACAACGATGCTAAGCACTGCGCCAACCCAGGCACTCCGTGAAAATGTGAAGAACTCAACGACTAGCGCCCCGGCCAGCAGAGCGCCATACAACTGGCGGCGTTTGCCGCGTACCAACAGGATACTCAGTAGGCTGATCGGAATTAACAGATAGGCGCCGAGCGGATTGGCGCCGCGCAAGGTGGAAGCGATCCGTACATAATGGATGTTATTATTAATGGTTTCAAAGGCCGGGATGGTGGCCGGCCCGTAACCGAAATGGCTCAAAAAATCACGCGGCAGGACCAGGATCTGCAGCAAGCCAAAGACGATGACTATGGCTGCCGGCCAGAGTACCACCCACTGCCAATGGATTCGCAGGCGGCTCATACGGAGCGCTACCGCCCAGGTAACCAGGAAGAAAGCCAAAAACCGCAAGTTTATAATCAACCCATAGCCCAGCGCCTTGGCCGATACGTCGTGCTGATTGAGCGCTAGCAGTCCCCACACTAGGGTCAGCAGCATATAACCTAGGATTAGCCAGACCAAGCGGCGCGTCAAGGTGTGGCTGCGAATCTTATGATCGGTAGCGACAAGACAGATAGCACCGACGACACAAAACACCAGCAGCACCTCTTTCCAGAGGCGTAAAGCGGTGTAATGGCCGAGCAGGCTGGCTCCCCACACCGTCAAGAAAGCGTGAAACGGCATCAGCAGCAGGATCACCATAGCCAAGCCGCTCACCCACGACAAAATCGTATACTTCAGCGCCGAGACTCTCATAATGCTACAATTTAGTATAGCTGTAAGTAGCCGTGACCCGGAAACGTATTCCAAAGATTCATGAAAAATAATGCTTCGCTCATCTATAACCTGGCTTTGATTGTCGGCGATGCCTTGGCCATCACCGTGGCCTTTACCATTGCTTATGTTTTGCGGGTGACGCTGGATCACACACCGTTGAGCGCCCACATCCATGCCCATACTTACATCAGCATTCTGGTCAGCCTGTTGCCGTTCTGGATCCTGATTTTTGGCTTGCTCGGCTTGTATAACCTGCGAGTTTATGAGAAGCGTTTCGCCGAGCTCGGCCGGCTGTTGGTCGGCTCGTTCATCGGCATGCTATTCGTTATCAGTTACAGCTACATTACCAATACGGCGATTTTCCCGGCGCGGTTGGTGACATTTTATGGCTTCTGCCTGGCCTTCTTTTTTGTGTTGCTATTCCGTACCGTGGCCCGCGGGCTACGCCGCGAACTCTTTAGTTATGGCCTCGGCATCAATGGCGTGCTCTTGGTCGGCGACACCAAAACGACCCACCGCCTGTTGGACGCCCTGGCCGATACGACAGTCACCGGCTACCGGGTGCTGGGCGTGGTTGGCGGTACCAAGCATCCCCTAAAGGCGGATGTGCCGTACCACCAGTACAAAACCTTCGCCGCGGCCATCGCCCACCTGCGCCACAAACCGCTGCACACCATTATCCAGACCGAATTGTACGCCGATACGGCTCAGAACGACGAAGTCCTGACCTACGCCCAAGAGCACCATGCAGCTTACCGGTTCGTACCCGGCAACAGCGAGCTATTCGTCGGCAAAATTGAGGTCGACCTTTTCCATTCGGTGCCGATCATTGCCGTCCATCAGACAGCGCTGATCGGCTGGGGACGGGTGGTCAAGCGCCTGACCGACTTGCTGCTGGGCGGCCTGATGCTGATAATCGCCGTGCCGTTCATGTTGGTGATCGCCATAGCCATCAAACTGGCCGGTGGTGGGCCGGTCTTTTTCCGCCAGCAGCGCTTGAGCCGGTTCAATACCAAGGTGCGTGTTTTTAAATTCCGCTCGCATAACCTGCATTACAGCGGCCTGACCCCTGAAGAGGCGTTTCACAAGATGAACCGCCCAGACCTTCTAAAAGAGTACCGCCAGGCCGGCGACCAGATAGCCCGGGATCCGCGGGTGACGCCGGTCGGGCGCTGGCTGCGCCGCTACAGCCTGGATGAACTGCCACAGCTCATAAACGTCGTGCGCGGTGACATCAGCCTGGTAGGCCCGCGCGCTTTGGTACCTGATGAGCTGGATAAGTACGCCCAGAAAAACCTCATTCTCAGTGTCAAGTCCGGTATGACCGGCCTGGCCCAGATCTCCGGTGTCCGCGACCTCAGCTTCGCCGAACGGCGCCAGCTAGACCTTTATTACGTCCAGAATTGGAGTTTTGCGGGCGATCTCATCATCCTGGTTAAGACATTTTGGGTGGTGCTGTTCCATAAAGGTACTCGCGCGTGAGCGAGTCCGTTAAAAACCAGGAGCTCAAGGTAGCCATTGTCTGCGATTGGTTAACCAGCATCGGCGGCGCCGAACGCGTCGTCTGGGAACTACACCGCCTGTATCCGAAAGCGCCGATTTATACGTCACAGTACGACCCGGGCACACTGGACTGGTTCAAAGAAGCCGATGTGCGTACCAGCTGGCTGCAGCGGCTGCCGAAAAGCCTCAAGAAGTTCCTGCCGTTGCTCCGGGCTTGGACGTTCAGCCGCTTGGATTTGAGTGATTACGACTTGGTGCTGTCATCGAGCGGCGCCGAGGCCAAGGGCGTTAAGACCGGTCCTCAGACCATACACATCTGCTATTGCCATTCGCCGACACATTATTATTGGATCC
>Ga0302325_10022907_pt1 | contig 13046 bp, 9 predicted proteins | sample Palsa_T0_2_FD_201948 | JGI IMG/M metagenome (GOLD analysis project Ga0302325, IMG submission 201948) | Peat permafrost microbial communities from Stordalen Mire near Abisko, Sweden - Palsa_T0_2 | ecosystem: Environmental > Terrestrial > Soil > Palsa > Peat permafrost | place: Sweden: Abisko... | reverse complement strand
TCACCTTTTCTTCGGGTATCGACGGTTGTCCGTAACACAGGTTATTCCAGATCGTATCGTTGAACAGGATGGTTTCCTGCGTGACGATGGCCATCTGCTCGCGCAGAGAGCGAAGCGTGACGTCGCGCAAATCGACTCCATCGATGCGAATGGCGCCGGCAGTGGCGGTGTAGAAGCGAGGAAGAAGATTCACGAGGGTGGTCTTCCCCGCGCCGCTCGAACCGACAATCGCGACAACGTCCCCTGCCGGAACGTGCAGATCGATTCCCTTCAGGATCAGCGGACCGGCATCGTAGGCAAAGCTGGCGTCCTCAAAATCGATCGAGTTCGCAAAGCGCGGCATGGCCTTAGCGCCAGGCGCTTCCATGTTTTCTTCAGGCAGATCGATGAACGCGAAGACCTGGGTGGAGATACCTATCGCCTGCAGAAAGAGCTGGTAGACGGTGCCGATGCGCTTGATCGGCTCGTAAGCCTTGAACAGCGCATAGGTGAATGCGCCGAACAATCCGAGGGTTAGACGGCCGCTTTTGATTTCACCGCGGGCGGCCAGCAGGATCATTGAGATCACAACCGCGCCAAGCAGGTCCATCAAAGGGGATGTGGCGGCGAGCGCCCGGACCCAGCGCATATTTTCGCGGAGCAGGCTACGCGCGGCCTCGCGAAACTTTCGTATCTCGAACCCTTCCATGCCGAAGGCCTTCACCACGCGGTTTCCGCTGATGGTTTCGTGAAGGATCTGGCTGAGGTCCGCCAAGCGCGAGCGGCTCCGCTCCGACGACTTGCGGATACGCCGGCCAAACTTGCTGACCGGCCACGCAACCAGGGGTATCAAAACAGCCGACCCCAGCGCCATTCTCCAATCGATGATGGCGAGAACGAGCACGAACGCAACGAAGCTGAACAGCTGACGGAAAAGCTCGGCCATCCAATCGGAGAAAGCGCCGCGCATCTGTTCGATGTCGCTGATCACGGCCGACATCACGCGGCCGACCGGATTCTGCTGGAAGAAGCCTACCGGCTGCTGCACCACTTTGCTGTACACCTGATTCCGCAGATCGGTGATGCTCGCGAGGCCGACATACTGGATCAGCGTGCTCCCGAAATATTCCGCGAGGCCTTTCACCAGGAACAGTAGAACCATGGCAACAGCGAATACCGACCACACGTGGTGAATGCGGGCCGGGACGAACGAATTCAGATAGACCACGTGTTCGGTGCCCGGCACACGGAACAGCTCAAGCTTCTGAACGGTGGACCGCGGATTCAAAATGATGTCGAGCGCAGGGCGTATGGCGAAGGCAACCAGGAAGTCGACAAGACCCATCACGGCGATCAGGACGACTCCCGCGACAAGCAGCGGGAAGTGCGGCATGAGGAAGCCGAGGAGACGGCGAGCCTCGTTACGATCCCCTTTACGAACCTCGTCACGATCCTTGTCCCGATCCTTCGAGGGCGAGATTGCGTCCGTCTTTTGACTTGCAGGGCTGGCGTTCATCGGTCCGGTGTGCACAAATCGAATCTGCATAGACTATGCAGGAATGGCGAATCTTGCAAGGCGACGGGCATAAAAAGGGTCATCGGCTGAGCAGTTCCGCGGCGTCGGGCATACTGATTTCGTAAGGGGTATCTCGCGACGAAAAGGCCGCTTATCACGTTGTGGTTTTATCCAGATCGCGATGGACAACTTTCGTGGAGTAACCCCTCTTCTGCAGGCTGTGGCGGATCACCTCCGAAAGCGCGACAGAGCGATGACGCCCGCCGGTGCATCCCAGGGCGACCGTGAGATAGCTCTTGCCTTCGCGGATGTAGTGCGGAATCAGATACGCGAGCAGGCTTTCGATGCGCCGCAGAAACTGGCCGGTCTGCGGGAAGGAACGGATGTAGCGCGCGACGCGCGGGTCTTTGCCTGAAAAAGGGCGGAGGCGCTGCACGAAATGAGGGTTGGGCAGGAAGCGAACGTCAAAGACCAGGTCGGCGTCCGCGGGAACGCCGTAGCGGAAGCCGAAGCTTACCACCGAGATCATCAGCGGATTACGTCCGGGGTTCTGGAAGCGGTCGATGATGAACTGGCGCAGCTCGTGCACGTTGAACTTGGTGGTGTCGATAATCACGTCGGCGAGGCGGCGGATGGGGGCCATGCGGCGGCGCTCTTCGTGAATGCCATCGGCGATGGCGCCGTCGTGCGCGAGGGGGTGGGGGCGGCGCGTCTCGCTGAAGCGGCGAATCAGAGCATCGTCGCTGGCTTCGCTGAACACCAGCGTGACGGGATGTTCGCTGCGGAGCCTGCGGTACATCTTGGGCAGATTTTCGATCTGCTCGCCTTCGCGGGCGTCGACGAGCAGGGCGGCGCGCTCGATTTCTCCGCTGCCGCTTTCATAGAGTTCGCTGAAGGTGGGAATGAGCGCGACCGGGAGATTGTCCACACAATAAAAACCGAGGTCTTCGAAGGTATTTAGAATCGAACCCTTGCCGGAGCCGGACAAGCCGGTGAGCAGCACGAGCTGGCGCCCATCGCGTTTCCGGGCGAGTCGCGCCACGGCCGGCCGTTAGACCTTTACCCGGCGGCGGTGCGTGCTCGGGATTCGGAGGTCTTCGCGGTACTTGGCCACGGTGCGGCGCGTGACGTGGATGCCTTCGTCGCTGAGTTTCTTGGTGATTTGCTCGTCGGTGAGCGGGTGGGCGGTGTCTTCCTCTTCGATCATCTGCTTGACTCGGCGCTTGAGGGAGGACAACGACATCTCGCTGCCCTGCGGCCCGTTGACGGATTCGGAGAAGAAGGTTCGAAGCTCAAGAACGCCCTGCGGCGTATGGACGTATTTGTTGGCGACGGCGCGGCTGACGGTGGAGGGGTGTACGCCCACCTCCTCGGCGACTTCCTTGATCATCATGGGCTTCAGATGGTCGGGACCGTAATCGAGATAATCGGCCTGGCGGCGGAGGATTGAATTGCAGACGCGCACGATGGTGTGCTTGCGCTGCTCGATATTTTTCATCAGCTGGATCGCGGCGGTGAAGCGCTCCTTCACGTAGGAACGCACGTCGCGGTCGGCGGCATCGCGAGCAAGAAGGCGGCGATAGGTGGGGCTCAAGCGCAACTGGGGCAGATCGTCGTCATTGATGAAAACCTGCCATTCGCCGTCCACCTTGCGGAACTGCACGTCGGGTTCGACGAGCCGGGGCTCGGTCTTGTTGTAGCGCAGGCCGGGCTTGGGATCGAGGCGCTTGATCACGTCCACGGCGCGCTTGACGAGCTCGATGGGCCGGTTGAGAGTGCGGGCGACCTCTTTCATCTGATTGTTCTGCAGCAGCTTCAGATGATCGGTGATGATCTGCTGCGCCAGGGTATTCTGCGGATCGACGACCTTGAGCTGGATCAGCAGGCACTCCTGCAGATCGCGGGCTGCAACTCCAGGGGGATCGAATTCCTGCACCATGGTGAGCGCTTCTTCCACATCTTCCATGGAATAGTCAGCGGCCTGGGCGATTTCGTCGAGGGTGGCGGTGAGATAGCCGTTTTCGTCGAGATTGCCGATGATCGACTCAGCAATTTTACGGACTTCCTCGCTGGAAATACTTACGCTCAACTGCCACATGAGATAGTCGGTAAGGCTGGCGGGCGAGGAGAGGAACTTGTCGAAGGAGGGCTTTTCGATCTCTTCGTGCTCGCCGCTGGCGACGCGTTCGCTGCCCGTGTCGAGGTACTGGCCGAAGAAAGAGCCGAAGTCAAACTCGTCAAACGGGTTAGCTGCGGGCGTTTCCGGGAGCTTTTCCGTTTCCTTCTTGAGGAAGGCTTCGTCGGTGTAGCTCTCGGCCGCGGTTCCCTCTTCGGCGACCTCTTCGAGGACGGGGTTCGCCATGATCTCCTGGTTGATCATCTCGCGGAGCTCCAGGCGGTTCAGGGCCAGCACGCTGACCATTTGAACCAGCCCTGGAGTGAGAATCTGCTTCTGGGCGACGCGGAGATTGAGTTTTGGCGCTAGCCAGTTCATAACGTTCAGTTAAGGCGAAACCCTTCCCCTAGATAGATGCGGCGAACGTCCGGGTTGGCGGAAAGCTCCGCGGGCGTTCCGGCGGCAAGGATCTTGCCCCCCGTAATGATGTAAGCACGACTTGTGACCGCAAGGGTATCCCGCACGTTGTGGTCGGTGACCAAAACGCCGATGCCCGAAGCACTCAGGTCCGCGATAATTTTCTGTATGTCCACCACAGTCAGGGGGTCAATCCCCGCAAACGGCTCGTCCAGCAACACAAAGGAGGGAGAAAGGACGAGCGAACGGGCAATTTCAAGCCGCCGGCGTTCGCCACCGGACAGAACGTACGCCCTGCTATACCTTACGCCTTCCAGACCCATCTGTGCCAGGAGCTCCTCGGCGCGCTCTCGCCTCTGCTCGGGCGTCAAGGAGAGGGTCTCGAGCACCGCGAGGAGGTTTTCCTCCACCGTCATTTTGCGAAAGACCGAAGGTTCCTGGGGAAGGTAACTGATGCCACCGCGAGCCCTCAAATACATGGGGAGGTCGGTGATGTCCTCGCCATCCAGCAAAACGCGCCCATAATCGGGGCGGGCGAGACCGACCAGAATGTAGAACGTCGTCGTCTTCCCTGCGCCATTCGGTCCCAGCAACCCAACTACTTCACCCTGCCGAATCTCCAGGCTGACATCATCGACAACTTTTCGTCCCCGGTAAGCCTTCCGCAGTTCCGCGGCCTGGAGTTTCGACATGCTGGTTCATTTCTCAACTCGGTGCTTCGTGATGGAGCGCACGCCTTCTTGCGAATCGACCAAAATCGTATCACTCGCTACAAAGAAGGTCAACGAACGCCCCGTTGTTGTGTCATTCGAGGCGTTTGTTAGAGTCGGCTGGCCGCCGGAAAGCACGAATTTTTGGTCCGCGGCGGTGTATTCGGCCTGGTCGCCGGTGCCGCGGCGGTCTGCCTGGCGTACGACTACATCTCCCTGGGCCAGGACACGGCTTAATTGCTGGCCTCCTCCGCCAGACGGCTGAGCAGACGAGGCGCCAGGCGGGTTCGAGGGACGGGCGGGCGGCGTTCCGGAGGTGTTGGCCGGCGTGAGAAATACGTCCAGGGTGCGCGATTCGAGCGAGCCTTGATCGGAAGTAGCGGTTACGCCGCCCTCCAGGTGGGCTTTGCCCTGGTCGCTCCAGTAGGTGAGGACTGGGGCGTGGATCTGCCAGAGCGTCGGGCTGGTAGGGCGCGATGTGGATTTCGTCGCGGCCATCGCGAACGAGGGGCCGGAACCGGGGGCCTGAGGGAAGATCGCCACGACGTGGCCGGTGGCCTGCATCTTCTTTTCGTCCCGCCACAACTCAATCCGGGCGGCCTCCAGAACCGATTCACCCTGCCAGAGGCGGGCGTGGCCTTCGTAGACAATGTGCCCGGAGGTTGTGGAGCCCGAAACCGAGTCGGCGGAGATGTGGGCGGGGACGGAGCCGAGATTCACCGCGTCATTGGAGGCCGCAGCTAGATAGGTGGAGACGACCCCGCCCGAGGCATGGAGTTCACCCGACTGCTGGTTGATCGCTACCGAGGCGGCCGTGGTGCGGCTCATGGAGTCGGATAGGACGGGCGAGCCTTCCAGCGTAATCATTCCCGTGGCGCGGGACATTCTGGCGCTTGCGGCGGTTGCATGGCGGTCTGCCTGCTGAAAGCGGACGTTCCCGGTTTCGTCGAGGGTATTCCATTGGCCGTCCGGGCCGATGGTAGCCACCAGCTCAGCCGCCGAGCTCGACTGCGGAACGCTGCCTGAGACCTGGCGCGTGAGATCGACTCCCAAATGGCCGAGCAACTTTTCGAAGCGCCCGTTCGAATCAAACTGGGCGACAAACTTCCTGGCGTTGACATTTATGGTTTCGTTTCCCGTCCTCGATTCGATGGTGCCAGGTGCGAGGGTTTCGATGCTTTGGACCCGTTGCGCCCCCGCAGCCGGGATAGGCGCCTGAGACGGCGAGGCTTGGGACGCCCGAGCTTTACCCGGTGCGTTTGCAAACACGACTCGGAGGGCGCTCGTCTTCAAAGATCGCGCATCCGCTCCTTGCTTTGATTCCGCGGTGACGCCGCCGCTCGCGTTCATCTCTCGGACAAGGTTGTGCTCGGGAAGCATCGTGAATTCCAAGCGTGCCGCCGACAAACGATCGGTGCCGGCGCTCGTCTGCCGCGCGCCAGCTACGCTTCCCTCCGCGACGATGCTCTCTATCCAGCCCTGTTGGTTGAGGGCGGCCTGGAACTGGTTTGCGGCGAGGCTGAATTTGGCGCCGCGGTCTCCGCCGCGTATTACTGGATTGCCCTCGGCCAAGGCTTTTTGAGCTCGATAATTCTCATCCAGGGCAATGGAGATTTTCGCGGCGGATAGCTCGCGGTCTCCCTGCCGGACGGTCGCCGGGCCGGCGAGAACGACACTGTGTTCGTTGCGGCGGATTTCAAGGCTGGTTCCGGCGGCGTTCACCGGCAAGCCGCCGGCGCGATCGGAGGCGTTCAGGTCGAATTCGACGGATTGGTTGACGCGCACGGTAGAGTCTCGCGTGCTGTAGCTCACTCCGACTCCGTGGCCGTGGCCTTGAGGAAAACGGAACTCGACCGGAGCCGCTGTCGCAGCTTCTCCTGTTTCGCGATTGAAGGTGAGGTCGCTCGTCTTCACCTGCATGGGCTGGCCGGCGGGTTTGCCTCCGGATTGGGGAGCACCCTGCATGTCGATCTGGACTTCCCCCTGGCAGCGAATGCCGCCGGACGCGGGTTCGTAGTTGCATTGGCGAGTGTGGATATTGTCGTTGCGGTTCCCTTCGCGGCCGTAGACCGTGATCCAGACATCCTGGAGGATGGCGCGATTCTGATCCTTGAACTGAGTGGCGTGGGAGGCGCGAACGGTGAAGATGGTGCGGCCCTGCTCGACGTCGGAGTAAGAGAAGTTGTCCGATTGCTGCTGGACTTCGGAGGGGACGGTGGAGGGCAACGCGCGCCGGAGCCGCATGACGCGGTATGCGCGCTGCAGATAGACCCCGGCAACGATCAGCACCAGCAGTCCCGCGGCCAGGGCCGCCATTCGCGAGTATCGCTCGGCTTCCTGATTACGCACGCAAGCTCCTCAGGATCGCCGCAATAAGAGTGTCGAGTGGCGAGGCACCGTTTTCTTTTTTTTCAATCAGATAGGAGCGATTCCGATCGTCCGACTGTGTCGAGTCAAATTTTGCGCTTCTTCCCATTTTCGATGCTGTTTTCGCACCTCTGGAGGCCAACATTATCACGGGAGAAGCGAATTGTAAGGACCGGGTTGCCGTGGTGGGAGAGAAGTATGGTCTCGCTGTCCAAATGTCGGCGTTGGCCTGTGATTTCAGCGGAGCTTTTATGAGTGTTAGGGGGTGATATATACTGCGGCAATGATCGAGAGTTCGACTAAGAGTTCGACCAAAAGGCGCAAACGTTTCGCTCGGCTGCGTTCCGTTTCAATAGCGTTCGTTGCAGCCGCGATCTTAGCCGGCGTCGTGGCAATCGTATTCAGCGCCCGCGCGCAGGAACAGGAGCAGAAGCAGGATCAGAGCGCGCCCGACGCCTCCGACATTGCCGAGGGCATGAGGCTTTTCCAACAGAAAGGAAACTGCCAATCGTGCCACGGCTGGGCGGGCGACGGGCGCAACATGGACAGCCAGATGCCCAGCGGCGCCAACTTGCGCGAAACCAAGCTGAGCCGCGCGGGGATTGTGCTGACGATCAAGTGCGGGCGGCTGAACGCGCAAATGCCCGCGTTCGACAAATACGCCTACACGGACGGGCGCTGCTACGGGAAGACGAAGGCCGATCTGAAATCGTACCCGACGAAGATGCCGGACCCTCCGGCCACGCTGCAACCGCGCGAGATCGACCTGATCGTCGACTTTCTGTTTGCGAAGGTTGTTGGAAAAGGCCCCATGGATCATGCCAAGTGCGTCGAGTTCTGGGGCTCCGAGACCGACGCCTGCAAAGACTTCCCGAAATAATTTTCGCGCGAATCAGTTCCGCTGAAAATTCCGGCGAAAATCAATTCAGCGCAAAAACGAACAGGTAGCTGGAATCCTGGAAGTTGTCGTATTTCACGGGATGCAGGTGGCGTCCGCTTGCTTGGACGGCAACGTATTGCTTGGGTCCGATTGCGTAGGTGACCGGGGCGCCCTTCAGCGCGGTGCCCACGTTGAACCGCCAGAGTTCCTCGAGGGTCTCGTCGTTATAGGCCACGACCCAACCATCCTGGAGCGCAGTAAAGACGAGGCCGCCTGCCGTGTCCGTGGCGCCCGATCGAATTTCGATCGGCGTCACGGCTTTTGCGACGACCTTGTGGCTGATGGTGTCGAAGGCCGTTATCGAGCCGTAGTAGAGGTCGCTGCTGTAGGTGTATTTCTGGCTGTTCTTCCTGTCGAGGCCGCCGTTGGGTGAAAGGAACGCCACTGCGGCGCCGTTCTGCGAGTAGCAGCCTTCCACACCCACGCCGTAAGCGATGTGCTTGACGGGGTTGTACGCGGTGGGCTGATGCGCGACGCCACCGTGCCACGTGGGGCAGGTGCGCTTTTCCGGATCGCCGCGAAGCTGGCGCGCCGCGGGATTGTAGGTTTGCACGTCGAGCTTCGGATCGTAGTCGATGGGTTTGCCGGTCTCCGGATTGAGGCCCTTGGTCCAGTTCAGATCGTTGACGTACTGCGCGCCCTTGATGAACTTTCCGTTGGTGCGATCGAGCGTGTAGAAGAAGCCGTTGCGGCCGAAATGCGCGACGACCTTGCGGGGACGGCCGTCGAGGATCGTGTCGTAGAGCATGTGGACGCCGATCTCGTCATAGTCCCAGCCGTCATTGGGCGTGTATTGGAAATACCACACGAGCTTTCCGGTGTCGACGTTGAGAGCCACGGCCGAATCAGTGTAGAGATTGTCGCCGGGGCGGCCTTCGGGATCGAACATCGGAACCGGGTTGCCGGTGCCCCAGATGGTGAGCCTGGTGCCCGGATCGTAGGAGCCGGTCTGCCAGATGCCACCGCCGCCGGTCTTCCAGGCGTTGTTCTTATCCTTCCACGTTTCGCTGCCCGGATCGCCGGGTTTGGGGATCACGTACCAGCGCCACAGTTCTTTACCTGTTCGTGCGTCGAGAGCCGCGACCCAGCCGCGCGTTCCGGCGTCTCCGGCTCCGTTTGAGACGAGGACCTTGTCGTCGACGACCAAAGGCGCGGAGTCGAAGCGCTCACGCGTGCCGAATTCGTTGGTGGTGGCCAGCATCTTGTCCCAGGCAATTTCGCCCGTGTCCTGCTTCACGCCGATGACGCGGCCATCGGGAAGAGCGGCGATTACCAGGTCCTCCCAAAGCGCAACGCCGCGCGTGCGTGAGTTGTTGCCCTGATGCTTTACGCCGGGATCGGTGACCCAGACAAATTGGCCGCGGTTGGCTTCGCGGGCGTCGATCTTATAAAGGGTGCCCCAGCCGTCCGAGGTATACATGAAACCGTTGTCGATCAGGGGATTCAGCTCGTTTTCCGGGCCGTTCTGTCCGATGTCCTGCATGCCACCGAGCGCCAGGGCCCACACCATGTGGAGGTTCTTGACGTTTTCCCGGTTAATCTCGGAAAGCTTGGAGTAACGCTGCGCGCCGTAATCGCCGTTCATCATGAGCCAGTTTTGCGGCTCATTCTGCGCGTTGATCAGCCGGTCTTTGTTGACGGTCATTCTGTACTGTGCAAACGCCGCCACCGCGAGCGAGGCCGAGAGGCCGCCGGCGAGAATCGCGATTCTCAAACGTTTCAACGCACCTGGTTGCATGGATTTACCCCCCGAAGAAGATAAAGATTCGAAGGCCCGCGGTCAAGCGGGATGCCAGTCCATTTTAATCCCGCAAATTCTGGGTAGTTTGTGCAAGGCTTCGGTTTCGCTCCGGCGGTGTTATGCTCTCCTCCCATTCCGGGATGGTTTGTGGAAGGCGAGACAGACTGAAAGGGGCGGCGATGGTGCAGACGGTGGCAACGAATTGGTGGGCGCTGGCCGTTGCCGTGGTCACGAACTTCGTAATTGGGGGGATTTGGTATTCGCCAACGCTGTTCATAAAGCCGTGGCTGGCGATGTCGGGGGTGAACAAAGCCGAATTCGACAAAGGACTGCCGACGGCGCTGGTGGGAGATTTGTTCGCTTCGACGGCGATGGCGTTTGTGCTGGCCCATGCCATCCGGTATGAGGGCGCGGGCGACCTTGCGCAGGGGCTGCTGGTGACGTTCTGGTGCTGGCTGGGTTTTGTTGCCGCGGTGATGATCGCTTCGGTTACTTACGAACACCGGCCGTTCAAATATTTTGCCATCAATGCGGGCTACCGGTTCGTGACCATGGTGGCGATGGGCTCGATCTTGACGCTTTGGAGATAGGGCTACTTTCCCGCGCCGGCCCATGCTGCCATGGCCTGCCAGTCCGGATCATCCTTGGATTCAAATTGCCTGCCGCCGCTGTGCTCCCACACCAAGTCGCCACCGGCCAACGGCGAAAGCGGGCGAAGCAGCAGCTTGCTATTCGCGGGATTGTCGCGATCGACGAGCTTCGAGACATTCTCGAAGACCTGGCGGGATTGTTCCTCGTTCCAGGTGGTGCTGCCCGGCGATAGCGGAACCAGGTACTGAGGCCCGTTTCCCGATCCGTGGCAGGAGTAGCAGCGGGAGTGGCCCGGGCGGTTCTTCAGGAAAATGGGCTCGATGCGCGATTTGAAGACCTCGTAGTCAAGGGGCGGCGCGGACTTGGCGGCATCCTGCCTGGCGGGCGCCCCGCCCAGCCGAGCCGCGCAGAAGACAACCATCAACAACAAAAAGAGTGCTGCAACTTCCTTTGCGAAAATTCCAGGCTTCACAAATCGCCTCCAGGGGCAAAAGTCAGACGCCGAGGCACTGTCAAAATATTCCCCCGACGATCTTTTTCGAATACGGGTGCGATTAGAGCGTGCGATTCTAGCGCCCCGCGAACAATGTCATCCGGCTGGGCTCTTCGCCGACCGGGATGCGCCCGGTTACCTGCAGAGTTTTCACGTCGACGACGGAGACCGACCTATCCATTGCGTTGATGATGTAGGCCTTCTTACTGTCGGGAGTGAAGGTGATCCAGTTGGGCGAGCCGCTCAGCGCGTCGTGTCCCGGCGGCATCAGCTTCGGCAAGTGGACGCGCCCCACCAGTTTGATGTCCGGCAGAGAATAAATGAATACGGCGTCGTAGGTCTTGCTGGCGTTCCAAAGCCATTTGCCGTCGGGCGATACGGCAATGCCGTGGCCCGACATGCTGGTTTTGATGGACGGTTCGTCGTCCGGTAGCGTGATTCTCGCCACTTCTTCGTGAGTGGCGAAATCGACCACGGCAAATCCGCGGAGGCGGTTCAGTTGCACGAACACGCGGCGGGCGGAACCGTCGGGGTTTGGTTCGATGGCCGCCACCTGCGTGCCCATGTCGAATTGATGCTCCCAGGCGATTGCCTGGGTCTGGAGATCGATCACCGTCATCACGGGCTGGCCTTCGGCGGTGGTGATCGCATATCGGCTGTCGGGAGTCACGACCACGTCGTGCTGCTTCGTTTTCATCGGGATGGTTTTCGCGAGCTCGAGGGTATGGGCGTCGACGATGTCCAGCGCTCCGGGATTCTGCGCGTTGCAGACCAACACCCACTTGCCATCTTTGGTAGCCGCTACATCGTGGGAGTGTCCGCTAACGGGGACATCTTTAATTTTCTTTCCCGATTTGCGATCTACCACGGTGAGAACCTTGCCGGTCCACTGAGAGATGTAGACGCGCTTCCCGTCCGGGGAGACGGCCACCGACTCCGGCACCTGAATGTCTCCAATCTCCTGCACGACTTTGCCTTTGGCCGGGTCAATGACCGAAACGCTGGTTCCGGCTGTGTTCGCGACATAGATGCGCGTGGAACTCGCCGCCAGGGGGATTGCCAACAGCATACAGGCGATACCCAGTTGCCTAATTCTGTATGGAAAAGCTTTGTTTATGACTTTTGAGTTCATAGCGATGGTCGCTCCTTACCCGCCGGCGCAGAGATTACAAAGACGCGGGCCCACAGTCAAGCGAAGGAAAAGGTTCCCACGGCAGTTCGACCGGCTCTGAAGTGCCTTGATACGCTGCCGATAGTACAGAGCATGAGTGGAATTCGGGCAGAGCCCAGAACGGCCATGATGGCGTTGGTCGAGGTGTCGTGGGAAGAGCCTGACGGGAGCAAGCACAGTCCGATTCGGGCGCGGATGGAAGATACGTCCCGTTCCGGTGCGTGCATTCGGGTCAATACGGCTATCGGCGTTGGGGCGACGGTGTGGGTGAAGCGGCCCTGGGAGGAGATTGCGGGCGTCACGAAATACTGCCGAAGGGACGGCATGGATTACGTCCTGGGCATTCAAAGGATTATTGAATGGCGGGAACGGAATATTTCCCCCGTCGCCGCCGCACCAGCCGAAGTGCACCACGCTGGCAGAGCTGGTCCGGTCACAAAGGAAGAAACGCAGAGCGTTTCAAAAGGGTACGAGGGTTCAACGAGTTCCGCTAAGGATTCTCCCATGCTGGAGATTCCGCCTGCCCCGCCTTCCCTTGACAACGAAAGGAGACGCATGTCAACGAACTGGCTCGGTATGGCGTTCAAGCGCCCAAAAGAGGAACCGCCGAACGGGAAAAGCAATAGCGGCTTCGCCCCGGATGGCAGCGCTAGCGATGAGAACACTTTAATCGGCAAGCCCGCTGTGAACGGCGGCGCGAACGGTCTTGCGAGGTCGCAAGGCGATCTGCAATCGCTGGAAGATATTTATCGCGCCGCCGGGATTTTGAATCCGAGGATGGGATATAGCATCAGCAAGGTGGTCGAGATGATTCGCAGCGACCACATGCGCGGGCTGGCCAGCGACGCCAAGCGCGCGGCGATCCTGATGGCGCTCGATGCGGCCAGCATCTCGGTGGAGGAAGTGCTGCGCGATGCGGCGTTGCGCCGGGACGCCCTCGACGCGTACGAGGCCGGCCAGCGGAAGAGCTTCGAGGAATACTGGGCGCGGAAGGCTGAGGTTAAT
>Ga0302325_10022906_pt1 | contig 13047 bp, 9 predicted proteins | sample Palsa_T0_2_FD_201948 | JGI IMG/M metagenome (GOLD analysis project Ga0302325, IMG submission 201948) | Peat permafrost microbial communities from Stordalen Mire near Abisko, Sweden - Palsa_T0_2 | ecosystem: Environmental > Terrestrial > Soil > Palsa > Peat permafrost | place: Sweden: Abisko... | reverse complement strand
CGTTTTTACCGATTTGGCGCGGCGGCTACCGAACCACGTCCGTGCGTTCGAGCGCGAACAGATCGATCCGGTCAAATCGCTTCTCGATGCGGCGACAGCGCAGAAGACGCCTGCCGCCGCGCCCGCGGCCAAATCGGATGTCTTCCTCTACGGGTTCATCCTGGTCATGGGACGACTCGCGTCGCCCTGGCAACTTATCCGCATTGCGACCCGTGCGGCGGAAAGCGACGACACCGCGCGCATCGCCGAAACCCCCTACGCGGTTGCGGTGACGCTCGTCATCGGCGAAGTCGAATGCACGGTGAGCGATCTGCGGGCGGAACTTAAAGCGCGGCGTCCGGTCACCTCGCAGCTCAAGAACATCCACGACGCGGCGCGCGGTTTGCGCTCGGAAATCGACCTCTCCGGCGATTCGCAGTGGAGCCGCCAGCTTACGGCCATCCGCACCGAAGTCTCCAACGTGTTGAAAGCCGAGATCGAGTCGACGCCGGGCCGCGTCCGGCGCCTGTTACTGCCGCGGCCCGCAAAGGACATCGCGGCGGGTTCGCTGCTCGACGCCACGGATGTAAGCGAGGCCGAGATGCTGGTCGAATTTGTCGGCGCGTGTCGCACCTATGCCAACGAGCTCGCGGTCAACGAAGTGACGATGCGCAGCTATTCGGAACTGCAACATTACCTCGAGAGCGGTACCAAGGTTCTGCTCGACTCGCTGCGCCACGCCGGCGATGCCGATCGGCCGTTCCGGCAGTCGCAGGTCGATGCCGCGATTCGCTTCTGCAAGAGCGTTTTCGGAGCGGACTATGCCGGGCTGTTGGCCAAGGCAGCCGAAATTGCGGTGCAGGCAGCAACCGCAGAACGAAAGTCGGTTCGGGCTTGACCCGGCGGCGTACCATCCGGCCGACGGTGGGCAAGCTTCAGCGTCACAGCGCGCAATTGCCGCGCCGGCGCTCCCATTGCCGCCGCAATGACGCCGTGATGATGTAAACGCGCGACGCGACGGCGCGCAGAACCTGCGATCTTCTCCTGGTCCCGCGGATTGAAATAGCGCCATGATTTTGTGGTTCATTTTCGCGCTGATGACCGCGGCCGCAATCTTCGCCGTGGTGTGGCCGCTTGGGCGCGTCCCACGCGCGGCGGGCGGCGGCAGCGACCTTCTCGTCTATAAGGATCAGCTACAGGAAATCGGCCGCGATCGCACCGCCGGGCTCATCGGTGAGGCGGAGGCGGAGGCAGCGCGGCTAGAGGTTTCACGCCGTCTTCTTTCCGCGGCGAACGCGCAGTCTCCGACCACATCCGCCGCGATCGCACTTCCCAACCTGCGGCGGCGCCGCGCCGCGGCGATCGCGGTCTTGGTCATTCTGCCGTTCGGCCCTCCGAGCCTTTATATTGCGCTCGGCTCGCCCAACGTTCCGGGAGAGTCAGCTTTTACGCGCGTCAACACGCCGCAAGGCGGTGAATCGATCACAAATCTCGTCAGCCAGGTCGAAACGCATCTTGCGCGCGCCCCCAACGATGGCGCTGGGTGGGAAGTCGTCGCTCCAGTGTATATGCGGCTCGGCCGCTTCGACGATGCGGTCGTGGCGAGAAAGAAATCATTGACGCTCAATGGCGAAACGGCGACCCGCGAAGCCGATCTCGGCGAGGCCGAGACTGCCGCCGCCAACGGCGTGGTGACGGTGGACGCGAAGGTTACATTCGAGCGTGCCTTGGCCCACGATCCGCATGAAGCGAAGGCTCGCTATTTTCTCGGTCTCGCGGCTGAGCAGGAGGGTAAAAGCGAGGAAGCTGCGGCAATCTGGCGCGCGCTGTTGGCGGAGGCGCCAGCTGGTGCGCCGTGGGCCGGATTCGTGCAGGCGGCGCTGGCGCGCACGACCGGAGCGCCAGCTGCTGCGCCCGGGCCAACCCTGAACGACTTGGCCAATATGTCCAATGTGAGCGATGACCAGCGCGGCGACGTGATCCGTGGCATGGTCGCCCGTCTCGCAGACCGGCTGCACAATGACGGCGCGGACGTCGAAGGCTGGCTGCGCCTGGTGCGCGCTTATGTCGTGCTCGGCGACCGCGACAAGGCCAGGAATGCCGCCGATGATGCCAAGCGTGCGCTGGGCGACCGTCCCGACGACATCAAGCGCATCGACGATCTGGTCAAAGGCCTCGGGCTCGAGGGCTGACGGAACAGCATGCCGGGAAAAATACAGCCATGACCCGCAAACGCCGGCGACTCGTCCTGATCGGCGGCGGGCTAGCGGTGCTCGCCGGCGCCGTCGCGCTCATGCTCAACGCATTCCGCGATTCCATCGTATTCTTCAACTCGCCGACCGACGTGGCGGAGAGGCATATCGGGCCGGGTACGCGCATTCGGCTCGGCGGCTTGGTGAAGAGCGGAAGCCTCGTTCGCGGCGACGATCTGAAAGTTCGCTTCGAGGTCACCGACGGCAGCCGCGAGATCGCGGTCGCGTATCAGGGCGTGCTGCCGGATCTGTTCCGCGAGGGACAGGGCGTCGTCGCCGAGGGCGCACTGGACGGCTCGGGCGTGTTCGATGCCGACACGATCCTGGCTAAACACGACGAAACCTATATGCCGAAGGAAGTCGCCGACGCCTTGAAGAAGTCGGGGCATTGGCAGGACGATTACGCGCAACGCGCAGCCATGCCGGTTGGAGGACGGGGTCAGTGATCGCGGAACTCGGCCACTACGCCTTGATGCTGGCGTTGGGCTTGGCCCTGATCCAGGGCACGATGCCGATCGTCGGTGGGCGAACCGACGACCCGGCGCTGATGAGCATCGCGGCGCCGGCGGCGGTCGCGCAATTCGCCTTCGTCGCGCTTGCGTTCGGCGCGCTCGCCATCTGTTACGTCACCTCCGACTTCTCGGTGCTCAACGTCTACGAGAATTCGAATTCCGCGATGCCTTTGCTGTATCGGCTCACCAGCGTCTGGGGCAACCACGAAGGCTCCATGATGCTATGGGTCTTTATCCTCGCTTTGTTTGGCGCGCTGGTTGCGACCTTCGGCACCAACTTGCCGGTGAAGCTCAAGGCCAACGCGCTTGCGGTGCAAGCCTGGATCGCGGCCGCCTTCCAGCTTTTCATTCTCACCACCTCAAATCCGTTCGCGCGTATCGCCGATGCGCCGTTTGAGGGCCGCGATCTCAATCCGGTTCTGCAAGACCCCGGTCTCGCCTTCCACCCGCCGCTGCTCTATCTCGGCTATGTCGGGTTTTCGATCTCATTTTCATTTGCGATCGCCGCGTTGCTCGAAGGCCGCATCGACGCCGCCTGGGCGCGCTGGGTGCGGCCATGGGTGCTTGGCGCCTGGATGTGCTTGACGCTCGGTATCGCCGGAGGTTCGTACTGGGCCTATTACGAGCTTGGCTGGGGCGGCTACTGGTTCTGGGATCCGGTCGAAAATGCCTCGCTGATGCCGTGGCTCGCCGGCACTGCGCTCTTGCATTCTGCCGTGGTGATGGAAAAACGCGGCGCGCTCAAAGTCTGGACGATCCTGATCGCGATCCTCGCTTTCTCGCTGTCGCTGATCGGAACGTTCCTAGTGCGATCGGGCGTGCTGACGTCAGTCCATGCCTTTGCCACCGATCCGCGGCGCGGTATTTTCATCCTGGCGATCCTCGTTGCGTTTATCGGCGGCGCGCTGGCGCTCTATGCGTGGCGGGCGCCGCTTCTCAAGCAGGGCGGCCTGTTCGCGCCGATTTCGCGCGAAGGCGCACTGGTTTTCAACAACCTGTTTCTCACCTGCGCCTGCGCGGCCGTCTTCGTCGGCACCCTCTATCCGCTCGCGCTCGAAGCCCTAACCGGCGACAAGATTACTGTGGGGCCGCCGTTCTTCAACGCGACGTTCGGTCCGTTATTTTTGCCGCTGTTGCTGGCGATGCCTTTCGGGCCGTTGCTCGGCTGGAAGCGCGGCGACCTGCTCGGTGCCGCGCAACGCCTGCTTGCGGCGGCATTCGTCGCGGCAGTTGCGATCGCCGCCGAATTCGCGTTGCAACACGGCGGTCCGGTACTGGCTCCATTTGGCGTCGGGCTTGCGATCTTTGTCATGGCCGGCGCGATCGTGGATATCGCCGAGCGAACTCTGATCCTGCGCGTGCCGCTTGGTGCGGCGCTGCGCCGCGCCGCAGGCTTGCCCCGGTCGGCCTGGGGCACTGCATTTGCGCATTTTGGAATCGGCGTCACGCTGCTGGGCATTGTCTCCGTGACCGCCTGGGGCTCGGAGCGTATCGCAGCGCTTAAACTCGGCGATACCGTCGACCTGGCTCACTACCGGCTTACTTTCGATGGCTTGTTCAACAGGCCCGGCCCGAATTATCGCGACCTCGTGGGCCGGTTCACCGTGCGCCGCACGAACGGCGATCTGCTCGGCACCATGGAGCCGAGCCGGCGCACGTTCCCCGCCCGTAAGATGGCTACCACCGAGGCGGCGTTGATGCGGCGGGGGGTCAGCCAGCTTTACCTTTCGCTCGGCGACCCCAAACCGGACGGCACCGTTCCGGTACGTCTCTACTTCAAGCCGCAGGTACTGCTGATCTGGCTTGGCGCGGTGATCATGTTTGCCGGAGGCGCATTGTCGCTGTCCGATCGTCGGCTGCGGGTCGGCGCGCCGCGGCCGGCGAAAGCGCAAGCGACGTTGCAGCCGGCGGTGTAGGGGCGTGAAAGTTTTGCGCACACGCCTACCATCAGTGTCCATCCTTGCGGCATTCGTGTTGCTGCTGCTCGCCTCATTACCGGTCCGCGCCGTCGAGCCGGGCGAAATGTTGGCGGACCCGACGCTCGAAGCGCGCGCGCGTACCCTGTCAAAAGAATTGCGCTGCATGGTCTGCCAGAATCAGTCAATCGACGATTCCGAGGCGCCGTTGGCGCACGATTTGCGCGTGCTCGTGCGCGAACGGCTGAAGGCCGGCGACAGCGACGCCAAGGTGTTCAGTTTCCTCGTCGCTCGCTACGGCGAATTCGTCCTGCTGAAACCGCCGCTCACATGGCACACGGCGGCTTTGTGGGGCTTGCCGCCCGCCGCGCTGCTCGTCGGCATCGCCGCCATCATCGCTGTCGTCAGGCGGCGCCGGGGCGCGCCACCGGCGGCGGAAGCCGCGAATCTGACGGCCGCCGAAGAAACCAGACTCTCGGAACTGCTGCGCGGAGAAAGCTAATTTCACGTCATTAGCGTGGGCGGCAAACCAGTCCAGCCTTTGTGAAGCGCGAGTCTGGTTTACCTGGTCGTTTTTGCTCATCGCGATCGCGACAATTTCGTGTCTTTCAACATTACAAACTTTTAATCCCGCCGACAGAGCCCGGTAAGGCGGGCTAATCCACATTCGCCTGCAAATACGGGGCCCCGGGGGCACCCTTCCGTCGCGAGACGGACAACCGATTTGGAGACTGTAATGAACGGTCATCAACCACCCTCACGCCGCATACTGTCCGCGCGGCGATTTGGGCTCCTGGCGACAACGATCGCCGGCCTTGGCGTGGCGGCGTTTTTTGTCGCACCCAGCCTGACGTCGAACGCCGTTTTCTTTGCAGGCGCGGCGCAAGCGCAGAATCTGTCGCAGGAAGCGCAGAAGCTCGCGCAACATCCCGTTGGATTCGCCGACATCGTCGCCAAGGTCAAGCCGGCGGTGATTTCGGTTCGGGTCAAGATCGACCGGCCGGCCGATTCTTCCCTCAGCAGCGACGAGAATCCGTTTCCTCCCGGCTCGCCGATGGAACGCTTCTTTCGCCGCTTCGGCGCGCCCAACGGTGGTGAAGGTGGCGGCCACCAGGTCATCACCGGCCAAGGCTCCGGTTTCTTTATTACCGCCGACGGCTACGCCGTGACTAACAATCACGTCGTCCAGAACGCCCAGACCGTGCAGGTCACGGCCGACGACGGCAAGATTTTCGATGCCAAGGTCATCGGCACCGACTCGCGCACCGACCTCGCCCTGATCAAGGTCGACGGCAAGGACTTCCCCTACGTGAAGCTTGCCGACAGCGCGCCGCGCGTCGGCGACTGGGTACTCGCGGTCGGCAATCCGTTCGGTCTCGGCGGCACCGTGACCGCCGGCATTGTTTCCGCTCGCGGCCGAGATATCGGCGCCGGGCCTTATGACGACTTCATCCAGATCGATGCGCCGGTCAACAAGGGCAATTCCGGCGGACCGAGCTTCGACGTTGACGGCAATGTCATTGGCGTCAACACGGCCATCTTCTCGCCGTCCGGCGGTTCCGTCGGCATCGCGTTCGACATTCCTTCCGATACGGTGAAGAACGTCATTGCGCAGTTGCGCGAGAAGGGCAGCGTCACCCGGGGATGGATCGGCGTGCAGATTCAGCCGGTGACTCCGGACATCGCTGACGGGCTTGGCTTGAAGAAGTCCGCCGGTGCGCTCGTGTCCGAGCCGCAACACAACAGTCCTGCCGCTAAGGCTGGAATCGAGAGCGGCGACGTCATCATGTCAGTTGACGGCACCGCGATCACCGATGCGCGCGAGTTGGCTCGCCGGATCGGCACTATGGCGCCCGGCACCTCGGTCAAGCTGAGCGTGATCCATCAGGGTCAAGAAAAGACGGTGACGCTGACGCTCGGCACCCTGCCAAACGAGAAGGCGGCGTCGAATCAGGAAACCCAGCACGCGGTACCCGATAATGATATGCCGAAGCTCGGCCTCACGCTGGCGCCCGGCAACAAGGCCCCCGGTGCCGAGGGTAACGGCGTCGTCGTCACTGCGGTCGACCCGAACGGTGTCGCGGCCGATCACGGCTTCCAGGTCGGCGACGTCATCCTCGACGTCGGCGGCAAGTCTGTTTCCAACCCGGCGGACGTTCGCAAGCAACTCGCGGACGCCCGCAAGGACGGCAAGCATGCTCTGCTGTTTCGGGTGAAGTCGGGCGAGGGCACACGTTTCGTCGCTCTGCCGCTTGGCAACGCCTGAAGAGTAATGGGGCGATCCGCTGGCATCCGTCGCCCCCGCTGGCGGGCGTACCCTGGGGGCGGGCCGTAAGGTCCGTCCCCACCACATACCAACTCTGCCTCCCGGCATCCGTCGCCCCCGCCGGGGGTGGAGTCGGTCGAGGGGGTGGCGGGCACTGCTCGCCGCCCCCTTTCTTTTTTTTGGCGACTTGTTGCAGGCGGAACCGTGCGGAACGATATTATGGCTCACGAAACCACCCAGCCCGGTTTGCTAATTGCTTTCCCAGCGAAGCGATCGACCATGCGCCTTCTCATTATCGAGGACGACCGCGACGCCGCCGACTATCTGGTGAAGGCGTTCCGCGAGGTCGGCCACATCGCCGATCGCGCGACCGACGGCGAGGAAGGCCTCGCTCTCGCGCTTGACGGTCAATACGACGTGCTGATCGTCGATCGCATGCTGCCCAAGCTCGATGGGCTTTCGGTCATCGGCAGCCTGCGCAGCAAGTCGGTCGAAACGCCGGTTCTTATTCTCTCGGCGCTCGGCCAGGTCGACGACCGGGTCAAGGGCCTGCGCAGCGGCGGCGACGATTATCTCGCCAAACCCTATTCGTTTTCGGAGCTGCTGGCGCGCATCGAGGCACTGGCCCGCCGGCGCGGCAGCCTCGGTGAGGAGACCGTTTACCGCGTCGCAGATCTCGAACTGAACCGGCTTTCTCACGAGGTGAGCCGCGCCGGGCAGGAGCTGCAATTACAACCGCGCGAATTCCGTTTGCTCGAATATTTGATGCGCCATGCCGGGCAGGTCGTCACCCGTACCATGCTCCTTGAGAATGTCTGGGATTACCACTTCGACCCGCAGACCAATGTGATCGACGTGCACATTTCGCGCCTGCGTTCCAAGATCGACAAAGGCTTTGCGCATCCGCTGCTGCACACTGTGCGCGGCGCCGGCTACATGATCCGGGACGAAGCAAAGTAGCTCGTCATCTACACGCGTTCCGCCTCGGACTCCCCGAGCACGCCATTGGCGAACAGCGTGTCGATTCTGTCGCCGGAAATGCCCCATGTGGTGAGGGTGGCACGGGAGCCTTTTCCGAGCTCTTGCGGCGGCGTTGGGCGGGAGGAGGGCGTTCTCGAAAAGCGTGGCGCCGGGCCGGGCTGCACGACGCCGTCGATTTCGACGAAAGTGCCGCGGGCGACGTTGTGCGGATGGTACGGCGCTTCCGCCATTGAGAGAACCGGCGCGAAGCACGCATCCGTTCCCTCCAGGAGCGCGCACCATTCGTCCCGGGTCCGCGTCTTGAAGAGCGTTTCCAGCTTGCCGCGCAGCTCCACCCCGTCGTCCGTGGTGTAGGGAAGACCGACGAGCTTGAACAATTCTTTGCGGAATTTCAGTTCGATCGGGGCGATCGACACGAAACGGCCGTCCGCGCATTCGTATGTTTCGTAGATCGCCGAGCCGGAATCGAGCAGGTTCGTGCCGCGCTCAAGACTGTGCCGCCCGGCCGCATGCAGCGCGTAAAAAATCGTCATCAGCGAGGCGGCGCCTTCAGTCATCGCCGCGTCAACGACCTGCCCCTTGCCGGATCGCTGCGCTTCGACGATGGCGCAGGCCATGCCGAAGGCAAGATAGAGCGCGCCACCGCCGAAATCCGCCGCGAGATTGAGTGGCGGTGTGGGCTTTGATCCGGCGCGTCCAATGGCATGGAGCGCTCCCGTCAAGGCGAGATAGTTGAGGTCATGGCCAGCGGCTTGTGCGAGAGGCCCCGATTGCCCCCACCCGGTCATGCGGCCGTAGACGAGGCGCGGATTGCGCGCGAGCATCGCATCCGGACCGAGGCCGAGCCGCTCCATTGTGCCCGGCCGAAATCCTTCGATCAGCGCGTCGGCTTTGGCGACCAGGTCGGCGGCGAGCGCAATTCCGTCGGTGCGTTTGAGATCGACCGCGACGGACGGACGCGAGCGCGACAGCAACTCAAAACGCGGGGGAACGCCAATACCGAGATCGCTCGGCGTAACGCGGTCCAGGCGAATGACGCTCGCGCCAAGGTCGGCGAACAGCATCGCCGCCATCGGTCCGGGGCCGATGCCGGCAAACTCGACAATGCGAAGCCCCGCGAGCGGTCCCGTCATCGGTCGTTCAAACCTTTCTTGTTTTTCATTGGCGTCCGGGGGGCTACTCTGGCAAAGGATCGGGCAAAGAGGAGAGTGCGCCTCACTTCTTGTCAACAAGAAAAACTTGTTTCATCCAGGGCCTGGAGATCGCAATGACCTCGAGCAACGCGGCACCCTTTCTCGCGGCGCGTGATTTCTTGATCCGCCATCGCGAGGACTACCGCACCGCGTATCGCGATTTCCAATGGCCGCGGCTCGATCGCTTCAACTGGGCGCTGGATTATTTCGACGTCATGGCGCGCGGCAACGAGCGGCCGGCGCTTTGGTTGGTTGACGAGGGTGCGGGTGAAACCAAGTTCTCCTTCGCGCAACTAAGCGAACGCTCCAACCGTGTTGCCAATGAATTCCGCCGTCTCGGCGTGCGCCGTGGCGACCGCATTCTCCTCATGCTCGGCAACGTCGTACCGCTCTGGGAGTGCATGCTGGCGGCGATGAAGCTCGGCGCGGTCATCGTGCCGGCAACGATGCTGCTTGCGCGCAACGATCTTGCCGACCGCTTCGCGCGCGGCCGCGTCCGCCATGTCGTCGTTGCCGCGGACGTTGCACCGAAATTCGCCGACTTGCCTGGCGACTACACGCGCATTGTCGTTGGTAACGACGTGCCGGGCTGGATGTCGTACGAAAACGGCTACGGGGCGTCGGCGCGCTTCACGCCGGACGGCGAAACGCACGCCGATGATCCGATGCTGCTTTACTTCACCTCGGGCACCACGGCGACGCCCAAGCTCGTTCTGCACAGCCATCAAAGCTATCCGGTCGGCCATCTTTCGACCATGTATTGGCTCGGGCTGCGATCCGGCGACCTGCATCTCAACATCTCTTCTCCAGGCTGGGCAAAACACGCCTGGAGCTGCTTATTCGCGCCATGGAATGCCGGCGCGACCATCTTCATCGCCAATCAGGCCCGCTTCAATGCCCGCGGACTTCTCGATACCATCGCGCGCTGCGGCGTGACGACGTTTTGCGCGCCGCCGACCGTCTGGCGTATGCTGATCCAGGAGGATCTCGCCACCTGGTCGGTGCGGCTGAAAGAGCTCATCAGCGCCGGCGAGCCGCTTAATCCCGAAGTCATCGAGCAGGTGAAGGCGGCTTGGGGCCTCACCATCCGCGACGGCTACGGTCAGACCGAGACAACGGCGCTCGCCGGCAACACGCCGGGGCAAAGGCTCAAGCCCGGATCCATGGGCCGGCCGTTGCCGGGCTATCGCGTTGCGCTCCTCGATCATGAAGGCACGGCGCAGAAGGAAGGCGAGATTTGTTTGACGCTCAGCCCGCGTCCGGCCGGGCTGATGCAAGGTTATCAGGGCGGCGACGGCGGCGTGGTCGCGATTGAAGGCTCGGTCTACCGGACCGGCGACGTCGCCTCCATCGATGACGACGGATACTTGACCTATGTCGGCCGAGCCGACGACGTGTTCAAATCATCAGACTACAGGATCAGTCCGTTCGAGCTTGAGAGCGTGTTGATCGAGCATGCGGCTGTGGCTGAGGCCGCCGTCGTGCCGTCGCCGGATCCGATGCGGCTCGCCGTGCCGAAGGCCTTCCTCGCCCTGGCGCCAGGCCACGCGCCGGACCGCGATACGGCGCTGTCGATTTTTCGACATTGCCGTTTGGCACTGGCTCCTTTCAAGCGGGTAAGGCGGCTCGAATTCGCCGATTTGCCGAAGACGATCTCCGGTAAAATTCGCCGTGTCGAATTGCGGCGGGCCGAGGCAGTCAACCGGAGCGGTGACCGGCGCGCTTTGTTCGAATTTTGGGAAGATGACTTCTCCGACACCGAGCTGCGCTTGCAGCGTGAAAGAACCTGAGCCGTGTTGGCGCTGGGCAAACTTCTGCGAACGACGGCGTTTCAGCTGACGCTGGTCTATCTGTTGGTTTTCGTCCTGTTCGCGGCGTCGCTGTTGGGCTATTTCGCCCTTAATACGCGCCGCCTTATCAACGAGCAGATCACCCGCACCGTGACGGCCGAGATCGGCCGTCTACGCGAGCAATACACCGAAGCTGGCATCCGCGGATTGGTTCTCATTATCGATCTTCGCTCGCGGCGGCCGGGGTCGAGCCTTTATCTGGTGACGACGCCGAATGGCGAGGCGCTTGCCGGCAATGTCGGTTCGCTGCAGCCGGGCGTCCTCGATCATCCGGGCTGGCTCGAAACGTCCTATCGCCGCATCGAGGCTACCGAAGAGGTCGAGCACCGCGCGCTGGTAGAAGTCGTGGAGCTGCCGGGCGGCTTCCGCCTTTTGGTCGGACGCGATCTCGAAGAGCGCGAGCGTATCTACGGCATCATCTCCAATGCCGGACGCTGGTCGTTCGCACTGGTTGTCGTGCTCGGACTCGCCGGCGGATTCTTCGTAAGCCGGCGCGTGCTCAAGCGCATTGATGCGATGACCGAAACGGCGCACACCATCATGGCCGGCGATCTTTCCGGCCGGCTGCCGATCGCCGGTACCGGCGACGAGCTTGATCGGCTTGCCGACAACGTCAACGCCATGCTTGAGCGCATCGAGGCGCTTATGCGGGGCCTTAAGGAAGTCTCCGACAACATCGCCCATGACTTGAAGACGCCGCTCACGCGGTTACGCAACCGCTGCGAACAGGCGTTGCGCGGCGCCAAAGGCGACGGCGATTATCGTGGCGCGCTGGAATCCACGATCGCCGAATCGGATGAGCTGATCCGCACCTTCGACGCATTGTTGATGATCGCGCGCGCCGAATCCGGGCACGCGCGCGACAACATGGTCCAGTTCGATGCCGCCGAGATTGCACGCGATGTCGGCGAATTGTACGAGCCGCTCGCCGATGAAAAGGGTCTTGCGCTGCGGGTCGAAGCAGCGCTGGCGGCGCCGGTGCACGGCAATCGCGAGCTGGTGAGCCAGGCGCTCGCCAACCTCGTGGACAACGCCATCAAACATGCCGGGCCGGAGGCCAGCCGAAACAATGGCGCGCTGGCCGAAATCGTCGTGGCGGCCGGCGCGGATGGCGAACGCATCACGCTCAGCGTCGCCGATCGCGGCCCGGGCATTCCCGATGCCGATCGCGGCCGCGTCGTCGAGCGCTTCGTCCGGCTCGAGCAAAGCCGGTCGCAGCCAGGCTCCGGATTGGGCTTGAGCCTTGCATCCGCGGTCGCCCGTCTGCATGGCGGCGAGTTGAAGCTTGAAGACAATCATCCCGGCTTGAAAAGCGTCATCGCCCTGCCACGCGCCGGACCGGCGGGGGCGTGATGCGGCGGCCCGCGCCCGGCAAGGGGCGCAAGCAAAAGCTCGACGAAGCAGCATTGGTCCGGCGCCTGGGCGGTGCGTTGCCGCGACCTACGACGCCAGGTCGCGCGCGCGCCGCCGAATGGCTTTCGGGCATCGCGCGGACGGCCGCCGGCAAGACGCTCGGCCTTCTCATCAAAGAGCACCCGCCGCTGGCAAACCTCCTCGGCGGTATCGCGGACACCGCGCCGTATCTCTTTGACCTTGTCCGTGCCGATCCGGCCCGCTTCCTCCGTTTGCTCAGCCGCGATCCGGAACGCGAGATCGTCGCGCTGTTCGCCACAGCCCGCGAAGCCGCGGCCGCGGCGCGGGGGTCGGCCGCGCTGATGCCCATTCTCCGCCGCATGAAGGCGGACGCGGCACTCCTCATTGCGCTCACCGATATCGGCGGCGTGTGGCCGGTCGCGCGCGTCACCGCGGCGCTGACCGATATCGCCGACACGGCGCTGGGTGTGGCCGTCCGCCGTCTGCTCGCCGACGCCGCCGGCCGCGGCAAGCTCGTTCCGGCCGATCCGCAAAATCCCGAAGAGGGCTCCGGCTACGTCGCGCTCGCGATGGGCAAAATGGGCGGCTACGAGTTGAATTTTTCCAGCGACATCGATCTCATGATCTTTTTCGATCCTGCCGCCGGGGCTGTCGCGCCGGGCGTCGAGACCGGGCCATTCTACGTGCGGCTGACCCGCGAGTTGGTAAAGCTCCTGCAGGAGCG
>Ga0302325_10022905_pt1 | contig 13047 bp, 11 predicted proteins | sample Palsa_T0_2_FD_201948 | JGI IMG/M metagenome (GOLD analysis project Ga0302325, IMG submission 201948) | Peat permafrost microbial communities from Stordalen Mire near Abisko, Sweden - Palsa_T0_2 | ecosystem: Environmental > Terrestrial > Soil > Palsa > Peat permafrost | place: Sweden: Abisko... | reverse complement strand
GGCACAAGCCCTGGAGTTGAATCTACCTCATGTCTCAATCTATTTAGAAGATATGCAGTGATACACTGATCAACGATCTGCTTGGTCTTCTCTAGCGACAGTGGAAAGACTGCTTCTCAGGTGAGCATAAGCCCATGAAGATTTCAACTCAAACATACCTCTGGGGGAAATATGTTGGCCAGAATGTACTCCAGTTTTAGCTGTCACTGGAGTTCTGTGGCCGTCTCCACGTCTCGCCTCCAACATAATAGGCTTGAGATCATTGATTGTCAAGCAGACCGTGCATCTGAACACTTTCAACTCTTTTGGCCAACGAACCATAGAGTCACAGGTCATGCATTTTCCAGTCATCAGGTCCTTGTCCGGAACCTTCTGCTTTCCAGCGGGCTGTTGTGCAACATTTCGTCGAGCTTGAAAGGAGCTTCCATCATCGTCTGTGGATTCGAATCCTGCCCCAGCTGTCTCGCCCTGTCGCTTCTTCTTGGCCGAGAAGAGCGAAGGAAAGGGATGGCTCATTGAGCGCCCATGACTCGCTGGTTGCGTCGGTTTCGAGGATGTCGAGGCACCATGATTGCTGTGCGGTGGAGGAGGTAGGCTCGGTATTCCGTATGCATTTTCTAAAATATCCGATTCGGTGACTCTCGACCTTGAGCGTGCTGGAGATGCAGCATTGACATCGACGGGGTTTGGACCTGGCTCATTGCGTGAGCTCGGTGAAAGCAGCCGGCTTGACCAAGGAGGCATTGCACAGCTCTCGATCGTGAACAGCTCTCGGCGGGTGGGACATATGGTGTAACCGTCTCATTGGACCTGAGAGAGAATTCGTGCTTTTAGTGAACAACTTCCAAGCGTTTGCTTCGTCCGCGACGGCTGCTCGGCTTAGAAAGTCGCGTGCAACTGGTTGTTCCTTCCTGTTCAGCCCCACGTTAGCTTGAGGTGAAGCTTGCCGCGAAAGTCTAAATACCTAGGCGCATTTTCTAAGTCAGGACTCTAGTTAACGGGGAATCAATGGCAGACAAGTCGTCACCAACTCTTGAGAAAGGTATGGTGGGCGGCGCATGATGCACTCCGACATGTTCAATCCCAGTTTCATTAAGCGGCTGGTCAAGAGGGGTGATACCTCAATACGAGGTGCCAAGGAATTTATGATCAGAGCAGTGGAGAGCATAGAAATTGATCTTCCGTTCAATTGATTCAAATTGGTCATGAGGTCACAATGGATAGCTTTTCACAGGTTCTTAACGCTTTTCAATTCATCCACGCGTGATATCAGCGAACCCTGTCGTCATGCATTTGCAAAGCACCGAACTAGAGCCATAGAACCGTACCACCTCTGCAACCCGAAGCAGAGCAAATAACATAAAACTCCCGCTAAGACATCTATCTGTATCTCTGAAGGTTGAGCGTGTTGTGTCTCTTCCAGGTCTTTCTTCGGCCAGCAGTTGTCTTGTTGTATCCGTGACCCTTGCCCAAACCACGAGACTTCTTGCCAGTAGCGGTGAGACCTCGGGATTCGCGGTGCTTGTGGACGGGGTTGACGATCCAGTTGATGCGAGGATCGCGGCGGATGGCCTTGTGTTGGGGGTCAACGAGAATGACCTCGAAGTACTTGTAGGTTGAGTCCTGATTGATCCAGTAGGAGTTAAGAACCCGCAAGTTGGCGCAACGACGTCCGACACGCTCCTCAGCAGTCGACTTGAGGGATCGTTGGTACTTGAGCTGGTTCACACCCTGGTTGGTAGGCTTGCCTGCAGAGACCTGTCAGTAGATGTAGCATCCAACCGTTCGAGGCCCAGTCTCCGTACCGTATGTAGCACCCTTTGGTACTGGCCGCTTGCGACCTCCACGGCGAACACGGACACGATAGATGACATAGCCCTGCTTGGCCTTGTAACCCAGACGGCGTGCCTTATCCGGACGAGATGGGCGGGAAGCACGGTGGACAACGTTCAATTGTCGGAGCTATATTATGCACTCTCAGCTAATGTTCAACGAGTGTATAGCAAGGAGCATCTTAAAGATGTCCACAATCCACGTCCACAATATTCCAATATGTCCGGAGACGAGATTCGAAGTATTGGTTCGCTTTCGACGTCGGAATAGGGTCGAGTTATCTTACCTCCCAGCAGCGGACACGGAGAAGGAAGCGAAGGACATCAGACTGCTTCTTCTTGTGAAGCTCTGCAAAGCACGTTAGCGTTGTGAACTCAGAGAAAGCCGAGAGCTTCGGTGTGCTATTGGTATTAAAGACTGCGAAGAAAGATGCTTCCTTACCCTCAATGTACTTGATCGCACCCATCTGCAATAAACATGTTAGCAATCATCTTCGTACAACACTGCGGTGGTTAAAGGCTGAGAGATCTTTGGGTCAGAGGGCAGGTTCGAAGGGAACATGAGCTCTGAAGCTTTCGCAGACTTGGTGGCAGTAAACCTCAGGATCTATTATTGAATTGACTAACCTTGACTGAGTTGGCGGATGCTGGCGAACTGGCGTAGTTGTCGTTGGTTGATTGAAGTTCGAGATCGAGGTAACAAAAATGATTGTGAAAGAATGTGGGATAAATTAAGCGAAAGTGGTCCGTGCGTGAAGCAAAAATGTTAGTGCGGGAAAAATTAATCAGGTGACCCGCATGTACTTGGCTTCCATTCGCGTCGTTGGCGGCGTCGAATTCAAGAAATTCCGAACGATGTCAAAAGTACTTTAGGTTTCTTGTCCTTCTTCGCTGCTTCTTTTCCAGAACCATATCTATCTTCTTTGCAGCAGCAGCAGCAGCAGCAGCGGCGGCCTTCAGGTCTGTGCAATAGAACTATTGCTCACAAGGCTCTTCTGCCTCGTCAATGTCCACGAAAGAAGTTGATTTGTCTTCTGCGTGAAATTCTCTGGCTGCAAACCGTTAGCAATTTGATCTCTGGTGTTGATGTAGAAGAAAGTCAAACCGAAGTCAACGCTATGAAAGTTTGCCAACAATGCCGAGATGCATCTGCTTCCTTGGACTTCGGGATCTCGAGCATCAATCAGTTTGATCTTGCGCTGTGAAATACTACCTATTCTAAAGGCAGTCACAGCTCGATCTCGGGGGAGCAAACAGTTGTCCTCCACTACTACTACTTGCAAGGCATTAAAGAATACTTTTGGTGTTACCACTTGTAGCGGGTTCATGTTATCCACGTATATGCCGTCCTTAGGGTGGCATCCCAGTTGCAACCATGCAGTACTGAGCTTTGACTGTTCATCTGAAGACCGCTCCTGAGAATTATACGACTCTTCGCTTGAGACTTTTGACAAGTTTCGCTCTGTGCCTGCTTTGGGAGAAACGCGCAGTAAAGCTTCACCGTGTCGAATTTCATCATGGTCTTGGCCATCCGTGGATACTTCTATCCCTGGCGGTTCTCTAGTCACCGAATCGACATTCCACATTAAAGCCAGTGCGCCAAAAACCCTTCCAGCAATCGTCAGTTTGTCCCATGCACGTCAGATACTGCTGACCCAACTGGCCGTTGATGATCACTGGAAAGATCTTGTAAAACAAGACCAGAGTACTTGTTGACCGTGAGAAGGATACAATTTCGCAAGGAAGGTAGGTTGGCATCGCAGAATTGCACGCCTACCACGGCCCCTTGGCTCCAAATGGATCCTTGACACTGAGCAAACGATTTCACTTATGGTTTTATGCTGATGCTCATGTCTCTCTGTACTTCAAAAGAGTTGTCCTCCATCCTAAACGCTTTAATACCCACAGCTCAAACACCTCATGCCCGTGTTCTGCAGTTTCGGATATAACGAGTGGTGATGAGTGGTACCAATGCGTTGGCTTGATTTATCGAGTGATATTTGTTTCAATCCCGAAGTAAAAATAGGATGGCTCTTGTCGAAACTTCTCCAATAAAGAATACCACGATTGTGTAATTTTCAGTTGATTGTCTTTGGAGCTTTGAAAGGAGACGGAAGATCTGCTACCAGATCTCTCCAGCCTCCAGTATTACCCCGCAATTGCCCTCTGGCACTTTTGCTCCTGCTCAAGAACGAAGGAGGGGTACAATAGCTATCAAGGAGAACGGGGTCCGTTGGTTAAGGCAGGTCGAATTGTGTTAGATTCTGAGTCAATGGATCAGTCACTATGGCTTTGCTCGACAACTTTTTTAGATCCCACTCTTGATTCTATTCTTCTATAGCAAATATGCTCTTCCATATTCTAGCAATGTAATGGTATCATGAAATAGCAAGCCCTCGTACCAGCAACTAACGTCTAATTGTATAGCAATATTCCTCCAAGATTCAGACCACAATCTCCTTCCCAAAGGCTTTGTCGAGCTTCTTAAAAGCCTTTTCCTGTTTCCTAGCCATTCTACCCCATCCAGGACCAGGAACCTCCTGATCAGGTTTATAAATTGCTTCGGCAAAGAGCACCATATCCTCCTCAATCTCTAGCTCTCCCGCGCCCTCCGCCAAAGCCTCGTATTTCTGCAGTCCAGCAATACGGCCAGCAGCAATGACCTTCTCCGCAGTGGAGTTCTCCTCCTGCCAGTCGTTTATCATGAAGCCTGTCACATCGATCTTGACCGTCTTCTCGTTGGCTTTCTCAAATATCTCGATGACGTTACGGGCCATGGCAATGATCTCCTTGCTCCGTTCATAACGAATAGCAAAGGAGTCGGAAGAGGAGGATTTGCCTTTGTTTTCATCTGATGGAGGGGCTATCGGACGAGAGGCAGCATAAGCTCTGGTGAAGGCTTCGAGGAAATTAACGTCAAGCTTGGCACTGTTGGTGTAAGCTTAGGAATAGGACGGGTTGAGGGAACTTACGAGGCAGTGTTCAGGGCATCGCGGTGCTTCTTAAGAGCTTGCTCCGCATTATTGATACCATTGGTGAACTTTTCCATGTACTCTTTAGCTGCGTTGGCCGCCTTGCGCTTCTTCTTGGTTTGGAACTCGACGAGAGCTAGGAATTGCCTGAAGGTTCATAACATCAGCAACCTGTTCAAGTTACACTACAGAGCAGCTACTGACGAGCTTTGAATACGTCCTTCGTCTTCCTCATACTCATCATCTCTGGTCACACGCATGATGGGTTCGGACTTTCGTGACTTCGGTGCTGCTCTTTTGGCGTGTTTGGGAGCAAGAGGCTGTTCGTCGATGAAGAGCGGATCGCTAGAATCATCATCTCGCTGGCTTGATTCGGAATGCTGTCTCCTGCTTGTTGTGGTCTTGCGTCGCTTACTTTTCCCCGTTGGCAGAGCGCCTGCAATTGTCAGTGTGAGGTGACACGGGGAAACCCGGTGAAAGCAAAAGTGGATCAGACGAGAAGAGGAAATGTTGAAATCTTACTTTCTGACTTGCGTTTGGTGGTTGTTCTTGCCATGGCGTTGTTGTTAGCGCTGACGATGGTGAAGCTGATGTTGCTGAAGTGGAGAGGCATACAAAAGGAGACGCGCTTCGCGTAATAGAAATCGTCTCCCCTATTCACGACAAAACCTAAACATAAGGAAGATACCACAACGAGGCAAGCTGCATCAACATCCGATCCCAGACTAGGAACTTTTATACCTGCGGTCAATATCCTGTCAAGAAGGAAGCACCTTAATGAGGATAGGTGTTTTGCAAGCCGCCAGCATATTTCTGATATGCTCGTTACCAACATGGAGGGAAGATGGACAGCATTGATGGTACGATGTCACAAACCAATACAATGGTATCACCTCGAAACCCTCTAGTATCCTGAGAATATGACCTGGAGGTTCTGCTCTGTTGCATGCCAAAGCTCGTCATGATCAGTCAAGTAGGATCCCAACCCGAGGCAAGAGAAGTGTTTACTACGTATGTTTATTTCTGTTATTCAGCTAGGTACTGCCCCCTTTACAATGCTGCAAGATGTTAAAAGCCCATTTTGTGAGAGGTATCGATCGGAATTCCATTATCCTTTCAAACTACCCAAGTCTCCTTTTAAAAAGATCCAGCCGGGACACCTTCCGAATTTGTTGCAAATCTGTCTAAGCTCGCTGTCTCCCATATTGTGCCATTTTTCATGAGGTTCGTAATGAAAGTAGCAAACGCCCTTGTCTTGATGCGCTGGAATTCCTCCTGCAGAAACAAAAGAAATCAAATCAAATTGCAAAGGAAATTAAGCAGGCCACCCAAATTGATCTACCAGGCCATGAGCATTTCAGTCTCTCTGAGATGCTTTGATGAACTTTAGATGGTCCGTCTGTTACATAGTAGCGTGAGCCATCATCTTTAGTAGCAACTCGGCCGCTTCGAGACAGTGAACACTCTGGGGAGCTCTTCTGGAAGTATCTTGCCGATCAGATAATATAGTGGCAGGCGAGTGGTCCATATGTCGGTATGTAGATGGAATGTGTAAATCAAAATAACAGAAGAAGCGAATGAATAGTGTATAGAATTAGAGGATTCATATGCGACGTCGGTGAGAGCCGGGTGTAAGTATCCATGTCTGGGTAGAACGTGCCTCAAGCCGCGATTATTCTATTTGATTGGCTGGCGGCGACATTCTTGAAACTTGGAACCACGGATGTCGTCGGATGAACACCGTTATCTTGAATTCCCAGTCGAAAGACCGGGTAGATGAGGAAAATATTACACCGCGAATGGCACGAGATGTCGAAAGGCGAACTATAGTCTGCCATACGAATTCTTGTGAGTTTGGGTTGGCAGAAACTCCGTGTAGAGAACTAGCGAGTATTCATGGAAAGCCCTTGAAAATTGTTGATCCACGCTTCATTTGCCTGAAGACCATTGGAATTTCTGCCGAGATCGTTGGCATCATGAGTCGGCGTAGTTCCTTGGGGGGAGGGGAAACGAGCAGGAAGACCTTGATACTCTGTAGGTGCTGGGAATCCACCAAATGGATCCATGGGAACAAAGCCGGTGGGAGAGACAGCAACATTGCGAGGAGCCGTAGCAAACGGAGAGTACCCATAGGTATAGCCTGGAGGCTGAAAAGCTGTCGGAGGCATCGCAGCCCTATCCAAGGAGGAGGCAAAGGGCTGAGAGAAAACGCCTTGGAAGCCGCGCCCTGCCTGGGGAAGACCGTACGAGGACTGTTCGGCTGGTTGTGGCCGTCTCTCGCTTTGAGCTGCACGGCTGACACCAACAGCACCAGGTCCAATACCGCTTGGGGCCTGAAGACCAAGGGATGGACTGGCAAAGGAGGCCGGATTTATAGCAGACATCCAAATCCTGGTTTTGTATACCTTGAAAAGGTCGGTAACGAGTGAGTTGAAGTTGATATATGCGTCGGCGAAGTAATAAAATGTGAGCTTCTTCCAGTCCCTTGGAACCGTCAGCATCCTGCTATCCCAAAATGAGGGCGACTTACATCTGAAACTCGGCGTCAAGAATCTCCATATGAAGGCCGTGTTCCTTGACCTTTTGCATGCAGACCCTCTTTGCCTTTGCCTCATTACCTTCCTTATCTCGAAGGGCTTGAATCTCGTGGTTTTGGGCCAAACGCTTGATGATCTTTGGCTTGATCTCACCAGGGTTAGGCTCTTGCATGCCATGTTGACTAGGAGGTCCCATTCCACCAACAGCACTTCCTTGGAGCCCATTCGATGCTGCCATCAGGCCAGCTCCAGTGCCATCGGAATTCCCTGCTGCGCCTTGAGAATACATCATAAGCCACTTATAATGTTCCTCGGCATAGTGTTCCTTCAACTCCTTAGCTGAAGCCCAATCGACGTTATCCCGAGCGACAGTGCCCAAGTCAGTTCCGCGATCTGCCTCGACAATGACGAGATCTCCTGGCTTTACTGATAGACCGGTTCCTTCTTGAACGTAGAAGACATCTGCTCGTGAGCATTTGAAGAGGACGATATACAGGAGCTGGTTGTGGCGAGGCTGTGCAATACCCCCACCGTACATACTGCGATGTGGGGATGCAGCACGACCGCCACCATATTGAGCACCATATGGATAAGCTGAGCCCTGGAAGCTTGTGCTGCCGTATGCGTCGACATTTCGAGGTAAAGTGGCAATGCCACCAAAGTAGTTGGCTGCTGTAGGTCGTTGTGAATAAGCTGCTGTCAAAGCCTCGCTCAAGGCCATCGTATCAAGGGAAGAAACCAACTTCTGATTCTGAAAAGAGGGGTGACTGGTGTTATTGAATTTGATGTACTCACCATGCTCGTTGACAGAATAAGCTGCTGGGTCCTGATATCTATTTTGATAATCCTTTGGTGACATGCTCTCTTGCAAATTGCTCTCATGAGCTGTCAGGGCTTCACCAGCAGAGCTCACCGAACCTTGCCGGGCTGGGACATCAGCGAATGAATGACGCCTACTTTGAGGAATATCGGCCAATCCACCAAAGCCGAGTGAGCTCTGCCAGTAAGCTTTCTTCACATTTTCAAGCTTGCGATTCTCCAGGGAGGCGTAGGATGAAAGACGTTGTTGTCCAGCAGCTCCGTACTCGCTCATTCTGCGTGCCAACAAGCCCTTAGAAGCCATCTCGTTCAGTTCATTAATTTCGTCGAGTTCATCAATAGCGTAATCTGACTCTTCAGGTAGCGGCTCCTGCATAGAATACCCTCCACCCAAACTATAAGCGTTGCTCGTGGAAGACCGAGGCCGGATGCGCGAATTTTGATATTGTTGTTGACGCAAGATCGCGTTCTCGCGAGCAAGGATTTCGATCGTCTTTGCTTCGTTCGACTGAAGGGCCACACCGTGATTAGAACCATTCGTGCTTTCATCATCATCGTCGTCAACTTCCTTCAATTTGCTAAGGCCGCCTTCATTTGACATTTCGCTTAGCATGCTTGGTCTTGATGGACGATGTTGCAGGCCGGAATGTTGCAGTGGTCGCCCCCGCCCAGTGAAGACGGGACCACCACCAGCAGCAGCAGAAGAGGTTACAGAAGCAGGAGAATCGGGATCCAGTTGTCCAACCGAGTATGATTGGGACCGGTAAGTCTTTGGCGTAGGATGGAGAGGAATGGCAAAAGGGATTGTTGGATTCGACGGTGGATCCCTAGGTGGGTTGACGTCACCGAAATACCCATTACCAGAGCCGGGAGGTTGAATCGAAGTTGGCGATGGGAGGACCTCCGTGAGTCTTGAGGGTGGCTCCTTCCGAGATTCATTGTTCCAAATACCACCGCCCCAGGGGAAAGAAGTTGAACCAGAATGGCCGCGACCAACAGCAGCGGCGCCTTGAGTATGTGTACCCCAAGTACCAGACTCTGCAGAAGGTGTGCTAGGATGGGATGTTGTTGGCGACATGGTGCTAGATGCAAATGATCCTTTACGAGGTTGAGCGCCAGACTGGGTTGTGTCATTCAACCAAGACGCTCTTCTTGTGGGCTTCTGTGGTTGGACCGCAGGTTGGTGATGGTCTTGACGTTCACCTTCATCGTCCGAACTGGCCAATGCTTCGGAATCGGGTGTTGAGCGTCTTCCGTTGAATTTATCAAGCAAGATCGAGGGGTTGCTCGAGGTCATGCTGGAGGTAGTTGATTGTGAAAGCTTTCCCCCGCCGCCAATCTTTGCTGAATTGGCGCTCATTTTGTTGATGTCGATATCAGAAGCTAAATATGTATGATATGATAGTGGGAGGTGACTTTTGAGAAGTCAAGACTGAGCCTGCAGGGAGATATAGTTAGTGGCTGAGTGCAAGTATTCAAACTGGAGTGACAGTGGCGGAGAGAAGAAGCCCAAGATCTTAGCAATACACACCAGTGTGAATCGGCAGGGAAGAATTTCGGGGAATTGTCGGAACGGATGTGTTGCTACTGTGAATCAGCTTCGAACGAAAACAAGGAGGAAAAGGGGGTCGCTAGTAAGCGAGGCGCTAGACGTCTGAGACATACCTGGAGAAAGCAAGCCAGACTGATTGTAGATGTGAAGTGGATCAGTGTGCAAATTTGAGCCTTCTGCTGTAGAATTTGCGGCCAGAAACTCTTGATAAAGTTGGCTATTAATTGCTTCTCTAAATGGGCAATCTGCGGGTTGAGCTTCGCAGACGATTAGCGCAGCTCTGGTTGAAATGCAAATATGATCAAAATATCAAAGGTGAAAGTAGAATGTGTAAGATGGTGAACCATTGAAGTGCTGTTATGTGAACGAGAACAAGTGCTTCATGGATAGATCAGTGACAAAGAGGCGTCCTTTAAGAAAGTATAGAATTTCTGCTCAAGACAAGCTTCATAGATAATGGTGAAAGCGGAGAGAGTTTCCGTAGCTTGACAGATGTCAAAGCTACTCACTGTAAACGTCCCCCTGGATTGATGTGGAGAACAGTAAGAAGATGGCCACTGTCCGATAGAACGGCGTCTAATGTGAGGTTGTGAAGCAGTGACAGCCCGACAAAAGTGAATCTGATGTAGGGGCAATGAAAGGGCAGTAGTCCGACGAAACGAAAATTGAAATGGGGAAGTGATGTGAGAGAGCGAAGAAATGGCAAGCCGATAAAAGGAAATTTGATGGGAGTACAGAGATGATCCGCCGAAAATGAAACTTGAGACGTGAATGTCGTGGTGACCCGCCGAAACTGAACTCGAGACGGAAATGTGTTTTGATGTGTGGTGAATGTAGTGGGCATTGTGCGAGAGGGAAATGGACTGGTAGTGTTGTCATGAGATGTGAAATGGAGGAACGTACCTGAAGCTGAACGTAACGTGTGTTGACGCTCAAAAGCCCAAGAACACCGAGAAGGCAAGTAAGAGTCAAGAATCAATGGAGACCTATCGCTTCTTCCGTCTGATGGGAGAGAGGACGGGAGCAAACGTAATGAGGTGAAGAATGTCGATGTCAAGGATAGGTGTGCAGGGGCAATTGCTACTGGAGAACCAGGAGGCGGCCGCGAGGGATGGAGGAAGGAAGAGAATCCGAAGATTCAAGTGGTGGATGATGTTTGTCCAGAAGTCCGTGTTGCGGCGAATAAGGTTGTGGGTAGGTATGTAGTTGGGTTCGGAGGTGGGAGCAAAAGCCAGATGGGACGACAGATTCGCTGCTGTTGGATATCAATTATGGTATGTGTATGCTCGATCGCCTAGAGGGAACGAAAACAATCAGCCGATCTCTTTTTAAGCGTAATGGTTTCAGAACTTGAGGTGCTGTAGCCAATAGCCAACGAATGTTCGAAGTGATGTCCGATAAATTGGCCCAACGCTGAGCTCAGTAAGAGGTGATGGTTGCCTCGAAGTTACAGTTACCCCACACCCCGCGCTTTGCGCCTAGGATAAAAGAGCTAGCAAATGCACATACAGACTCCGAATCGATTTGAGTCGGGTCATCAAAGGGAATCGGATACAACACATTCCATTTCTTGTAGCATAAACCCATGAGCTCAGAACCTCACCCCACTTCGTGAAGATACTCCTGATCTCTTTAAAAAATGGAGCTCAGCCGCGAGAGAAGAAATGGATGAACGCGACATGAATATTCAATCTGGCCAAAAACTTCGAGGGAAATTCAAGCCGACAATGAAAAAGTAGATATGTGGATAAGACTCACCACCGTGCTATTAATACGTCCAGAAAACAAGAACTTCAAAATGAAAACAGACGTGGTATCTAAAACATTTTGTCAGCCCCGAATACGGAAGGATACATGTACTATGTAGTCCCCAATAGCTGGCCAGGGCCAGGAAACGTTTCAAAGAACCCACCTCGAATAACCGTAATAGTCGTATAAAATCGTAATCCTCTAATCTGTCTGCCGTCGTCGCTCTTTTTCAATTTATATTGTGCCGCCCCGAATAACCATCTAATGTTCGCGCCGCAAGATTTACCAGAGTATGGGAAGGAAAGGAGAATCGTACAGCCTTCTGTTCATGCGGGAGATTTAGTTGAATGGAGGCTTGGGTCGCCCAGACTATGCGTAGCCCATTGTCAAAACGAGGAGAAATGACGATGGCCTCGCACTCGAAAGCTACCGTCGGCTGCGCAGGAGGACTCGTAGACGTAGAGTGGTGAGGATCGAAGGACTCGTAAGGCGCAGGGCTTAACGCGGGGAACAAAGTGTGCGAGTTGAGGACTTTCGGATTCGATAGAAGAGCGCTGGGGTAATAGCGAAGGCTCGCCGTATCACTCGGATGAAGATGCGGGCCTGGTGATTGTTCTCGAGTCGATTCGAACAATGCTTCTGCCCTGGGACGTCGTCGAGAAGTTGGAGAGAGATGAAAGAGGGGACTGCGATGGATGGATCGCCTACTTCACGCTAATAGCTTGTGGCTTGATCCTCGCTACCCTCCTTCAACTACCCCTGCAAAAGAGGAGAGGTGGCCATTGTTCACCACACCCCTAGTCCCTTTGTCCACGCAAGATTCTTTGCAGGATAAGATCTGGCAATATCGCGGAGAAAGACCAGTGTTGAGGAGAAATCTCAATCTATCGCTAGATATAACGCCGACAGAACAGAAGCATCTGCATGTCCCACAATGCTCTCTCTACTCGCCACAATCCCCACACCCCGCGAATGGCGTTAGCTTTCTCTGGCAGATTATGCCATTTACTACGACTCCAATCAGGCCACGGGTCACACGCCCTCTTTAATATGGGGAGGAGAGGCAACAAGCGAAAAAGCTTGAAGGTTGTACAAGAACAGCATTGTGCATTCTAGATGCCTCTGGAGTCTGGTAGAGGCTACGCTAATGCTTCAACGGCGGCGTTCGTCTTGGACCCGCTGAAACGCTGAAGAAAGACGCGGTGGACCCTGAGGAGGCGAGAAGAGCGGCACCCGTTCAAGTGCGCTCTCAGATGTCTTGTCTAAGTTGTCTCGACTCTCGCCACAGGAGCCTCCCCTCCGTTTCTTGCGATCTGCATCTGCATCCTCCCACTGAGGAGTCGAGTCCGCTCGATACCCGAATGCTGGAGTCATGGCACACACGCCATCGCATGTGTCAAAGCGAAACTCAACGGCCATTCCCCAGATTTCGCTAAGTGAGCTTCGGCGCGCCAGTTGTCCCTTTGCAGTGGAGCATTGCGCTCAGTCCTTGGGCATATCGGTTTTTCAACAAACTTAACCCAGAACTCTGCATTTGCGGGGTAGCTGCAGTGTGTCGAGCCCAGGTGAAGAAGAGGTAAGCAAAC
>Ga0302325_10022904_pt1 | contig 13049 bp, 12 predicted proteins | sample Palsa_T0_2_FD_201948 | JGI IMG/M metagenome (GOLD analysis project Ga0302325, IMG submission 201948) | Peat permafrost microbial communities from Stordalen Mire near Abisko, Sweden - Palsa_T0_2 | ecosystem: Environmental > Terrestrial > Soil > Palsa > Peat permafrost | place: Sweden: Abisko... | reverse complement strand
ATCCTGTTCGTACTGATCGAAGCTGAGATGGCCACCGCTGCTTACATTTTGGCCCCTCTTTGCGCCGCCGAACAGGAGGCCGCCGTTCTCAGTCCCTTCGTCGTTGAAGAACAGAATGCCCGCTGCCTGTCGATTAGGGAATGGGTGCTCCTGCCCCTTAAAGATAAGGCCTGGAGCAGTCGCCGAATTGGAAATTGTCATGCGCAGAGTCCCGTCGGGCTCGCGCACATTGATCCTTTGCACGTCAATTTCTTTGAAGCTCGGCACATTGCGCTCGGCAGCTGCCTGGCCCCAGGCAATAACGCATAGAAACATGCTAATTGCCGCCAACCACATGAAGATTAGATTCTTACGTACGAATACACCCATCATTTTCTCCTTTCACTTCACGTGCTTACCGATCATTGCGATCATCCTCGGCATAAGCCGAGTCTGCTGACTGAGATTCATGCAGTTCCCTATCCGAGATAATTGAGCGGCTCAGCGAACACACCGCAGTGATGAGTCTTGGTCCTTGCTGGGATTTTCGTGGAAGCCGTCCTTAAAGCTCTGAGCCCACGCGGCGTCGTCGCCGACCTGCAATGACGACCAATAGTAACCAGTGGCGTGCTGCATCCTGCCGGTTTCGTTGAAGCCGCTAATCTCAGCGCGATTGCCAAACTGCACGGCAAGTTCGCCGATGGTAGGCATGCGCCAATCGTGATGGCCGGCGGTTGACAGAGCTTTACAATACTCAATGCCCTCGCTCCACGTATAGACGCCCGGGGCATCTTCCGGAGTCGTATAAAGGAGTCTATTCGTATCAGGTGAAACACCCGCATACACGGTGCCATCGGGCATTTTTTTACCTGCCGCGGCGATGTAGAAGGGTTTGCCTGTATCCATTGAAAGCCCGCCATACACGGTCCCATCGGGCATCTTGGTGCCGATATCCGGCAAGGTCTTGTGCGCACCCGGTACAACGTCAGAGTTTGTTCCGTCCGATGCCTTCTGTTCGGCATCGACCGCCGTGTTGGCGGCCGTCGTCGCACACGCGCAGATAAAACCAATCGCGGCAAGTGCAGTAATCGCAGCGACCGTAGATACTTTCGTCATGTGAATTCCTCCGCTGCCGCCAGACCTGAGCCGGCAGCTCGGGCGACGCTGGATTCGGTTGATTCATACGATTCAACCGTCACGCTCGGCTAATACACCTGAAAACTGTTAAACGGAGCGGTGCCAGCCATCGTTCAACCGGCACGCCTGCCTTGCGAGAGTCGCGTCGCCGCGTCTGCGTTTCACGATCCCGGTGCGTAGAAATAATATTTCGCTTTATATGGCACTCGTAGTTCCTTGCCAACTACGGTCTCGTTACAACCATCAGCCGGCGCCTTACCGCCCGACGTGCTGATACGCTGGATGCTACTCGTCTGGCTCAAGACGCCTCGCCCGGATACTGAGGTTGCGCTTAATAGCAGCCATGGGATCGCGTTTGGATCCGGTCCCGCGTCCCGTGCTCTGACTTCACCAATCACCTTGCTGCCGTCATAAGCCTCCCACGTGGGGCCGGCGTAATGCCGGCCAAACCTCTTATTTGACTGATCCAGGAGTTCCGCTTCAGGCGCCTTCAACGTCCACTCAAACCGTACGGGATCATCCTTATTCGCGGTACACAGGTAAATCTGGACGCCGACCGCTTGAACCTCGCGGATCAGTCTTTGATTTGTTGGCACTCGCAAAGCCTCCGGAACGTCCGGTCTTGAACTAATACCTGGAGTGGCGCAGCCTGCAATGATTGCAAGGGACAGCAGATGGCCGATGCTTACGGCGCAGCGCTGTTGCATGGCGAACTTTTGTAACATGCGGAAGCGACCGCGCATGCGGAACGCCAGGCATCGTGATATCCCCATCATGCGAACTGCGTCCTTGGGATCGGCCGACGCCGATCTATCGACGACAATGCTCGTCGTCTTTGTGAGCGTCGCACCAATGAACTTCGCGATGGCCAGACCGATCAATCCTGTCGCCATTCTCGAATCTATAAGGGCCATGATCACGACCCGTGCATCCCAACACTCCCAAGATGGCGATGAGGGTACCTAATGCACTTATCTGGCTGAATCTATTCATTTGTCATTTCCCGTTTACTCGACCGGCTGCTTCGGCTTCCCATTTACCGGCTAGTTATCTGTCGACGCCCGCTTGCCAATGTATAACTCAGGCGCTTGGCATAAATCTAGCGCAACTTCGGGCGTGCAGCTCCAGGAGCGCCGCGAGCAGTTTTTCATTAGAAGCCTCGATTCTTCCTGCTGATCTTGCTTGTCGTGGCTCTGCTGCAGCTGAAGGTCGCGAATTTCGTATCCTGGCCGCTCCCGCCGTGGAATTCCTTTTCCATGCCGGTCACCGCGCACCGGCATTGGCGTCAGGGGAATCGCGGATCTAGTATCGAATTCACCACATGCAAGCCATCGTGTCCAGTAGCGGCGGCACCGAAACTACCCGGTTTTCCGCGCCGACCGACTTACGGAACAATACCGGCGCCCCCTGCGTTTTCGCACCATCGACCGTCACTCGCTTGGATTAGTCATGAAAACGCCGGTGAAATCCTTGATGGCACTGTCGCTATCGTGTCTGGTCTTCGGGTTAGTCCACGCCAGCGGTTATAGCGACACGGTCACCAGATTCAAGAACTCGGACCAAACCGCGAATTTCTTTCGCACCTGCTACGGTTACGCCGTCTTTCCAACCGTCGGTGAGGGTGCCGTAGGGGTCGGCGGGGCCTTTGGGAAAGGTCGCGTCTACGTACATGGGCGTCACGTCGGCAACGTCAGCATGGGGGAACTCAGTATCGGATTTCAGGCCGGCGGCAAAGGGTTTAGTCAGATCATCTTCTTTGAAGACAAGCGCGCGTTGGGCGAGTTCGAATCGAGTGGTTTCGAATTCGGAGCCGATGTAAGTGCTGTTGCGATCACGGCGGCTGCATCCGCAAATGCAAGCACGAACGGCACAAGTGCAGGTGCGAGCGTAGACGTGAATAATGCAGTGACTCGAGGCAAGTATCAAAAGGGGATGGCGGTATTTACGATTGCGAAGGGCGGCCTAATGTACCAAGCCGCTGTCGCAGGTCAGAAATTTACTTATACTCCGCTCGGCTCGTAGGGTCGGCAGAATTGCCGCCCTTAGTGGAATCGCTAGTGCGAGACGGCGGCGATCTACGCGTAAGAGGATGCGTTGGATTGGGCGTGCTTTCCTCAGGGCAAGTGGCTGTCGCATCCCGCGGCTGATTTCCGTCCACGCTTCGATCGCGCCGCAGTGGCAAAACACCAGGTTGGCATCGAGATGGCTCGCGCGCCCTGCAACAATTATAACAAGCGGGCGGCACTCCGCTAGCAGAGCGCAATATTGCGCTAGCTGCATGCATGCTAACCGCGTGCAGGTGGATTGGCGGTTTTAAGAACTTATGTAAGAAGGCTGGCGCAACACCCTTTGCTGAAGGGCAACTTGAAACGCCTCGCGGCCACAAAGTTAACGTTACAGGTGCGAAATGTTGCGGATTCCGGAGCGGCGCAGCAATTGTGCGCGACTTAGGTGCACAATCCATCTATGAATGAAAAGAATCCTCCAATTCGTGAAACTCCGACGCCTGGCGAATCCACTCAGTTGGTGACCCTCATCAATTCCGGGCGGCACATCGAAGCCGAACACACCGCCCGTGAACTACTCGCACGAGACCCGAATTCCGGGTTCTTGTGGAAGGCATTGGGTCTTTGCCTATGGGCACAGGGAAAGAACGCCCAGTTTGAACTAGAGAACGCTACCAAAATGTGCCCGGACGATGCCGAAGCGCACAGCAATCTAGGCAACGCACTGTTGGAAAACGGGCACCTTGAGCGAGCAGTAGAGAGTTGTATCCGCGCGGTGGAAATCAAACCCCATCTTGCTGAAGCGCACAACAATATGGGTAATGGCTTGCGCCTACTTGGCAAGCTTGACGAAGCAATTGTCAGCTACCTTCGGGCGGTGCAGATTCAGCCCGGTTTCGCCACTGCGCACAACAATTTGGGTAATGCGTTGCGTGGTCTTGGGAAACTCGATGACGCGATTGTCAGCTACCGTCGGGCGCTGGAGGTTCAGCCCGGCTCCGCCACTGCGCAAAACAATTTGGGTACTGCGTTGCGCGACCTTCGACGCTTCGATGAAGCTGTAGTGTGCTATCGCAGGGCGTTGGAATTGAAGCATGATTACGCCGAAGCGCACAATAATTTGGGCAGCACCCTTCTAGACCTGGGGCAAGCCCAAGCGGCGGCCGCCAGCTATCGTCGCGCCCTCGAATTTAGGCGCGATTACGCCGAAGCGCACAGTAACTTGGGCAATGCCCTGCGCATTCTCGGCCAGTTGGACGAGGCGGTAACAAGTTGCCGAAAAGCGCTTCGAGTACGGGAGGAATTTGCCGAGGCTCATAACAACCTGGGGAATGCGCTGCGCGCTTTGAAGCAGCCTGATGAGGCTCTGGCCTGTTACCGTCGGGCACTCGACGTCAATCCACGGTTTGCGGAGGCCCACGCTAACGCAGGCGATGCGTTCTTGGACCTTGGACATCTTGACGAGGCTGCCGCAAGCTACCGTCGCGCGCTCGCGATCAAAGCTGACTACGCTGAGGCACATGGCAAACTCGCCAATGTCCTTCGACATCAGTGGCAGTTCGCTGACTCAGCGGAAAGTTGTCGTCGGGCGCTGGCAATCAAACCGGATTACGCGGAAGCTCACAACAGCTTGGGCTGCGCCCTTCTGGATCTCGTGCAACTGCGGGAAGCTGAAGCGAGCTTTCGGCAGGCGCTGAAACTCAAACCAGATTACGCTGAAGCGCACAATAATCTTGCGTATATTTTGCGCTTGGGAAGCCAAGCGATTGAAGCCGAAACCAGTTGCCGCAGGGCGCTCGAGCTCGCCCCGGGCCTCATGTCTGCCGTTGCACTCTTGGCGGAATTGCATGGCGATAAGGGCCAGTTTGCAGAGGCTGAACATTTGTACCAGCGCGCGATTTCACTTGACCCGGAGTCTCCATTGCCTTGGGCTGGCATTGCTCACCTGCGCAGGATGACGCGCGCCGATTCAGCTTGGTTGTCGGCAGCGCAGCGCATTGCCAATAGACATCCACCGCCCCGGCAAGAGGTTACCTTGCGTTGCGCCCTCGGAAAGTACTTCGATGACGTCAAGGAATTCGAACAGGCGTTCAGCAATTACGAGTGCGCGCAAAAACTGACGAAATTATATCGGCCCGCGTACGCGCAATACCACAGGCAGAATCACCAGCGGCGGATCGACAATATAATTCGATTGTACGATCAGAATTGGCTGGTTCGCGTACGCCGGAATTCGAACCCATCACCACGCCCAGTATTTATTGTCGGATTAAGGAGAACTGGTACGACCCTGGCCGAGCAAATTCTTGCCTCGCACCCGGCCGTCTTCGGTGCCGGCACAAGGGATTACTGGTGCAACGTCGCGCCTGAGCATGAGTCGTGCCTGGCAAGTGGTGATGACGGCGACGACCTGATTAGCAAGCTCGCGTGCGATTATCTGCGGCTATTGGACGAGCTTTCGACCGGCGCCCTTCGTATTGTCGACAAGATGACCACTAATTTCATGTGTCTCGGTCTAATTCATGCGGCGCTGCCAAACGCACGTTTCATACACATGCGGCGCAATCCAATTGATACTTGCTTGGCGAATTACTTTGTCGCTTTCAATGTCGCCAACGATCTCGAAGATCTCGCGCACTATTACCTGGAGTATTCACGCCTGATGGGGCACTGGCAACTAACGCTGCCCAACGACACCGTACTAGACGTACCGTACGAGAACCTTGTTGATAACCAGGAGGCGTGGAGCCGCAAAATGCTGGAATTTATAGATTTGCCTTGGGATGCAAGATGCCTCGATTTCCGGCGCACCCCCCGCTCGATCGTTACTGAGAGCAGATGGCAAGTGAGGCAAAAGATGAGTAGGGGATCCGTAGAGCGCTGGCGCAACTATGCGAAGTTCATTGAACCGCTGCTGCGCTCGCTGCAAGTTCCCGCACCGGGTGATCGTGCGACAACTCAGTGACGCGGGTAACGCTGATGCTGAAGCCGCCGAATTAGCTGGTCAAAGCAAAGAAATTGCGCAAACGCTGCGTTGCGGGAGTTAACGAGCAACTAGCGTTTACGCCGCCTCGCTATGGCGGCACCGGCAATGCCGAGTACGAGCAGACCAAGAGTCGCCGGTTCCGGTACTCCGTTTGCGACGATACAGCCAAAAGCGCACGACGTCGCGTGCGCGGCGGGCACACACATGATTGCAGCTACCCCAGCGGTGGCGGCGATTGCGACAGACTTCATTTTTGGATTGTTCATCATTCAAGCCCCCAGCAATATTTCTTGCTTTAAGATTCCCCGCCGAATTTGCGTGCGTGCGATCGCCCGCCCTCGCGCGGTGACGTCACTTTAGCAACGCACGGCCGTTAACCGCAAACATGTGGAATATCGACGCCTCCCATTTGTCATATCCCAGTCGCTACCGCTTGGATCAGCTGTGAAGGTCGTCGACCCAACGAATCAACTCGGGTGCCTCTGCGGGCTCGATGTCGAGGTTGACGACGAGCCCGGTTTGCCCGCTTCTTGCGAGCACACAGTGAAGCTGCAGATTGTCGCTCGCGTTTATCTCCTGATGCGGGACATACGGGGGCACGTATATGAAATCACCCGCCTCGGCCTCGGCGACGAATTCGAGTCGATCTCCCCAGCGCAATCGCGCGAACCCATTGACGACATAAATAACACTTTCAAGGTCGCCGTGATGATGCGCACCCGTCTTGGCTTTCGCATCAATCGTGACTGTGCCAGCCCAGAGCTTCGACGCTCCGGTGCGATCCGTCGTCACGGCGGCGCGACGGTGCATGCCCAAAGTCTGCGCTGTGCTGGCGTCAAGTTCGTTCGCCCGAATGATTCGTACGCCCTTCGATCGCCACCTACTATCACTCATTTGTCATGCACCTCTTGGACGTTGCTGGGCTAGTCGTTCGCAACGGTCGCCCCATCGCCAATGCGTTCCCAGAACGCAACCACCGACTGCACCGTGTCGGAGTGGAAGACCCTTAGTTTCTCGCGTGGTGTATAACCGCTATTCGCATTGACGATCATATTATTCAGGCCTTGGATTGAACAGTCGAAGCAGCGGCTGCCCGTCATAGAGGTCCATTTGCGCGCGCGATTCACCCCGTGCGCCACTGCTTGCAGATCCGAGCATCGGCAGCCATTGTTTCGCAGTTTATGCCAGCGAAAGTGCAATTTTGCCAGGCGGAATCAACGTCGTCTGATGGATATTCCCTGTGTGGCATCAGCTCTCGCATTTCGGGGAGCCGCGCTTCTTGAATTGTAGTGTCCTCAGTTGAACTCTCCGTTCGGAACGGAAACTCTTCCGTTTCTCCCGGATTATCGGCTGTCCGCCGGCTGAACCGGGCGGCCCACGCACCATTGGCTGGCGCAATGGGCACGTTGCCCGATATGCTCGGCGGGTGTTTGTTCGCATCCTTTGGCGCACCGCCGGGAGACTGGCCCCGGCGGGGGCCTGACTGCGTGGCACCGCGGCTGAACATCATGACTAAACGATCGCAAGTATCGCCCCAAGTTGACGCGCAACGGCGTTGCACCGCCCCCGTCGTGGTCCGACTCGATACGAGCCTCGAACTGCTCACGCGCGCGCCAGTGGATGACCGCCCTAAAGTCCTCGCCACGGTCGTTACAGCCAGGGGTTCTACCTATCGCAAGCCTGGCGCGCGCATGCTGCTCATGGCCGACGGCGACTCCGTCGGACTCCTGAGCGGGGGTTGCCTTGAAGCGGATTTGAAAATCCACGCCCAACAGGTGTTCGCGAGCGGTTTGGCGCTCGCGATCGAATACGACATGCGAGGTCCGGACGATCTGATTTACGGCATCGGTGCCGGCTGCGAGGGTGCGATGCGCATTCTGCTCGAGCCTGCGGAACGTGGCAGTCTTGCGGCGACTGCGCTGGCCTCAGCAGGCAACGCCACACGCGCCGGGTGGCCGACATCGCTGGTGGTCGTGCACGAATCTCGGGATCTGAAGCTGGGCACGTACAGCGCTGCGGCGCCGCTGCCCGTCACCCTCGTAAAAGCCGGGGAGCAGGCGCTCGCCAACTGCGCCTCGCGAGAGTTCGTGTCCGAGGATTGTGGCCAGCGAACGCAGGCGCTCGTCCAGTTCCTTGCGCCGCCACCCTATTTGCTTGTCTGCGGCGCAGGTCCGGACGCCGAACCCGTGGTAAGCACCGCTTGCGCCTTGGGCTGGCGCGTCTCAGTCGTCGACCATCGTCCGGCATACGCGCGTGCAAGCCGCTTCCCAGGAGCCGAGGTAAGGCTCGTCGATGCGGGCTCGCTGCGCTCGACCGTCGACATCGCGTGCTGTCATGCTGCCGTGGTGATGAGTCACCACCTAGAATCCGATGCCTCCTATTTGCGTGAACTCGCCGAGGCTGGTGCTCCCGCGTACGTTGGCTTGCTCGGTCCGGCCGCCCGCCGCATTCGACTCGCCAAGGAGCTCGGTACGGCCGCCGACAAGCTTCTGGCTCGCATCCGTGGTCCCGTCGGCCTCGACATCGGCGCGGCTACGCCGGAAGGGATTGCACTGGCGATCGTCGGAGAAATCCACGCCTGGCTGGCCGGACGCGAACCCCGGGGTGCGACATTCCAATTGCTACGCTCAACTTGGTAGCGAGCCACCTTTCGCGAGTGAGAAGAAGCGGCAACCCTTCAAATCACCCTGTGTTCGGCGCGCCGGCGCGATCGAATGGCACGCATAGTCGTTCAGACAAAAAAATTGCCGGCGGCAATCCGAATCAGCGCATCCTCTTCAGAAAACGCGATGCCAGCTGGATCGTTTCCTTTAGATACGGCGGCGATCTGCTGCAGCACTAGCCGACGTAGCATGACTACGCCTTGATCACTATGGACCAAATGTTCCTCGGAGTGCAGAGTGATCGTGCCCTGGCTTGCCTGCGCTTCAAAGTCCCCGGGATAGGCCTGATGTTCCTCTTCCGACATTTCACTCCACGTCTTGCCGTTCGGCGTCATGCCCACCGCGTCGAACTGCCGGTCGAATTCGCGGCCGACCGATAAGCCGAATCCCAGAAAACTTGTGTCATCGACAGGTACTGCCCAGTTGACCGATCGGGCAGGGCCTTCGCCGAGGCTCACGTCAGCAATGGAGATAATATTGGGCAAGATACATTGCCCGACCCGGTCCATAATCCTGCCGTTGATATTGCGAGCAGCGTGATAGATCACACTGGTGCCGGAACGCTCGAAGTGCACGCGAGGCCGAAGCTTTAGCGCGTCGGCAAACTGTACGACGTCGCTGAATGTCGAATGCAAGATCCATACATGATAGGGATCGACATTATTCTCCCAAAACTGGAACCAGTTGTACGGGATTGCGGGGACATCGACGGCCACGTCCCCGTAACCGGTCGCGCCGGGGCTGCATACCGCGAACACTCTCTCGCCAGGCTGCAAGGATTCGAGATGCTGAAAGCGCGGCAGTAATGGCATTTTCTGTGGTGGCCCGAGATAGGCGAACACGAGTCCATAGCGTTCCTGCACCGGATACCATGGTTGACGAATCTGATCTCGACGGGCCCCGCCCTGCGGTTCACAAGGCTGCTCAAGGCAACGTCCTTGCGTATCAAAGAGCCACCCGTGATAGCAGCACCGGATCCCGCGATCTTCAATCCGCCCGTAATAGAGGCTGCTGCCGCGATGCGCGCACCGCGGATGCAGCAAACCAGGGCGATGTTTGCCGTCGCGAAAGACGATGAGTTCCTCGCCCAGCACTTTAATCTTCCTCGGCCGCGAGCCCACCTCCGCAGAGACGGCTACCGGATGCCTGTATCGCCGCAGATATTCCCCGCAAGGTGTTCGCGGCCCGACTTCAGTAAGCGCGGCGTTATGGCGCTGCGGACCACGCCCGTATCCGCTCCCCTCACCTATTGGAGCCGCCTCTTCGCCGCCCGCGTCGACACCGCTCATGGCGCGAGGCTCCCCTTATCCGCTCGGATGTCGGCGGCGTTGCCCATCACATCGCGTTCTCCTAGTCTCATTCGACCCACGAATATCGGACCGTCCGAACCGCCCGATCAGAAAATCTCGAAGTACTCTCGCTGCTCCCAATCGGTGACTTCCTCAGAAAGAAAGCGCTGTACTTCCGCTTCCTTGATGGTGAGGAAATAGTCCACGAAGCCGTCGCCAAGCACCGTGCGGAACAATTCACTCCGTTTCAATTCGGCGATAGCTGCGACCAGACTTCGCGGCAAGACCTCCCCACCGCCTTCGTAGGGTGTATCGACTTCTTTCGGCGCGATCAGCCCGCGTTGCATGCCATCCATGCCCGAAACCAATTGCGACACGAAATACAGGTAAGGATTGGCTGCCGGCTCGCCGATTCGATTCTCCAGATGAGTTACCGGATCTCGGGGTGCGCCAATGACGCGAACCATGGCGCCACGGTTTTCGCGGCCCCACACGATCCGGTTCGGTGCAAGCGAGTAAGGGCGATATCGCTTGTAGCCATTGATCGTCGGCGTCGAGAATATGCAGGCACCCGGCGCATGTGCGAGTAAGCCTGCTAAAAACTGTTGGCCTACCGGCGCCAATAGGTCCTCGTCGCGTGACGACATGAACGCGTTTGCGCCGGTGCGCTTGTCTGCCAACGATTGATGCAGATGCCAACCACTTGATGCCATGTTGGCAAGTGCCGGGCGGCACATGAATGTCGCGTGGTAACCGTTCCTCCGGCAGATCTGCTTGATGGCGCTGCGCGCCAACATGACATTGTCCGCCGCCCGCAGACCTTCGACGACGTCGAATGTCAGCTCGCATTGACTCGGCCCAAATTCCGACTCCAGCGTGCGCACAGGAAGGCCGAGCGCCGTAAGTGCCGCCCGCAGCTGGTCCAAGATTGGCTCGAGTTCGTCGAAACGGCTTTCCGTTAAGTACTGGAATCCATGGGCAAGCATGCGAACTTCCGGCGGCTCAGATGGCTGGCCGCACTGGTGTGGCTCCAGTTTCGGATCGACCAGCTTGAAGATGTAGAACTCCAGCTCAAGTCCAGCTACATAGCGATAGCCGCGCTCGTCCAGCCGTTCGAGAACGCGTTTGCACAGCTGGCGCGTCGAATACGGAACCGCGCGGCCATTCTGGAAATAGCAGTCGCCCAGCATCCAAGCCGAATGCGCCGTCCAAGGAAGAATCGTAAAGGTGGTCGGATCGGGCACCAGCAGGAAATCGGCAGCGCCGGTCATTTCCGCGTCGCCCAAGCCGCCGCCCGGGCGCCACACCGGATACACGGTTCTGTGCGCCGTGTCCTTTAGAAACAATGTCGTCGTTATCCCACAGCCGCCCCGAAGGACCGCCTCAAGCAGGTCGACGACGATCGTCTTGCCGCGCAAAACTCCGTGCTGATCGGCAAACGAAAGGCGAATCGTTTGAATTCCCCTTTCTTTGGCAATCTGTATCGCGTCGGTCGCCGCCTTCGCTTGCTCGGGCGTCCATAGCCCGTGCGCAGCGACGAAGCTGTCACGGCCCATTCTCGCGGTACTAGTCACGGTAAATCGTCACTCGAGGTTACTGAGTCCGTCGCGCCCAGGTGCTCTTGGCGCGCCGCTCCTGGTCGCATTGCTGCCAAAAGTTGTCGTGATCGCCTGCCGGACCCACGGCGTCGAGCGCGATGGGCCCTCGTGCTTGGGCTGCTTCAGATGCCGCCAATGCGAAGGGTAACGCGCCACCATTCTGCAAAGACTTCGCGGCATGCTGCAGCAGCTTGCGGTACTTGATAATGCCGACGTCCGATTTGCCCAAGTGCTCCATCGTGCGATCGACGATCGGCCCCGGAGACTCGACCGCCCACTGATCATGGATATTGATGTCTCGGCCCATTCCCGTGTAGGTCATCGTCAATTGCTCGGTGGAGTCGAAACCCCAAGAATTGCTGCGGTTCGCCTTTGGGCGATAATCGGGCAGCGTTTGATTAGCGAGGCGCTGGTCACGCATCGTTTCACGGTCGACGGTCGCTTCGAAACTCGTGAATATCGAGTACCAATAGCAATTTGAGTTGTCAATGGGCACGTGCCACTGCGTGATTATCATGTCATTGCTCATTGGGATCGTGATTGCATTCGGAAACACCAGATTGGTGATTCGATAGTGCGTGCGGCTCGCGTCGAGTGATCGAGTAGTGACAAGCCGAAATCCGTAATTGGTGTCCTGTACGCGTATGGTCGGTCGCGAGTGCTCCCGCAATATTCTCGTCAGCGGCAGGCCCGTATCAGCAGCAGCCGCTCTGAATTGTTGTCCGTAGGCCCGATCTGTCGATTCGTCCTCGAAGAAGCGATGCAGGAAGGACGCATGCGCAGGATCGATTCCCACTTCCAGTGCTTGCAACCAATTGCACGCCCACAGTCCTTTGAATGCGAAGCTGTGCTCCCGCGGAGCCGCAAAACAATCAAATGCCGGGAAAGCCGGAGGATCGCCGGGCCCCAAATAAGCAAAAACGACGCCGTTGTGCTCTACGCAAGGGTGTGCACGGTGTCGAAGACGCCGGTACGCGGTGCTGCCCTCCGGCTCGGCGGGCTGCTGCAGACACTGCCCGTTGACATCGTAAAGCCAGCCGTGGAAGGGACAGCGCAGCCCCCCATCCTCGAGTCTACCGTAGCAAAGATCCGCGCCGCGATGTGCGCAATGGCGGCCGATCAAACCGAGCCGGCCCTGCTCGTCGCGAAAGAGAACGAAATCCTCTCCCAGCATCCGCACCGGAATCACGGGTCGTGGACCTCCGAGTTCATCGGTCAACGCGGCTGGCTGCCAGGAGCGACGCAGAACTTCTCCTATCGGAGTACCTGGCGCGCTGTTCGTGAGCCGCTCATTTTCCTTCGCACTCGTCATTCATCACACCTTATGATTTTCTACCTGCAGCGGCGGCGCTCGGGCCCGATATTCGCCAAAGTTCGGTGCACGAACGTTG
>Ga0302325_10022901_pt1 | contig 13051 bp, 14 predicted proteins | sample Palsa_T0_2_FD_201948 | JGI IMG/M metagenome (GOLD analysis project Ga0302325, IMG submission 201948) | Peat permafrost microbial communities from Stordalen Mire near Abisko, Sweden - Palsa_T0_2 | ecosystem: Environmental > Terrestrial > Soil > Palsa > Peat permafrost | place: Sweden: Abisko... | reverse complement strand
AAAACCGAAATTCACACGCGATGATCTGATGGCGGAAAATCCTCGCGCGATATTACTCTCAAGTCACCCACGCCTACAAACAAGCGGAGCACGAGCAGAGCCTCTGCTCGGCTTGCTCGGTTTGCTCGGCGTGCTCGGTTTGCTTGCAGGCCTGAATTCATCCCTCCACATTAAGAATCTGGTCATATATTGTTCAAGAAGAAAGGAGTGAGGGTGAATTGCGGCTTCCTATTTTCCCCACGATATTACGATCCGGCCATTCGACGAGGGGAGATTCAGACTCTGGTAATTGTCCCTTGAGTTTCGAGATAGCGAAAGATGAATAAGTTGGGGACTCGATCGTACGAAGGAGAAAGCCCTTGATTCTTTGTGGAAGCATGGGGACAGAATCATTGATTGCTAGTATATCCAAATGAACGAAGTGGCACTAATATTAACAGCGCCCCGGAAGATGCAAGCACCACTCGTTCGGGAATATAGACTGAAAGATGTCTTGAGACTGGCATGCTACCTTTACCGAATATATTGAGTAACAGAGCACTTCGTTACGAAATCATTCAGTCTGGAGCACAAATCTGAACGAGCCCTTGGTCGCAACTCTCTCTGCCACTATAGGATTTGGGTACCTCGCTGTCAGGGCAGAAAAGAATCAACTTGGCGTAGATTCTGAAGCATCGTTGTTCGAACAGTTTCTAGCCACATTCGACCAAAAGAAGGTAGAACGCTTGAACATTTTGGCAGTCAAGCCCCTGGAAGCGGGTAATTGGGGAATTTGAGAACGCTTCCAGGAAGGAAAAAGAACTCCGCCGAACGGCTCAGGAGGAAGCAAACAATTGATTGATAAAAGAACTATTGACCCCGAGTCCGGCGTGAGCCTCCACGTTTCTCTTAAACTCCGGAATAATTTCTCTGACATTTATTCAGTATCTGACGTGGTTTTGGTGAGATGACCGGATGCTCGGGGAGGATTGGAACTTTTTTTGAAAAAGCCACAATTGTCAACATATAGACTTGAGGACTTGGAGGATAGCGGTGGTGTCCATAAGATATTGAAAATCAAAACGGATAAGCTATCTGCGTGTATATATCCCCTGAATCGGGGCAGCTATCTATTTTAAGATTAAGGTTGCGCCACAGTTTTCAATTTGCGGGAATTGACTAATCCATGGTCGGCACTCTAATTGGGCACGGCCCGTTTCCCGATAATTGTGTTTATGAACAACCTTCAGATACGTCGTTGATTGGCTCTTGCCCGCTTGGCGTGGCCCCCTAACTTGATTCTTGGTTGAAAAGCCTAAGGAGATTGCGTGGGGATTAAATATGTGCCCGTGCCCGTTTCTGGAGCAAACTCTGGAGGCGCGCGAAAACCTCTCGGCACTATGCTAAAAATACGGACAATAGCGGTCGTGTTGCTGCTGCCGGTGATCTTCAGGTTGCTTGCCCTTTGGCATGCGCAGTTCCGGGTCATTGAGTCGGGGGAAGTTGCAGGGACGACGGAAAGCCAGAGGCAGTTGTTTGAACAGAAGGAACAGCGAGTGGCCAGAGTGCGACCCCCTGCTGGCCAAACAGTCGCCCCTGATTCGGTACGGATATACATTGGCGTTGTAATGGTCTCTCTGAAAGTCGCTGATATAGATTACTACATGGTGGAACTTTGGAAGCCGGATGCTGTTGAGAGAGACGTATAAACACTTCAATGTCTCCAAAACGGACGTTGTCGACATTCGGTTTGTGGTTGGTTTACCCACGGAAGACAACGTGGGATTACTCTACTTCCTCAAATGGGAGCAGGACCGATACGACGACCTACAGATATTGAATATGAGCGAGAATATGAACGAAGGCAAGTCCTATGAGTACTTTGCTTCGTTGGCAAGGAAGTTTCCCTCCGATGACCCCAATCAGCGGCCTTACGACTACGCAATGAAGGCGGATGACGATACTCTTCTCAATCTCCCCAAATTAGTCGAGCGATTGCGGCCGTTGGTTCCACGGGAGGAAACATACATGGTACCTCGCAATGGAATTTAGTTGATGATAGGGACGAGGATCAGGGACATGGCACATGGGCGCAGGGTATACATTGTCATGGGATCTAGTGACCTGGCTCGGGTCGAATAGAATGGAGCAGTTCATGCTCTGGAACGAAGACCAAGCAATTGGTGAAATGCTACGAGCAGGAGGCAAAACGTCGCTCAAGAATTTCATCGACTTAGGGACTCAAGTCATGGACGAGCCATCAGACAAAGAGTCGGAATGGTATAGAGAGTACGGTCCTGATGTGATTATCGTACATCGATTAAAAGATGTGTATTCAATGGGAAAGGCAACTGAGTATTTCTTGGGCAAGGAAAAAGGGGCTATAAATATTACTGTATCATAGATATACCGATAAGGGATTCGATGTCAAGCGGCTCGTTCGTTGCCGCCACAGAGTAATCAGCGAAAAGCGTCATAGTTAGCGTTGGAGAAGTATGAATTAATAAATATCGTATGCATATGCCCATTTTAGCTCCCTAATATACAATTCAACAATGTTCTTAAAAGTTCTTGGAACCCATCCAGTTCCCCTCCACATTCCTCGCATATTTATCCCCGTTCTTCGCAGCCAACTTGAACCAATGCGTCGCTAAAGCAATGCGATCAGGATCATACTTGTCCTTATCATTCGCGGATTTAAAATTGACTTTCTGAAATGTATCAGAAGGGCGAGTGAGGGGTAGTGTTGTAAGTGGTAATAAGGATGGATGAGATAAGTGGAGTAATGCGAGTTCTCGCTGTCCAACCGCATGGCCTTCACAAGCGGCTATGACGAGCATTCGAGCAGCGTCTTTCAGGCCACCACTTGATAGAGACCGGGAATGACGCGATGTTGAGCGGTCGTTGCCAGCCATGATTTCTTCGTACCAATCTACCATGGAATTGACGACATCTGTTTTCATAGCCGACGCTGCCAGACCGATATCCCAGAATACTTTCCCCTCAGCTTGATGTGTTAGCGCGACTGGCGGGATAAAAGCGGATATGAAGGAGAGATCCCGGAATAGTGTTGATGGTCGTGTCTTTGGATCTCGGAGAAGGCGCTGTATCTCATCGATGAGATCATCTGTACCGATTGCAGAGGACGCTGATACACTTCGCTGAGATTCGACGGACGGACGTGGCGTCGGCGGAAGTTGAGGACCGGGGATATGAGCCGGATGATTGTGAGTAAGCGCTGCTGCAGTGAAGGAAGCGTTGATTAGTTGCTCGAGATCGTAAAGGGCCTTCAATTTCTCATGAGGCGCAGGATGAACCGAAAATCTCATGAGGAGTTTCTTGTATGCCGCTTTAAAATCAAATCCAGCTGACTTCAATTCATCTGACGTCGCATTAGGATCTCCCGTCTCACTTGACTCCCGAGAAAGAGGCGGCGTAGGAAGATCATTATTCTCATCAATAACGAATCCCCGTCTAGCAGCAGGTTTCATGGAGCCAGGTACCACGGCCAACTTCTTTTTCTTCTCAGTTCTCGTTCCAACTCCCCATACTGTACCCACGGGGGATCGTCGTGCAAGACGTTTCCGTTCCAAACATGAATCGGCGAGACCATCTGTGAACCACTCGTCGGTCTCACTTCCTCCAGCCCACATTTCCATACCCAAATCACTCAATAGCAATCCCACCAATCGCTGTTTCGTAGTCTCTAAGAACGAACTGGCAGCCTTCTCGTTGATGGTGCTCGTTGACCTTGTCATGAGAGGGGGATTCGATTGACGTGAGAAGAATGATGAAATCGGCGACGGTGAGGGAGGAAAGGAAATCGAATGGCTTGATGTCGGACGAGCTAACGTCTGTGGCAATGAGTGACGATTGTTGACACTTAGACTTGTCGTTCTTGTATGTCCTGATCGAATAGAACGCGTATCAGAGATATCTTCCATCGTCCGTCCTCGAGTACGGAGCATCCCAAGAACATCTATACTACTAGGTGTCCTCGGGACCTCTTCTCGAGTGTCCAACATACCCATCTCCCCCGCGACATCACTAAACTCTTCGCTTTCCCAAAACGTACTAGCCACAGACGACATCTCATCCACCATTTCCGGCACAGTCCGTCGAACGACATCATCCACCTCCGCACAAAACCGATGAATAATCTCCTCGCCACTGCAAAAGTTTTGCAGCGAATGTTCGTCCATCCATCGCGATGTGACATCGATTTGATAGTCACTCAATTTACGAGGACCGCCCATTTCGGAAGGGGCAGGTAGAATGTCCATCCAATCCTCGCTTTGCAAGGAGACGTTGTAGAGGGACGCGGGACGGGCGGAAAAACTGAAGCCGTCGAAGGAGTTTCGAAGGATCCGTCTGTCGCGGGTCATGCTGTTGGATCGAGTGAGACTTATCGCGGAGGAATTGCGCTTGATATTACTTGGGACAGAAGTGGAGGATTTCATCTTTTGAAGGGCCGAGCAGACTTCTTTCGCTCTCGTGAAAGGCTTTGATTCCCGAACCGTGTTGATGTACCACATCTTAGTGCGTAACTGCTCGAGAGTATGGGAGATTCTGGGTAGGACGGCAGAGGTGCGAGATCGGGAGGCAAGGAGATCGGAGAAGTAAAGTTCGCGGCTGCGGATTTGGACAATGGAGTGATTTGTTTGGCGGGTGATCTTACGAGATAGAATGCCAAGGATCGGGGAGTAATCGTTCCGCGTCAGAGAGGGGTTGGCGATTGTCTGAAGAAGGGATTTAACATGTTGGTAAGATTGAGCCTGGACGTAGTCTCCTTGCGTGAAGCTCCTGGAGGAGGCGGTCTGTATCATCTCGAGGAGTGAAGACTCTTTAACCGGTGAAGCAAGAGATAGAGATGATTTCATCGGAGGGGGGACCAGGAGAATCAGGTCGTTGTAGTAATTACTGTTCCGAGCCTGCCAGGATGGAGCGTTATCGACGACTGGCTGTTGTTTTGATCTGGGAGCAGTCTCTGCGATCTTCAGCAAGGCCGATTCAATAACCGTATCGTCCTCTCGTGAAATAATAATCTCATCACGTCCGCCATTAGCAGATTCTGCAGTCTCAAACTCTGGCACCCGCGACAAAGATCCATCCTTCTCAACATATAACGTTACCCACACCTCTTCAGAAGGATGTTTCTCCCCATAACACACATCCGTCCCCAGTCGGCGTTTCATCTCATCAACCGCAGCCTTGACCGACAAGCCATATAAATCAATCTCCTCATTCTCTGGAAGGATGGGCGATTCTTCTATGGATGGGGCATCAGATTGGGAGGATACACTGTCTTCAAACATGTTTGTCTTCTTGAGGATTGGGCGGATGTATTCGCTTGACATTCGGAGTATGTCGGATCTTGAGGATTCGTCGGAGGGTTTGCGGTTGTGTCGAGTTGTCGGAGGGATCGAAAGAATCTGTGAGGGGGACGAAGGGCGGTATTTGGAATGGAGAGCATAGAATATTGTCAAGATATCGGAAGGACAGAGGACGATTGATGGTTGAATGGAGGTTTCCGATTCATCGTCTGTAAGAGAGAGTGGTCGCGTAGCTGGGAAAAGCTTCTTCACGAGGGCATCAAAGTATCGAGATATTACTACCTCGCTTTCTGTGAAGGTATTGTTGGAGCTGCAAGTCAGTGTTGAGGTATGGATGAGGTACCTTAACCGATCTACAAGATGATTGTGAAGTAGCTGTAAAGAAAGTCTTTGACTCTCACTAATATAACTCCCTCCAAGAAGTCCGCGATACTAAGATTAGACAGGAATAACACAAGGGATACCTCAGGATAAACCATATTCTGTGCAAGGAATCGTTGAATGAACCATTTCCTCCACAACACTTGTTTTGCCTGTGCCTTGTCTGCACATAGTTCGAAGATCGCATGGATCAACTCCAACAACGACGATGGAATTCCTCCATAACCGCTGACAATCTCAAGCACTTCCACCAGAGTTTTATCCATTAGCTCCGTCATCTCCGGATCAGTGGTAAGCCCGTCGTCTGTCAGAAAAGCATCCTCCCCTCGTTTGGCCTTCAACTTTGCGGCGCTTTGGAGGTAGCTGAGAACCACAGTTTCGAACGGGAGAGCGGTCGGCCAGTCGTGTCCCGACCAGATATCGAGTACAGAGAGTACTAGTTGATCTGCTCGTTTCTCGTCAATGAAATGTGCCAGGCAGGTTGACCAACAGTGTAATCGTCGTCGCCGGTCGGGGGAACTCGCTGATGCCGAGAATATGACAGATGTGAGGATATATAAAGGGTCGTGACGATGGAAAGATAAGATATATTCGGCTGGCGAAGTGGCCGCGGTAGGGATGCTGTTGTTTCGAGTGAAAGAGGGTCGCGGAGAGTGGTGGTTCGGTTTCCAAGATATTAATGTATCCAGCTCATGGTCGGTCGCCTGCACCAGACGGGAAGTAAGCAGAGACGGGTCGTTCCGAAGGGATGCGAGAAAATTGAGCAAGGTTGCCGATGCAGTCGGAGAGAGCTCGTCCAGAAACGACCTAGGCGTGGGGTATGCTACCGGCGATGACGGAGATGTGGGCAACGGCGGCGCTGGGTCGTCAATTGGTTTATTGTACTTGTTTGTGATTGACTTCTGGAGCTCATGCGCCGCTTGATTTAGTACGACGAAATCGCTGGTATTGTCGTGCGCCGGACTGTGTTCGACCAGTAGTCGGACCAACAATGTTTGCGCGTAGTACAACAGACTAGCCAGTCTTGTAACAAGTGCATTTGCTAGGATGACCTCGTTGAGCTGGACCCTAGTAACAGCATCGCGGTAGGCGTGGTAATTGCGATTCCGGACCAGATTTTGCAGGTCGGAGAGAGATGTTTGCTCGATGAGTGTCGGGAATAGAAGTAACGACTGTGGAAGAGAAGGATCGACGAAAGTCGGCGTCGGGGCGGAAGGTGTAAGCATCGTCGCCATCATGGCTCTGGTCCGCCCGATCGTAACAATGTAGCCAGGAGTAATTACGCGTTCCACACGCTTTTACATCCGCGACGGGACAACAATAGCAGCACGAGACTCAGAACCGAGTGGAGATGTCTTCTTCGTCAGGAACGTCGACGGGATCCATTTGCACCGCGCTGCAGGCTGCTGTTCTGCGCCGGGGTGAATAAAAAAGTTGGTTGGAGCAGGAAGGAGGCTTGGGAGCGAGCGAGTTAATACAAATGAGAAAGGAGTTTTGTGTACTGTATGTACAGTTTCAAATGAAAAACTCAAATTAAATTTAAAGTTTTGCTGCTCGCTCTTTGGCTGGCTGCCGAGGCCCTGCATAAATTTGCTCCAGACGCGCACTAAATCGTCCCCCACGCCCACACAGCCACAGCCAATCACACCAAGTCGCTCGCGAAATCCTGCCTAATTAAACTTTCCCTGGGACACCATCACATGCTAAAGACACAGTTGATCCATGCCATTACGGAACTGCAATGACAGCTCTGCCATACGTTATCTCGATAAGTGCCCCGCAGAGTTCCACGCAGACGACCTCCTGGGTTCTTCCGGACGTGGGGGCCCAGCACATAACTGCACACGATCCCGGGTGGCCAGACGGCTCTTCCGGAGGATCGTCGAGGGACATATGCATTGTCCTCGTGATTAGAATGCATCATACGATAAGTTATCCAGTAACGTCTAGCGAAACTTTATTTCATTCCCACTTCGTCATTCCACTTGCGCGGTCGATCTGAGAGTCAAGAACTTGCCACTGTACTACCATTGTCCGAGCGGCTATGCCATCATACCTTGGCAACTTTGGCGCTCAATAATAGCGACAGGGTCACGGCTCTTTCGGCATTGCCAGTCGCCAAAAATAGACGCCGTTTCAGTAGTGCGTGGACCAGCGAATACGAACCGACAGGTGCATTCGGCGTTGTAAGAAGGAACAACCTAAATTCCCTGCCACGGGGCAGATTTCCTAGTTCGTCCGCATCCAATTTGCTAAAAGTCTCCCCGCTACGTCAGATGACCCGAAGTCAAACCTAATTTTGAAAACGTTTGTAAGCGGAACATCGGCGGTCATTGCGACGAAGACATCGTTGCCGACGGTAGCCTGAATCAGCAAGACGAAGTAGACTGGACCAGTGGTGTAGAGCTGCAGTTCCGGAATACCCGCGCGCTAGTTTACGGTGTAGCTTGTCTCCTGTAAATCCTCGCGCCTTGGCGTTGGTGTGGCGGATCTTCGCCGAATTGCGATAATTATGCCAGCCGAATGGGTCACTTGCACTCTAACGGGTGACCCATGAAAGGCACCGCCTGATTCTCGGGCGGTTTCACTGCAGCTGAAGATGAACCTTCTGCAAGATAACACGGCGGCCGAAACCAGGCACAATCGGCATGAAACGATTGATTGATTTGATCGCCGCTGCAAGGACGCGCAGCTGCAGATCCTTTTGTTTGTACCACCTTCAACCGGCAGACTCGAGAATCCCATTCCTCCTGCCGACGGAATCCCTTCCACCGGACGATCCCCTTCTTCGAGTTTCCTGCCGCGGAGAGGATCTCCGGACCTGTCCTCCGGGGTGATGTCCTTTCAGCTTTGACTGCACTCGAGGTCCTTAGGCGGGTCTCTCCCCGCGGTGGATCGGAATTTCGGCTTGACACTTCCAGGTTGCAATTTCTCCGCAACCAATCGCCCGAACTCGAGGCAAATCTATCTAGCCCATGACGTTGCGGGGCTTACGAGACCGTGCACACGCTTTAATTCATATGGAGTGAGTCGGCGCATAATGCGGGGATCGATGGGCGGAACCACTCCGACTCACTTTCTCCCGTCAGCTACCTCGATCATTTAGAGCTCAGTCTTGATTAAGCATCCCTTTATCTCGAACTTTATCACAACATCCACCCCTGTCCAAGATGGGAAAACGACAGGACTCTCCCAAAATTGGAATTGTCGGCTCTGGGTAATTCTGTGTGAGCGCCGTTTGTCTAATGGGTCAGTGTCGCCGGTTTATGTCAAGCAATTCAACTCAAACGCCAACTCAATCATACGAACTTTACCATCTACGAGCAAGAATCGTCTCTCGGAGGGACCTGGAACGTCAACACCTATCCCGGTTGTGCATGTGACATCCCTGGGATCTTTTACTCCTTCTCCTTCGACCCTCATCCGGGCAGTACACTCTTCCCCCCTCAAAAAGAGATCCGGTCGTATCTGCATTCCGTGAGCGACAAGAACGGCATCACTCCCCACATCGTCTTCAACACGACCTTCACCTCCGCAACTTGGCACGAAGACACCAATACCTGGACCCTGACCCTGAAAGACAGCCTCACAGGCGCCCAGCGGACCGAGGACGTCGACATCCTGATCCTCGCAATCGGCGGCCTCGCAGTTCCTAATGAATGCACCATCCCCGGCGCAAAAGAGTTCAAGGGCCCAATCTTCCATTCCGCGCGCTGGAGACACGATGTCTCGCTTAAAGATAAAAACGTCGTTGTCGTCGGGAATGGATGTTCTGCATCTCAACTTATTCCCGCGATACTCCCCGAGACGAAATCTGTCACGCAGTTCATTAGGACGCCCCAATGGTACTTGAAATCGGTCAACTTCAAGTATCCCGCCTGGTCGACGTTCTTGCTCAAGTACATCCCTGGGGCGATGTGGCTGTGGCGCTTTGTATCGCTCCCTATAGGGGGAAAAGACTAAGTGTAGATTGTGTATGCGTTCTTTGATTTATCTTTTGTGTTGTTGACGAGAAAATATGCTTCTTGGAGACTTAAGATGGAGAAGGTTCCTCCCACCACCCCTTTCGTACAAAAACAATCTGACAATTCTGTGTAGAGTACTCGAAATCAGATCCTACAACAAACACCCGAGAAATACCACTCCTTCATCCTTCCAAACTACTCCATAGGCTGCAAACGCCGTATCCTAGACCCTGGCTTCATCTACCTTAAATCCCTCCACTCCCCCAAAATGCACCTAACCAACACCCCCCTAACACTCATCACGCCCACCTCCGTGCAAGACAACTCCGGCAAGACATACCCCGCGGACGTCATTGTCCTGGCCAATGGCTTCCATATCGGCGCCAACCTCGCCCGTCTGGATATCAAGGGCTTAAATGGCAGGGGACTCCTGGAGTATTGGGCTGATCACGGGGCCGTGTCGAGTTATAAATCTGCGGCGGTGAGCGAGTTTCCTAATTTCTTTTTGTTGGATGGACCGAATTCTGCTAGTGGGCATTTCAGTGTTATTTACACTGTTGAATGTCAGGTCAATTATGTCACTAAATTGGTACACCCCTGAAACCCGTCCCAACACAAGCACTTCCTTACTACGGCGGAAGTGGTTGTGAGGTGCGCGTCAGATATTGATTGTAGTTGGCGCCGGTGGTGAGGAAACAGGCTTCGGCGGTGGTAGTCAAGGGGTTAGCGGAAGAAGAAGACGTGCAATACATAACGGACAAACAATCTGACATGGTATGGCACAAAGATGTCGGCGGATGTGCTTCTTGGGTACCTTCCTCCCCCCTCCCAAACCACCAGCCTCCCCCAAGAGGGATCTATCGGGACAGTGGTGATTGTAGTACTACGACGAGAAAAGCGGCCGGAATGATTTGTTGTTCCCCGATTTTCAGACGAAATTCTATTTCAGGACATTATTTCCTATCTGGAAACATTTCATGTACAAGGTACCCTCCCTCCCCCTAGGGATAATGGGATTGATTGGTGTAGAATAATAAAGGGAAGTGGATTGATGGCGGGAGGATAGGTTCTTTGACGAGATGGTTTGGATTATCGTATTAAGAATATATGCCAGCAGTACGAACTCCAATAACTCCATCTAGTAAACAAAATCGAACAAAAGTCCCCATCATCTTAGTCTAAAATGCTTCTCGTCTCGTATACCGTCGTCATATTTTCTCGTCTCCATTCTCTTCTGGCGTCTCATCGATCATCTCGACTTCTCCATCAGCCATCAACACACCCTCAACCCGCTCCTCCTCATCCAACATCTCAACCCCCATCCCCTCGTCCTCCCCCTCCAATTTCCTCCAATGTTTCCTCTTCCCCTCCTTCTCAATGATTTCCCCACCACTGTAAACACTGACATCCTTCCCCACAATGCCTTTGTTAGTCGCGACTGGTTGTTTTCGTTTCTTCTGCTCTCTTCGCAGGGTCGTGTGATGGCCGCGGACACGTGGTCCCCTCGACCCGGCTTCGATGATCTCGTCGGCAGAATACCGCAGATCAAACGTTTCGGCCAGGGTGAGGAATGTGTCGTTTTGAATTGCCGTGCCGATGTCTTTGAAAAACGTATCTAGTACGCGGAAGTTGTGTCTAGGGTTAACAACGCGGACTCGGAGGAGGGTACAATTGAAGGAGGACCCATGCGGTCATCTCATGACACTTGAGTAAATGATGGATATACGCACGGTGATGATTCTTGCAAGTAAAACACTCACATGAGTCCACTAAAGGTCCCATATCCTCCTCATTCTCCGGCGCAAACAAATCCCTCCCCAACAGCCGTTTGTCTCGCCCCTTAGAGCCCGTCTTGGGCGTCAGACTGAAATCAAGCGCAACGCCAAGATCACTCATCGAAGTGATCCATCCCCCTGCAGTGAAATGACTGACTCCATCGGAAATAATAGTCGATAATATCTCGTGCGGAGTGAGCGGGGAGGGGACTAGCATGATGGGAAGGGACGAGAGGTCAGAGGTCAGGTATTGCTGGATAGATTGATCGGGGAAGATATTGTAGACTGCTAGGCCGTGGATTTGGGATGCGTTCGAGGCGAGGAAGTCGATGTACTCGTCCATCAAGGCGGGTGCTCGGGATATTGGGATAGGCGGAATCGATGCATATATCTTACACGCGGGCTACTGTTACCCCCTTGTTCATGGAAATTAGAAAGGGACACTGAGAAGTGTTCGTGAGAGGGATATACCTCCGATTGTAACAGTAATTTCAACCACCGTTGCGTCCTCTCAACCATCTTCGCCAATCTCTTCACCCCAGGCGCCTCCGTCGCATCCACGACCGAAATAACCGTATCCTCAGCCCTCAATCCCAATTTCCCAGCCACAGCCTCGACAAAAACCTCCACATCCAAGGGATTCCGTCCATCCACCGTCTGTACCTCAATCTTATTATCCCACGACGCATTGATAGGAACGGGATTCGCTCTCCGCGCGCCCAGGACCATGGTCATCGAGGACGGATACACGAGGTACGCATGTAACGGCACAGGGATACCAAAGATCGCGGACTCCCTTGCCGGTGGGGTAATAAAGTCTTCCAAGCCGATATGCACACTCGATATGTCTGTCTGCAAAGCAAGATTATCAGGCGTCAAATGCGGGATTGACCCCCGTGAGGAGGTTGCAGTGAAACACGGCAGAGGACGACGCCATTTGAATTTGCCGGTTGCTGAGCGGGCGATTTCGCTGAGGGACACACGCGGTGGGAGCGGAGTACAGGGACGGGAGGAAGAGGTGCTGGTGGACATTGTGCGGAATATGCGGAGGAGAGGCGTTGAGGCCTTCACTCGGGGGAGGAGCGGCGAGGGAATGGTGATGGCAGGGAAGTGCGAGGGGAGGAAAATTAGTTTTTGGTGTTAATGGATCGGCGCGAGGGAATTGGCGGCGGATACCTGACCTACCCGAACCCTGATCTCTTAGATACATAAGATATCTTCTGCGACGTTCGGACAATCCGAGCTGGGTAAGGACGCTCATTCCAAGTAGAGCTCTAGATCGGTCTTTGATGAGACTGACCGCTCAAGTTTATAGATGCTCGCGGAATTGACACACGAAATACCTCAATTAATTAAGCTGGGACTGTATCTCACACCGCGAACGGCGTGGGGTGGCAGGAAGTTTGGAAGCGGGAGTTGTTAAAGACGGCTTGGCCTTGTCATCGTGACGTTTTTATGCCTTTACTACTGAGGGAATACGCAACCTAACTCAGGTTCTGAATATGCTTCATTTTGCATCTGCCGGCGTTCCATCTGAGCCTCATCAAGAATGATCTGCAGTGGCCATGTCCCCGGGCCCCAACCTACCACCAAATTTCCTCCTCGGAGTCCCCAGCAC
>Ga0302325_10022900_pt1 | contig 13051 bp, 12 predicted proteins | sample Palsa_T0_2_FD_201948 | JGI IMG/M metagenome (GOLD analysis project Ga0302325, IMG submission 201948) | Peat permafrost microbial communities from Stordalen Mire near Abisko, Sweden - Palsa_T0_2 | ecosystem: Environmental > Terrestrial > Soil > Palsa > Peat permafrost | place: Sweden: Abisko... | reverse complement strand
CGGCCTGCCGGCGATGAAGGCGGTCGGGGTGCGCGAGATCATCGACTGCCTCGAGGGCCGCGCCACCCGGGCCGAGGCCGTGGCCCGCGCCCAGCAGGAGACCCGCCGCTACGCCAAGCGCCAGCTCACCTGGTTCCGCAACCAGTCCCCGGACTGGCCGCGGATCGAGACGCTAGACGCGGAGGCGCAGTGGGCGGCCTTGGAGGCGCTCGGGTTCGCGGCGCCGCACTAGCGGGTGCGGTTGTATTCGTAGTCCTCGCGCTCGCCGCCGGCGCCGCGCAGGCCGGCGGGCATCGGGACGCGGGTGGCGTTCATGGACGAGTGGGCGTCGAGGGCGGCCTGATCGGTCCAGCGCTCCAGCAGTACCAGCTTGTCCGGATCGAGGGCGCTCTGGAACACCTCGAACTGCTCACAGCCCGGCTCCTGCATCACCTCCTCGCAGCGAGTCCGGAACGCCTGGGCGAACTCTTCGCCCTTCCCCGGCGCGGCGTTGATGGTGATGACGAGCCGGAGCGACATGATCGTGGTTCCCGTTGCGCGGACGGGCGGACTAGCGTCGGCGACGCGGCGCGCGTCAAGCTCGTCTCAGAGCGCCCGGACGCCGGCGTCGACCCCGGCGGTGCGCGCCAGAGGATTGCGCAGCGGCAGGGTGAAGGCGTCGGCGGCGATCTCGAACACGTCGCCGGGCTCGGGGGTCACGCCGTCGAGGTGGGAGAGCACCGCGCAGCCGAAGCAGTGGACATGGACGTCGCCGGGCCGGCGGAATGCGGCATACTTGAAGAGGTGGCGCTCGAGATTGTCGATCGAATACATCATGTTGGCCTCGCCGGTGGCGAACGGCCGCTCCCAGATCGCCGCGCCAGCGCGCAGCACGCGGACCCAGCCGCGGATGTCGCGCGGGACCGGCCCGGTCAGCAGCTCCGGGCCGAGCGCCGCCGGGCGCAGCTTGGCGTGGGCCACCCAGTGATAGCTGGCGTCCTTCATCACATGGTCGGAGAACTCGTTGGCGAGGGCGACGCCGAGCCGGAACGGGGTCCCGTCCGGCCCGATCACGTAGACGCCGGCGAGCTCCGGCTCCTCGCCGCCGTCGAGCGCGAAATCGGGCGAGACCAGCGGCGCCCCGGGGCCAACCAGGCCATCGCCGTCACCCTTGTAGAACCACTCCGGCTGCGCCCCGACCGCGCCCGTCGCCGGCCTGCCGCCTTCCAGGCCAAGCAGGAACATCCTCACGACATCGCTGATGTCCCCGGCCGCGGCCGCCGCGCGCATCGCGGCCACATCCTGCGGCGAACCGAAGTGACTGAGCCCGACCCCACTCAGGTGGAGGTGGGCGGGATCCGGATGATCGATCGGCGCCAGCACCCGGCCCTCCTTCAGCGCCTGCGCCAGATCGATCGGCGCGTCCCGGCCCAGCGCCGCCACCAAGTCGGCCAGCGTCATCCCGGCCGAGATCGTCGCCAGCGCCAACCCGTAGACCGTCTCCACGCCCGGCAGGAGGAAGGCGCCCTCGCCTTCGGACGCGACGACCCGCCGCGCGCCGTCCGCCTCGCGGACCTGGGTCAGCCTGAGGCTCATGTGGCGGGCAGGGCGGTGATGGTCGGCTCGGTCTGCAAGGCGCAGCTCCCACGGCGGGCGGCGAGGCCTACGCCCGCCAGCCTTCGCCCAATATTGCCTTTGCCGGCGGCGCGGCGATGGCCGAGTGTGGGGCGACGATCCGCCAGGGCGACGATGCTCCACGACTGGGCAAATCTGTTCGAGATCACCGGCGCGGCGGGGGCGCAGCTGATCGGCCTCGTCTTCGTCGCCGTGACCCTGGGCGTCGGGCTATCGGCGCCGCAGGCGGCGGACGGCATCCGCGCCTTCATGACGCCGACGCTGGTCAACTTCGGCAGCGTGCTGTTCCTTGCGGTGCTGATGCTGGCGCCTTGGCCGTCGGTCAAGCCGCTGGGATGCGTGCTCATCGTGGGGGCGGCGGCTGGGCTGGCCTATCGGCTGAGCGCGGTCTTGCTCAAGCGCAAACTCGACTTCATCGACCTGAACCCCCTTGACTGGACCGCCTACAACGGCGCCCCGCTGCTCGCCAGCGTGAGCACGATCGCGGGGGGCGTGGGCTTCGTCCTCGACAATCCCCTGGCCCCGTTCGCGATCGCGGCCGCCAGCGTGCTGCTGCTCTGCGGCGGCATCTACGGCGCCTGGGACATCACCGTGTGGATGATCCGCAACCGGGGTAAGACCTGACTCGGGCGTTCAGCGAATGTTGACGCTGGCGCTTCACGGTGGCATTCGTTGCCCTACGATTGGAGCAGTGACATGCGCGTGGCGCGGATCGTACTTACCAGGCGGCCGGTATCGGTAGGAGGCTGAAGCCCTCCCACTGACCTCGGTCGCACGTCCGCAAGGCCCCCAGCGGGCCTTTTTTCTTGCCCTCCAATCCGCGAAGCCCAAGTTATCCCCATGACCATCCAGCCTGCCCTCGAAGCCCAGAAAGAGACCGCCGCCGAGATCATGACCGGCGCGGAGATGGTGGTCCGCGCCCTCGTCGACCAGGGCGTCACCGACCTCTTCGGTTATCCCGGCGGCGCGGTGCTGCCGATCTACGACGCGCTGTTCCACGAGCCGCGGCTGAACCACATCCTGGTCCGCCACGAGCAAGGCGCCACCCACGCCGCCGAGGGCTACGCGCGCTCGACCGGCCGACCGGGCGTGGTGCTGGTGACATCGGGCCCCGGCGCCACCAACGCCGTCACCGGCATCACCGACGCCCTGATGGATTCGATCCCGCTGGTGGTGATCACCGGCCAGGTGCCGACCCACCTGATCGGCACCGACGCCTTCCAGGAGTGCGACACGGTGGGCATCACGCGGCCCTGCACCAAGCACAATTACCTGGTGAAGGACGTCGCCGACCTGCCGCACGTGCTGCACGAGGCGTTCAAGATCGCCACCACCGGCCGGCCCGGCCCGGTGGTGGTCGATATCCCCAAGGACGTGCAGTTCGCCACCGGCCTCTACGTCGGTCCGGGCGCCGCGCGGGCCAGCCACAATTACCGTCCGCGCCTCGACGGCGACCCGGCCAAGATCGCCGAGGCGGCGGCGCTCATCGCCGGCGCCCGGCGGCCGATCCTCTACACCGGCGGCGGCGTGATCAACGCCGGCCCGAAGGCGAGCCAGCTGCTGCGCGAGTTCGCCGCCCTGACCCGGGCCCCGGTCACCTCGACGCTGATGGGCCTGGGCGCCTTCCCGGCCAGCGATCCGGCGTGGCTCGGCATGGTCGGCATGCACGGCGCCTACGAGGCCAACCACGCCATGCACGACTGCGACGTGCTGGTCTCGATCGGCGCGCGCTTCGACGACCGGGTGACCGGCCGGCTCGACGCCTTCTCGCCCGGCTCCAAGCGCATCCACATCGACATCGACCCCTCGTCGATCGGCAAGGTGGTGCGCACCGACATCGGCATCGTCGGCGACGCCGGCCACGTGCTGGCGGAGCTGATCGCGTCGTGGAAGCGTCAGCGCCTCGCGCCCAACGCCCCCGCGCTGGCGACGTGGTGGGCCCAGATCGACAAGTGGCGGGCCAGGCGCGGCTTCGCGTACCGGAACTCGCAGACGCTGATCAAGCCGCAGCACGCCATCGAGCGGCTCTACGCCCTGACCCGCGGCCGCGACGTCTACATCACCACCGAGGTCGGCCAGCACCAGATGTGGGCGGCGCAGTTCTTCCACTTCGATGAGCCGAACCGCTGGATGACCTCCGGCGGACTCGGCACCATGGGCTACGGCCTGCCCGCCGCCGTCGGCGTGCAGGTGGCGCATCCGCGCAGCCTGGTCATCGACATCGCCGGCGACGCCTCGGTGCAGATGACCATGCAGGAGCTCTCCACCGCCATCCAGTTCGACCTGCCGATCAAGATCTTCATCCTCAACAACCAGTGGATGGGGATGGTGCGCCAGTGGCAGGAGCTGCTGCACGGCCAGCGCTACAGCCACTCCTACTCCGACAGCCTGCCCGACTTCGTGAAGCTGGCCGAGGCCTACGGCGCGCTCGGCCTGCGCGCCGAGCACCCGTCGGAGCTGGACGCCAAGATCGTCCAGATGATCGACTCACCGCGCCCGGTGCTGTTCGACTGCCGGGTCGAGAGCGCGGAGAACTGCTTCCCGATGATCCCCTCCGGCAAGGCCCACAACGAGATGATCCTCGGCGAAGAGGCCGTCGACATCGGCGCCGTCATCGATGAGGCGGGCAAGAAGCTGGTATAAGCCCGCCTCCACCCGCCAGACCGGACGCCCGCATGACCGTCGAGCCGCCAGCTTCCGCTTATGACATGGGCCACCGGGTGGAGGTGGAGAGCCTCGCCACCTTCGCCATCCTGGTGGACAACGAGCCGGGGGTGCTGCACCGCGTGGTCGGGCTCTTCGCCTCACGCGGCTACAACATTGAGAGCCTCACCGTGGCCGAGACCGACGAGACGGCGCACACCTCGCGCATCACCATCGTCACCCGCGGCACGCCCAAGGTGCTGACCCAGATCCAGGCCCAGCTGGAGAAGATGGTCTCCACCCGCCACGTGGTGAACGTCACCGTCGATCCAAACGGGGTGCAGCGCGAGCTGGCGCTGGTGAAGGTGCGCGGGGTGGGCGGCGACCGGGTCGAGGCGCTGCGCATCGCCGACATCTTCCGCGCCCGGGTGATCGACACCACCACCCAGAGCTTCATCTTCGAGATCACCGGCGCCCCCTCGAAGATCGACAAATTCACCGACCTGATGCGCCCGCTGGGCCTGGTGGAGGTGTCGCGCACCGGCGTGCTGTCGATCGAGCGCGGCGAGGAGACGCTGTAACCTCTCAACTACCCGCTGATCCCGGCGAACGCCGGGACCCAGCGGGTTAATAGATATTGAAAAGAGCGGTTTCCGGAGCCGTGTTTGTCTAAGCTGAGTCCCCTTCACTCCGGGGCGGTACATCCAGTCTAGGCTGACAGCCTTTTCCACGCCGCTTTGGCCTCGGCGTAGGTGTCGTGTCCGATCTGGCAGCTGAGGTCGTCGCCCATGCGGATGGGTTGGTTAGGCGCGCTTCCGCCGATCCAAGCTTCTCCCAGCCGTTCGATAACGTCGACATCGCGCCAGCGCAAGGCGTCGAGGCGAAGCGTCGCCAGATGGTCGAACAGGATCTTCGGCAAACCCTCAGGGTAGTCCCATTCGCCCTCGCCATTCCTGACGGGATGAACGACGGGACTGAGACGAATGACCCTGCCGACCATGCCCGGGTGATTCCCGAGCACGATATGCGCGGTATACGTCGCGGAGTCAGGAGGGTCGTTGGTAATGCAGCCGGCGGCCCGGCCGACATCGTGCAGGGGACCAGGCTTCGCCTGCGGGGCGACGAGCCGCGGGTGCGCAGCCCGGTGTCCAAGGTCCGGTGGAGCAAGTCTCACAGTACCGGCGCCGATCGTAAGCGCCACGATCGACTTCGGATCCACATCGAGCGCAATCGCGTCGACCACGCCAGCCAATAAGGGATTGTTGTAACCGGCCATCGCGCCGTCCCAGTAGCGCCTGCCGTTGGCGACCGCCGGCGCGTCGAAAAAGGTGACCGGCGCGTTGCTCGATGCGTGTATCGCGTCAACGAGCGCGATTGGCTCCGCTTCGGCGCCGGTCTTTGGAATCCCGTAGCTGCGCAAATATTCTCCACGCAACCGGTCGTAGTCGAAGGCCATGATAAGGACTCGGACGGGGTCACCGGCCGGGCCTTGTGGCCAGTTCGCCGTCGCAGGCAAGTCGCCGAGCCGCACTTCGCCCTCGATGCCAAACAACTCCCCAAGCCCCACGCGCTTTTGTTTGGCGACGTAACGCGGGAATATCGGTAGCCTCGATAGCAAGCGCCAAGCGGCGTGCTTTTTGTAGAAGATAGACTCCCGCTTGCTTCGGTCCGCAAAGATGCTTGCGATCTCGGCGGGCGAACGGTCGAGCATCAAGCCGCCAAGCACTATGCTGCCACCGGAGCAGGCAACAGCAAGGTCGTAGTGGGCCAAGACCTGACGGCCACTCTCGCCTGGGTGGAGATCGGCAAGCGCCATGGCCTCAAGCAATGCCCAGGTCCCGCCGCCGTCGAGTGAGAGAATCCGAAAGGTCATGGTCTTCGAGTTCCTCCGCGTTCGCGGTCCGTAGTTGCCGGGACCAAAACTTGACGAGCAATAGAGGTGAGACGAACTCGGCGCAAAAGGAACTTGGACTCAGTGCCCGGGCTTCCGCCGGCGTTGCTTAGTCAGAGTTCTCGGCAAGCCAACGCTGGGCGGCGGGGACACCGCCTGCCGCCGCCTTGCTGATCCAATACCGCGCCTGTTGCCGGTCCATCGCAACGCCTCGGCCGAGCAAGTATAGTGTTCCGATGTTCATTTCAGCCTGTACGAACCCGAGGGCCGCGGCTTTTCGGAAACGAACCATCGCCTCACCATAGTCGACGGGCACGCCAAGTCCATTTGCATAGAGGTAGCCAATCTGGTTTTCCCCCTCGGCGAGCCCTAGACCCGCCGCTCTCTGAAAACACGACATCGCCTTGCTGTAGTCGTCGGGCATTCTCCCATAGACCCCAAGTCCAGCGTCGCACGCCGACAAGCGACGCCGCCTCGTCCGCCGAAAGACCGAGCTTGCGGCGGCGCCGGCGAAGGCGCGCTGGCAGCTCATCGTGTTGCGCACCCTGAAACTCAGGCTTAGTCGCTTGCAGATGCGCTCTTACACCCGGCGCCAAAAAGGCAACGGTCCCCAGGCAAGCGCATGTTGAAGAGGCGCGAGTCTGCGGCATGAGCGCGCGCCGCAGCCGCCGTTAGGTTCAACGCAGAGGTCGCGGAGGAGACGCAGAGTTCGCAGAGGAACTCGTACTCTCTGCGTCCTCTGCGCAATCTCTGCGACCTCTGTGTTGAACTTCGCGGCGCCTGCGGCGCACTCAATCTCGGACAAATGGCGCCCGGCAACCGCTTCCTGCCTGGGTCTCGGCGTTCTCCGGGATGAGCGGGGTTCTGGGCTGTCAGTCGCGGGTGATCGGGGGGGCCCAGTCCTCGTCGAGGCACTTCAGCGGGTGGGAGGCGCTGACCATGCCGAGGAAGGGCGGGGTGATCGAATAGCCGAGCAGGCTCTGCACCGGCGGCGCCATGGTCCGCACCCGGTCTTTCGGGATGGCGAGGTAGAAGTTCTCCTGGGTGCGCACCCAGGGCTGGCAATACTGGCTGGTGTAGGCGAGCCGCGGCCGGGCGCTGCGGTTGGCGCCGGCGCCGTGGACGAGGGTGCCGGGGAAGACCGCGATGGCGCCGGCCGGCATCTCCAGCGGCTCGGGTTTCGGCCCGCCGGCCGTGCGGAACGCGTCCACCTCGGCGCTGGACCAACGGTGGCTGCCCGGGATCATCCGGGTGGCGCCGTTCTCCACCGTGAACGCATCGACGGCCCCGATGACGCTGATCCCGATCGGCGGCCGCGGGCGGGGCACGTTGTAGAAGGCGTCGTCGGTGTGCAGCGACTGGGCCTGCTCGCCCGGATAGATGCAGATGGCGTGGCTGGCCGAGAGCAGGAAGTTGGGCTTCAGGAACGCGGCAAGCACCGCCATCAGCCGCGGGTCGCTGGCGATGTCCTCGAACACCCGGCCGCGGCCCACCAGGGTGTAGATCCGCTCGGTGGTGAGGCCCTCGAAGGCGTTGCGGCCGCGGTAGGCGCCCAGCCGCGGCTCGATCGCGGCGCGGAAGGCGGCTAGACGCACCTCGTCGAGGAAATCCTCGATTATGGTCCAGCCGCGCCCGTTCATCTCCGCCACGTGCGGCGCCGGATCAAAGCCGGCCAGCGCGTTCGGCGGCAGGTTTCCGTCCATCACGGCCTCCCTGTTCGGCGCCAGAGGCTACGCCTGCCCGGGGCCGCCGCCAATTCTCCCGCCCGAACTAATTCAGCCGCGAGGGCCGGGCTCAGACGGCGCCGGTAAGCGCCGCTGAGTTTCGGCGGGCTAGGTCAGGCCGCGGCGGCCTGCGCGGTGAAGCTGACGCCGGCCCGGGCGTTGCGGATCGCGATGAAGCGGAAGGTGGCGTAGTGGATGGCGAAGGCGACGAGCTTGGAGGCCATCGGGAAGATCGCCAGGAACGTGCCCCAAACGACGGTGCTGGTCTCGAAGGCGAAGTAGACGTTGAGCACGCCGGTCAGCGCCATCAGCCCCGCCCAGGCGTAGCCGGCGCCGACGATCAGCGAGCGCGGCAGATACTCCAGCGCCGCCGGCGGCACGTAGCGCATCATCCAGCCGGGCTGCAGCATCGAGGCGGCGACGACGATGTAGATCACGGTCGGCTTGATCATCACGAAGCGCGGGTCGTTGGTGATGATCGCGGCCGAGCCCATCACGATCACCAGGCCGACGCTCGCCCACTGCAGGGCGGCGACCCTGCGGCCCCGCATCAGCAGGATGGCGACCTGCGAGACGCCGATGACGATGCCGACGGCGGTGGAGAGATAGAGGTTCTTGGTCAGCGCGAAGACGCCGGCGAAAAACAGCGTCGAGAGCATGTCGAGCGCCAGCGGACGGATGGCGTAGACGAGGTTCTTCATGGGGGCCGCCCCTCCTTCAACGGGCGCGCCGGGAAGCTAAGGCGTCCCTCCCAACCGCCCAATGCCGGCGGCGAACGCGGGTCGTCGGTTCACGAAATCCGGGCGCCACTGGCGCTTCGTGAGCGGCGTTGAAGCTTCAGCCGGTGATGGAACTCGCCATTGATCGCTTGGCGGAGCATGATTCCGATGTCCGGCTCAGGTCAAGCTTCGCCTCCGGCGACCGCGCAGCGGCGGCCCTCCGGGCCGACCTTGACCTGAGCCGGACATCGGAGAGACTGTCATCCAAGCGATCAACTGCGGACTCTGAGCCGGGCTCTTGAGGGTGTGGGAACGCACCCAGCGCTCCGGCCGCGATCCGTTCTTCATTCCGCAAGCCGTTGCCCCTATATTGGCCAGGTACGGACTCGTCCGGACTATGGAGATAAACGCGCGTGCAATAAGCGGACTGGACCCGGGTGCGATTCCCGGCGGCTCCACCAACACCTTCCCGCGTTATCGGCGGGATGCCCACGGGGCCGATCAGCATCGACAGACGTGTAAAGGCGTTGCTTTCTCCCGGCGTGGCTCACCGTTTCGGGCCATTTTCTAACTGCGAACGATAACTTCGCTCAAGAATACGCCCTCGCCGCGTAAGCGGTGCGGTCGTACTCGACCTAAAGCCCTGGTGTCTTAGCAGCGCCAGGCGGGGCTCGGGAGGCGCCTGGCAACAGAAGCCTCCCACCCTGCTCTGAAATTTCAAATTCGCGGCCTCGGCGTCTTCCGCGGCCTTGCTTCGCCGCGCCTGCGCGCTACCCTTAACGCATGGCCAAGGATGGCAAGCCCCGCGACCTGATCGGCTATGAAGCCCTGCAGCAGGAGGCCCTGCGCGGCGTCGTGCGCTCGGCGCTGAAGCAGGCGGCGGCCAAGGGGCTGCCCGGCGACCACCACTTCTTCGTCACCTTCAAGACCAGCGCCGCCGGCGTCACCGGCCCCAAGGAGCTGCTCGACCAGTATCCCGACGAGATGATGATCGTGCTGCAGCACCAGTACTGGGACCTGGCGCCCGGCGAGACCTTCTTCTCGGTGACGCTGAAGTTCGGCGGTCAGCCGAAGTCGCTCTCGGTCCCCTACGCGGCCATCACTCAGTTCTGGGACCCCAGCGTCGATTTCCGCCTGCGCTTCAGCCCGCCAGAGCCGGCGGCCCCGGTGCGCGCCGTGCCGCTGCCGGCGCCGGTCCGCGCCGCCGTCCCGCCGGACGAGAAGCCGGGCGAGCCGCCCAACATCGTTTCCCTCGATCAGTTCAGGAAGAAATAGCCCCACGTGAGCGAGAACGCCGCCGCGGAGACCCCGGCCCTCACCGACGACGAGATCCTGCAGCGCTTCCTGCGCACCAAGAACCAGCCCACCGGCTCGCAGACCCTGGGCTTTCGCATGGTCAGCGTCAGCCAGGCGAAGATGGAAGTCGAAGTGGCCTTCGAGGCCCGGGCCGAGCTCTTGTCCAACCCGATGAAGCAGGTCCAGGGCGGCTATCTCTGCGCCATGCTCGACGAGTGCATGTCGGTGGCCTGCATGGTGGCCTCGAAGATGACCGCGGTGGCCCCCACCGCCGAGATGAAGACCAGCTTCTACCGTCCCGCCATGCCGGGGCCGATCAAGGGGATCGGCCGGGTGTCGCGCTGGGGCCGCACCATCGCCTTCACCGAGGGCGAGCTCTACGACGCCGAGGGGCGGCTGCTGGCCAAGGCCACCGGCACGGCGGTGCCGACACCGTTCAAGAACTACAAGTAGCGCCTGTCGATGCGGCATTGGCTGGCGGGGATCGTCGCGGCGCTGGGCGCCCTCTGCGTTGCGTCCGGGGCGCTGGCGGCGGCGAGCCCGTTCGCCGACTGGGCCGCGGTGGTGGTCTCCGGCGACTTCCACGCCGCCCACACCCAGAACCCCACCGAGACCTTCGACAACGCCCGCCGCGACGTCGCCGCCGAGCTGATCCGCAAGGGCTTCACCGCCGCCAACGTGCGCCAGTTCTCGGTGCGCCCGGAGCTCTATCCGGACGTGAAGCCCGGCAAGGCCGACCTGGAGCCGATCTACGAGAGCCTGAAGGGCCTCGCCGCGCAGGCCAAGGCCGGCTGCCTGATCTACTTCTCGTCGCACGGCTCGCCGCAGGGGGTGGTGCTGAACGGCCGCATTCTGCCGCCGGAGCTGATGGACCAGATGATCAGCGACGCCTGCGGCCGGCGCCCGACCATCATCATCATCTCGGCCTGCTTCTCCGGCGTCTTCGTGCCGGCGCTGGCCGACACCAACCGCATGATCCTCACCGCCGCGCGGCCCGACCGCTCCTCGTTCGGCTGCAGCGAGAGCGACAAGTATCCCTACTTCGACACCTGCATGCTGCAGGTGATGCCGCAGGCCCACGACTTCGTCGCCCTGGCCCCCAAGGTGCAGCAGTGCGTCGCCGACCGCGAGACCCAGCTCGGCGCCTCGCCGCCCTCCGAGCCGCAGGTCTACGTGGGCCCGGAGCTGCGCTTCGTGCTGCCGCTGATGGCGTTCGAGCCGGGGTAGGTCGCGCCTGCGGCAGGCGCATTCGCGAGAGCAGACGGCGAGGTCGAGCTTCCGGCAAGCGGGCGATGCGAAGCTCCGAGACGGTCTGAGGCTGCCGCGAACCGAAGCGTTGGCGTGACAATTCTGCGTGGCGTGTGTTTAGCTTGGCCCTTGGAGATGCAACGCGCCTATTCGCTCCGCACCAACTGGTGGTCGCAGGAGATCTCCTACAGCCAAGATGGAAGCGCCTTGTCGTGGACAAGTGCGCGGGGCGCCGGCCGGCTCGACTATGCCGAAGTTCGAAAAGTGAAAATCTACAAGTTTCGCTATTTCGGGTCGCGCGCGACTTATTGGCGGTGCGACGTAACGGGCCAACGGGGACGTCGAATACGTCTACAGGCGGCGCATTGGCTGGGTCGCCGCCGGATCGAAGATCGATCGGCCGCATACCTCCCGTTCATCAAGCAGCTTGAGTCGAGCATGGCGCAAGCCAACCCCGGCGCGCGCTTCGAGACGGGGAGCAACTGGCTCGCAGTCGTCGACACGCTCCTCGGATCGGCGTTCGTCGCGGCGCTGAGGTTGGCCAGCCTGTTGCCGTATCAGGGCGCCGCAAACGCGTCCGCCTTCCTGATGCGCGCGATCGGTCCGAGCCTGAAGGGACGCCGCGTGGCGCGATCGAACCTCGTCACGGCCTTCCCGGAGAAAACGACCGCGGAGATCGATCACATTCTGCAAGCCATGTGGGAGAACCTCGGCCGCGTCTTCGTCGAATACGCACACCTGGATCGTTTGTGGGACTTCGATCCGGCGAATCTGGCGACCGGGCACATCGTGATGGGGGAAGACGATCGGCGACGGTTCCTGTCGGCCAGGGACGCTCCAGGTCCAGTGCTCATATTCGGCGGCCACCTCGCAAACTGGGAGCTGCTGCTATGGGCGATCGGTTCCCGCTCGGCTGAGACCGCCGTCGTCTATCGCCGCCAGAACATCGCCTCCATTGACCGTGAGCTCGTGCGGCTCCGCGCGAGATCGAAAACTGGATTGATCCCGGCGGACGCCGCCGCGGTGTTCACCGTCAATCGCGTATTGCGGCGCCGCGGGGCCGCCGGCGCTATTGTGGACGAACATTTCCCGGGCGGCATCGAGGTCGTCTTCTTCGGCAAGAGGTGCACGACGACCCCCATTTTCGCACGCCTGGCGCGCCAGTTCGATTGTCCGATCTACGGGGCGCGGATGGTTCGCCTGCCCGGCGGCAGGTTTCGGCTCGACATCACCGATCCGCTGGCAGCGCCGCGTGACGCCGATGGAAGGATCGACGTTGCAGCAACAGCGCAGATGACCACCTCCATCATAGAAGGCTGGATCCGCGAACATCCCGAGCAGTGGCTGTGGCCGCTGCGGCGGTGGCGATAAGGCGGCTCTGGCCTGACCGGATCTCGCCGGCGACAGCTTGGGAGATGAACGGGACCAGCATCGTCGGCGGCGGCGATATCGGCAATCCGGGCTCGGTCTGGCACGTGCTGGGGTGAGTTGCTGGGCCGGGGGAGCTTCCGCAAGCGGACCTCGGCTGGCCGCCAGCCTATGAGTAGCCGGCGGACCGGTCCAGCCGGCTTGAAGCGGGCCCCGCCCATGCTACAGCGGCCCACCTCAGCGGACCGGACACGAGCATGAGCGCCACACGCATCGAGACCGACAGCTTCGGGCCCATCGGGGTTCCGGCCGACCGCTACTGGGGCGCACAGACCCAGCGCTCCCTGCAGAACTTCAAGATCGGCTGGGAAAAGCAGCCGCTGCCGGTGGTGCGGGCGCTGGGGATCGTCAAGCGCGCGGCGGCGGAGACCAACATGGCGCTGGGGGTGCTGGATCCGCTGAAGGGAAACGCCATCGTCGCGGCCGCCCAGGAGGTGATCGACGGCAAGCTCGACGACAACTTCCCGCTGGCGGTGTGGCAGAGCGGC